>Ga0265798_10011981_pt1 | contig 10510 bp, 8 predicted proteins | sample P3T30metagenome_FD_192430 | JGI IMG/M metagenome (GOLD analysis project Ga0265798, IMG submission 192430) | Plant litter microbial communities from East Loma Ridge, Irvine, California - P3 T30 | ecosystem: Environmental > Terrestrial > Plant litter > Unclassified | place: USA: California... | reverse complement strand
CAGATCGATGCCCAGCGTGCGCGCTGCATCCTCCCCCAGCGACAGCGCGTCCAGTGCGCGCGCATCCCACAGCAACAGCGCCGCCCCCGCCATCACGCACGGCAATGCGATCCAGACGTCGGCGGGGGTGCGATCCTCCAGACTGCCGAGCAGCCATGTGGTGATCTCCATCGCCGCGAACGGATTGGGCGCGAGGTTGAGCGCCAGGCTGATCCCCGCCCCCGCCAGCGTCGCCACCGCCACCCCGGCGAGGATCAGGCCGAGCGGACTTTCACCACGCCGCGACAGCCATATCAGGGGCGCCAGCGACACGAGCGCCGCCATGATCGCCATCAGCGGCAGCACCGCGGGATGGGCGCGCGCCAGCTGCCAGTAGATCGCGACCACCGCCCCCAGCGCGGCGGCACCCGACACGCCGAGCACGCCGGGATCGGCCAGCGGGTTGCGCAGATAGCCCTGCATCGCCGCGCCCCCCAGCCCCAGCATCGCACCGACCAGCAGCGCCAGCACCGCGCGCGGCAGGCGCAACTGCCACAGGATCGCCGCCACCACCGGATCGCCCTGCCCGGTCATGCCCGCCCACAGCGCCGCCACCGGCAACCGCGCCGACCCGACCAGCAGCGCGGCGATGCCGGCGGCCAGCGCCAGCCCGATCAGGGCGGGGATCAGCCACGGAGGCTGGCGCCGGGGCGGGGGGTTGGGCACGGCAGACCTTTGTGAGGCGGGGACGGTCCGCCGCGTCGGATCGGCGTTGCCGGCCTCTAGCCGGTGATCGATGCCATCCCAAAGCAATATCCGTCCGCATGGCGGCTACGAAACCGCTGCAACATCCCCCCGGCACCTCCCCGGCGTCCGCCGGGGAGGTGCCGGGGGGATGAACTGGACCGTGAAGATGCTACCGGGAAACACATCATGCGCCGCCACCTCCTGACCGTCCTCGCCGCAATCCTGGCCTCGTCGTCGGCAGAGGCCGCGCCACGACAGCCGCCGCGCCGGATCGTGTCGCTCGACCTGTGCGCGGACCAGTTGCTGGTCGCGCTGGCCGATCGGGGCCAGGTCGCGGCGCTGACCGAATGGGCGCGCGACCCCGACCTGTCGGCGGTGGCGGAACAGGCGCGGCACTGGCCCTTCACCCGGCGCAGCGCGGAGGAGGTAATGGCGCTGCGCCCCGACCTCGTCATCGGCGCGCCGTTCCGGACGCGGGCGGCGATCGCGCCGTTGCGGCTGGCGGCGGCGGCGATGATCGACCTGCCGGTGCAGAACGACGTCGGCGGGATCGAACGCGCGATCGCGACGGTCGCGGCGGCGGTCGGCCACCCGGCGCGGGGAAAGCGGCTGATCGCGGCGATGCGCGCGGATCTGGTTGCAATCGGTCCGCCGCCGGGGCGCGGGCGGGTGGCGGCCTATTACCAGCGGCAGGGGTACCTGACCGGCACCGGCACGCTGGTCGACGACATGATGGCCCGCGTCGGGCTGGTCAATCTGGCCCGGCGGCTCGGCCGGCCCCCGCTGTCGACCTTGTCGCTGGAGGAGATGGCGCTGGCACGCCCCGTCTTCCTGGTGATGGAGGCGGATACGGGGGTGGCCACCGATCGCGGCACCGCGGCATTGCATCACCCGGTGCTGGACGCGGCGGTGCCGCCCGCGCGGCGGCTGTACATCCCGCAACCGCTGACGGTGTGCGGCGGCCCCGCCTATGCCCGCGCGGTCGCGCTGCTCGCCGCGCAGGTCCGCGCCACCGACCGGCGCGGCCCCGAGCGCCCGGTCAGAACGACGCCCTGACCCCGCCATAGGCGGCGCGGCCCGGCGTCGCGAAGCTGAACACCTCCTCATAGCGTTCGGCGAGCAGGTTCTCGACCCGTCCGAACACCGACAGGCGATCGGTCAGCCGGTATTCGGCGTTCAGGTTGACCAGCGCATATTCGCGCAACGATACGCGCACCGGCACGAAGCTGGGGTCGATGAACGCCACATCGTCCTGTCTGCCGTTGTAGCGCAACGTCAGCGTGCCGGCGAAACGCTTGTCGCCACTGAACACCGTGGTGTTCAGGCTGGCGACGTGCTTCGGGCGGCGGACCTCGACCGTGCCGTCCTCGCGCGCCTTGAGATAGGTATAGGCCAGATCGAAACGGAGCTGGTCGATCGGGCGGGCGGACACGAACGCCTCCACGCCATGCTGGCGCGACCGGGTGGTGCGGTTGCGGGGAGAGGCGAGGAAATCGGGGGCGAGAAAGGTGGTGAAGATCTCGTCTTCCAGCCTGCTCTCGAAATACGTCGCACCCACCGTCGCGCGGCCACCCGCGATCTCCTGATCCAGTCCCGCTTCCCAGCCCTTCGACTTTTCGGGGCGCAGATCGGGATTGCCGATGTACCGGCCGTCCGCGAACCCGAAGAGCTCGAAATAGCCGGGGTTCTTGACGCCGGTGCCATAGGCGCCACGCGCGCGCAGCCCGAACGGCAACCGGTAACCGGCCTGAAGACGGAAGGTGGTGGGATCGGCGAACCGGTCGTTGCGGTCGTGCCGGACCGACGCGCCGAGCGACAGCGCATCGCCGACATTGCCTTCATACTGGCCGACAAAGCCCCAGTTTTCGGTCGCGCGGCGGCCGGTGAAGGCGAAGCCGCCGGGGGTGAGGTTGCGGAACGACTCCCGCTCGTAATCGACCGCACCGGTGATCCGGCTGACCAGCGCCCCGGTATCGATCCGGTAGCTCGTCTCGAACGACCCCTTGTAGCGGCGGCCGCTATTGCCGTTCGCGAGCCCGGCGGCGCCATAGCCCTTGCGGTTCGTATCAGCGAACTGCCCGGTCAGCGCATTGGTCCAGCGCCCGTCCGCCAGGGCCAGCTCGGCGCGGGCGAGACCGTAGAAGCCCTGCACGCGCGAATGGACGCCCGGGCTGTCGACGGTGTAGCCGAACAGCGGCCCGCTGGTCGCCGGATCATTGTTGTCGGCATCGGTGTAGCTGTAGCGACCGACACCGGTCAGCTTGAAGGTGGACGACGGCGTCCACGTGGCCTTGGCGGTGGTGCCGACGCTGGTCGATCCGATATCGCGGTTGCCGTCGCGCGCGGTGGGCGTGCCGCCGGTGTGATAGACCGAGCCGGACACCGCATAATCGACCGTATCGCCCGCCCCCGCGATCCGCGCGCCGCCGGCGGCGGTGCCGAACGAGCCACCTTCCGCGCGCAGCGAGACGCCGGGCCGCTCGCGGCCGGTCAGCGTGATGTACTGGATCACGCCGCCGATCGCGTCGGAGCCGTAGAGCGAGGATTGCTGGCCGCGCAACACCTCGATCCGCGCCGCCTCGTCCGCGATCAGCGTGCCGAAATCATATTCGCCCTGAAAGGGGTCGGACACCTCGATGCCGTCGATCAGGACCAGCACATGGTTGCTCTCGCTGCCGCGGATGCGCACCTGCGTCATCCCGCCGATCCCGCCGGTGCGGCTGACCGCCAGCCCCGGCACGTCGCGCAGCACGTCGGACACGATCCGGGTCTGGCGCTCCTGCAACGCATCGGCATCGAGCAGCGTCACCGAGGCGGGCAGATCGGCGACCGGCGTGCCCTCCCCCGAGCGCGAGGCGGTGACGACGATCTCGTTGCCCGCCGCATCGCGGGTCGGCAGGGTCGGATCGCCCTGCACGGCGGCGGGCCGGGCGGCGGCAGGCGCGGCGCCAAGGCCGATGGCGGCCGACGCCAGCAGTGAAACGATGGTCTTCATGAACAGTCCCCCCGCGCCATCGGACGACGCGGACGCGGGGCCGTTTCCGCCCGCGCCCCGGGGGCACGCACGAACACCGGGGCCGATGCATGCCCGGCGGACGCGACGCCCGGCTGCTCCAGTCCCGTCGCGGCCCCGGCCGCCATGTTCGTCGCTCGAACGGAATCCTGTCCGTGCCCCGGCCAACCCCTGGACCCAGGCATGAGCGACAGTGCCGGCAGGTCTCCTGGCTCACGGGTCAAGGCTCGACCTACGCCTTCCCGGACCCAGTGATCCAGTGGCCGCCCGACCAATTGGCCGGGCCCGTACGTCTCGCTCGCCGCTGACAGTTGCAGGGACAGCTGCGGATTGGGAGGGCGAACCCTCCGCACCGCATTCCACATTCAAGCCCCTTTCGGGACACCGGCACGATCGATGGGCCGCGACATTCGTCGTGGCCCGGCGGCGCCCTACCGCAATGCGGTACCGACGCCAACGCGATTCTGGGACGCGACCACGCCCCCGGCGTCATCGCGGGTATGGCGGCTCGACGACGAAACCGGCCAAGCCGGTGCCATCATGCCGGTACCATCATGATCGGCACGCCATCCCCCGACCATGACGACACCCGCGCCGGGGGTGTCCCGGCGCGGGTGTCGATCGATCGGCCGGTCGCGCGGCGACGGACGCCGGCGACCCGACGGGTCATTCGCCGGCGGGGGCGTCCGCCTTGCGACGGCGGGCCGGGGCGGCGGCGGCGGTTTCGTCCGTCTTGCGCGCACCGGGCTTGCGACCGAGGCCGATCTTCTTGGCCATCGCGCGACGGCTTTCCGAATAATTCTCGGCGACCATCGGATAGTCCGGCTTCAGGCCGTAGCGTTCGCGATATTCGGCCGGGGTCAGCCCGTGCGTCGCCAGATGGCGGCGCAGCGTCTTGTACGGCTTGCCGTCGATCATCGAGATGATGTGATCCTTCGACGCCAGCGACTTGCGCGCGGTGACCGCGGGGGTGAAATCACCCGCCGGTTCGGCCGGGGCCGCGGGCTGGACGCCGGTACCGAGCAGCGTCGACACCGTCTCGTGCATCTTGCCAAGGAACGCCGGCACCTCTTCGGCGGAAATGCGAGTGTTGGGATTGCCCAGCCAAGCAATCGTCAGCTCGGTCGCCAGTTCCACCGCGTTGTTGTCAGGGCTTTCGTCGGACATGATATGCTCCTTCATCGCCGTCCCCCGTAACGTAGCGATGGATGGCGTCAATATATAGATATGAAATGAGCGATCCCAATATCGAACGGTAAAAAGGCCGATGCGGTGCGAATAACCACACAGATCGTTCATGTTACCAATAGATGAACACAATGAACGACCCCGATCCCGTATCGCCGGGCCGCAGGTCACCACAGGGCGGCGGGCCGGGGCGGCACGGGATCGCCGCAGCCGGTGCTTGGCGGGATGGCGCGGTATTGATAGAGCGGCGATCCAGCCAGGGGCGACGGCGGCGGGCGGCGCAGGGCGGCACGGTGCCGCCGATCCGGCATCGGGGAGACGGCATATCACTTTTCAGCAGCGGCTCAGGCGGGCGGTGGCCCGGCGGATCGGCCCCTATACCTCGCGGGTCGAGGATGTGCTGGCCGACCGCGCGATCCGGCCGAAGCTGGAACGCCTTCGCCGGTCGTCCTTCTATGCCGGCCTGCCCGGTCTATCGATCCTGGTCGTCGGCGTGCAGTCGCCCCGGCGGCCCGGCTCGCTCGATCGCATCTACGAACAGATGGCCAGCACGCGGCACCGCATGACCTTCGACAGCAAGGGCGTGGAGAAGCTGGGCAAGCTCGACAACGTCAACGTCCTGCTCGAACGCCACGACCTGTCACGGTTCGACTGGGTCATCATGGTGGACGACGATGTCGAACTGCCCGAGCAGTTCACCGATACTTTCATCGCCCTGGCGGAATATGCCGACCTGAAGATCGCCGGGCCGGCGCAGCGCGCCTTTTCTTACTGGAGCCACCGCATCACCAAGCGGCAGCACGGCGTGCTGGTGCGCCAGACCAACTATGCCGAGATCGGACCGATCATCGCGCTGCGGCGCGAGGTGTTCGACCTGACGCTGCCGATGCCCAGCCTCCGGTTCGGCTGGGGGGTCGACATGGTGTGGCCGGTGCTGGCGGCGAAGCGCGGGTTCAAGACCGGGGTGGTCGATGGCGCCGCGCTGCGCCATGTCAGCCCGATCGCGGCGGATTACGACCACATGGCCGCCTCGGCGGAAGCGGAGGCGTATATGAATCCGCACGGCATCGTCACCGGCGTGCATGTGCTGGAGACGACCGCGACGGTGCGGGATATAGCCTGATCCCTGCCCCGCCCGGATGTTTCCCGCGGGAAACATCCGGGCGAGGCGGTTCGGGCGGGGCGGAAGGCCGGTCAGGTCAGCAACAGTCCCGCCAGCGCTGCCGACATCAGGTTCGCGAGACTGCCCGCCACCAGCGCGCGGATGCCGAGCCGGGCGATCACCGGGCGCTGGTTGGGCGCCAGGCTGCCCGTCACCGCCATCTGGATCGCGATCGACGAGAAATTGGCGAAGCCGCACAACGCGAACGTCACGACCGCGACGGTATGCGGCGACAGGACCGCCGCCTGCTTGCCGAGATCGATATAGGCAACGAACTCGTTCAGCACGATCTTCTGCCCGAACAGGCCGCCGGCGATCCCCGCCTCGCTCCACGGCACGTTGAGCAGCACCATGACCGGCGCGAAGACATAGCCGAGCAGCCCCTGGAACGACAGGTCGGCGATCCCGAACCAGCGCCCCACCCCGCCGAGCAGCCCGTTGGCGAGTGCCACCAGCGCCACGAACGCCAGCACCATCGCGCCGACCGCCACCGCCAGCCGCACGCCGGTCTGCGCACCCTGCGCGGCGGCCATGATGAGGTTGGCGGGCTTTTCCTCGTCGTGGCTCGCCTCGGGCAGGGGTTCGCCCGGCGTTCCCTCGATCGGCAGCGAGGCGGGGCCGGCGCCGCTCATCCGCGTTTCGGCGAGGTGGATCTGCCGGTTCTCGTCGGGCAGGTCGCCCAGCGGCAGTTCACCCTCCGGCGGGACGGTACGGTCGGGCATGATGATCTTGGCCATCAGGATGCCGCCCGGCGCCGCCATGAAACTGGCCGCCAGCAGAAAATCGATGCGGATGCCCATCGACGCATAGGCCGCCAGGATCGTCCCCGCCACGCCCGCCATGCCGCTGGTCATCACCGTGAAGACCTGCGGCGGGGTCAGCCCGGCCAGATAGGGGCGGATGACGAGCGGCGATTCGGACTGGCCGACGAAGATGTTCGCCGCCGCACACAGCGATTCCACCTTGGAGGTGCCGATCACCCATTCGATGCCGCCGCCGACCCAGCGCACCACGAACTGCATCACCCCCAGATAATAGAGGATCGAGACGAGGCTGGCGAAGAAGATGATGACCGGCAGCGCCGCGATCGCGAAGCTGGTGCCGCCGATCGCGGGACTGGCGAGGTTGCCGAACAGGAATTCGGTGCCGCGCTGCGAATAGCCGAGCAGCGCCGCCACCCCTTGCGACGCGGTGGCCAGCGCCGCGCGCCCCGGCCCCCAGTACAGCACCATCACCGCGATCAGCGATTGCAGCGCGAAGGCGGCGCCCACGACGCGCAGCCGGATCGCGCGCCGATCCGTCGACAGGGCCACCGCGATGCCGAGAATGACGAGAATACCGGCGATGCCGATCAGGAAACGATTCATCAGGGTTCCGCGTAAGCCAATGTCATGTGGAACGCGGCCGCCGGCTGCGCGGTGATCCACCATACAGGCGTATAGCGACGGGGCCAGCGATTTGACGTGGGGCGCCGATGCGCTAGCAATCGCCGATGGACAACCCCGATTTCGCCGCCGACCCGCGATCCGCCACGCCCGCCATACCGCCCGTCATCACCCGGTCGCTGTTCGTGCTGTCGGTGCTGTACGGCGGGATGGTGTGCATGGCGGGCGTGCTGGGGGTGAAGCAGGTCGCGCTGGGGCCGCTGGCGGTGGAGGCGGGGATCTTCGCCTTCCTGCTGTTGGTCGCGATGTCGAGCGCGGTGGCGCAGCTGCACGGGCAGGCGATGGCGACGCGGCTGGTGCGCCTGGGGTTCATCCCGCTGCTGGTATCCGCCGCGCTGATCCAGCTGGTGCTGGTGCTGCCGCACGATCCCGGAATGTACCCGCCCGCGATCGAGGCGTTTCCGGTCGTGGTCGGGCAAAGCTCGCGGATGATGCTGGCGGGGCTGGTCTCCTATGGCATCTCGCAGACGCTGAACGTCGTGATCTTCGCGCGCCTGTCGCACCGGCCGGAGGGCGGCGGGCGGCTGGTGTGGCTGCGCGGCATGGTCGCCAGCATCGTCAGCCAGGTGGTCGACACGCTGCTGTTCATCACCATCTCGTTCCTGGGCGAACGGCCGATCGCCGCGCTGATGGCGGGACAGATGCTGACCAAGGTCGTGCTGTCGATCGTGCTGGTGCCGCTGCTGATCACCTTCTTCGTGAAGCTGGGCCGACGGCTGGACCGGGCCTGACGGTCTGTTCGATCACGCAACGTCGATGCGATCATCGCGCACCGAGATTATGCATCGGGTATACGCTTGATGTTACGGTACAGCGCTAGTGATGCTTAACCTGTGGTTTTTTGCATCACGACTGCGGAATACGGTGACAACCAGTCTATCAGCTTTGGATGCGCCGCTATAGCAGGCGTTAGATTGAGCGCGGTACAATACCACCACTCCATCGTTGGAGCCGCTGGAGCGACCCTAGCAAATCGCTCGTCGTGCTCTGTCCGCTCTCATTTAGGCCTAGAAGCCTCGCAGCAGATTCCCGTGCAAAAATGTCGTCTGGGTCTTCGTGAAGCAACAGCTTTAAATACCCCACCGCTCGTCCGTCACGACGTCGCCCTAGGCCAACAACCCCTTCGTAACGCACTTCGGCATCGTCATCAGATAACGCCGCAGCAAGAGCTGACCGTATTTGTTCTGAGTCGGCCTCGCTTTGTTGTCCGAGACCGAAGGTTGCCCAATTGCGAACGTCCGCATCCCGATCTTTCATCAATTTCAAAAGGACTTCCTGAGCATCTGGCGTATCGACTGCTCCCAAGCCGAAAGCCACGGCATGCCGGATGTTATCGTCCTCGTGATCTGCAAACGGGATGATGTGCGGAGCCGCCCGCAAAGGGTCTATGTGCTGAAGCGCATATATTGCGTCACAAACTACCGTCTGCACCTCGTCAGCGAGCAAAGGAAGCACAGCAGAAAAGCATTCATCAGGGAACGTGCGCTTTGGCAGGCCAAGTTGGCTCAGTATGTCTGCACCACGCCCCCGCGACACAGGATCACTCGATCGAGTAAGGAAAACAGCCCGATCCAGTACGTCTTTGGAGCCGCGCCAGTGAAGGGCCGCAATGGCATCCCAAGCCGCATCATCATTATTTTGAAATGCTGCTTCTAGGAGGTCTGAAACGGATCGGGTGTCATTGGCAGGGCTAATCATCCAGCTATCCTAATTGCGTCACCTAACGTCCGCTATCAGGAACGCCCGATACAAAACTTTTGAGTTTTGCATCAAAGCGAGAACGAGGATCGAATGGTCAATCGCCGCCATCAAGATTCGTGCCGGAACGCCGTTCGGCGCGGCTTCGACCAACGGCAAACGCCGCGCGCGTCATCGGCAGCGCAGCGGTGGTCAGGACAGCAACGGGGCGGTCCCTTGATGTCATCGACTTGGGGATCGCCCCTAACCCGGCAGCGCCGCTGCCAGCGGCGCGAAGCGGGCGACTTGCCGGCCGACCAGCCGCAATTGCTCCACCACCGCGGGGTCGCTGGCGCCGCCATCGTCGTCGAAGCGGGTCACCTGCGTGTTGATCGCCGCGGCGAACGGCGTCGGCCAGCCGCGCAGCGCGTGGACGATCGAGCGCAGCGCCGCGATCGTCGATCCGGTCGCCTGCCAGCCATAGGCGGTGGCGATCAGCCCGACCGGCATGTCCGCCAGATAGGGCCGGGCGTCCTTCGCGGTCTCCTCCAGCAGGTCGAGCGCGTTCTTGACCACGCCGGAGATCGAGCCATGATAGCCCGGACTGGCGATGATGACCGCCGAGGCACCCCGCACCGCCTCGACGAACGCCTGTTCGTCCGGGGTCCGCGTCGTCGCCCGGGGATCGTAGAGCGGCAGCCGCGCCATGTCGGCGCCGCCGAACAGCCGGGTCGCGAACCCCTGTTGTGCGGCCGCGTCGAGCGCGATGCACAATGCCCGCTCGGTCGACGAGCGCGCCCCGATCGTGCCGCCGATGCCGACCACCAGCGGCTTGCCGCCCTCGTTCGTCTGTCCGTCCATTCAGCCTCCTTTCACCTTTCGGCGGCAAAAGAACAGGGGGCTCGCATCCATTCGTCCCGAGGGGTATGAGCCGGAGATTGCACGAGGTGTTCTAGTCGGATAGAACAGCGCCCGTGTCCTGGAACCCGCCGATGCGCCCCGACCCCTTCGACCCCGATCGCCCGCGGCGCTGGACCGACGAGGATCTCGAACGCCCCCATCGCTATACCGCCCCGGAATCGTGGCGCGACCCGTTCGAACCTGCGCCGACGCCGGAACCCGCCCCCCGCTCCTATCGCTGGATCGGCCGCTGGCTGGTGCGCGGTTTCGCCTTGGGCATCGTGCTGCTGGTGGTCGCGATCGCGTGGCTGGCGATCACCGCGCCGCTGTCGCGCTCGCTGAAACCGCCGACGCCGCCGTCGATCACGCTGACCGCGGACGACGGCACCCCGATCGCGC
>Ga0265798_10011980_pt1 | contig 10511 bp, 8 predicted proteins | sample P3T30metagenome_FD_192430 | JGI IMG/M metagenome (GOLD analysis project Ga0265798, IMG submission 192430) | Plant litter microbial communities from East Loma Ridge, Irvine, California - P3 T30 | ecosystem: Environmental > Terrestrial > Plant litter > Unclassified | place: USA: California... | reverse complement strand
AGCAGAATATCCGCGTGAATGCGATCCTGCCGGGCAACATCGAGACGCCGATGATGGATCGCTTCACCAACGGTGACATCCAGAAAGCCATCGATCTCGAGCCGGTCGGTCGTCTGGGAAAGCCCGAGGAGATCGCCGACGCCGTGCTGTGGATGAGCGCGGATCTTGGCGGATTCGTCACCGGTGCCGCAATTTCCGTGGATGGCGGCTGGTCACTTTAACTGCCCAAGTAGAGGCAGCCTCAAGACGGTGAGCGCGACAGCCGCTATCAATTCCTGTCTTGCGCCATTTGCTTTCAAATGGAGCGGCGTCGCGAACGGAAAACGAACGAACGGCTGATCTGGAGTTCGCAAATACTGCAGCAAACGTCCGCTTCTGGGTCAATCTGCCGGCTTGGTCCATGCCGTATGGGCAGCGGTATCAAACCGGCAGAACGTTCGGCTATGCCGCTTTCGCGAGCGTTTCCATTGGAACGGCCTGCGCGAACTTTGCGCCTTGGGGAACGAAGACCGAGCCGGCCAAGTCGAGGTTGTGAGATCGCAACGCCTGCTCGTGCCAGCGCCGCATGGCGCGGCCGACACCGCGCTTGACCTTGCTGCTGGGCGGGAGCGGCGCAGCGGTAAGGATGGCACGTGGTCCGACGAACCAGCGTTTCCGATCGGTCAGCAACTCGACCGGCGCGTCGTCGCTGGCGGCGTAGAGGCGCACGTCGGAATGCCAGTCGACGTGGCACGTGGCGCGAGTAGCGAGCGACACGCCGGCCGGGCCGTCGGTGATCGGCAGATCGAAGTTCACGTGGACCATGTCACACCCGGTCTCTTCTACAAGGGCCGCGATATGCAGCGCCTCGAGTGAATTTTTGCGCCCGCCTGAAGCGAAGGCGATGGTATGGCTGAGCGGCGCGAAGGCCGGATAGCGCATGATAATGCGCAAGGCATAGGTCCATGCTTGCATGGTATCGATCGAATGCTGAATGGTCATGTCGGTAAACTCCGTTTGTAGGCGAATTGCCCGTCTTCCTTTTCCGCCCCTTCACAGGGCGCACTTCATCTTCTCGTTGGTGGTGGAGCGCGGTGCAGGCCTGGATGCCCGCACCGCCGGAGGTGTCGTGAGCGTTAGGCGCTTGGCTGGTCTGGCAAGGCCGAGGGCAGGGGCGTCCGCCGCACCCTGATCCTGCGGCTTGGACGATGCCGGATGCCACGCATGGCACGCCCGCCAAGCTGCCGCGGTGGATGCTCAAATATATCGATAAGCGCGACGCAATCGGGGTTTGCCGGCGTGTAGGTGCCGGCCTGGTACGGCGTGACCGCCGCTGCACGCATTGCGTCCGGCAGCTTGGTCAGCCAATCGGAGTGGAGCCGCGCTTGCATGGCAGGGCCGCACCATGACGGCACGGTTTCCCCATGCCGCGCGTCGTGCCGCCATACGCGGGTGGTCATGAGGAGATGGGCGTGCGGCGGAACACACCAGCCACCGTCGCCATCAGGCTTGGCGTGGATCGCCCAAGCGACGGCGGGACCATGGGCGGCGATGGTCGTATGGGCATAATCGCGCACCATCGTGACCCAGGCGTCGCCATCGCTGCCCTCCGGCAGCGAGACGACAACATGCCAGGCGCGGACCGCGTCGGAAGCGAGATCGACCGTCGCCGCGTCGGCCTCACGCCAGATACGGCCGTCCTCCTCGGCCCAGCGCGGATGATTGGCGGGCAGTTCAAGGCCGTGCGCGACGAGATCGTCGCGGTAGCGGAAGTCGAGGCGACCCAGCGCATCACGCCCGGCTTGGCGGGTGACATACAGGTAATTGGCAGTGACCGTCGCATGGGTGGCCCGGCGGTCAGTGTCGAAGAGGCTGAGCCCCTTCGCCGAGATCGGACGGATGCTGACCGCACGGCGGGCGTGGAGCGTGGTGACGGCGTTCATGAATGGTGTTCCTTGGGCGAGATTTGCAGGAGATCAGGCGTCAACGCTGGCGGGCTGGCGATCAACCAGCGCACGCAGCGCGACGCGCGCGGGGTGGTCGTGCTCGGCCCAGGCGGCATGCTGTTCGGCCCAGCGCTTCCACGTCGCCTGCGCGATGCGGATCAGCCCGGCCTCGGTGTCGTCAGGATCTGGGAGGAGGTCGCCGGGCAGCTGGAGCGTGCAATCCTCGCCTGCGCGGCACAGGCACGGCATGCCGAGCGCCGGCAGGCCAGCCACATGGCGCATCGCGGCGTGCGGCACGACGCGCAGCCGCTCCGCTCCGTCGCCTACCAAGGAGGTCACGCGGGGGTGACACGCCGGATCCGACGCACCGCGCAAGATGTGTCGGAGATGGTCGCGCTCGCGGGTGAGCACCGCGCCGGTCGCCGGCAACCGTTCTTCCAACCAGGCGACCAGCGCGTCTGGCAGTGCGCCGTCGCGCAGCGCAAGCGCCTGCGCTTGGAAGACGAAACTATCGGCCTGCGGCACGACGCCGAACAATCCGATCCCGATCGGCGGGCTGCCCAGCGGCTGGAAGGTAAGGCCTGGGCAGATCGAGATGGTGCGCAGGGTAATGACGGTGGCGGCACGCGTGAACGGCAACAATGCGAAGCTGTCATGGGTGATGGCGGACATGGGGATCTCCGGCTCAGTGCGTCGTGAAGTGGGTGGTGGACGCGGCGGACGCGTTCAGTGCTGCAAGGTGCGTGGCAGCGGCTGCAAAGTCGGCGCATCGCAGCCAGCGGGAGAGGTGCGTATCGATGATGCGCTGAACATCTGCGCCGAAGCTCGTGCGGGCCGCGATCTGCAGCATCGTCAGCCGCCACAGCGCTATGACATCGAGTTCGAGCGCGTCGACGATTGCGTCATGGCGCCCGGTGCACCAGTCGCTAAAATCGCGGACCGGATCAGGCGTCGAGCACGGCACGCCGAGCGCGCCGCAACACGTCCGGAAGGCGATCGGCTTTCCATCCGCGGTGGCGCTGAGGTCGATAAGCGGCTGGCGGCGCCCGGCCAGTACGCGCACCGCCGGCGACCAACGACCCAGCGGCAGCGCCTCGAGTAGGCGGGCATCGCCGACGAGGTTGTACCCCGTGATCGTGCTGCGGTCGTGCTCGAGCCGATGGTTCAGCCACGTCAAGAGCGTCTCCGGCGCATCGCGGGCGCTCAGTACCGCGGCATCGAGCGCGAACTGGACGCTGGCGTTCGCGACATGGCCGGTGAAAAGCGCGGCGCCGATCAATTGCGGCGCGGGTCGGTCGAGGGTGTCACCGAGGTCGAGCCGCGCGAAGGCGACCGCGGTGATGATGTGGGATGGCAGCATGATGTACAGGTCCATGAGACGCGCGTCGTCACTCCCGGGAACACAGGTGGGGTGGCGGACGCGCGATGTGGTGAAGCCCCCAAGCGGGGCGGCGGACACCGGCTGCGATGAAATGCAGCCGGTGAAAGACCGGCGGGGGAGGCTGGCTCTCGCCCTTCCTCTTTTCCCCTCCCTCCGGTTCTTCACTCCTCCTCACCAGCGGAGCAGCTTTTCCATGCCGGGGCGGCACTGGGCCGCACGCGTGCATCCCACGTCCTTTCCATGGTCTCTCTCCTCATGCTTCCGGCTGGGACAGGGGCGGGTATTGTGATGGCTGGCGCCGGTCGGCTGATCGGCTAGACAGAGCTCAGACATCGCCACCGTCCACGATACAGAGCGCGGTTTGGCCGTCCCAAGTGCATGACCGCGCCGCGCTTCATGCCGATCCCCGCCGCACCTTCGCGGCAAGGAGATGCATGATGACCAAACAGCCTGACCTGTTACCAGACGGCGGAACCCAATCTGATGGCGCCAGCGCCACCAAGCATGACGCCGCCTTCCCCGCCGACGCGCCCGCGCCAACGACGACCACGGTCGGCCTGTCCGACCTGACCGAGCTCGGACCGGTCAACGTCATCGATCCCGCGCTGTGCCTTCCGTTCGCGGGTGCTCCACGGGCCGGCTACCGCATCGATCTGCGCCGCGATGCCGCACTTATCGACGATATCCGCACCAATGGCGTGATCGAACCGCTGGTTGTGACGAAGATGGAGGGGCGCCTGGTCATTCTCTCCGGCAATCGCCGCCACGCCGTGGTGTGCCATCTGCGCGCGGAAGGCGTCGAGGTGGCGCTGCCGGTCCGTGCGTGTCAGTTTCGGGGCCTTGATGCGGTGGCGTTCGCCACCGCGATCAACGTCGGCCGTGCGGCGCCGACCGCAATGGAACTGGCCCGCAGCGTCGCCTGGACGCGCGATCATGTCGAGACGAGCCAGTCAGCCGTGGCACGGGCTTTGAAGATGAACGAGGCCAAGGTTTCGCATCTCTGCACCCTCGCGACGCTGCCTGAGTGGATCACCGACATCGTCACCGATCCCGAGGCGCTTTCCGAGAATGCCGCCGCGCTTCTTGCGCCGGCATTGGCCGATCCGGAAATGCATGCCGTGATGGAGAGGCGAGCAGCCGAACTGAAGGCTGGGAATGTCACGCTTGCCGGCCCGGCCGCGGTGCGCTTCCTCAAGACCGGCGCGCGCGCTGCGGCTGGCCGCGAACTGCGCGGCCCGTCCGGCACGTCGCTCGGTAGCATCAAGCGCGACCTTCGGGGCGGGATCGTTTTGCGGCTCTCGCCCGCGTGGCGCAAGGTTGAGCACCGCCCCGCCGACCTGCTGGCGCTCGTGTCGGCCGAACTCGCCGAGACGATGCGCGAGCTAGACTGACCGCCATCTTTAAACGCCGGTCCATCGCTGGTGGCGATGGACCGGCGCTTCAATTGCCACGGCCATCGCCATCCCGGTGCATCGCCGCGGTCGCCGTACGGCGCTTCCGCGCCTGCCCGGTCCGTTCCGTCGCCTCATCGAGCCACCGTAGCCGCTCCAGGATAGCGAACGCGTCGGCGCCCACCCGGTTATCAGCCGTCGTGATCGCCTTTGGCAGGCGAGCGGGCCCCACGATGGCTCTGCCTGCGTCGATGCCACTCCAAGGCGGCAGCGCGGGTGCAATCGGCATGCCGATTGCCGTATGCAAGCCGGGCAGAGGCACAACGAAATGCGTGCCAACCGTCGGTGACGGACTTGTCAACGTCGGCAGCGGGTTGCGGGTGCTGACCGGCCGAAGCACCTGCCCAACATGCGGTGGTGACGATAGTGACGGAGCGACGACGTTGCCGAGCGACGGAGCAGGCACAGTCAGCAGCGGCGCCGGTGCCCTGTCGCTGATATGGATTGCCGGCAACGGCGTACGACGGGATACGATCATGTCCCGAAGATGTCGGTCGAGGACCGTGCGGCCGGCCTTTTGCTCATTCCGGCCGCCGTCGTGGTCCTCTCGGATGATCTCCTCGTTGCTCGATATCCGCCCCCGGTTGCGCTCGTTGACGCCGACGACCTGACCGTCGCGCACCGCCTTGGTCAGCGCCGGTCCCAGTGGCATCAGCGGCGTTGCACGCAGACCGCGCGCCGCATTCGACAGGTGCGTATAGATCCGGTTCTTGCCATGTGCCCGGCACACGTTGGTCATGGTCTCCGCGAAGAGCTGGCGCAGATAGGTGAAGCGCGCCTCGCCGTCGAACTCGGTGGCCAGCCGCGGTGCCACGTCCCACTCATGGTCACCGATCCGCCGCATCGGTCGCAGCGCAAAAGCGACGTGCGCGTGCGTGTTGCGCTGGTCGCCTTCGGCGGGCGGCGCGTGGATCGTGGCGACATAGGGCAGATCGTGGATCGCGAAGGCTTCCAGGCAGAAGCGCTGTAGGATTTCGCGCCGTCCCTCCGGTGACACGTCATGCGGCAGGTTGACGATCAGCGAGAAGACGACCTTGGCGTTTCCGCGGCTGGCGCGTGCAAGCGTCTCGACCAGATCGAACGCGGCCTCCTGCTCGGCGACATCCTCGCCGACGTTGGACAGCATGGTCACATTGCCGCTGCAATCGCGCTCAAGCGCGTCTTTGCGAGTTATATAGCGCACCAGCCGGCGTGCGACACCGACCTTGGCGCGCTTCGCGCCATAATAGCGTACGGAGAGGAACACGCCCTGTCGCCCAAGCCGGTCGATCACTGGACCCGAATAGCTGGGCAATCGTGTCGAACCGCCCGGTGTCGCGAGCCGTGCCATCTTGCGAGATCGTGCCGCGCGCTTCTTCTCGATCGGCCGACGTTTGGCGAAGAAGCGCCGCCAGAAGGCCGCGATCGCGCGGTCGGCAGCGCGCTGCGCCGCCAGATAGCGCCGTCGAACGATACCGTCGCGCATGGCCTCGGCGGCGCGGGCCCGCAATTCGCGACGCTTGCCGAGCAGTGTCGTCAGCTGATCTGCACGCTTCATCGCCAGCGCCTCTGCACGCTCGATGCTCAGGCCTAACCGCACGCCCTTGTCGGACACGAACGACAGGCCTTCGGCGAGCTTGCCGCGCGCCGCGCGGTCGTCTTGTAAATTCACAACGGTCGGCAGACCGGGCAGATGGGGGCTGTTCTTCGGTTTGGGCATCGCTCAAACATTTCTTTCGACCACAGCACCCACTTACCCTTTCACCTGCTCTGTTCTTGGGACAGCCAATCGCCTGCGCCCGGTAACCGATGCTTCAGAAGCATTCGGGTATTGCAGCTGCCATGACCCGCCCGCCGATTCCCGCCACGACCATGTCGCAAGATGGCAGTTTGGTGCAGCGTGGCTGACATCCGAGCACACATCCGCGCGATCGTACACCGCGACCGGCTCGCCGAGCGGATGCAAGGGCGGGCCGACATCATCAAATGGGCACCCGCGCTCATGGCAGTACAGGATGCAGGGGGCAGCGACGTGCCGGTGGTACTGGCCGGAATGGGACCGCCGTTTCCGACTGCGACCGAACTGGTGGAAGCGCTGATCGCAGGAGCCGAGCTTCCGATGGACCAGCCGGGTGGGCTGCCCGTACCGGGCGGCGTTCGCCTTCCGCTACTTCACTGGTCGCCGGTGCTGCAGTTCGCCCGCATGCGCTCCCACGACGGCCGGGTTGGCGGGCAAATCATCGAAGAGCTGCCGCGCACATTTTCCACGCTGGCGACATGGCTGGAGCGCAGCATCGGGTTGATGCCCGCCGTGAGCGCGCCGCCGGTAGACGGTGTTCAGGACGAAGGCTTCGATAGGGAGGAGGTGCTCGCGCTGTTTCGCAAGCGTTTCACCTTCTCGTTCGACGAGTTCGCCCGCTGGCTGATCGACCTGCGGGGCAGTGACCCGGTATTATACGTGCTACTGCTGTCACGCGAGTACCGGTTGGCGCTGCAACGCTGCCCGGAAATGGGCGATGTGCCTGCACCCGGATCGTCAGCCTCGACGGCGATGCCGGCGCTGAAGGTGCCGCCGATCCTGGCTGCGATGACGATTGGTGAGCTGCAACGGATGGTCGCGCTGACGCGCGACCTGTCGCAGCGCACCGGACAGCATGTGAGAAAGGTCGCGGGCGAGATCGGTGACCGGCAGGTGCCCGAGGTCACCCGCGGCCGGCGCATGGCGGGTGCGATCAGCCGCGGCGACGGTGCCGGCTTCCTCTACGATCATGCGCCCATGCGTGTGGAAGCAATCCGCAAGCGCGTATTTCTGCTCGCCAGGCGCGATCTTTCGACTCTCGACAAGGACAGCTTCCTGCGTGCCGTATTCGGCGGGCGTGACGACTGGGACCATGTAATGTCAGCGGGGCGGCGGGCCGGAGCCCATGAATTGATTGCCTCGATGCTAGCACCTGATATTTTCAGGAAGCGCACGGCCGGGCGCGGCTTGGGACATCACAAGGATGCGCTCGATCTGTACTACGGCGTGCCCGCCAGCCAGCTTCCTTATGCCGCGCTGACGGAGCTAAGCCAGATCTTCTGCAATACCAGGGGTCGAGAGGACACATCACCCATCGCAGATCGCGTCCGTGCGGTCGCGACGAGCAGTGCTCTCGAAACCGAAGGCGCGCATGAGCGCAAGCATCGGTCCGCGGTCAGGCATCTGCCCTTATACCTGCGGCCTTATCCCAAGCCGGGATCAGGCGGCCGTTTCATCGCGGTGGCGTGGCTCGCGCCCGATCGCGATGCGGCGCTGTTCGGGCGATTGCTCCGACCAGTGACGGGGATCGACCCGCGTATGGTGCGCTTGCGCACCCGCTGGATGTATCCGATCGCGCTGCGCTACCTCCAGCTCAGCTTCCCACGGCTTTATCGGCATGTCAGCGTTCACGGGCAGTCCTCGCGGATCATGGCGCAACTTGCCACCTCGGCCGCCGCCTTTACGTCCGATCCGATATTCTATCGGGTTCTAGCCGACAGTGTCTCGCGGGTGGGGCCATCCGGCAAAACAGCCAGCAACTTCACCAGGCGTCCGCCGCCGTCATCGTTGCTGCCGCTCTCACGAGAGATGATCGATCGCGTGCGCGACGACGACAAGTAAAACAATGCTGTACAAGATGATTTGGGACGCGCGACATCCCAAGCCTAACGGAGGAAGGAGTATAGACGACCATCGTCGTCTCAACTAGCCACACGGCTCCGGTGCGCTACAATGGCCTGCTAGGGTAACTTTTGCCCGAAGCCCCGCACCTCCAACGGAGTCCAACGCGCATCAGTAATGGAGATGTTCAGCATAGGCGACGATGAAAAATTGTCTTATCAGCTGTTAATTTGCTGGTCAGTGGTTCAATAACCGTTAGCTCGTGCCTTAAATTTGGCCGTTCAAGGGTTGGTAGCGCGCTTCTGGGAAGCTGTCGTACGTGCATATCGCTCGAGGTTGGCATGAGGTGACCGACTTAGGGACTTTGCGGTCATTCCATACGGTGCCTGCCGACGGCAGCTTCCGTCAGAACCGGACATTCCAGACTAATCCACACCTGTAGTCCGCGACATGCGCCATATTTCCCAGCGATAGGTTGAACCGCTGAACTTCACGCGCCTCTTACGTCGCATATGTTCGCCCATAGGGTCGCTGCGCAATGTAGTGGTCAGGAGCGCGAGGCAGCAACGCGCCAACGGATCCGCCGGTCGGTCTTCCGGTGCCTTCCGGCAACCGTTAGGGCCCCGCCGACTGACCTAGCTCCTTAACGATCGCTTACGATCGCTCACGTCCGCGTAGCGGCCGGAGGATCTACGGTCCTGCCGAGCACAACCGATGGCTCGATATCGCGATCCCGCGGGCGGTGCTGCGTACATGCGGCTCGGCGCGACAGGAAGGTACGTTACATGCAAGGTCTGCCTTACCTCACGCGAAGGCATGTCCTCGCGCTCCTTGTGCCGCTGGCCGCGGCGTTGAGCGGTTGCGCGGTCTCCGGCGAGCAGCTCGCGCCGCTGGCCTATGATCGCCCCTGGACACCAGCTAACAATGCCGCGGGCGAAATCGTGCCGGCCCCGGCTCGCGCCGCGCTCCCGGACGCGCGCGGCGGCTATGTCCTCCCCGCCAATCCCGCGCTGGCGACGCTGCCGACGGCATCCGGGACGGATCCGGAGCACCTCTACACCTTGATCGAGCTCGTCGACCTGGCGCATTCCGCCAACCCGCGCGGCCGCATCGCGTGGTACGAAGCGCGCAATGCCGCGGTGGCGGCAGGCATTGTTCGCAGTAGCTATGCCCCGCGCGTCTCCATTACCGGTGCTGCCGGCGCGCATGCGAACCGCTCGACCGTGTCGGCGTTTGGCCTGCGCGGCGGCGACGAGGGCGATGGCACCAGCGCCGTGGCGACACTCTCGCTCGAATGGCTCGTATTTGATTTCGGTGCGCGTGAGGCACTGGTGAACGCCGCGCGTCAGCAGTCCGTCATGGCCAACATCGCCTTCACCGCCGAGCACCAGCAGGTCACCTATCAGGTCGCGCTGGCCTTTTATGACGACGTCGCCGCGCGCGCGCGATCGGGCAATGCGGATCGCGCTGTTGCGCTTGCTCTTGACGTGCAGACAGCAGCCCAGGCGCGGTTGCGCCAGGGGATTGGCACCGCAGTCGAGGTCGCGCAGGCGCGGCAGGCAACGGCCCAGGTTCAGCTTGCTGCGGTGCAGGCCCGGGCGGCGGTTTCCGATGCTCGGTTGCGGCTGCTGACCGCCATCGGGGTGCCGCCGTTCACCCGTCTTCGCATCGCTGACACCCCCGCCCGCCCGCTTACGCCCCGAATGGCCGACATGGCGGAGCAGGCGATTGCCCAGGCGCTTTCGCGGCGGCCTGACATGCTGGCCGCGCTTGCCGGTGCCAAAGCGAGTGCGGAAGGCGTTCGCGCGACGCGCGCGGATGTCCTGCCCAAGGTCTTCGCCGCCGGCACGGCGTCGCATATCGAAGGCGCGCGCAATATCACCGCGCTTCCTGGAGTTGGCGGGGAGTCGCCGACGCTCAACCTCTCCGGCGCGCGGACGAGCGCGGCGTTGATGGTCGGCATCCGCCTTCCCCTGTTCGATGGCGGCATCCGCGCAGCCCGGCTCGACCAGGCCCGGAACCGGGTCGAGGTGGCCGCCGCGCAGATGGACGAGACGCGGAACCGCGCGGTCCTGGAGATCGTCGCGTCCGAGAACGGTCTCCGATCGAGCCTCGAAGCCAATGTCGCCGCCGGG
>Ga0265798_10011977_pt1 | contig 10515 bp, 16 predicted proteins | sample P3T30metagenome_FD_192430 | JGI IMG/M metagenome (GOLD analysis project Ga0265798, IMG submission 192430) | Plant litter microbial communities from East Loma Ridge, Irvine, California - P3 T30 | ecosystem: Environmental > Terrestrial > Plant litter > Unclassified | place: USA: California... | reverse complement strand
GCCATCCCCACCACCCGCACCGCCAGGATGGCAGTCCGCAATCCCTCAAGCCCAGCAGCCGCCCAGAGGTGTATCACCAGCACCGGCAAGAGCGCCATCACCACTTCCAACTCAAATGGGACAAGATTGGCGTTCGTACCTCCAATCACTCCCTACTCCAGGACGAACACCTAGTCCAGTCCCACCGCCTCAACATCATCAGCAACAGCAATATGTGCCTCCACCTAGTTTACCTGGTTCGTTGAAACCGCCTGAAGGATGGCAGAGTTCGGTTCCAACCAGTAATGATGGACATCAATGGAAGCGGTGATCTCAGAAGCGGTACGATAATGTATGAATAGATGATATCAAATTAGGTGTAGATATAGAATACAATGCAATGCTGCATACTTGATTACGATATATAAAGATCTAGAGCAAATCTAGAGCCAACTTCTGACTTGGTGTGACCTACTCAGGCAATATCGTAGCCGTGACGATCGGCTCGGGCCTACATTGTCAGCTAATGCTATCTGGTCAATATCTTGACACTCACCTCAACGCAAAGACGACTTTCTTCCTGACGATCCCGACGACCTCATACCGTCTTGTTCTCTCCTTCTTCCCAGACCTCTTCGCTTTCTTCCTCCTTCTCTCTTCCTCCTCTTCCTCTTCATCATCGCTATTCTCCTCCAGATCCCGTTTTGTAGTATCAGACATAGGCGGACTCGAGAAATCAAGTTCTGACGAATAATCTTTAATAGCGCTTGAAGGATATATACTAGACGGACTGGAGGATGGGTCATTTGTTTTCTTCGGTGGAGTCTGTAGTACGTCGGGAAATAATGGGTCTTCTTCTTCGTCTTCCTCTGCTTTTCCCTTTCCTTTGCCTTTGCCCTTTAAACTCGGACGAGCATCCATAGCTAGTAAATCGTCTTCTAGATCTTCTTCATCCTCTGCATCACCTTCTACTTCGCCTGCTGCGCCCTCTGGAGCTAGAGCCAGGGCACGTCGAATGACCGCGTATGGTTTTGCGAGATTTGCCATTTTGCCATGAAGTAGATGATGTTGACCCAGGTGGAGTGTTGGTTTGTCCTGATATTAGCTACCTCTCTTCATATTGTTGTATGACTCACTGGTCGATCCAGTCCCAGGATACCAACTACCCCTCCTTCCTTGTCTCCTTCATGGTTCAATTCACCTTGTAATTCCACCAATACCAGATCTCCTCCGATATTCACGAGTGGACCAGAGGAAGGGCCAGCTACTCCCTGTACCAGGTGTTTGGGATCAAGTGAGAGATGTATACGCATCGTGGTGGTTGAAATGTTCAAAGATGATTGACTTTAGGTCGCGTCGCGTCTAGTTCATATATGATTACTTTCCCACAGTGTCATTATCGGATGTCCGGAGTGGAGTGGAGTGAGATGAACGTTGTTGAAATATGTAATACTAAAAAGTCAACTGTGTATATATATACTGAAAAATGTCTGTACTACCCCTTCCCCCCATCCATAAAGGCAAGAAGTTTGTCGTTCTATCCGATTGGGTAAGCTTTGTTTGCCCTTTAATTCAACAAGCTGATGTGTAGGATGGAACAATTACCGACAAGGACAGTAATGATTACATGACTGATAACATTGGTATGTAGCTGACGCCGTCGATATGTGATGCACCAGCTGATGATCAGGTATGGGCTATGAGGCTCGGTAAGCTACGTGTTCACGTATGGGACATGAGCTGACCAAAAGACGAGACCTCAACACCAAAGTCCTCACTGGAGAAATCAGTTACAGGGATTCATTCGCTTCAATGTTGAAGTCCGTTAAGCTACCTTTCCCTAAATGTGCCGAATTACTTCGGGACAGTAAGCTTCTTCCGCCTTGTTTCGACGTTAAGCTAAACGTTAGACATTGGTCTTGACCCCGGATTTAAGAACTTTTACTTCTGGTGTAAGGAGAATGATATCCCTGTAGTCATCGTTTCCAGGTATGTTCAATCGACCCTCTGACTGGAGGGAAACGTTCGTCAGCTACGGGCGAAAAAGGGAGAAAGCTGACCGATAGTGGAATGATGCCAACTATCCGAGCAGTTCTCTCCAACCTCCTCCCAGCCGAAGACGCCAACTCAATCGATATCATCGCCAACGAAGTTAAATACACTGACGCCGAAAAGAAGGGTGACGAATGGGAGATTGTCTACAGGCACCCAGAGAGCCATTATGGACATGACAAGTCCAAGGCAATTTTGCCCTACAAGGATCTAGAGGATCGACCCACGCTTTTCTTCTGTGGTGATGGTGTTTCTGGTATGGCACAACTCTTCTGCTTCGAGGAGGGAGAAGAGGATGCTGATGATAGACTTGTCTGCTGCTGCTCATGCCGATGTTTTGTTCACTAAGGTTATGGCTAATGGTGATTCCGACCTAATGGCATACTGTAAAAGGGAGCATATCCCCCATGTTCCATTCACCGACTTGTAAGCTTGTCTCTCCTGGGCGTCGAGGAAGTAAGCTGATGAAACAGCAACAACGTCTTGGAGAAGGTTAAGGAGGTTGTCGGTGGAAAGACTGTCAAGGATGTCTTGAAGGAGGCTGGAAATGATGTCTAGACTATCTTACAACATCAGACATGCATCGCATTTGGAAAAGCATCCCGATTGTTCCCTCTTCCTCATCATTACCTTCTGAGACACAGATTGCTCGATGCGTCGCAAGCGAAGTGTTGAGGACGTCAGTTTTCTATTTGGGAAGAGAGTCTGATATATCTGTAGTTTGCATTGCAAGAACTGACTTGCTCGGTATAGTATCGTCCCAATCTTCCAATCTTCCGTTCATCCCCACTGTCTTCCCCAGCCCTCTTCTTTGCTCTACCACCCCAATACTATGTCATCTACTCTTATATGACCAGCTCTATATTGATTCTCCAAGATCTACATCAGGTCTCCACATCACTGCGGTCGAGCACTAACGCTGAACAAAATCTGCTTCTGTTTCCCCTTTTTCTTTCCTCCCTGCTGCGTATCCCCCTCGCCATTCCCATTCCCATTGATATTCAAACCCTCAACTCCCTCTGCCACACCACCATCCCACTCACTAGCACTCCTTCCAGTCGGTTTACTAAACAAAGCCTTTCTATCCTGAGCCGACATACTGGGTTTACTAGAGGCGGGTAAGGAAGGGAAAGCACCTTGTGAAGGTGGTTTATTTTGAGCTTTAGGGAGTGGGAAGTTCACCGATCGGATCTGAGGACCGGCAAGCACAGGCGGAGCTTTTGAGGCAGTTCCAGCACCACCTGATGCCCATGGTGTGGAGTGAGGGGTGGTTTGCCTTGATCCGGAAGCGGCACCTAGTCCGGGGAAAGCGTTTGCTGATACCGCAGCTCTTGAGCCGGGGATAATACGTTGTTTATGGCCCATTCCTGTTGATGGTCGCGAAGCAGCGGCAGCTTCTACTCTATCCCATACGGTCTTAGAGCCAGGTTTACGGCCGGATGTGTGGGTCGTATTCTTCGCTCGAAGGATTTGACCAGATGTGATTCCGGCGTAATTGCTCGATGTAGGACCACCGAGGGAGAGGGAGGGGAATGCCTGTTCTTGCTGTTCTCATCAGCTTGACAGCCTTGTGACGAGGGACGAAAAGCTAACCTGAGCTCTAAATCCATTGATCGCTTCTAGAATGTCTTTGGCTTTATCTCTCAACCCGTCTTCTTCGAAGATCTGGCCTATCTCCTTGACAACACTGACTGTCGCTTGACTGTCTTGATCGAGGACGTTGTATATCGTATCAATCATGCCCTTTGCGGTTGATTCGGTGTTCTTGAATGCACGAATAGCAGCAGAGAAAGAGGTCATCTTGTTGGTAGAGTCAGAGACCATATACGACACTCGAGAGATCAAGGCAGCATGACGCCTAATCATCAGCCACTGTCCATGCCAATGACGACTTGACTCACAATGCGGTAGCCTCATCAACGTCTTCCCTGGGCCCACTGAACCCACCTCGAACCTCGGGTTCAGGTTCCCTCTGAGTTTCCGTCAAATTCGTGTTGAAAGCCTTTCTCCTCCTATTACTCTCTTCCTGCCTATCCGTCTGAGCTTGTCTTCTAGCCTGGGCGGCTTGAGCGCCACCCATAGGAGCATGTTCAGCAAGTTGTTGTTGTTGTACGACTTCTCGGGATTGAAGGGTGAAACCTCGACCTCCTTGAGCCGGGGCGGCAGACCTCGATGATGTACCTCGTGACTGCGATTGATCGGAGAAGTCGAGATTAAGGTGTCTAGATGCTGCTTGTTGACGGGATGTCATTTGGCCTTTGTGCTTAGATGTCAGCTAGTGCCCAGTACATCAAGACAGTTAAGCTTACTGTCTCAATTGTGTGGGCTCGTAAGTCGAGCTCGGAGCCAAAGACAACGAACTTCTGTTCCAAACAAGCTTCATTTCGACACATGAAGTGGTCCGCGCTAAATGATCAGCGGCGACTCGGACACTTTGCGTGGAACTTACTTGAAATGTGCTTCCAGCTTGGCATAGTTCTGAAAGCTAGATATCAGCTGAAATCCTCTCCATCAACCAGTCGACTCACTACATGTTCCTCTCTCCGAGATCCTTACACACAAAGCATTCATCGTGCTTGCTCCTCATATGCACAAATAGTTCATCGACACTGAAGAAAGCTTCATGGCAGAACTGTCATCAGCACCGTCCTTTTCTTGCATCGATCAAACTCACTTGACACATAGGATGAGGTGCATCCCAAGTCTTGACCAATTCCACTTCCGATGCCTTGGGTCTGGGCGGCTTCTGGTTCCTATGCAGTCTTGAGGGGTCGTGTAGAGGGAGTAAGTGAGGCGGGTAGAGGACTTGTTCGTGCGAGAATCGAGATAGTTGCCTGCAGCAGAGCATACAGAGTGTAAGAGCGTGGACTGCTAGAGTATGTTTGTTGAGGTTTGCCCATCCGTCCGCCATGTGCGCGCAATCGCTGTACGGACAGTTGAATCGAAGGAGCAGCATCGTAGCGTTTTCCTATCAATCAGTCCAAGCTCAAATTTGAGGAGAAAGCTTACCATCTCTGGAGTTTCAAAGACGATAGAAGTCTTTTCATCCTTATACTCGAATGCTGACAGATCCAGTTTCCCAGGTAATGTCAACCCTCTATCCCACCTTTCATTTTTATCTTTCGACTTCTCAGCCCTAGCCTGTGCGGCAGCAATCACGGCCGGTGCACTCGGCGTGAGCTGATGGTCGGCTGGGAAGGGTGTTGTGGGTGATCCAGAGAAGAAGAGGGATGGTTGGGGGGTTTTGCAGTATGTACAATCGGTTTTTCTGATCTCGTCAGCCCTGGTCAAATGATGTTGAAAGTGGAACATACTTGTAGAACACACGCAAACGGATAGCGCAGACGCTAGAAGTCAGTTTCGTTCCATGATCATCATATTGGTTGCGCTTACTGGCAAGTCTTGTGCCCACATACACCTGTACTCCAGAATGTAGTTGGTTCAGCACAGATAAAGCACGTGTAGGTATCATCCATTTCCTCCTGCGTTGGCTCTGCTACATCTCCCACCTGATTTTCCTCGCCATCGTCATTCGATTCAGTGGGTACAGTGGCGGTAGGCTCAGCAGCTTGGGGAGTAGGGATATGGGGCGGCAGGGCACGGGTTGATCGACCATTTCCATTTCCGTTTCCGTTTGCGGTTGGTTTTGAGGCTCCTCCGGATGACGAGAGAGAAGTATCGAATCCTCTTCTTCTGTTTGACATAGTTGACAAATGTTCTGTGGAGATTGGAAGTAGGAGATGAGGGTGTCGGGAGGTGTTCAAGTAGCGATCAATCCAATGTCTGAGTAGTTTCTTTGATGACGTCTCGGAACCGAGATCACCATTAGAATTCGAATACTAATGCTCATTAGCATTTATTAGGATTGTATTCCTAATACCATTAGAGAATGGCTCTCACGCGTCAATCGCGTGGGACCTCGGACTGCATCACCGCTCACCGGCCTCTCTCTAACAATAACCCCATCCTCATCAACGACAGAGCTACGGTCGCTATACATACTCACTGCATAGCAGTACAGCAACGATGTCGAGCAATATGCGAGGTCTCACCCAGGTATTTCACCCCTTCTCTGTGAGCGAAGGCCGCAGCTGATATAGTAGTATATCTCGGATCTACGAGCATGTCGAGTCCGGGATCTGGAGGAGAAGAGGATAAACAGGGAGATGGCCCATATCAGGCAGAAATTCAAGGAGGGTAATCTGGATGGATATCAGAAGAAGAAATATCTTGCCAAGGTGGTGTTTACCTACATCCTCGGATACAAGGTGGATGTTGGACATATGGAGGCCGTCAATCTCATTTCAAGCCAGAAGTACTCGGAGAAACAGATTGTACGTACCGCTACCAAAGAAGAGGGTGCAACTGACAAGCAGGGATACCTCGCTCTCACGCTTTTAATGAATGAAGGCTCGGATATGGTCCGACTGGTCATCAATTCCATTGGAAAGGACCTCGAGGATCATAATGAAATCAACAACTGTCTAGCACTTCACGCAATAGCAAATCTAGGAGGGAAGGAGATGGCAGAAGCTCTTAGCGCCAGCGTCTTCAGAACAATGGTCAGCGCGTGAGTCTCCCCTTCCCACCTTTCAATCAAGCTGATGGATAGGACATCAACGACATTCGTCAAGAAGAAGGCTGCCTTAACGCTATTGAGGCTATATAGGAAACATCCCTCGGTTGTACCTGCCGATGACTGGGCGGACCGGATAGTTGATATGATTGGGGATAGGGATCCTGGAGTCTCGATGAATGCCGTTACGCTCGTTACGACCATGGCACAGGATAATCTGGATGCTTTCCAGGGATGTTACAAGTTGGTAGTGGAGAAGCTGGATAAACTCATCTTTGATGGTGATTATCCATCGGAGTATGTCTACTATAAGGTAAGTCCCACTCTGCTGTGCTGAATGTGCAATCTGACGACTAGGTACCCAATCCTTGGCTGCAAATCAAGATACTACGATTGCTACAGTACTACCCACCACCAGGTCAGCTATCTGCTTCGCTTTCTTCGAATTGAGCTGACGAACAGACAATGCACAAGTAACAGATACCATCCAAGGAATCTTACAAGCTATCATCGACATGTCACAAGATACCCCCCGAAACGTCCAGCACAACAATGCCCAAAATGCAGTCTTGTTCGAAGCAATCAACCTCGCAATCCACCTCGACCCAGATTCGAAAGTCGTAGCAAACGCCTCTATACTCCTTGGTCGATTCATCCTCGCTAAAGAAACGAATGTCCGATACCTAGGTCTCGATGCTATGGCCCACCTTGCTGCTTGTTCCAATACACTAGAACCGATCAAGAAACACCAGGAAACCATCATTCTGAGTTTGAAGGATCGGGATATATCGGTAAGGAGAAGGGCATTGGATTTGTTATACTCGATGTGTGATACTTCCAATTCAAAGGTCATTGTTGGCGAGTTGGTCAAGTACCTGCAATCTGCGGATTACAATCTGAGGGAAGAGATGGTGCTGAAGATTGCCATCTTGACTGAGCGGTTCGCGACCGAAGTACGCATTCGATGTCCGATGTGTTGAGGAGACAGAGCTGACAAGCAGTACGAGTGGTATGTCGACACGATTCTGCAGCTCATCTCTGCCGCCGGAGACCATGTCGGTGCGGAAGTCTGGTACCGAGTAGTCCAGCTTGTTACGAATAACGAAGACCTACAACCGTATGCCGCTGGAGCTGTATTCCGCCATTTGCAATCCTCGGCATGCCACGAAAATATGATCAAGGTTGGAGGTGGGTCAGGTTTCTCTGAGAAAAGGCAATGCTGATATACAGGATATATTCTTGGAGAATTCGGACATTTGATCGCCAACGAGGCTGGATGTTCACCTATCGAGCAATTCCAAGCACTTCACTCGAAAGTCAACCAATGTACCGCTCCTACTCGTGCTCTACTGCTCACCACATATGTCAAAGTAAGACGCTTTGCTTTGTGCGATCCAACGCTGACAAGTAGTGGGTAAACCTGTTCCCCGAGATCAAAGAACACCTAATCAATATCTTCGAACGATACACTCACGTCCTCGATGCCGAACTTCAACAACGAGCATGTGAATACCTTGCTCTAGCTCGACGAGAAGATGGCGATGAACTCTTAGCTACTATCTGTGACGAAATGCCCGTATTCCCCGAGAGGGAGTCAGCGCTAGTCAGCCGCCTGCACAAGAAGGGAGGTAGCACGCAAGATAAACGTACTTGGGTCATTGGTGGGCGTGAGGAGAACAGAGATAGGACTCAGGAGAGATTTAGGGAGTTTAGAAAAGGAACTGGCGATTCTCTTGCCATCGGATCTGCTTCTAGGGCTATCACCGAGGAACCCAAGGTCATGCGCCCGGCCTCGCCCCCTGCTCCTGCTCCACCTATGGCCGAACCTTCTCGACAAGCTAGTCTCGGTGCGGACGAGATGATGGGTACGACATCGAGGAATACAGCGGATGATATCATGTCATCTCTAGCTGGTCTGAACATGTCTGGTCATAATGTCCAAGAAGAACCGCTTTTACCCGACTCGACCGCTAATGGTAACGGAAACGGAATAGCACCTCAACAAACAGGTGCCGAAGAAGATGGAAGAGCAACACTAGGTGGAGTCGATCCATTCCTTTTACGCCCACTTACAGTTGGACCAAATATCGATAAATGGTACGAACGCCTCACTTACGCCAACGAAGGGGTACTATACGAAGACGATCAGATACAAATTGGTATCAAAGCAGAATATCACGCAAACCTGGGTCGTATAGCTCTATTCATCGGAAACAAGATATCTGCCGAAATCACAGACTTGAAATTCCATCTAGAACATTCAGATCCTGAATCTTTACATATCAGATTCCACGATCCACCGGTTGGAGAAATTGCTGGAAGAGCACAAATCCAGGAATTGGTTCATGTGGATTGTAGGGCTTTCTTCAAGGACCCACCGGTATTGAGGATGTCATTCAACACGGGGAAACAGACGAATTTGGTCTTGAGATTACCGGTGGTATTGAGTAGATTCGTAGAAGGAGTGCTTTTGGACCAGACAGCATTCTTTGAAAGGTGGAAGATCATCGGTGGTAAGTGACTCTAAGCCGATAGGCTTTATCTGTGAGACAAGGTAATGATGACAGGCGCACCAAGAGAAGCTCAGCAGATCTTCCCAATCCGATTGACATCAGCCAGCGAAGTCGACATTTCTCGAAATACAAAGATCGTAGCAGGAAATAGAGTGACTGTATTACAAAAAGTCGATCCGAGCCCTACGAATATCGTCATGGCGGGTGTACTTCATATGTCGAAACAAGGAAAAGTGTACGTCTTCCTTCTTATCCAAATCCCTTTAGATACATGACGCTGATGACTAGCGGTATCCTTGGCCGATTGGAACCTAATAAAGACGCAAAATTATGTCGATTAACGATAAGGAGTACAAACGAAAATGTCTCCAAGGAATTCCTGCATCTACTCTCGCAACCTCTAAATGCGGATGTTGCTGCGTCGTAGGGACTTCTCTGAGAGACAGAGTGAATAGAGACGAAGGAATGCAGGACTGGGGGCTTGTACATATCTTGTTGTGATGCATCAGCGGAGATCCGAGTTAAAAGGGCTTGCAAGCTGTAGACGGGCAATTGGGTGGTCAACGTTAGGCCAACTATCGACCAACGTCGGGTCACCTCGAACCGTTTCATGGGTCGCGATGTTTCTTTGTCTCATAACATCCCTACCTTCGTTCCATACATCAAAATCGAGGCATACAAGATGGCTCCTTACTCATTGATACACATTATCGATTCAGACGAAGTTCTCTCAATACCCAATCCCAGTGAAAGAACTCCCCCCTCCGACCGAATCCGCAGAGCCGCACTACACAAGTTTCCAGGCTCTCAGTTATCAGATCTCGGCCATTCGCGAATATCGAAGAAAGAAGGACGCCCCTACGAGTCTGTCGTTGGCCGAGGTTCAGCAATGAAACTTCTAGGAGAGAATAGCAGAAACGCGTCCGATGTCAGTGAACGGCTGTCGCCATCTATGCAGAATTTGTGCTGATTTCAAGCGTTTAGCAGCTGTTGAAAAAGCTATTGTGACCGCGAATCAGGAGTCCAGCTCCATTCGAAAAAACCTCAACCAGACAAACAAGAGACTGGCCAAGACTGAAAAATTGGCCAAAGACACCAACAAAGAATTTTACAACTTCCAGGTGAGTCTCCTGACTCTTGGCTCATTACCGATCGCAGACTGATAATGCAGCGGACTGCTTCACTCGATGAGAGGCCAGTGGTTTATTTCGGGCTTCTATGCTACCTGAACGCGCTACTTGTAGGACGAGAGTCTGGGATCACGGACGAGTCTTCCGTCCACGTAAGTCCGTTTCAATCGATTCCACGAGTCCTGCTGACAGTCCACAGATCGACAAACTTCACAAAATCGTCAAAAACAAGTCCGGACTCGTCGCTACCAATAAGTTTGTGAAG
>Ga0265798_10011976_pt1 | contig 10517 bp, 15 predicted proteins | sample P3T30metagenome_FD_192430 | JGI IMG/M metagenome (GOLD analysis project Ga0265798, IMG submission 192430) | Plant litter microbial communities from East Loma Ridge, Irvine, California - P3 T30 | ecosystem: Environmental > Terrestrial > Plant litter > Unclassified | place: USA: California... | reverse complement strand
CTACTCACCGTATGTGCACAAGTTTGGGCAGTTCTCGTCATCCCAGTTCTTGTCCGTGCACGAGTGGCGCTCATAGTAGTCTTCTTGCTCGAGGTAGCAGAGGCCATTGGAGAGGCACTCCCAGTTGAGAGGACAGCAGGCGCCGCCTTCGGTGGAACAGGGGCTGTCGTTTGGAGAGGTGTCGCCATTCGGGTAGTAGCAAGTCTGCCCCTGAACTTGGAGGCAGCTCGCCAGGAAGGCGACAAGGATGGCCGTCAACGGCAGAGCGACTGCGAAGGATGTTAGTTTGGCCATTGCGACGGCACCTTTCGGCGGTGTTGCGAGTGCGAATGAAAGGACTGTTGGCAGCGGACGAAGACTCAAGTGCGGCAGATAGACGGCTGTGCAGCTTGTATGTCTCGAGCTTGTGGTATGTCGCGAGTCACGAGTGAGGGCACGGGCGAAGTCTGGTTTGCTGCGTTCCACGAGACCCAGTCCGATGTCATTGGCCAAGCTTTTTTGGAGCCCGCGCTAGTCGAAGTTACGCAAGTGAAGCAATTGTTGCCTTGCCTTGGATTGCCCAGCGACAACAACCATTGCCACTCTCGAATCCAGGCAATCCAAACCACCTTCGATTCCACCATCTCCCACTCGGCTCTGCATCTTCCGCATGTCGTCGAAGTGGGCTGCCGCGGCATCTCGGGAGAGGCCAGTCGCTTCGTGACACAGCGACGGCAACCCGCATGTGTGTTCTGCAGCAATGCGCACGTCATCGAAACCAGAACTAGACCATGTGGACGATTGCTTCCAGTCTGGCTGCAACAAGATAGAAGACTCTGACCGTGTCTTATATCGCTAAGCACGCTCATCTGCTCCTCTGAGATTGGGCGTGTTCATACTGTGATCCGACAGCCAGACTGTGGTAAGACCTGGCTTGCAGCAAGGCGTGGAGCAAAGGGGGAAATTGTTCGCTGGAACGCAGTATCGGTCTGTGCCATATGGGCACTGGATACTGATGTCGGAGCCATCGGTGACAGAGACGAATAATTGCTGCATGTACTGAGCGTTCTGGCGAACCTCAGCTCTGGAAGGATCTTTGTAGCGAGAGACATTGGGAGCGGCCAGGAATAGCGACATGAACGGAATCGCCAACTGGAACATAGAGCCTGAAGATCCGAACAGCTTTGAAAACCACGATCAGGTAATGCTGGATTTTTAAAGGTGTCGGATTGTTGCCTTCGGTTGACATCCGTATGCTGTTGGTCAGCCTGTAACACGAGCGTACTTTACGTTTCCTGATGTTGAAATGCTGGCAAGCGTCTTAGCCAGGCATTCGTAGCGTCCACACTTGATACCCGGCATAATCAGCGAGCAAGTGACAGTTCTCTCAATAGAGCCCTGCGGCGAGTGCGCAAAAGGAGCTTCAAGCGCGTGTCTTGCTTGTGGGCGAGTCTAGACCTGGGATGGCTCACAGGCGCGAAGCCATCATCGCGCACGGCATTGCGACCAGCCTTTTCTGGACTCTTCGCTTTTGACACATCAGCCTCGCACCAGCTTCTGGCAAGAATGCTTGTATTTTCGAAACAACCTCTTGCCACCGGTCTCCCAGTGGAATTGGAAGAAGACGCGGGTGCACGGATGCCACGCGAGGCTGACAACACGAGACACCACGTGTCTGTTGCTGGAGCTGCGACACCAGCCTCGGACTTTCCCTGAGACATCACTTACCATCAACACCGAACAGCAAGCAATGGAGAAATACCCTGCATTCTCAAGTGCAGTAAGGATACGGATGAGACGACAGCGAATGTGGAATTATTCCCTAAGGTACAAGTCTTGCAACACAATGATGAGTTGACGATCGCCACTTCAAGTCCAGCTGCACCGGAAAGCGACAACACTGTTGTTTAGGCCGACTGGCATACATTGTAGGTGTTTTTCTCAGACCCTAGCCACTTGTCTCTCCCTCCATGTACTCGCATCTCAATGCTTCAAGGGTCCGCGTGCAAAGGTATTCCAGCCCTCGCAGTTTCAATTCTCAGCCTTCGCCATGACGGCGAAGATTATGTACAAGAGCTGGGCAACTTGCTTTGCCATGGACAATCCCATCATCATCACCAAAATCATAATCGCATCTGATACAACCAAGCCGTTCATCTCAAGATGCAATTCCTCCGCCTCAACTCGATCGCCTTGGCGATAGTGTCCACACAAGCAGCAGTACTACCCAGACAAGAAGGAACCTCATCATCACTCGCCTCATTACCAAACACATCCGCAACATCAAAGTCGTTCCTCACCAGCATCACGACCCTGCCAATGCCTTCAAGCGTAGAGGGCAACACGGCATATCCCCCGAGCACAACTCCGATCGAGATTCCAACGCCAGCCCAGACTTCAGTGCTCAGCACGCCATACACTTCAGCATTCAGTGCATCAACTTCCCAATCACCATTCTCTTGGAACGCCAACGCCACTTCGAGTAACATGACTGCATCTCCGGCCAACGCGACAACATCTCTGCGATCATCCTTCGCAACGGGGCTATCTGCTTCAACGACCAACGCGACTGTTGCATGGGTCAACTCGACTCTTTCGTCGGCATCCGCAGCCGTTACTGGTTTCACTGGCTCCACCAACACCTCTACAGCACTAGCTACTGCAACGAACGATGTGAGAAATCGTACCATGCCTGCAAGTGCGACTGGATCGACTTTCTCGGCAGCCACCGCAGCCGACCAGAGTGCCTCAACTTCTGCAGCGCCTTATGCCAACAGCACCACGAATGGCCTGGTTGGAGGTGTTGCTGCCACCGGGACTGCAGTCGTCGTTACTGGTGTCTCTGCTGCCAACGCAACGCAGTCAGCCTCCGCATCGCCAGGCAACAGCACCGAACCGGCGCTAATCGGATCGACGTCCTCCATTGTACAGCTCTACCTCGTTAAGCCATCGACTCTGGTGGCCGCGAAGGCGACACGCTCTCCTACACCCAGCAGTAGCCGAGGAACCGTCGCTTTCTTCGGCAGTAACACCACCGCACCCGGCGTGGCTCAAGCAACTGGTATCAACGTTTCCTCAACTATACAATCATCAAACACCACCATGGCCACAGTTATAGCAAAAGCCACAGCATCGATCAACGCAAGCTCGTCCTCCACCGCTCCACTCTCAACAGGCTCCTCACCATCCTCCAACAACGCATCCTCGCCCCCTATCGCGAACGCAGTAGACAACAACGGCACGATGTTCGCCATCACTTACGATGCAAAGAACGGCACCATCATCCAGCTCATCCCAGCCAACAGCACCAATCCTCTAGCCGCGACAGGCACGACCGCGCCCTTCAGCACGGCTTCCGCAAGTGCCAATCTTGGCCGTCGACAAGAGGCCATTCCTACCTCTGCTCCGATCACACCCGCCGCGGCTCCAAAGGGCTCCTCGTGGAACAAACTCACATACGCCAGTACGGAATCCGCCTCTCGGCCTAGCAGATTCTTCAGCGGTGAGGGATGGCTGTTGCGCAGAAGGGTCTGGGCATGAGCATGATTTGCACGGGCGTATGAGCGTAGGCATCAACTCGCTCTGCTTGTGTTTTGACGACGTTACGAGGCTATTTGGAGTTCACATCGATGTCTGGAATGGGAAAGGGAAAAAGGGAAAGAGCATGATAGCATTTATATTTGGACAAGGTCCATTGAGCATAATATTCATTTGGAGTCGGGAGCTAAAAGGGTAAGTGAAAGAGATGGACTGCATGATATTGGAAAGAATGCATTGAAAAAGATTACGTTAAAATTTGCATGTGATGAATTAGTATGGACATAAGATCTGAAATTGGGATTTACCTAAACAATTGGCAAGAAGACCATTATTCCTGCGTGACGTGTGTTTCTATTTACCTTCGATGGCGTTTCAGCTGATACGGTCATCGTCAGAAACGCTTCCCAAGCTCACTTGTTGACGGGAAATCTCCTCTGCAGCCAGTCTGTGATCAAATCTACAATCTCATCTGGCTTTTCATACAACACCCAATGACCTGCATCCACCACCTTCTCTTCGAGATCAGGAACCAAGCCCTGCTCCTTGGGAGGACCCATCAAATCAGTTCTGCAAACCCAGTCTCCCGTCTGGCCAATGTACAGCAATGGCACAGTGATCTTCCGGTCCGAGGCGTCCGAGGCTTTGCACAGGTCCCGCTCATCGTCCAACATTGTATTGTTCGCGAGAGCATTGTAGTACTGCACAGGAGCCTCGAAGCCGGCTTTTCTCATGCGGTCGATAAAGCGCTTCTTCAGCTCCTGGTTGCGGGCGTAGGGTTTCAACTCCACAGTCGCATCCTTCCACTTCCCCTGTCTAGTTACGTATTCGCGCATCGCGCCAGGCGTGCAGAACATCTCGCGCATCCAAATGTCACGGTCGTTTTCCTCCGGGATGGGAGACGGATAGAAGCCGTGGATGACTTCGTACATGCGTTCGAGATCGTTGTTCATTAGGGCGGGAGCGTCTGGAGCGCAGAAAAAGTTCCAGTATTCCCACTGCGGATAGCCGAACTTCTTTTTCGTGAGTCTGTTTGCTTCATCCAACGAGAAGCGCTCTGGAGATGGGGGTTGGTACGGGGAGAGAAGAGACAGGCCTATGCACCGATCGCGGTGGTACAAGTAGAAGCGTTGTGCCGTAGCTGAGATGACATGTCAACTTGAGTGCCCGATCGCACAGCATTGATTACGCCTACCGGAACCCCAGTCGTGGCCGACTGGAATGACGTTGTTAGGCACCTTCTCGCGATTAAGGATCTGGGAAATGGACATCGCCTGTGCGCGATAATTGAATTTGAATGCCTCCGTGGGCTTGGATGAATCACCTAAGCCCAGAATCTCGACCAGAATGAACGGATATGGTAATTTCAGCAGATGCGGGACAGCTCCCGCCCACATATACGCATCGTCTGGGAAGCCATGTAGGAACACGAGGGTCGGGATTGAAGTGTCAAGTCTGCTGTTAAAGTCGGGTGAGAGATAGTAGCTGTACGTGAGGTTGTGCGGTTCGGTGGCGAGAGTCTTGTGTTCAAGCTTGTTCATATCGTCGACTCCTGGTATGGAAGACATTTTAGTTTTTTTCTCTGATCGTGATGGATATCAGAGTCCCTTGGTCTGGCTGTAGGGGTTGAATGGCGAGGTCGTGTTGATAAATGTGATTGATGATACAGGGCTACATCATCGTTGCATTCAGCCTCTCGGGTAACAAATAAACTCGGACAAATTTATGTGCTGTTGGTAGTGACCTGTCCCAATTACTTCCTCACCTGAGAGCCAGCCCCGCACCGTAGAGCGGCCTGAAACCATCGAGACCAAACCTGGGCAGTCCATATTTCCGGTCGACTCTGTCCGTACGTATCGTAGCGCTGCATACTGTTGTCGCTGTTGGTCTGGTGGTCTCATCGATGAAGGAAGAACAAGGGAAGAACTCATCTTATGGAAATGGAAGTCGTAGCCCCTAAACCGGGTACTATACTGTACCCTACGCACGGGCGGCAAAACTGCGGCTTCTTCGCGACTTCACCTCGAGGTTACTGGGTAGGTTCCGTTCAAGTTACAGAAGCAAACACGTGACTGTCTCACGACAAACAATGGCTGGAAGAGGTTGAAGCAATTGATGAGGCTCGTTCGGCAACGACTTGTTCTGGCCAAATATCAAATATGGCGTCGAAAGAACTCTTCCACCTACTGCGAGTTTTGGACGAGCGCGACACCGGGCTCGGCAGAGACGATGTCGCATGGGCATTCGAACCGGCGACGAGAGCCGAATCCGAGGAATGGGTCAAGACATATTTGACACCCGCAACTCTGCTCACTAAAGAAGAATTCGCTTTCCACGACCGCTTTGGCGATTTTACGCCGCAAATTAACAGCGCAGCGTCTGGCCGGCCACTCTCAGACGAGGACTTCGAGCATGCCATCAGCTCGCTCGAATCGAGCACCGCAGCCATTGATGCGCACTGCCAATTGATGGTCGCCCAGAAACAAGCATTGCTGGACTTCAAAGCACGGAACACGACCAGCACGGAACACGGCCGATCTGAACCCGGGAAGCCGCAGCAAAAGCTCGTCCGAGACAAGGCACAACTTGACCTCGAACTCACTCAGCTCTCAGGCTCGTTACACGAAAGGCTACGCCTCTCCATGAATCAGGCCGAAGCAGCATCAGCGGTTCTACCTTTGAAGTTTGAGCGTCTGCTTGAAAAAGACGATCGCACGTTGGACAGTCTGCAAAAGATCGTTCCCAAATTGCAAGAAAACACGAGCGATAGCGAAACACTTGATCAAATCAACAAGCTCTGCCATGCATTCACGATCCTTGAATCCAGGGCCATCCGCGCAAAGATCAACGCCACCTACAAGAGCGGCTTGATTGATGCTTCGAACGCGAAAACAAACGGCCACACTCGAAACGACATGCAAGAACAAACCGCCGTCCGCGCCGAGCTCGCCGAGCTCAGCAGCGAGATCGACGGCCTCGTTGCCCTGGTCACCGAAAACCACTACCGCATTCCCATCACCAAGCGCATCGGCAACGCCCGCACAGAAAGCCACGGAGAAGCAGCTCGTTGGTCAGAATACCTAGGCTCAACTCTACACTACCTGACAGCCCGCCTAGAGAGCCTCAACGACCAATTTCAGCACGTCCACGCTCATCGAGCGGCTCTGGCCACCATCTCCCAGACTCTGGACAAGACTCTCGCCGCCCCATCGACGAAGCAAGACGAAGCGCAACCCACCGCAATCAAAGCCGCTCAAGCGCAAAAGGGCCTCAAACCGCTGCGCTTGGTGCAAGCAAACCTACCCGAAGTTCCTGACGCTTCGGCTCAGCTTCTGCGCCATTTGGATCTTCGGCAGCCTGACTCTGCTGCTTTCGACACTACCAAGTTGTCTCACATGTTACAGAACGCCAAAGTCGATCGTCAGGACAAACTTGCTTCGTTTGCCTCGAGTACGGAACACAACATTACGAAGCTGCTTGGCGAGAGCCTGAACAAGGCAGATGTGGACGCACAGGACTTGCTCAGCGCCGTTTTTGCTCATTCGCAGCATGGTGAGCGGCGATTGGTGGACCAAGATGTACAGCGAGAGTTGGACGTGTTGGAAGGCAGGACGCAGACTGTGGGAGAACAAATGCGACGCCTTGACATGGAAGGACTGGCGAGCGAAGTGAGGAAGCTGCAGAGAAGTGTTTTGAATCAAGGTAAATCGTAAATTGCAGGATCTCTCCTGCTGCTGGCATGCATTTTAGCGCTACATACGCAAGTCTTATTGATCGAATTGTAAGCTATGGTACAGAATGGGCGAACACGCTACGAGATGAAGCAAAGGCAAGTCATGCCGACGTAGAAAACAAAGAGTGGGTACACAGCCAAGGACACTCTGTTCTTGACAACGCCACTTCCGCCCAAGATACTCACACCCGCCGCAAGCGACCAGAGACCAAGCACGCTGTATACTGGTATGCGAACAATGGTAGGCACTCGCAGCGCACTGAGTAACGCCGCAATGACAAGAGGGAACAAAGTGTAACCGATGATGCACACCGACTGGAAGAAAGAGCTGCGATATTGGTCAGTGTCTGTTGTAAGCGCCTTTTGTTGGACAGTGGACGTACATTGCGCCTCCGAGGAGCTTGATTTGAAATGTGACAACAGCTTCAGCCATCCAGATCATGGCGAAAATGCCGCTGAAGACCTGCGAACGCTGCTGTTCGCGCGCGTGGATGGAAAGGAGGAAAGATAGAAGGAGGCAGAAGAGCAGTGGTCCCCTGAAAACTGTGTCAGCAAGCATGTCCCGTAACACTTCTTTCAACACCTCTGAATGATTTTTCGCATACCAAAGATCCCAATCCCTCAATCCCTCGCTCATTCCACCCTGAAGAACAGCATCCGCGTCCGGCCACCTGCCGACGATGCCGCGCAACTGGCCCATAGTCGGCATCCCACCAGCTCCCTCGCCCCTTTCCGCGCCTCCCATACCACCTCCCTGGTTCAACATGCCGCCCAGCAGATACTTGGGCCAAAGGACCTGACGCATCTTCTCCCAGACGGCCAGGAGGTCGCGGCGTAGAGTTTCCCAAACAGACTCATCAAGTGTGCTGACAGGCGCGCGGCGGTCTTCGCCTGGAATGGCGGAGTTGAGGTAGCCTTGGGCGTTGTGAGCGGTGCGGGAGTTTGCGTCGGCCTGGCCTGAGGTAATGTTGCCGGTTAGGGGAACGCGGTCATCGGTGCGGGTGCCGTTGATTGGGTCGTCGAGGTCGTCAAGCGTGGCTGGATTGATGTTAGAGCTTTGTATAGAATTTGGGCAATGACTGCTGAGTGAGGCTCACCATCATCGGGATCGATCAAGTCGTCTCCCTCCATACTGGGGTTGTCATAGTGCTCGTAAGGGTTGGCGGATCGTGAACCTCCTCCGCCTGCTGAAGGCATCATTGCGGCCATGATAAGCTTGTATCGGTCCAGAGATGTGTGTGGTCTTTCAGTGATTCGATGGTATGCACAATGTTTGGGAGGCAGCCTGCGACTCGATAATTACCTATGAGCTAACCAGCTGTTCACAGCTCCCGTCGCTGCCTACGTTGACGACGCGTTTCGGCTTGCCCCAAGCTGAAACACGGCGATTGAATGGGCAACTGAGGCAACATAGCCGAGAACTGGACTTGATCCAACATTTCGGCCTCTTCCCTTGTTCTAACCTCCCTTCGCCCACTTTACACACTTGGATGTGATTGAAAGGTCAATTTGGTGGCATCTCGCAGTATGGCCATTGCTGCCACCGAGACTATACTGACAATACTTCACCGCGCTATCCCCAATCTTCGGACTGCACGCCGATGTCTCGTTGCCGAGGAATTGGTCAGGAAACCAGCCGTTCGCGTGGCGTTCATCACGATTCCTCTGTCACCACGGCTCACGCCTCACGGCCTCATCTTTGACCACTCTAGGAGTCTGGAAAGACGTCTCGCGCTCGTGGTCGCCATGTGTGATGCGAGATCGCATCTAGCACTGAGCCTCTTGACAAATGAATGAGATCTGCGGTGCGGGGCATACAATCGTCAGATCGTCTGCATGATTGCTAGTTCCTGAGCCGCACCCAGTTCCGTCATCCTGGTATTATTGGATGTCATTGTTGTGCATCTTCGGAGCCGCGGATCTATCAAGCTCTATCGGACGCCTTGGCGAGCATTCGAGATATGTGTTTGCACCATCACATCGGCTTCCTTATCATTGAAAGCCTTGGATCAGCCGCTTGAACCTTCGTTACTAACACCGCTGGGTGCCGACACGTGCGAAGGTGACCGCCATGAGCCAAGTTGAAGGCGACGCGAACCATTGAGCCACGAAAACGATCGTAAAGTGTGAAGCTTCCCCCAAAGCAGATCAAAGCTTAAAAATATCACGCAGCTCTGGCCGCAGCTGCAGTAGGCTGGCTTGTAGCCTTTCGTCGCCCAGACACTAACCGCCAGCATTAGAGGCTTGGAGCCAACTCAACGCAGATACTCCAATCGCTCGTGAAGAACGTGTTCTACCAAGCCTTTGCTATCGAATCCTTTCTTGTCGATCGGCATCTATAAGCCGTTGAGAGGAGAACAAGACGATCCAACGGTACAGGATCGGTAGATCGCAAAGCGAACGCTGTCGACACACTACTCCAGACGACCTCATACACCTCCCTCACAAGGTATAAGACACTTGTGATACACTCTCTCCTGACTTGTCCCTTCACCTGTCCCAACTTTGTCGGACGGCTCAGATAAGCTACATTCATCATGCAACTCTTATCCCTCCTCACTTTCGTGGCTTCGGCTGCTGCAGTCGCAATTCCTACAGCCAACCTCGAAGAAAGAGCCACCTGTGCCAACGCCAATGTCTTCGGTCTCGCTCGAGCAAAGCGGGATTTTACCGCGGCAAGGCTCGTTCCAGATCTTACTCCTGAGTTCAAGCCGACTCTCGAGATTTACGTCGACTACAACGGAAGAGCCGTCGAATTCGGCAATACTTTCAACACACTTGGTAAGCCTATTGATGGCTAAGTGCAAGACCTTTGAGACTTGACTGACAATCCTCAAAGAAACCACACCGGAGCCGAACTTCTCTATTACAACAGAACTCCTGTACGACCCCTCAACCAAGTACACGCTCATCTTGGTCGATCCGGACGCGCCTGGGCCGGCTGCACCTCTCCTGGCAGACTTCCTCCACTGGATCGTGTCGGACATACAGCCACAGTGCATTACTACTCAGGAGCGCAAGACGGTCGCCCCGTACATGCTACCCACTCCGTTGTCCGTGACGCCGCACCGCTACACGTTCCTCATCTACCGCCAGCCGCCGAACTACGCCCCGCCGCCAAGTCTCAACTACCTCCCTGGTGTTCGCGCCGCCTTCGACCTCGCTGCTTACGTCAAGGAGGCCAAGTTGCAGGGGCCTGTGGGCGGCAACTACTACCTTGAAGGACTGGCGCAGGATCTTCCGATTGTGTAGTGGAAGATTGTACGTT
>Ga0265798_10011975_pt1 | contig 10518 bp, 6 predicted proteins | sample P3T30metagenome_FD_192430 | JGI IMG/M metagenome (GOLD analysis project Ga0265798, IMG submission 192430) | Plant litter microbial communities from East Loma Ridge, Irvine, California - P3 T30 | ecosystem: Environmental > Terrestrial > Plant litter > Unclassified | place: USA: California... | reverse complement strand
CATCCGTTTCGAATGAGCGGGGGAGCAGGATAACTTGCGGGTGGCTGGCCGCCAGGGCGTGCAGGGCCGGGATGAAGTGCTCGGCCACGGTGGTAATAGTGGCCGTGGGATTGGCGTCGAGCACGGCGGTGAGCTGCTCCAGGGCTTCGGCACCGCCGCCCACTACGAGCACCCGCCGCTGCGCCAGGTTCAGAAACACGGGTAGCGGACTACTACCGGGCGGCGCGAGCCGACCGGTAGCCGGGGCCGGGAGCGCGGGCGAAAGCTGGTCAGTAGTCATAAGCGAAGGTAAAATACGACTTAGTCGTGAAAATCGAGGCCGCGCACGGTGGCCTTGATAACGCCGGTGCGCACCACAAAATCACCGAAGCCTTCGCCCGGCTGGCGGCTAGCGGCGTAGGTCGCAAGCAGGGGCGTGAGCTCGCGCAGGATACCGTCTTCGTCGAGCATTTCGCGGTAGAGCTTGTTGAGGCGCTCGCCGAAGTGGTCGGCGCCGAGGTAGAGGTTGTAGCGGCCGGGGGCTTTGCCCACCAAGCCGATTTCGCCGAGGTAGGGGCGGGCGCAGCCGTTGGGGCAGCCGGTCATGCGGATGAGGATGCCGGTATCGGCTAGGCCGTGGGCGCGGATAACGGCGTCGAGCTTATCAAGCAGGCTGGGCAGGTAGCGCTCGGCCTCGGCGAAAGCCTGGGAGCAGGTGTTGAGGGCTACGCAGGCCAGCGCGCCACGGCGCAGGGCGGTGAGCTGGTCGGCCTTGGGCGCGGCCCCGCTTTCTTCCAAAATAGCCTGGATGCGGGCAACGTGCGCGGGCTCGATGTCGGCCAGAATCAGGTTCTGGTTGCCGGTGAGGCGAAACTCGCCGGTGTGGAAGGCGCTGATTTCGCGCAGGGCCGACTTGAGGTGGTAGCCGGGGCGGTCGAGCACGCGGCCGCCTTCCACGAAAAGCACGAGTTGCGACCGGCCAGTGGCGGCGTTGGTGGTCCAGCCGAAGGCGTCGCTGGAACTCTGAAACTGGTAGGGGCGGGCGGCGGCTAGCTCGTAGCCCAGGCGCTGGTGCAGCTCGGCCACGAAGGCGGGCAGGCCCGCGCGGTCGATGGTGTACTTGAGGCGCGAGAGCTTGCGGTTTTCGCGGTTGCCCCAGTCGCGCTGGATGGTCACGACTTTTTCGCACACGTCGATAACCTTGTCAGCCGGCACGAAGCCGATGAGGTCGGCTAGCCGGGGGTAGGTTTCGGTCATGCCAAAGGTCATGCCCAGGCCGCCGCCGATGGCCACGTTGAAGCCCAGCAGCTGGCCGTTTTCCTCAATGGCAATGAGGCCGATGTCGTTGGAGAAGACGTCGGAGTCGTTGTAGGGCGGCAGGGCCAGCGCGATTTTAAACTTGCGCGGCAGGTAGGTGTGGCCGTAGATGGGCTCGTCGTCCACGGCCTCGGTGGTGCTGGTCAGCTCGCCATCGAGCCAGATTTCGCGGTAGGCGGTGGTGCGGGGCGTGAGGTGCGCGCTGATGGCCTTGGCGATTTCGGCTACCTCGTGGTGCACCGCCGACTCGTGCGGGTTGGTGTTGCACATCACGTTGCGGTTCACGTCGCCGCAGCCCGCGATGCTGTCCATCAGCACGTCGTTGAAGCCTTGGATGGTGGGCACGAGGTCGCGCTTGAGCACGCCGTGGAGCTGGAAGGTTTGGCGGGTGGTGAGCTTCATGGTGCCGTTGCCGTAGGCGTCGGACAGTGCATCCATGCGCTGCCACTGGGCGGCACTAGCCACGCCGCCGGGCACGCGAATGCGAATCATGAAGGAGAAGAGCGGCTCCAGCTTCTGGCGCTTGCGCTCGCTCTCAAGGTCGCGGTCAGTTTGCTGGTACGAGCCGTGAAATTTGATGAGGTGCGTGTCGTCGGGGTTGAGCGCGCCGGTGAGGCGGTTGGCCAGGCTGTCCACGATGGTGCCGCGCAGGTAGCGGCTGGCGATTTTGACGTGCTCAACTTCGGAAAGCTTGGGCGCAGCGGTGGGGGCCAGAATATCAGACATGGAATAGGAGCAAGATGAACGTAGGTAACAAAAAGGGCGGCGCTTAGTGCAGCACCGTGGCGTCGAAGGTGACGCTCACGTAGTAGAGCGCGCCCACGGTGGGGCCGGCGGCGTACTGGTAGTAGCGGCGGTTGAAGAGGTCAGTGCCGCCGAGCTTCACGGTCGATTTCAGGCTGGGTACGCGCAGGTTGACTTGCGCGTCGATGGTTTGATAAGCAGGTACTTGGCCGTTGGCCAGCGGGCTTTCCCAGTAGAAGGTGTCCTGCCAGCGCCAGTTGACGTTGAAGCCCAGGTTGCGCACGATTTCGCGGTTGCCAAACGAGAGGTTGGTGGCCCACTTGGGCGTGTTGAAGCCAGTGATAAAAATATCACTCTGGCTATTGGCCGAAAGGGCGTTGAAATTGACGTTGCCGGCCAGGGTAAATTTCTGGTAGAAATTGTAGGTCAGGCCCAGCGTGGAGCCGTAGCTGCGGTAGTTCTGGCGGGCGTTGGTGTACACGCGGTAGCGGTCTTGGCGGGCGCCGCGGTTGGGCAGCAGGGCGGCCAGCGCCGCGTCGTCGGAGCCGACGGCCACCTGGTTGCCGTTGGCGTCTTTGGGCACGCTCACTTCTACCTGGCCCAGGAAACCGGAGTAGACGTTGAAATACGCGTCGGCGTCGATGGCCAGCTTGTTGCCCAGCAGCACGCTGCGGTAGCCCACTTCGTAGGCGTTCACCTGCTCGGGCTGCTCGGTGGGCAGGTTGGCCACTTGCAGCAGGGCGCGGTTTTGGGTGAGCAGGGCGGCCTGGCTGGCGGTGGTGCCGTTGTTGGCGGCCACGTAGGCATTCACGGCCGAGTTGAAGTTAGTGATGGAGGCCAGCGTGTAGGAGTTTTGCAGGTAGTTCAACCCCTCATTTACGCGGGCTAGCCCGCCCACGCGGCGCACGTTGCCATTATTTACGAACGACAGCGCCTCAAACAGGGAGGGAAAGCGCCAGCCGTTCTGGTACGAAGCGCGGAAATTGTGCTTCTCGGCCAGGGTGTACACGGCGGCGAGGCGCGGGTTGAGCTTGGCCGTGAATTCGGGGTTGTAGTCGAGGCGGAGTGAGGCCGTTAGCTTGAGCTTGTCGGCGAGCAAGAGCTTGGTAGCCTGCGCAAAGCCGCCCACTTTCTTGTAGTACACGTAGTCGCCGCCCGGCTGCGTGCGCTCGGCCAGCGGCCGGCTAAAATCCACGAAGTTGTTGCCATCGGGGATAATCTGGTAGATGCGGGCATCAGCGCCGAGCATCACATCCACGAATTTGATGCGCTCGCCCACGTTCCACAGCCCTTCGGTGTGGTAGGTGCGGCTGCGCTGGGTGAGGGCTGCGCCGCCGGGGGTGGGGGCACCCTTCACCGTCACGCCGCTGTCCCAGTTGTTGGTGGCCACAATCTGGGCCTTGAGGTCGTTGAAGGCCTGGGTGCCGGGCTCGGCGCGGCCGGCGTCGGCGGCGGTGCGGGCTAGCTGCATGGACTGCGCCAGGCTGTTGCCGGCGGCTAGCTGGCTTTGCAGCGCGGCGCTGAACTTGTTGCCCCACGCGGTGTTCGACCCGTTTTGCAGGTCCATATTCAGGGCCAGCGGGTTGAGGTTGTAGGAGTCGCCGGTGTTTTCAATCAGCGTGTAGGCGCGCACCACGAAGTCGCTGCCCTTCAGCTCCAGCTTGTGGTTTTGCACCGTCACGCCGTCGAGTTGAATCTTGTTGCCGCGCTGAAACACGCCGTCCATCAGCCCAAACCGGTAGCCGTAGCTCAGCTCCAGCTTGTCGGTGAGGCGGTAGTGAATGCTGGCGTCGGCCTTAATGTTGCGCACGATAGGATTTACCAAATCGCGCTCGTAGTAACCCGTGCGCCGCAGGTTAAAGGTCTGGCTTTTACCTTGGTAGGGAATGGTGACGGACACCGCGCCGCTGTTGTCGTCGACGTAGCGGTTCCAGAGGTCGGCGGCCGGGTTAAAGGCGCCGGCTAGCTCCGGAAAAGCCGGGTTGGCCGAGGTGAGGGCCTGCGGATTCTGGTCGGTTTGGGTGTTGGCTAGCCAATCGGTGCCGCGCAGGTAGTCGAGGTTCACCTTGTAGGCCCAGCGCTCGCCGAAGGCCTGTGCCCAGCGCACGGCCGTTTCGGTGAGCACGCTCGGGTTGCGGTCGATGCCATCGACGTGGTTCACGCCCAGCTTTTGGTACACGCTCAGGCCCTGGTAGGTGAAGGGGCTCTTGGTGGTGAGGTTGGCCATACCGTTGATGGCGTTCATGCCGTAGAGGGCCGAGGCCGCGCCGGGCGTGATTTCGACGCTGGCAATGTCGAGCTCCGTGGGGCCGATGGCGTTGCCGAGCGGCACGCCCAGGGTGGCCGCCTGCATGTCCACGCCATCCACGAGCTGCATGAAGCGGAAGTTGTTGGGGATATTAAAGCCCCTGGTATTCGGCACCTTAAAGGTGAGGCTGCTGGTGAGCATTTGCACCCCCTTCACGTTTTCCAGCGCGTCGTAAAAGCTCGGGGCCGGCGTTTCCTTGATGGCCCGGATGTCGAGCTTCTCAATGGCCACCGGCGACTTTAGCCGGCTTTCCTCAATGCGCGAGGCCGACACCACCACCTCGCTGGTCAGAATGTCCTTGGGCTCCAGCGTGATTTGCAGCGGCTGGCTCGCGCTGCTAATGGGGAGCACTATCGGCTCGTGGCCCAAGGCATTGAACACGAGCACAAACGGGTACTTGAGACGCGCCTTGAGCGTAAACTTGCCTTCGCCGTCGGTTTGGGTGCCCGTGCCGGTGCCCTGGATGCTGACGCTCACGCCGGGCAGCGCTACCTGGGTGCCTTTCTCGAACACCGTGCCGCTCACGGCCAGCAGCTCATTTTGGGCAAAGGCCGAGCTGACGCTAGCCAGTAACAGAATCAGGAAAAGGATGAACGAAGGGTAATAGGCTTTCATCGAAAGGCGAAGTTGAAGTCGGAAAAGAGCCGGCCGGAGCGGGCAAAAACTGGCGAGAACGCGGACGCATACAGCAGCCGGTGGCGCGACAACAACAGGTGGACATTCGGAGGAGCATCGGTATGAAAGTCAAGGGTTTTGGCAGGGCAAAGGAGGCCGGTAGCTAGTACACGTCTTCGAGGTAGCGGCGCTGCTTGCGCAGGTTTTTGACGTAGGCGGCGGCGTCTTCGGCCGAGAGGCCGGCTTCTTTCTGCACGACTTGGGCGAGGGCGGTTTGCACGGCTAGCCCCAGGCGGTTTTTGTCGCCGCACACGTAGAACTGCGCGCCGTTTTCGAGCCAGCCAAATACGTCGCGGCTGTTTTCGAGCAGGCGGTCCTGCACGTACACTTTCGCGGCCTGGTCACGCGAAAACGCCACGTCGAGCTTGGCTAGCCCGCCGCGCTTGAGCTGCTGCTGCCACTCGGCCTGGTAGAGGAAGTCGGTGGTGAAGTGTGGGTTGCCAAAGAGCAGCCAGTTGCGGCCGCTGGCGCCCAACTCGGCCCGTTCCTCCACGAAGGCGCGAAACGGCGCAATGCCCGTGCCCGCACCCACCATGATGATGTCGGTGCCAGCATCTTGCGGCAGCTTGAAGTACTCGTTCTGCTCCACGAATACCCGCACCTCATCGCCCACCGCCACGCGGTCGGCCAAGAAGGACGAGCACACGCCATGCTTGCGCCGCCCGAAGGCCTCGTAGCGCACGGCGCCCACGGTGAGGTGCACCTCGTCGGGGTGGGCCAGCAGGCTGCTGGCGATGGAGTAGGCGCGCGTGGGCAGCGGGCGCAGCGTATCGGCCAGGGCCTGGGGCGTGAGCTGGTCGGTGGGGAAATCGGTGAGCAGGTCGGCCACGTCGCGGCCGTAGAGGTAGGGCTGGAGGCGGGCGTTATCGCCGAGCAGGCCCTGCAATTCGGCGTGGGGCGCCAGGGCGGCGTAGCGCTCCAGCACGTCGCGGGTGAGCACCGTGAGCTCGCGGCGGCTAGCCAGCGCGGCGGCCAGCGACAGGCTTTCCTCGCCCAGCAGCACGGGCGCCGTGTCGGAGAGGCGGCCGGCGCGCAGCACTTCTTCCACCAGCGGGTGCTGGTTGATGGGCACTACGGCCAGGGCATCGCCGGGCGCGTAGTGCAGGCCCGAGCCAGCCAGGTCCAACTCAATATGGTAGGTTTCCTTGTCCGAACCCCGGCCGTTGAGCTGAATGCTTTCGAGCACTTTGGCGGGCCAGGGGTTTTCAGCGTTGAACTGCGAGCTAGCTGGCGGCCCGGCCACCACGGCGGCACTTGCGGCAACGGTGGCGGCCGGGGCGGGGCTAGCGGCGGCTAGCTTGTCCAGCGCAGCGGCTATCCAGTGCGCTGCCGCTGGCTTGTAAGCCACGTCGGCATCAATGCGGTCGAGCAGGCGGGTGCCGCCCAGCGCGGCCAGACGCTCGTCGAAGTCCTTGCCCGTCTGGCAGAAGTGCAGGTAGCTCGTATCACCCAGCGCCAGCACCGAAAACTTCAGGTTGGGCAGCTTGGGCGCGCGCGGCCCGCCGATGAACTGGTGCAGCTCCTCGGCCGATACGGGTGGCTCGCCCTCGCCGTGGGTGCTTACTACCACGAGCAGGTTTTGCTCCTGCGCTAGCTGGCGGCCGGGGTAGTCGTTCATGTCACGCACCTCGGGCTGGAGGCCGCGAGCAGCGGCGGCTTCGGCGGCTTGCTCGGCTATTTTCTTGCCGTTGCCGGTGTGCGAGCCGTAGAGAATGGTAAGCTTTTCGGCGGGCGCAGCGGCTGCCGCCGGCACGGCGGCGCTGGGGCTAGCCGGAGCCCCGGCCGCTCCGCCCGTGGCCTGGCCGTAGAAATAGCCGCTCAGCCACACCAGCTGCTGCGGCGTGAGGCTAGCCGTAAGCTGCTGAAGGGTAGCCTCATCGAGGTGGGGCGGAAGAATAGGAAGCGAGGGCATAACTCAGAAAAGCGGGGGCGAGCAAAAAGAACTTAAATCGAAAACGTGGTTTCTACCGGCACTTCCTGGGTGAAATACTCGGGGTCGGTGGCGGCAATGAGGCCGGCGGCGAGGGTCGCGCCGGTTTGCTCATCTACCAGGATGAAGGCACCGCTGACGCGGTTTTGGCGGTAGTCATCTACCACCAGCGGCAGGGCCGTTTTGAGGCGCACCCGCACGATGTCGTTGAGCTTGGCCTCGTCGGTGCCCACGCTCTCGAAGGTTTCAATATTGGTTTTTTGGAGGATGGTGGTTACGGCGGCTTTCACCACGGCCGCGTGGTGCTGCACCAGCAGCTTGCGGCCGGCGCGCAGCGGGCGCTCGTCCATCCAGCACAGCGTGGCTTCCAGCTCGCGCACCACGGCCGGGTGGGCATTCAGGGGCACGATGGTATCGCCCCGGCTGATGTCGATGTCGTCGCGCAGGCGCAGAATTACGCCCTGCGGTGCTACTGCCGTGGCCACTTCCTGCTGGTTTACCTCAATGGCGTCGAGCACGGTTTCGAGGCCCGAGGGCCAGATGCGGACTTTGTCGCCGGCGCGATACGTACCGCTCTGGATGCGGCCGGCGTAGCCCCGGTAGTCGGGCAACTCCTCGGTCTGGGGCCGGATGACGTACTGCACCTGGAAGCGCGGCTCATTGGGGTTGGCGTCGGCGGCTACGGGCACGCTTTCGAGGTGTTCGAGCAGGCTGGGGCCGGTGTACCAGGCAATATTCTTCGAGCGCCGCACGATGTTGTCGCCGTGCAGGGCGCTCAGCGGGATGGCCAGTACGTGGGCTAGCTTTAGCTGCTCGGCGATGGCTTGATAATCGGCCACGATTTTATTAAAAACCGCCTCGTCGTAGCCCACCAAATCCAGCTTATTCACGGCTAGCACGAAGTGCCGGATGCCCAGCAGCGAAGCCAGCAGCGTGTGGCGGCGCGTTTGCTCAATCACGCCCTGGCGGGCATCGACCAGCACAATGGCCAGGTCGGCATTGCTGGCGCCGGTCACCATGTTGCGGGTGTACTGCACGTGGCCCGGCGCATCGGTGATGATAAACTTGCGGCGGGGCGTAGTGAAGTACTTGTGCGCCACGTCAATCGTGATGCCCTGCTCGCGCTCGGCCTTGAGGCCATCGGTGAGCAAAGCCAGGTCAACGGCGCCGCCGTTGGTGGCGTCCCGCTTCTTTTCGAGCGTCGCCAGCACGTCCAGCGACACCGAGTCGCTGTCGTAAAGCAGGCGGCCGATGAGCGTGCTCTTGCCGTCGTCCACACTGCCGCAGGTAATAAAGCGTAGGATATCCATGAGTAATTTTCTGTTCTGTCATGCTGCGCCCGCAAAGCATCTTATCACGCTTGCGGGGCTCAAATAATAACTGACTAATTGCTGGCGAAGGCGGCCGTGATAAGATGCTTCCTTCGTCAGCATGACAGCAGGTGGCTAGAAATACCCGTTGCGCTTGCGGTCCTCCATGCCGGTTTCGGAGAGGTTGTCGTCGAGGCGGGTAGCGCCGCGCTCACTCACCTTGGCCAGCAGCAAATCCTGGATGATGTCATCAATCGAGTGCGCGTCGCTTTCCACGGCGGCCGTGCAGGTCGAGTCGCCCACGGTGCGGAAGCGCACGCGGCGGCTCACGATTTCGTCGGTATCATCGAGGTTGAGGTGCTCGCTTAGGCCCAGGAGCTGGCCGCTGGGCAGCACCACGCACTCCCGCTCATGCGAGAAATAGATTTCGGGCAGCTTGATATTTTCGCGCTGGATGTAGTTCCACACGTCCAGCTCGGTCCAGTTGGAGATGGGAAAAACGCGCACGTTTTCGCCCTTCTGAATGCGGCCGTTGTAGATGTTCCACAGCTCGGGGCGCTGGCGCTTGGGGTCCCACTGGCCAAACTCGTCGCGCACCGAGAAGATGCGCTCCTTGGCGCGGGCCTTCTCCTCGTCGCGCCGCGCGCCGCCGATGCAGGCATCAAACTCAAACTCCTCGATAACATCGAGTAACGTGTATGTTTGCAGTGGGTTGCGGCTTGGGTACTTGCCGCCCGGCTCGCGCAGGCCCCGCTCCCGAATGGTGTCTTCCACCTTGCGCACAATCAGCTTCTCGCCCAGCGAGGTGGCCAGCTCGTCGCGGTAACGGATGATTTCCTCGAAGTTGTGGCCCGTATCGATGTGCACGAGCGGGAAGGGAAACTTGCCCGGCCGGAAGGCCTTTTCGGCCAGCCGCGTGAGGGCAATCGAGTCTTTGCCGCCCGAAAACAGCAGCGCCGGCCGCTCAAACTGGCCCGCCACCTCGCGCAGGATGTGAATGGCTTCGGCTTCTAATTTATCTAAATAATCCATTGGTAATGAATAAATTGGCATTTGGTAAGGAGGAAGAAGCGGCGCGCTAGCTGGGTAGTTTTTCCACCACCGGGTCGAGGCCCTGGTGGGCGGTGGTGTGCAGGCCGCACTCCTTGGCGTCGGGGTTTTCCCACCACCAGCGGCCGGCCCGGAAATCCTCGCCCGGCTTGATGGCCCGGGTGCAGGGCGCGCAGCCGATGCTCACGAAGCCCTGCTGATGCAGCGGGTTGGTGGGCACGCCGTGCTGCTGCGTGAAGGCCACGGTTTCTTCCCAGGTCCACTCGAAGAGCGGGTGCACCTTGATGAGCTGGTGGCCGGCATCCCACTCCACGGGGTGCATGTGCTGGCGGTTGGCCGACTGCTCGGCGCGGATGCCGGTGAGCCAGATGTGCGTGCCGGCCAAGGCCCTAGCCAGCGGCTCCACCTTGCGGATGTAGCAGCACTCCTTGCGGTTGTCAATGCTCTCGTAGAAGCTGTTGGGGCCTTTTTGGGTCACCAAGGCTTCGACACTGGCGGCCAGCGGGGCGAAGGCCTCAATGGGCTGGCCATAGCGGAGCAGCGTTTTATTCCAGGTCGAGTAGGTTTCCTGAAAATTGCGGCCCGTGTCGAGGGTAAATACCCGCACGGGTAGCTCGTGGGCAAAGAGGAGGTGGCTCAACGCCTGGTCCTCTAGGCCGAAGGAGGTAGAGAAAGCAACTTTGCCGGGAAAGCGCTCCGTAACAGCCCGTATAATTTCCAGCGCGGAGAGTCCGGCTAGTTCCTGGCGCAGGTCAGCGACCTGGGCCTCAAGCGTAGTATCCATGATGAAAGGGGAAGGGTTTTTCGCGGCTAGCCAGCAGCTGAAAAAAATGCGCCAACGCGCCGGGTCGCCCCAGCCGGGCGCGCAAAGGCCCAGGGAGCAGTACTAACCCGAAAAGTGAGGTAGCCAGCTGGCTAGTAAGACGTGGCTAAACGCTAACAGCTCCGCATAGCTACCGGGCGCATTCGGCCGGAGCAAGGCATACAACAACACCCATGCTGTAAGGCAGCAAGCGAGGTGGTCGTAAAGCGGAGGTTAGTTGAGCAGCACACGGCAACTTGTTTTTATATGGTCAGGACTTGGCACCGTTCCAGCAAGTAGCTGGGGGTTGCCGGCGTTTCGTCGAGCCTGTCTCTCCACGCCTCTGTATAAAAACAATCCTTCTGGCAAGAGGAATTGATACGACAAAGATAATGAAGGAATC
>Ga0265798_10011973_pt1 | contig 10518 bp, 6 predicted proteins | sample P3T30metagenome_FD_192430 | JGI IMG/M metagenome (GOLD analysis project Ga0265798, IMG submission 192430) | Plant litter microbial communities from East Loma Ridge, Irvine, California - P3 T30 | ecosystem: Environmental > Terrestrial > Plant litter > Unclassified | place: USA: California... | reverse complement strand
CGCTTCGCCTTAAAACGGCAGCCACCTGCTCTTGTGGGTGATGTTCATGTACCCGACGTTCACGCCCGCGCGCCAGCCGACGCCGAGCCGGATCGGGATCAGCACGACGTTGCCGCGCCGCAGATAGGTCGCGGCGAATCCGCCGACGAGGTAGAGCCGGCCCTCGACCGCGGGGAAGCGCTTGTAGAGTTCCTCGGTGTCGTAGAGGTTGTAGACGAGCACGAAGACCTTGTTCGCGTCGCCGCCGACGTCGAAGCCGACCGACGGCCCGGTCCAGTAGACCGGCTTCTCGCCCTCGACCTTGTGGTTCATCAGCCCCGAGCCATAGCGGACGCCGAGGATGAACGCGCCCGACGCCTCGCGCCCCGCGATATAGGCGTTGGGCTGGCCCTGGTCCTTGAGGATCTTCTCGAGGATGCCGCCGAGCCCCGCCGCGCCCTTGCCGAACACGCCTTCGCCCGCCGCGAGCAGATCGTCGCGCTCATAGGTGTCGGCGGCGCTCATCGTCGCCTCCGCGCGCGTCTGGGCACCGGTCGCGGGTGCGACCTGCGACGGGGTGGGCGATTCGACGGGCTCGACCGGGGCGGGCTGCTCGGGGTAGCGCGGCGACGGCTGCGTGCGCGTGTCCGCCTGCGTGCGTTGCTGCGGGGCGAGATCGCCGTCGATCGCCTGATTGGGGTCGATCGTGCGAACCTGCGCGGGCGCGCTGCTCGCGATCGACGCGGCGAGGGCGCCGAGCCCGAGCCAGAAACTGCGCATGATGATCTTCCCCGATACGTGAATGCCCAGCTAACCAATCCGGGCCTGACCCCGCAATGAATGAAACGGCGGAAAGAGTCGATTTCACGCTCGAACACCGTGCAACACCAGTTGCCCCCCGCGCAGACCCCCGCTATAGCCCCGCACCTGCTGCAGCCGGAGACGTGGGTGAGTGGCTGAAACCAGCGGTTTGCTAAACCGCCGTACCGGGTTTACTGGTACCGAGGGTTCGAATCCCTCCGTCTCCGCCAGAAGTCATTGATTTATCACAATAATTCGCCTGACGGCGGGATCTGCCCTGTCAGCTGCCCTGTTAGGCGGCGTTCGACAGGGCAGGTTCAATCGAATCAGCCCAGCGCCTGTTTCACAGCGCCGCTGTTCGACCTGATGTAGTTCAGCAGCGCCTTGCCGCCGACGCCAGTGTCCAAGCCCTTCGACACGAAATCGCCTGCGTCGATCGCGTTGACGATCTTGATGTTCGGCGCAGCGCCGCCACCGCCGCCCGCGCCACCATTCGCCCGATGCCGCGGGTCGCCGCGCGTCAGGATCTCTTCGCCTTTCTGCGCGATGATCGGCACCTCGTCAGGCCGCAGCCCGGCAATACCGCCGGTGTGGAACCGGGCAGCCGCGGCGAACGTATCGGAGCGCATCAAACGCGACCCTGAAGTGTTCTGACCTGCGATACCGCCGGTATGGTTCGCAGGGACGGGTGCGGGCACGCCGAAGCCCAACGCAGACAGCACACCTTTCGCGATGTTCAACGCGATCTGCTGCAGGATCATCTGCGCAATGAGCCGCAGGAAGTTTGCCGCGAAATCCAGGAACGCCGTCTTCAGGGCACCGAACGCGCTTTCTCCCGCGACCAGCGCCTGCACGAACCCGTCGATCGAAGAGGTGAGGGTGGTCGCAAATGCATCGGCGATCTGCTGCACCGATATGTCGAGGATCGTCCCCCATTCCGCAGATGCCTGCTTTGCGATCGTCAACTGCGTATTGATGGTCGCCAACTGCGCGGCCGTCAGCCCCAGCGGGTTGGCGTCCGGCGACAGCGTCCGGTAGAACTCGACCGCCTTGTCGATCGCGCCCTGCAGCTGGCCGTTCACCTGCCCCAGCAACGGCAGCAGCGTGTCCGCCTCGGCGTTCAGCCCGTTGTCGCGCAGGAACGTGATCTGCTCCCGCATGGCATCGCGCTGCGACGTCAGGTCGGCGACTGGCTTGTCGACGTTCGCGCGCTGGGCCTCGAACGCATCCTTCGCGTGCGCCGCATCGAAATACGCACCGGTGACCTCGCGCAGCTTCTCCAGCCGCAGCGCCAACCCGGCGTCCTCTGGCGCGACACCTGCCTGCGTGGCCTCATCCTGCGCCTTCCGAACGGCGTCCTCGATCGCCGCCTTACGCTGGGCGGCCAGCAGCAGTTCGCCCGACAGGTTGACCTGCTCGCGCAGCTGCTCGGTGTCCTGCACCACGGCCGCACTGGTCTGATCGACCTTCGCCAGATACGCGTCGCGCTTGTCGGCCAGCTTCTGCTGCGCGTCGTCATAGTTGCCGATCGCGTCGGCCTGATCGACCTGGAACCGCGACTTACCGTCCGCCGGGAACAGCCCCTTGGTCGGATCGACCGGCTTCCCGTTGACCGTCACCGTGTAGTGCAGGTGCGCGCCGGTGCTGTTGCCGGTGTTGCCCGACTTCGCGATCGCCTGACCAGCCGTGACGACCTGTCCCTTGGCGACCACGTTGTTGTCCGACAGGTGGCCGAACTTCGAAATCGTCCCCTTGCCGTGATCGATGTAGACGAACTTGCCCAGCTTCGAGTCGGTGCCGGTCTCGATGACGACGCCGTTCGCCGGCGCCCGCACCGTGGTGCCCGTCGGCACGGCGTAATCGACACCCTTGTGGAACGTCGACGCACCCGCCTTCGGGGCAGCACGCGCGCCGAAACCGGACGAGATGCGACCGTCGACCGGTGCCTGGAACACCGTCTGCTTGGCGAGCCGTTCCTGTTCGCGCTTGCGCTCGTCGGCCAGTCGCTTGGCCTGATCGGCTTCCCGTTTCCGTTCGTCAGCAGCCTTCTTCAGCGCGCCCGTGCGCGCCTCTTCCGCCTTCTGGCCGATGTACGCCTGCTTCGTGGCCTCGCTGGCGAATTTGAAATTCTTCTCGACATACTCGGTGGCGACGCGGCGGGCTTCGTTCGTCGCCTCGACCACGGTCTTCTCGGACTTCGCCGACTCCGTCTGCGCGGCCAGATCGACCGACTGCTTCTTCGTCAGCTCGCCGCGGACGGCGATGGTGTCGTTGACCTGCTTCTGGGTGCCGTTCAGCGCGGCGTACTGCTTCTCGAGGCCCGCGACCTGGTTGCGCAGAATCGCGATGTCGGCGTCGAGCGCACCCGCGAGGCCGGGGTTCGCACCCTTGGCCGCTTCCTTGTTCGCGATGACCTGCTTCGCGCGCGCGATCTGCGCGGCGACGTCGGCTGCCGACTGCGCGCCGGCAATCGCGCGGATGGTCTGCGACGCGATGCGCCCGAGGCCTTCCAGCTCCTTGGCGATCTCCTTGATCGGCGCGGTGTCCGACAGCACGTCGAGGAAGTCCTGCCACGCGTTGCCGAGCGACCGGGTGGCTTCCGCCCACGATCCGCGCGACTTCTGGGCCGCGTCTTCCTGCTGCTCGCTGAAAATCCGCAGCGCCTCATTCCGCGCCTCGGCAGCCTTACCCTGGTCGAACAGCGACTTGATGTTGTCGCGCTGCGTCGACGTCAGGAAGTTCGTCGCGTCGTCCAGCTTCTTGACGCTGTCATACCCGCCGGTGAACGCCTCGGCGACCTGCTGCGCGGCATCAACCACCTTGATGCCCAGCACATCGGCCAAATCCTGCGCGGCCTTGCCGAACTCGACGATCCGCGTCTGGTCGACGCCTTCCTTGACGAACGTCCGCACGACGGTGACGGCATCAGCTGCCGACAGCCCGTAGTGGTCGAGCGCTTCGGAGGCGTCGTTCAGCGCCTTCGCACCGTACGACGCGCCGTCGGCCGATGCCGCCAGCAGCCCCATGAACTTCCGCGTGCGCTCGGCTTCGTCACCGGCATTTTTCAGGGCGAATATGACCCCGCCCAGGATCGCAACGAATCCGAGAATCGCGGGATTCGTGAATGCCCCGACGATCGCGGACCCGACGCGCGGGAATATCTGAACGATCTGCCCCGCCTGCTGACCGAGGGTCTGCGCGAGCGATGTGCCCGACGCCAGCTGGGTCGCGACGTCGTTGACCTGGTAGCCGAGGTTCTGCAGCTCGTTTGGCTTCAGGCCGAACAGCGCTGGCTTGCCGCCCGCGCTCTGTCGGTTGAGCGACGCGGCTGCCTTGTCGGCGTTGTTCTTCAGCAGGAGTTCGGCAGCGGCCAGTTCGGTCGCGCTGATCTTACCGGCCTTGTACAGTCGCGCCGCCTCGGCCAGTTCCGTGTTCAGGTTCGCCTGTACCACGGCCAACGGGTTCAGTTCGGCCCGCAGCCGTGCCGTGGCGTCGTTCAGCTCCTTCTGTGCGCGACCGGCTGCCTGCGCCGCCTCTTCCTCGTCACGCAGTTGCTGGGCGAACGCGGTGTCGGCAGCGCGGCCGGCGGAACCACCGTTGCCGTCGATCCGCGCGCGTGCCCGCAGCGCGTTGTTCGTGAGCTCGGTGGCCTGCGCCCGGTCGCGCTCCGCATTCGCCGCGGCCTCGGTGGCGATCGCCTGCTTCTCGAGCAGCCCGAAGGTGGCACCGTTGTCGACGGCTGCCCCGCGGTCGGTGCCGGTGACGCGCGCGATGTTCCGTAGCACAGCAGCATTGCGCTGCGCCGACGCGGTCTGGTTATCCAGCGCCCGCGCGTAATCGTTGGCCTCGCCGCTGGCGAACGTGCTGACGGCACCCGCGAGACGGGTCTGGCGCTCCAGTTCGGCCATGCCCGACGCGGCGCGCGTGTACCCGGTCTCCTGCTGCGCGATGACCCGCTGCAGCTTCGTGGCCTCCGACTCCAGGCGGCCCATCTCATCGGTGACTTCGCCGATCTGCGCGCGGAGGACGTCGGCGTTGCCGTTCGTCAGCAGCGCGTCGACCAGTGCGACACGCAGTTGTTCCGCCGCGCGCGCCGCGCCGCGCTGCTGGGCTTCCAGCGCCGTGTACTGCGCCTTGTTGGCGGCGATCGCGCGGTTCTGCCGTTCGAGGGCAGCGGCACCCGCGTCGCCGGCGTCCGCGGTCTTCGCATACGCGCGGTCCAACTGCGCGAGCACGCCGAGGATCTGCTGCATGCCGCCGGCGGCCGTCTCGCTGCCGGCGGCAACCTTCTTCTGGGTGCCGATCAGCTGTTCGAGCGCGCTGCCGATCGCCGTGACAGCCTTGGTCGCCTCGTCGCGTGCGCGGATGACGAGTACGCTGTCGACTTGCTTACTAGCGCTCATTGAACGCGTCCCGTTTCGCTGCCGAAGCCTGGCGCCACTGCGGCAATAAAGACGCCTGCGATACTCTTTGGGCCATGCGCTTCGATCGTCTGGGCAGCAATGATCGCGGCTTGAACGCACATCATAATGCCCCCGGGAACATCTGCTGAAAGTCGGCCGCTACTGGTCGCAACCAGATCGCGCGCGACATCCATATCAACTGCCATTCTCGAGATCGCATACGCCACGTCGTCGATTTCGATGCGCGGCATGCTCGCCACAACCGCCAGCGCCGTTGGGTTGCGTTCGATGACTTCAGAAAGCTGCTTAAGGGTTAGAACGTTCGACAAGTTGCGACACTCCCGCTTTGCAAATGACAAACCGTAAGTATCACACCCCTATTACCCCGGCGAATCCACAGAGCCTGTTCGGCGGAATTCAACTTGGCGTTGTATTGATTAGCGGGATACCTCCGTAATTTTGAGTCCGATCGCTTCACGTCTATATACGAGTCGTCCTGTACTGAGTGTGGGTCGGCGTTAGTCGCGCTGGCCCACATGCTTTCGGGGCACGAAGCCAACTATACAGGACATCTAACATGGCGAACACCAAACCACGCCCCACCGGCGACAATACCTTAGAAGTCGATCGCAAGCGTCTGCCTGACGGCAAGACGAACTTCTCGCCTAGCGGCGCGCTGCCGGACCCAGTGTTGCAGGAGGCGGGCATCGTCCCGTTGAAGGCTGTCCACCAGATCGTGTACGGTGCACGGAAGGTTGCCGTGCCCGATTCCCTATTTATCCCGACGTCGGCGGTAGAGCGAGCCGAACTGCTAGCCGGTCAGTATCCCGCCGCCAAAGAGGCCTCTACGGCGGAACTCTCGTTGTTCTCCGAACAGCAGACAGAGTTCGCCTAAGCGAGTTGGTCGCCTGCGGCTTCACTCCACCGCAGGCGGCCTTCTTTTCGCAGAGTGGGTAGGAGGCAGCTGAGATGTCTGAGTATGAACAATTCTTCCGGCAAGGGCCGTCGTTCACCGCGGCCGCACGGGTACAAGAAGCAGGTCTGAAGCCTTTGAGGTCGACCGGGCAAATCCTGTACAACACGAAGGATGCGGTTCGTGGTAGCGTGCTCAAGGACGGTGTGCGGTCAGTCGCGCCTAAGACGGTGTTCATGCCAGTGACGGCTGCCGAGCGTCGTGAGCTACTCACGGGCGAATATCCCATTGCTGTTGAACCGACGGCAGCAGAGATCGCGGCATTCGGTTGAACTGAGTTCTTTGTCGCGTATTTGGCATGCAGGAAGCAGGTAAACATCCGCCCGTCAAAGGGAAGTGGCAGTAAGATGATCAGATAGAATATACGATCTCGGCAAATATCAACCACAGGTTGAAATATCAATCAAGAAGTGCGTTGATTACAATCATCTGTTCAAGCATCTTGCAGCGACTCGAAAAGGAGAACTGCTCATGCTTACCAACACTGCCTTCGTCGACCTGTCCTTCACAACATGGAATGACGCGACGCGCTGCTGGTGGACGCCAGAGCGACCTGATGACTACGGCCACGCCTGCGCGCTGGGGCGGGAATATGCGGCCGAGTTCCTGCTTCACTGCAAGTATCTCGATGACCGCGGGGAAACGAGCTTGATGCTCAACCACATCATGGCTGGCATGGTTGCCCGCGGTGTGTTTGGTGGCGTGGAGGTCGGTTTCTGCCACGCGATTGGCGAGCGGATTGAATAACAAAGGAGGTGCCGGTAACGACGGCGGAGCTTCGGAAGTTTCGTTCGGACAAATACCCGATCGCAGTTGGCTTGAGCACGTCGGACGTGCTCCTGTCTTATGCTGCGCGACGCAGCGTGTACCGGTCGCCTTCCGTCGCGACGTGACCAAGTCTGCCAAGTGCGGCGAGCGTCGCGGCGATACGTGGTTCCGCCCTCATCCCTTGAGAATAGCGCCGTGCGATCTCAGTACTAGTTAGCCCCGCGCCGCTGCGGAGATCGGCAAGCACTGAAGCGGTTTGACCGATTGCATCGCGCGGGAAAGCGGGCTTTTTGGGAGGCGCAGTAGGGAGCAACGCTTCAAACTGATCGGGCTGTATCTGTGGCGCAAGTGCTGTGACGCCTGCGCGGGGCAGTTGGTAATTTGGGCGCAACCAGCGCACTTTGCCTGCCCGTTCTTCGCCATGGCGCTCGGCGTTGAGGGCAAGCAGACGGGCAATGACATCCTCGTTGTTTAAGTCGCTTGGCCAACCGTAAGCGTTTGCGACGGCTACATCGAGACGGTCATGAAGTTCTGTTATGATGTCAACGAGACCCCGGCGGCGTTGATCCTGCTCGGCGGCCGTAAGGGGGCCGTGCTGCACCATTTTCTCTCGCAAATTGTATAAGCCGGTTAGCGTTAAATCCGCGTGTTCCTCAAGCACCCTCTTACGAGTTGCGTCGATCTCCTCGGCAAGATTCCCGATGACCACGCGTTGCTCCGCCGTTGTGTCAGGGAATGGGAAACGATCAAAACACTGCGATTTGATGAAGCGTGGACGATCTTCTAACGTGCTCCCGGCAGTTGCAATCCAGACGGAAGCTACATGGCCCATGAGCGTACCTTCAATCCATGCCTCGTCAACTGCTATTGTCATCAACGCATCGTCTGGAATAATCCCAATCGGGAAGAAGGCAAAAATGCGGTGCTTAGACGTAACTGGTGTTGCAACGTAGCGCTCAATACCTCTCAAGGCTGACCGTAACTCTGGCCTCGGTTCGCCGAAAATCCACCAGTTTTCACGGTAGGTGGACCGGTTGTTAGTGTCCCGGTCTGGTTTTACGGTGATCATCAAATGTTGATAAACCTCAGGGTACCGGCGCCTGACGTCTGCTTCAGTCAGGCCGAACAGGTCGATAACCATAGCCCCTCTTGAAACGCCAAGTACGTCACGGCCATTTTGATATGGCCGAATGTGCTGATCAAGCCCTTCTCGTTTACCTAGGCCAAGGTGAGCTGCTTCCGCTGGAGAGACGATAAAGCCGGACCCGTGCAGTTTCATTCCGGGCGAACAAAGCCATTCGTTCGCCAGTAGAGACCTTGCTTTGGTAATGTTAACCCCGACTGTAAGATCAGCATTGATTGCACCGCGAGAGTTATCTGTTAAAATAAATGGCGTGTCCGTATTCAAATTATTCTCTTGGATAACAGCGAACAGGTGTCCTTCCTGCTGCCCTGCTTCCACTACACTCATTGCAATCCGGACTGCAGCAGCATCACGAGTCGCTTTAGTCCACGGGTGATCCGGTATTGCCATTACCAAACTCACCGGCGTGCGAGCTTCCGTCCGCGCCGCCATCACGCGCCGGTTGAATTCCTGCGTGATAGAATTGGTGGTCACGAAGCCGAAGCGCTTTAGTCGCGTCCCCTTCTCCGTAAGCCGCTCGGCAGCACGATCCCACCAATACATAACGAAATCGGCGGATTTGTTGATCTTGGGATGTGCCTTCCACAGCGCGGTTGCATACCTATCGCCAAGTCGCTCCCGAAACCACTTCGCGCCAATAAAGGGCGGATTGCCCACAATGTAATCGGCCTGTGGCCAGTCGGGCCGGCGCGGGTTCGGATATTCGTCAAGCGTCCCGTCCTCGCGCTGCCGTGCAGGGTCGTGCTTCAGCACGGCATCCATCGCCGTGATATTGCTCAGTCGCTCGAGCACGGGGTCGGAGACCTGGCCGCCATTGCGCATCTGCCATTGAAGGTAGCCAAGCCAAAGCACGAGTTCGGCGATCGCTGCGGCACGCGGGTTAAGCTCAAGCCCCAGGAAATTGCGCGGGTGGACAGTAGACGTCTCCAGCGCAAGCGCTTCCTGGCCACCGAGATCCGCGAGCACCTCGAGCACGTCGCCTTCCAGCCGCTTCATCAATTCGAGCGCAACGTATAGAAAATTGCCGGTACCACAGGCTGGATCGAGCACGCGCGTTGTCGCAAGCTTCTCGTGGTAGTCATGCACCGCGCGGATAGCGCCCGCGGGGTTAGTCGCCCGTTCGCGTTCGACCGTGCCAAGCACTTCGGTCTCCCACTCGCGCTGCAACGGTTCGATGATCGTCGCGATCACCAGTCGCTCGACATAAGCACGGGGTGTGTAATGTGCGCCGAGCCGCTTGCGTTCGACCTTGTCGAGAGCCTGTTCAAGCAGCGTGCCGAAGATCGCCGGTTCTACCTCCGTCCAGACGTGCTTGGCAGCTTCGTATAGTTCGCCAATTTCCTCCTTATGGAGCGGGATCGCCGTCCGTTCAGCAAAAAGGCCGCCGTTGAACTTTCTGACGGTTTTCCGAAGCACTGGCGAGAACCCGCCCGTGTCCATCGTGCGCCACAGGTCTTCGAGCATCGGCGCGAAGTTTTCAGGCGCGGCGCGGGCGTCGGCGAGAACGTCGGTAAAGCTACCCGGCTCGAGAAGCCCGGTATCCTCAGCGAACATCGTGAAGAGGCAGCGCATCAGGAAATGAGCGACGGGTTCAGGCTTATGGCCGCGGTCCTCCAGCAATTTACTGACGCTGGCGAGGCGGCGGGCGATGTCGCGTGTGACTGCTGCTGCGTGCTTGGCCGGATCAAGGCTGTGCGGATCAAGCCACATGGCTCGCAAACGTTCGCGAATCTTCGGGTCGCGCAGGTCGTCCAGATAGATGCGGTAACCAGAGCGATCAGGGAACTGGCGGTAGTTTTTCCCTTGGCCAGAGAAGTCCGCAAAAATCTCGAACGCATGACCCACGTCAGCGACGATGATGAACGGCGGCCATCCATGGTCTGTCGGCAACGCGCGAGCATATTGCTCTGCCTGCTCTCTCGCGTTGCGCATGAGTACGTCCCAACCACGTTGTGCGCTTCGGCGACCGCGCGGCTGCGGTTCTCCGAAGCCGGGCAAGGAGGTCTGTTGAGCGGGTAAGGTTACTTCCTTAGCACCGCCGGGTTCGCGGCTCTGCTTTGCCTCGAGAACGAAGCTGCCGCGTTTATAAAGATCGATCCGGCCGTTGCCAGATTTGCCTGCTTCGTCTCGGAATGTGACTGCGCGCTCAAAGACGTAGTCATTCCGGTGATGGCTGGCTGCAGCTGGTTCGGGCTGAGGCAAATCAAGCAGCGTACACAGCTCGGTTAGGAAGAGCGGGAAATTGGCCCGTTCCGCTCCGCCCTCGTTTGCACGCCAACGGGATATGAATTTCTCGAGTGTTGCGTCGTCCGCCATTAAGGCAGTCTAGCTGGAGCGGTGCAGTGCAGGCAAACAAAAGCTTTGGCTGTTGGCGGTAAGGCAGACCGAAGGGATCACGAGATGGTGGCTGTGGACCGATTGGCAGAACTGTCCACTCGCCAGCGACTGCC
>Ga0265798_10011971_pt1 | contig 10521 bp, 22 predicted proteins | sample P3T30metagenome_FD_192430 | JGI IMG/M metagenome (GOLD analysis project Ga0265798, IMG submission 192430) | Plant litter microbial communities from East Loma Ridge, Irvine, California - P3 T30 | ecosystem: Environmental > Terrestrial > Plant litter > Unclassified | place: USA: California... | reverse complement strand
TCGACGCGGTCTTTGGCCTGAGTCCCCTCAAGGGTCTCAAGGTCCTTTAGGTACTCTAGGGTATATAGATATATACACTACAAGATTACCTTGAGTGTACTTAAGGTACCACGGGGCCCCTTTCCCCAAGCGTCCGTCCTCAGCGCCGTTCGCGCCGAGGTTGTCCATACGGTGGGACTAATGGCGCGAGCGTGCATATGGGGGGATTAAACCCGCCGATGTACATACGGTCGCCCTAATGAGCGCTGCGCCATCGCTGTGCATACGGTCACCCTAATGGGTGCTCGATGACGATGTGCATACGGTGGCTTTAATGCCTGCTGCTCGGGCCGATGTGCATACGGTCGGACTAAAGGTCAGGCTTAAAATAATCGGGTCGGCTCCCAGTGCCGTTTGAAGCCGTCATGCTCCGACTGGCGCCTCGGAGGTTCAGCGAAGCGCCCAATCTGGAACTGCGACAAGCGACGTCCGCTCGGGCTCCCGCCGGCTGCTCAAAGAGGACCCGGAGGGGACCTCCTGCCACGGAAAGCCGTGGAAGAGCTGGATTTGAACGAAAAACATGCCGGCGTCGCACTTACCGATCAACTCCCGACCAGGGGACCTCCGGGCGCTCGAAGACCATTCCGCCACCATCAGCTTCGCCCCGGTCCAGCCTGCCCACGTTGGCAATCATGGCCTCTCGGTGGTGCTAGGTGTAGTGTTGAGGTAGCACACTGGGGCGAAGGTCGAGGGACGCCGGCCTCTGACCTTTAGGCTCTCGCCGGACCCCGCCACCAGCCGGACACAATCGAGCTCCATTCTAGCGCTCGGGAGACGATGCGTGATGGATGCACAGCAAGTCGCTACCGAGATGGCCGCCCCGGCGCCCTCACACCTGGCGGGGCCTGCTGGTCCTCTCCAGGTCCCCGACAGGCTCAGGGCCACGCCGACGCCATGCCCACCAACCGCGAGCGGCGAGTTCGTTGTCTGTGGTCGAGCCGATCAGGAGCAGTTCCGTTTGCGCGCCCTGCCGGACCTTCCCGAGCCCAGGAGCATCCTCAACGCCCCGCTTCGTTTCCACATTGCGCCTGGGGTCACCTTCGGTGCCGTTGGAGGCACAGGCGTGGGCGTACGGGTGGAGTTCGGGCGGGGCAAAAAGAGCGGCAGCGACTAGTTGGCCGTCACCGCTCGCTAAGGCCTCGACGCTTCAGTTCTTCATCGAGCACCGTTAAGGCCCGGTGGTCCCCACCTTCATGTGCGTCAAAGAACGCTTGCTTCAAGTCGCGATCCTCCATGGGGACCAGGCCAGAGCTGCCATCCGAGGTTGCGGTGAGTAGGTAGGAGAACGGGAGAGAGTCGGCGTGACGCATGTCACCTGCCGCGTACTCGCTGGCGCCATCGCGGAGACGGACGATCAAGCCGTTCTCCGGCCCTCCGTAAGCGACGAAGTGACGTGCCTTCCGCACTCCCCGCCGTTTGATGCCCGAGCCCATCGTCTCTCCTAGTCTAGTGTTGCGAGTCACGGAAACGGCTCGCCGACCGCCACTTTGCCTTACCGGCCTCAAAGCCCTTCTTCCAAGCGGACCTCAGCTCCATCTGGCCGAAGCCATACGGGCACTCGACGTTCCAAAGCGCCCGATCGGCGCCGACCCGGTCCCCCTCGACCTGAGCAACTAAGAGCTGAATGGCGCTTGTCACGTCCGCTTCCATGACGCGAGTGGATCACCAGGCGCGGGGCGTCCCTCCGACACGCTTGGCCGCTGCAACTTCGACTTCGTTCAAGTCGGCCTGCGTCAGAACTCCGGCAGCGAGCAACTTCCGCATCAACTCGTCCAGCAGGGCGGCCAAAAAGTGGACCTCTGCCCGCTCCGAGCCGGTGTCCTCGCCTTCAGCGTTCACTTCCATGTGTCAGTCTCCGGTCTGCCCGCGTGCCCACTTATCGAACCTGCCGGATCGTTCGGCCTGCAAGTCTCTCAGGAACGCCTCGGGGGCCGAGCCTCCAAGGTCTTATTGCCTCTCGCAGGTCGCTCGGCTTCGACCGCTGCCGACACGATGTTCGCCGCAAGGTCGAGGGCCGCACCCCACGTCAAGCTCGGTGCTGCATGCTTCAGGCGCCGTCATGTCGAGGCGAACCTTGCCGTCACTCGCCCTGACGTTGACTTCCATGGTGACACTCCTCTGGCAGTCAGACCGGGAACACAGCGGATTGAAGAACGATCCCTCGTCGGGCGATGGCAACGTGATCGATCGAGCAAGCCTGCCGTACCACCTAGTGACCGACCAGAGACGGGCCTTGGGGCCCGCCGTCCCCTCGCTGGATCGTATGGGAGACGAGCACGGCCACACGGACGATGCGGGTCAAGTTCGTCGAGGCCTCGCGGACCGCCACGTTAGCGGCCAGTGGGCCATCGAGAACCTCCGTGTCCATGAGGATGCCTACAGCGGATCGCACCGCTGAGCGATGTGCTGCCTCCATGTCTGGATGGGTCTCGACGGCCTCACAGGGCTCTGGAGCGCCGTCGCGGATCATGATGTGATAGCTGGGCATAGCCGGAGTATCGCAAACCGACCGGCGCCACACCATCACACCCATTACCGATCTTCATCAGACGTAATCCGGGCCTACACTCCGTGGTCGGGTCGGACGTCGCTTACGCATCATCAAAGTCGCTCGCGCGAAGTTGCTCTTTGATCGATCTCTGCCTGAGCGCCTCGTTCGTCCCGCTGTTGAGCGCTCCCTTGGTTGCCTGAATAAGCTGGTCGATGAGCGTGTTAGCTTCGTCCAGATCGAGCCGTACGATCTGGCCCGAGCTGGCCCCGCCGAGGTTCAAGAAGACCGTGTTGGCTTCGAAGGTCACACTGTAAACGTCCGGGTAGTTCATTGAACGCCGCCTCGAAGCAGAACGACTCGCTTTCCGGGGGTTGGATGGGCCGTCAGGTAAACAGTACCACCAGAGCTTGCTCGAAGCCCGATGCAATTTTCGCGGCTTCGTCGGAAGCACTCGCCAGCTTGGCTCCATCGACCGAACACAATCAGGTTTCATCCTCCCACTCGGGAAAGGGCGCGTGATGGATGCACAACAAGTCGCTACCGAGATGGCCGTGCCGGCGCCTTTAAGCCTCAAGCGGCGATCCTATCTCACGTTATCGCGAACGATCCCTGTGGGTGGCAACCTGCGCCTACATACTGGTAAGAGGTGCACACGTGCTAGGCGGACCGGCAGACCGTCGCATCGAGATACTCGCCGAGGGATTGCGGACGGCAGCACGTCTCGCTCGCACGAAGGCCCTCCCAGACCTCATAGGTAACGAGCAGGCCGACCACGACCGAGCCCTCATCGCGAGGACGCTGGGGACCTTCGCGGACGAGCTGGACGCGACGGCATTCCGTTTCGAGGAGTTGGCAGACGGCACGGTAGCATTGCTCCGTTAAGGACTAGTAGGCCTCGCCGCGACTTCCAGCCCCTCGCACCCTCCCGGCACTGAAGCCTTCGAACCACGCGGTCCGCAGGTCGAACACGTTGTGACTGTAGGGGTTCTCGCCGGCCATGCGGGCCAGGTCGGCTCCTGCGTCCTCGCCGTTGGCCCTCGCAGCCTTCAGATCGGCCTCGCTAGGTCCTGTGCCTGCGAGTGACCGGACGGTCTCGGCGTCTGCCTCGTTCATCGTGACGTTCCTCCATGAGCCCTTAGGAGCGAACCAAGCCCGGCTTGAACTTGGCGGAGGGCTCATCGCCTCGCCGTCCCTCAAGTGCCCCCGCCGTCATCCTCGGGGATGATGTACTGAGGGTCACGAAGCGACAGCAGTTGCGCGACCGTCTCCTCCCCACTTGCGACCTTGGCGTACTGCTCGGCCAACTCAAGGTGGAGCTGCACGGCAAGCGGGTCAGTGGCTCGGGCCGCGGAGGCGCGTTCGTTCTCTGCGCGGGCCTGGTAGTACTCATTGGGCTCTTGGTGCGGCATGGCGCGGCTCCCAACTTCAAGCGGGAGCTTTCTCGTTGCCCTCGGTCGCGGACATGCTCTTGCTGAAGCCCTCGATAGGGCTGATGTACCGGACTGAGGAACGCAAAGCTTTGATCTAAAGCAAAGTCGGCGAACTCTAGCGAGGCGTACCTGGCCGCGTCCACCTATCGCACAGCCTTTCGCTGCGCCTCACCGGCCTCAAAGCCTTCCAACCACGCGAACCGCAGCTCGGTCTCCCTGTGATCGTGCGGGCACTCCAAGTCACTAGAGGTCGGGTCGGCCACTGCGGCCTCTCCCTGCGCCCAAGCCATTCGGAACTCGATGTCGCTCACCGGCACTACCAAGGTCTCACGAGCTTGGGGTCGAACCGAGCGGGCTTGCTGACCTCGACGGCGGCGGCAAGGAGCTGCTGAGCCAGGTCGAGGGCCTCGTGGGCCTCTAGCGTCAAGCAGCACGGCTCTGGGCGCTTCACGTCCATCAGGATCACGCCGTCAGTCGCTGTCACGTCGGCCTTCATCCGGGCCTCCCTCGGTCACCACGCGTCCTTAACGGCTCACCTAGGCCACTGATCCATCGCGCTTACCGCAGGGCAATCACATGCCGCTTTCCTACATCGTTCCCGGTGTGTTCTCTCGGCCACCATGTCCCTCAAGGCCCGCCGAGTCGTCATCGAGCTATCCCTCGCCATTCTGCGGGATGCCTGCGAGCAGCCCGAGAGGCCGGACCGAGAGGACGCTGGGCTGAGATTGGCGCTCCGGTGCCTCATGGGCGCCGGGGTCGACAAGGCGGCCCTGAGCGCCTTCTGGGAGGCCGTGAGCGCCGAGGTGGACATAGGGCGCCGGCATGGCGTCGAGAGGGCCTACGAGGCCGTGAGGTGCGCCGTCAGGGTCACAGGGCCAGGAGAGAACTGACGAGCCCACCTGGCACCCATCGGGCAGATCGAGGTGGGTAAAAGGGCCGTGCTCAGCAGCGAACCAAGGGAGTTCCGCACGGCCCAGTATCGCCGTTTGGCGACGGCGAGTTCCATACCGGCCGGAATGGCCGCAGTCAGCAGGCGCCCAGCCGGCAACGTTTCGAAAGGAGACAGTCACATCGTAGGCATCTGTGGGACTGCCCTTCCGAGGTGTACGGGCGAGGCATGGCGAGACCACGCATCATCGCCGGCAAGCACCCCGAGCCGGACAACGTGGAGGCGTGGGGGCTTTACCTGGTCGACGAAGGCCGATGGCTGTCGGTGACCTTCAGGACCGAGAGGGACGCCAAGCGGTTCTGTGCGGACCTTGAGAGCGGGTGGAAGCCGAGCTGGCCCTAGCCGTCGCCCTCCGTGGCAGACCCTCTTCCACATGCGGTAATGCGGGGGCTTACGAATCCCCCTTCTGCGCAGGAGAGCGGATCACCGGCGTGGGCTACATCTTCAAGCGGTCTCGTCCCTGAGCGAGGCTGTCCCGAGACCCGGCTGGCCTTTGAGGCTGGCCGGGTCGATCAGTCACGGGACACCCCGGTAGTCGTCCAAGCTGTTAAGAGGAGCGACCGGCAGGGGCGTCGACGCCGTAGACAACGAGCGAGCAGAGGATCAGGTCTGTCTCGTCCGTCACATCGAGGCGCCAGTCGCGTTGCTTCCAGAAGGCGCCGTCAATGTCGTTTAGGCGCTCACTGGCGATTGTCACGGCCTCGGCTTTGGCGGTCTTGAAGTCGGGCAGGTCTAGCTCGGCGCGGACCTTGCGGGCGCTGCCATCGTCCACCACAAAGCGAAACACGGGCATGGAGAAGTCTCCTGAGGTGGACCCTTCGTAACGCGTCCATGCGATCTAAGGCCCCCTATTCATCCACGCTCATCCAATAAGGTTTTCCCCGACCTTTGAGGGCGCCACGGGGTCACAGAGGACGACGACGCCGGCCGGGCTCGCTGTGTGGTACGAGCGGCCCTGCGGGTCGACGATGACGAGCATCCTGGCCCAGTCGTACGCATCCTCGACCAGGATGGGCTGCGAGGCGCCTGGGAGCGACACACGCACCAGCCGGCCCCCGTCGATCTCTCGGCGGCAGAGCATGGCGAGGTTCTGGCTCCAGGTTGCCTCGGAGGGCCCGGTGGGGCGGATGTGCTGTTGGGCGAGCATGGAGGCAGCGTAGCGCCTCGCGGCACGGCCGGGCGACGTAGAAAATCTCCAGAGCGGATGAAGTGACCCAGGGTCGGACTGGCGTCAGCGGCTCGCAGCGAAACCGCCGATTGCGAACGCGATCCGCCGAGATGCCAATGGGCTCCCCCCGACCGGCGGAAGGGGACCCGCGGGGGACCCAGGGAGTCTCAGGTGGGCCCCAGACCTGGCGGGCAGTCCTCCAGGGGCACCCATCGGATGGGTACCCTTCTCGTCGTCGTCCCCGGCTTCCCGAGGGCCTCGCTGCGCCATTAGGTCTCGGCTGGGCCTAGCCTGCCACACACGGGCGACATTAGGCCGGCCGGTGTCGCATTCGGGTACACCCTCACGCGTTCACGCCAATGCGACACATCGCCGTCGCATTTGGGTTGACACAGAATTATGCGACAGGCAAGACAGCCGCATCTTAGACCCATATGCGACAGGATCGACGATGGCGAACGTGATCGGCTACGCACGAGTTTCCTCCGAGGACCAGGACTGCTCGATCCAGGAGGAGGCGCTGCGGGCGGCCGGGTGCAACATCATCCGTTCGGAGAAGAAGAGCGGCACGGGCCGCAAGGACCGCAGCGAGCTGGAGATCGTCCTGGCGTTCCTCCAGGCTGGCGACACGCTCGTCGTCACCCGCGTCGATCGTCTCGCTCGGTCCGTCAAGGACCTGGAGGACATCGCGAGCGACCTGCGGGCACGCGGCGTGGCCCTTAAAGCGACCGAACAGCCGGTGGACACCTCGACGCCGGCCGGCAAGGCCTTCCTCCAGATGCTGGGGGTTTTCGCCGAGTTCGAGACGGCCCTGCGGCGCGAGCGTCAGATGGAGGGCATCGCCAAGGCCAAGGCCGCCGGGGTCTACAAGGGCCGGCCAGTCACGATCGACGGCGCTCGCATCCGGCAGCTCAAGGCCGAGGGCGTGAGCCCCAGCGAGATCGCCCGCACGCTCAACATCAACCGCGCCAGCGTCTATCGGGCCCTTGAGAAGGCCGGCGAGGCCCATCAGTGACCATCAGGAAGCCGAAGCGGCAAGCCACTATCGCGGGCTAATCGCAACGCCATCTGGGGCGCGCATGTTGCCGCGCGGGAACACCGAGGGCCTGACCGGGTGCTCAAGTCCCCGCGGGCCCTTGCGGCGGAGCTGCACAACATCCTCGGCCGGGAGACCATCCGCCAGCGCCTGAGGAACATGGGTCTGGAAGACGAGCTGGAGCCCGTTGAGGCTGGGGCCCCGCAGAGCCCGCCGCGGCTGCACTCGCTGCGGAGCGCCGCGAGGAGGCGGATGACCTGATCCTGCGCCTCGGGGGCCTACTGGTGGCTATGGGTGACGGCGAGGACCGGCGGGAGGTGCTGGAGGCCCTGCGGGGGGATCGTGGGAGCCGTTGAGGCCGGCGAGGTCCGTGCCGGTCTTCAGGACCTGTCGGCCACCTACGCGGCCCAGCTCGGGATCGAGTAGCTTGGAGTGCTTGGCGGGCCGGCGAGGGTCTCCGAAGGGTGACAAATTTGCCATTCGGGGAGTAGCTAACTCCCGCCGATCGAGACAGCGATGCGCCTACTCGGTCCCGGCGCGATCGGGGTCGGAGCGCACCTCATCGATAAACTCGCGAGCGGCGGCCGAGAACGAGGCCAATGCCCGGTTCGCCGCATCCATTCCGTCTATGACCTGGGCCAGGAACCAGAAGAAGCCCATGAGGGCGGTTCGGACATCTCGTGGAGTCACATCTAGGTCATCGCTCACCTTCGGGTGCATGAGCCGGTTCCGGGTCTCGACTGCCGCGAGCAGAAGCGTCCACCCCGCCTCCGTGAAATCCGGTGTGTACTCGGGAGCGATTTTCTGGAGCGAGCGGACCGCCAAACGAAGGGAGGTGCTCAGAGGCAAGTATCTCAATTGGGTGCGTATGACTCCGGTCGAGGACACGGTGTAGCTCTCCTCTCGAAGCGCGGCGTCCTCCAGCGGAGTTAAAGCTTCGAAGTCTTCGAGCGCCGTTCGAACGTGCTCCCGGAACACCCACGAGACCCCTTCTAGTGCTGCGAAGACCGTGCGGACCGTCTCCCTTCGGTGCTGCTCGCTGTTTTCCCCTGCGATCCGCTCCTGAGCTGCCGATACGTCCATCAGCAAGGTACGGATGAAGCCACGGCGAACGTCCTCGGCGTCGTCCTTCGCGTGCGTGCTGTGCTCAGTACTCACTTGCCCCCCTATGCTCTCCAAGGGGTACACGGCCGCATGGCGAAATGGGATAGTTGAGCTACGCTCCTCCGTCCGTCACCAGCCCGATCCTCTCGACGGCCTCGCGTCCTCGCTGCGAGACCCATAGGGTCACGCCGTACCCGGAGCCGTCGTCGGGGCGCTCGATCACCAGCGCCGGCCCATGCTGGTCCCCCGCGAGCGCATCGATGTCTCGCCGGACCGTGCCGTCCTCGGAGTCCACGCCCATCCAGAGGCGCTTGTATGTCACGGGCTCGTGCTCGGCGATGTAGAACAGGACCTGCAAGCGCCGCGCGGGGTACCGAGGACCCAGGTACTCCGCCGCGGCCTCAAGAGCGCGTAGCTGCCGCCGCAGGAGCATCGCTGCTTCGTCCGTGTCCATTGTTTCCCCCAAGTGCCCGCCGTCACGCTACCGGCGTCGCAGGCCAGGCCACAACGGCATCCCCGATCTGTCGATGGTCTACACACGCTGATCGTCGAGACACCACACAAGGGTCTTGCGTACACAACCTGAGCAGGTTGTGCGCGCCCGCCGCGGCGACCTCGAGCGCGCGCTTGGCACTCTCTTGCCCGCGCACTTGCCGCAGGTCGGGGCCGTCGCGCCGCTCGATCACGTCGCCCGGGCGCGGTGCTGCGAGTAGCTGGCGCCCCTTGAGGTGGTTGAGCAAAGCGATGAGATCGGGCGCGGCGACGACCTCAACCTGCCCCGCCCATGCCGCCTCGCTGCCCTGCGCCGCGGGGCAGATCAGCCCCCTGCCCGCGGCGCCGGCGTGGAGTGCGGCGAGCAGCACGCCCGGCGACGGCGCAAGCCGCCCGTCGAGCCCGAGCTCGCCGACGACGACGTAGCGCTCCAACGCCGCGGCATCGACCAGTCCCATCGCGCCGAGCAGCGCGAGCGCGATCGGCAGGTCGAAGTGCGAGCCCTCCTTGGGCAGGTCGGCCGGGGAGAGGTTGACCGCGATGCGCTTGGGCGGGAGCGACAGGCCCATCGCGGCGATCGCGCCGCGCACGCGCTCGCGGCTCTCGCCCACCGCTTTGTCGGCGAGGCCGACGAGGTTGAAGGCGGGCAGGCCGGGGATGAGCTGCACCTGCACCTCGACGGCGCGCGCCTCGAGCCCCAGATACGCCAGCGTGGAGACGATCGCGACCATGAAGCCGATGCAGACCGCGGCGGGCGCCGGCTTGTCAACGTGACGCCCCCGCCCACGCTGACCCGGCCTGGCCGTTCGTCTCGCCCTACCCTCCGCGCGTTGACTTTCGCGCGCCGTTCGCTTAGCGGCCCGGATCGTTCGGGCCGTCCGCGTGGCGGCCCTTTGCCATTCGAATTCGGGAAATGACTCATGAAGCGGACCTTTCAGCCGAGCAATCTGGTGCGCGCCCGCCGTCACGGCTTCCGCGCGCGGATGGCCACGGTCGGCGGCCGGTCGGTGATCCGGGCGCGTCGCGCGCGCGGCCGCAAGAAGCTGTCGGCGTAATCGAGCGCTCTGCCGGCCCGGAGCCAACAATGGCTGTGGGCCGGATGACGAAGCGGTCGGACTATCTGGCCGCCAATGCCGGGCGTCGTGCGCCGATGCCCGGCTTCGTGCTGCTGGTAAAACCGCGCGACGACGGCGACACCAGCATGCGGCTCGGCATCACCGTCACCAAGAAGGTGGGCAATGCGGTGGTGCGCAACCGCATCAAGCGGCGCTTCCGTGCCCTGGCGCGCGAGGTCCTGCCCCAGCACGGGACGGCAGGCGCCGACCACGTCCTGATCGGCCGACTAGCCGCGATGGACCGCGACTGGGCGCAGCTCGGCGCCGACCTCACCCGGGCGCTGGCGAAGACACGCAAGTGATCGCGCGCGCGCTGATCCTCGCTGCGCGCGCCTGGCAGCTGGGGCCGTCGCTGGTGCTGCCGCCCTCGTGCCGCTTCCAACCATCATGTTCCGCCTATGCAATCGAGGCGCTTGGCCGCTATGGCGCGGTCAAGGGCGGGTGGCTGGCGGTGCGGCGGATCGCGCGCTGTCACCCCTGGGGCGGGCACGGCCATGATCCGGTGCCATAAGGAAAGCTTGGGACGCCTGTGAAGGACGAGAGCAAGAACTTCGTGCTGTTCGCGGTAGTGGCCGCGCTCATCCTGTTCGGATGGCCGCTGGTGCAGAACCGCTTCTTCCCGACGGCGAACCCGCCTGCGACCAAGGTCGAGCAGGGCAAGTCGCGCGCCTTGCCGCAACCCGGCGCCGACCCCACC
>Ga0265798_10011970_pt1 | contig 10521 bp, 9 predicted proteins | sample P3T30metagenome_FD_192430 | JGI IMG/M metagenome (GOLD analysis project Ga0265798, IMG submission 192430) | Plant litter microbial communities from East Loma Ridge, Irvine, California - P3 T30 | ecosystem: Environmental > Terrestrial > Plant litter > Unclassified | place: USA: California... | reverse complement strand
AACGCTTGTGACGCTTGAAAGCATCCTGGAACCATATGGTGATTCTCGTATGAACAACGGGGATCGCAAGCGCAACCTTGAAGAGCTTCTGAAGCGCTCAGCATTGTTCGCTTTTACACTGTTTTCTCAGCCAGTTGCATGGGAGTTTGAATGGCAGGAGCACAATGCCACATCAGGGGAACTCTGCATCTTTCCCGCTCTTGTGCAAGTCGTGGACGAGAGCGGTCGGCTAGTGAACCCTCCCCGACCTTTCAGCGAGGCTGTCGTTCGGCATTTGGATGTTTGACAGGTTGAAGAACTGCATATCCGTTATCTTCAAAATTAGAAAATCTCTGTGACAGGCTCATGTTCACGTCGATAAACTCGGTTTACCTATAGTCATCTTAGGATCTGCCAGTTGGATAGTATGGTACCCAAGGCTGTGCATACAGCCTAGCTAGCGCCTTATCTTGCATACAGCGCAGCCGAAACTCTTATGCCCTGGTCTGCTATCGTTTTCCATATTTTTTCACTCGTGGCAACTCGAGTTTGACTTAAACAACTTGCAATATCTCTACTTTTCGAACGAGCCCTCTCACTTTCGAATAGCAGATAGCATTGGAAGCAGCCTTAATTCGTAACTTGGCCCCCAAGGAGGTGTGACCCACATGTCCAATATAAGTACCTTTGCGGCGTAGTCAAATAGTGAGTTTTAGCATATGATCAAGATTTTGATTTGTAATGTGCTCCACATCCGGAGGTGTGCTCCATGCAAGACGCTGTGCAGCGTGAGACGGAAGCTGCATGGCGTTCCCTGGTGTATTGACATCCGCGCCTCTGTTACTTTTCAACGTCAAATCACTACTCCATTACTATGGTCTGCGCCTTGTTTGCTTGCTAGCTATTCCACATACAGGGCATACGTTCCCAACAGGCGGCCTTATGCACCAGTCGGCCCGAGCAAGGCTTTTCAAGGTGGCTATCTTGAGCCCGAATATCCAATACCTGCGTCCTTACCCGCGGGGGTTTGTGCCTCCCCACCCGGCGCACGTACCTTCCAACATTTATCGGGGAGCACGTCGCTGTTATACAATTTCAACGTATCCACAGCAATAGCGCTGGCTTTACCAAGTGATACTGTCCTCCATGTTGCCTACAGCGGGCCTTTTCCTACCAGAAACATTGCACCGGGCCAATTTTCAAACTACAGCGCCTGCAGAAACTGATGGGACAAGGCTGAAGTACTTCCAGCGCAAGTATGGGCGGCCGAAGCAGGATCGCAAAAACTCGGACGGGCGATCTTCGTCAACTGCTCTAGATGAGACAGGAGATGAACCTCAGACCGAGTCTCTAGCGATCCCTACTGTGTACTCCTTCGCTGATCATGTTCTCCATTCCAGCAAAGCATCGTCCGACCTGTTGACCTTTGCGAGCATCATCAGACTGGTACGAACAGACACAGAAGAAGCAAAACGCCTATATCTTTCCTCTGCGGTTTCGAACTTTCTGGACTCTTTTCCCGCCAAGCGAATATGGATCGAGGGCAGCTTACAAGAGTTACAACGTGTTCTCAATGATATTGGCCAGGAAATGGACGCAGCATGGGGTCAGGAGGAAGACTGTGGCGCTGTTGCCTCCAAGCGCAAGATCGACTGGGGTTTGAAGAACCAGAAGAAATTGCTTAAGAAACAACAACAGCTGAATGCCTGTCATGGTCAGCTTACTGGCGCTATATACGTTATGCAGACGGCAGAGCTCTGTGGAAAGCCTGGAGCTATCGCACAAGACCCCATCTTCGAAGCTCCTGCGCGGCCATGGGTGCCCCATGATGTAACCGATGCTCAGCGGGGTCCTTACTCGAGGCAAAGATATAGAACGAGCCATACAAATCTATCGGCATCGAATCTCAATCCGTCTTCAGAAACCCAATGGGATAACGCCGAAAGTACATCTACAAACTATCGAATGAGACAAGCGTTTACTGACGGTACATAGCTACTTCCATTAATTCACTACCGGCGGAACTGGCGGGTAGTACACCGGACGACCCTGATATCACCAGACGGCATCATAGTCAAAACCTCTTAAGCCCACAGGCCTCAAGAGAGTTCATTACTGAAGGCTCATCTTTACTCAGAAGACCACGGGCTCGCTCGGATTACTTTCGATCAACCGCCAGTCGCGTCAAAGTGACTCGCGCGTCCATCGATTCCATTCCCTTCTCGTCCACCCTTGACGAAAAGACACTTGAACGCAACGACTCTACCCTGTCTACACAAGCAACCGTTAGCATGCCTATGCTAGCAAGGCGTTACCAACCGACGTCCGTTGATATCCATAGACATCCTGATAGGCATAGATCTTTGCCATCGGAACTCCCGCATCTAAAAAGTCAACCCTCGCTCATCGATGACTTGGCAGGTTACGTAATTCCTAATACCGGGAATGCACAGTTGTCACACAGAGAATGGACGACCTCGCCGAGTTCATCGATGCCATGTGTAGCGGTCACATCCAGCCCAGTCATTGGCCATACACTACCTGCTGTCGCTGAAACAGCGTCAACGCCTTGCAAAAGCCTCGACGTTACACCCCTGTTTATTGCTGGAGAACGCGATAACCAGCATCGTCAAACAGAAAACCACCGCAGAAACGAAACAACACCATTGCCTCAACACCATGACAGCGACGTGGTGATACAGCCAACAAACATCCATGAAGATGTTGCATCGACGATCAGAAGTTCAGTTGCAGCAGAACGCTCAACATCATCATTATCCTACCAGTCTCTTTTGACAGATGGACCACGCTCACCTAGCTCCCTCACTAGTGTTACCCTCTTTTCCGACAACGAGACTTTCCGGCGGCCAAGCAGCCAACGACCGTCACAACGCATAGCAAAGAAAAGATCGAACATGTCAAGTAGTAGATCCTTTGCCTCCGCACCTTCGTGTGCAATCGCTACGATAGTTGAACCGCCACCGACGACCAGCAACCCAGAGGAAATGACCAATCAGGACGCAACACCAACGCTTACTCCCCAAACAGCACCCACAACTACCATGGATGACGTCTCTCGGCCCGTACTTGTTCACCACACAGACATACCTCAAGAACTAGAAGCCTCGACCGAGGGCGATGACGCAGTCCTCTCAGTCCTACAACAGCGCTTCCGCTGCCAGCTCCAGGTGAAAACCATGGCTGAAAATCTTGTGCGAGCAGCTTCCACCATGGAGCTAACACCACCAACAATCACAGAGCCAACGCGAGTACCAACTACAGACCCAACACACTCACCGCCCGTAGAACTTGCAGCACAAGTTCCAATACCCGTATCGGAATTGGCAGCCAGCATACCCAGAAAGCCACTGGCAGATCCCAACATACCGAATCCAGTGGAAACTCTTACTTCTCCTGCGCCGTCGATTAATAGTGAGGAGGGAGGAGAGAAGAAACCCATGTCTGCGATGGCAAAGCGGAGAGCGGCGCATGCGCGAAGAATGCAGATTGCTTTTGGTGGAGTAAAGGCGGTTTAAGCAACGATGAGGTGGTCCTGTTGTTGATACACATGGGTGAAAGAACTTAGAGTAATTTACTGACCTTGTTACTATATATGTCATGTTCGGATACCATAGAACATCTCCCAGCTACTCTTACGCGTTTATTGCATTGCGTTATATTGCAACAACATCACATCACCATTATCACTCATCAAATTGTAGCAACCATTTTTTATGGCTTAGGCGCAAGCCTATTTTATGATTTTCTATTGACAGGACAAAGCAGACAATGATACTTTGTCCTCCATATCCGTTTCGGCTCCAGAGATCATACCATCCCTTTTTTTTCCCTTCTCAGGTCAAACTCCTCCAACCCCAAAGAGTAAGTAAGTCGTCGACCCTACCAAGAAAAGAAATGAAGAAATGAAAGAAAGGAAACAATGGAAAAAGGTAAAAAAGAACTCCCCGAGATCCCGCCCCTCAGTCCAGACTCCAAGTCTTCGCAAGAAGACCCAAAAAAAACTCCAGAAAAGGTCGATCCCATGAATTATCATTATTATTTTTTTCCTTGTTTCAGTCTGAAGCGCAAAACTTTCTGTCCCCCTCTTTCCAATTGTGTTCGTAAGCCCCCATCTCCCACAAGTGTCTTGCCGGTTGAAAAATACAAAAGTCGTCACGTTTTCTTTGGTTGTGTTTATATGTGTTGACAGATGTATGTTTCTGAACGGTCGAGACATGGGCTGGAGCAGCGAATTTAGTCGTCGTAGCCGTAGTAGTCGAAGTTGGTGGGGTAGGCGCGGACGGCCTGGGCAGTGACCGTCTGGGTGATGGTCTTCTCCTTGGAGGCGATGGCAGAGCCGGCGAAGATGGCCATGACGGCGAAGAGGGCGGTGGTGAACTGCATTTTGATGGTTGGGTGGGTTGTTGGGTTTTGGATACTGGAGAAAGGGGGAAAGGGTCAGTTTGGTGGGTGGGAGAGGAAAGGGAGATTAGGCGTACGGTGGTGGGATTTGGAAGTCTGAGGTGTTTGTTAGTTATGCCGGAGAAGAAGGAGGGGATGAGAAGGAAAGAGGATTGAGTGTCACAGGGAGGGAATGAAGCTTACTTGGAGTGTGATCGGCTACTGTGTAGATGTGATGAGAAGTGATGCTTGTTGATGATACTTTTGTGAAGGACATGAGCGTCTTTTATAGTCCAGGCAGAGCCTTTGTCAGGATGAGATGACTAATTTAGTTGCAAATGATGCAATTGCGGGATATGGTTCTAACCTGAGGCTATGAAGTATGTATGCATGTAAGATGGTGTAACAAATAAGGCTATTAGAAATTTACTTGTGTCGAATGGGTCAGGGGATGCGCCCAAATGTCATGAGATCACCTGAGTTTTATTTTCTGGTAAAGATAAAATGATGTATTTATAGATGGCCCACAAAGTCTTGTTCTGCACATTCGAGGATTTGGTTCCATTATATAATCCTTGAAAGGGTGCATCGGCGACGTTAATTCACCTATTTCTTCCGTACATCACTAGTCGCCCATTTGCTCAGTTGCATAGAATTTTGTAGTAGTATATCAGATCATACGAGATAGCGTTGGATGTAGCCTGAGGCTAAACTCTGGCTTGGGTGTGGAGGGCACAAGCTCGGGATTTAGTGGGCCTAGCGTATGCAATACTGGTATGCTTGAAGCCACTTATTGGCCGAAACAATGTATCTAACCAAGAGGTCGTCGCACTCCGCTCGATGAAATCCGAAGGGCATTTCAAAGGCCTCCATGGGATTCAAATTCAACTAGTACCCACCGGTTGTGCAGTCGCCGGTGATGATGTGTGGCATTTCTATGTACGTGTAAGACCACTACGCTGTCCTGACATGTACATTTCTGACCCTGGTGGATTTCAACGCGCCATTATTACGTGCAAATTACCACTGGAAAGCCTGGTCTGCTTCGCCTTCATGAAAATTATATAGCCCTAGAACGATCCATGTTTCATCGGTACGCAACTCCAAGCTAAATCCATCAGGCTTTGACGTAGCTGCAGCAATTCACCTCAACACTCTCGAGAATACCTCTTTCTCCACAGGGGTTTCAATTGTCTCATTGAGATAGGGGATAGTGGGACCTATAATCGCTTATTTTTAATTCTATCCAAGATTGCAATGTTTCTAACCCCTGATTACAGCCTTCCCCATCTATTCACAGCAATTCTGGGGGATTAGAGATGTGGATGACTACCGTAACATTGATTTGCACATATATCTGATGCATCATGACTACCTCCATATCAATGAGACCTTTTGATATGCAACTGTGACGTCGAGAGATGTGCCAGCTTCCCACTTTCGCATGTGTCCGGAGAGAAATGGCCATAACGTTCGACTTCAGGGTCGTGCTGCCAAGCCAATAAACAACATCATAGAAGGTGGAGTATGGAGAAGAGGGTGGGAGCTGCAGGAATGCCGAACCTCATGTGCGTTGCGAGACTTCAGTTGCACGGTGCAGCGAATCGCAAAAAGACTCAACTAATTTCATCCATGGCCCACATGCCCCTACTTCTGGCTAAGTTAAGATATTGCGGTGAGCTAGTGGTGTGTCTTCAACTGGACGAGCCTCCACTATGATGATGACAGTATGTGCTTGTAACTAGCGCGAATCTTGTATTTGTTAATGGCGCGGATCAATGCGGCAAAGTCGGAAGCGCAAGAAATCTGCCGTAAACCAGACTCGAGACACTGAATGGCCTGCGTCCACCAGACTTGGACGTGTGATATACCATGCGGATATAGTCAAATATCGTCACTAGGGTGAATGTGGGAAATTTGCAAGAAAGTCGCCAACTGGGGCGGAATTTGTTCATTGATTTCGTTGCAATTGAGTACGTCAATGGGTATATTTTCCAATTTGGTTCTAGGTAAAAGTGGCAAGGTCAGTACTGAGACGAAACAGAGTGATAAATGCAGGCTTACTGCTTGGCTATGAAGCCCCTTCCTCCACACTCATTCCCTCGGAGCGAGCGCTGTACCCCAGCGCCGCCCGTGCATGCCGTCAATAGGCTGATGCTAGCAATTGAAGTTACCCAACATATATGTATGGGTATTATGCAAAACAACTTCAGATATGCCTCTACGCTAGGAGATCGGCAACATTCATCGGCATCTCATCGATCTGAGTAGAATAATAGACTGTGCCGGTTAGCAGGTATTCCGGCAAGAGTTGGGAAATTGAAACTTACGCTCAATGTCGCGGAGAATGCGCACATCATCCTGGGTGACGAAGTTGATAGCTACACCCTTGCGACCGAATCGACCGCTTCGGCCGATCCTGTGGATGTAGTTCTCACGGTTTGAGGGAAGATCGTAGTTGATGACCAACGATACTTGTTGAACGTCGATACCACGGGCCCAAACATCGGTCGAGATCAGCACGCGAGAATTGGCCTGGCGGAAGTCCTGCATAATGCTATCTCGCTCTCTCTGGGGCATATCTCCGTGCATTGAGGATACAGTGAAGTTAGCCTCACGCATCTTGTCAGTCAGCCAATCAACCTTGCGTCGGGTGTTGCAAAAGATGACTGCTTGTGTAATGGTAAGTGTATCGTAGAGATCGCAGAGAGTGTCGAACTTCCACTCCTCCTTTTCAATGGCGATGAAGTACTGTTTGAGGCCCTCAAGCGTCAGTTCGTCGCGCTTAACAAGAATGCGCACGGGATCCGTCATGAACTTGGTCGTCATCTCGAGCACATCGTATGGGAGGGTGGCCGAAACCACAACAACTTGTGTGGCAGGTGGGAGGTAGCGGTACACATCGTAGATTTGTTCGCGGAATCCACGGTTGAGAAGCTCGTCGGCTTCATCGAGAACGAGCATCTTAATGTTGCGGGTACGGAGGTTGCGGCGGCGAATCATATCGGCAACACGTCCTGGTGTTCCAGAGACGACGTGCTGACCGTAGTCCAGCTTGCGGATGTCCTCGCCCACGTTCGTTCCTCCAATGCAGGCGTGGCATTGCACGTTCATGTAGTCGCCGAGGCCCATGATGACTGATTGGATCTGGGTCGCAAGTTCGCGAGTAGGTGAAAGAACGAGTGCTATGTCGCATTAGCATGCGCGCTTCCCATGAAGGCATCTGGACATACCCTGTGTTTCGCGCACGGCCGTATCGATAACCTGGAGGATAGAGATGGAGAAGGTCGCCGTCTTTCCCGTTCCCGACTGCGCCTGGGCAATGGTGTCGCGACCTTTGCAGACCTGTACAATAGCACGTGATTGCACTGCTGAAGGCGACTCGTACCCGTAGGCGTAAATGCCGCGCAGCAGGTTCTCCTTCAGGTGCATAGCCTCGAAAGTCGGCGCCACCGTGACCTCCTTGGAGGTGGAAAACTCCATCTTATCGTCGGCATTTCGATCGATTCCGTCAGCCATGTTGTGTGTATAGTTTCGTCGTGTGGGCTGTGTTGATTTTGTAAAATCACTGTCAAGATGTCCGCGACAAAGTTTGGGAGGAAGTCGCGCCTGGGCTTTGCGGAGGGCCGGAGCCTCGGCGAACTAGCTCCGGATATTAGCGCGTTTTCTGGATTTATGTCGCCGCGCCGGGATCCACTGCCTGCTTGACAACATCAAGGCCGCAAAGGTGTGCAGACCTGATATCGTACAACTACCATACAGAAGACTCATAGAAACTGTAGGCGACCGCAACCATGCTTTTGGAAGATCAGCGCCAGCTCCACGAGGACCTGGAGCGTCTCGAGGACGCCGCGGCCGAGCGACTCCTCGAAGACCCCCCACATGTAGGTGTTACCTTTGCGCCTATCGCGACCTTGTTGCTAACATCTCACTAGATTCGCGATCGACTTGCACGTGACCATGACATTGCGCGATTCCTGGAACAGATCGAGAGCCAGTCGAGTCGTCTGCTGAAGATTTACGAAGACGAGGACGGCAAGAGGGAGGACGAGGTCCGAGGCCTCACCCACGGCGATCCCATGGAGTCGTTCATGCAGCAGATTGCCGAAATCAAGGACTTTCACAACCGATACCCCAACGAACCCGTCGAGAATCTAGAAAAGGCCTACAAGAAACGGTCACCCGAAGACCATATGCAGTCAATCGCAGCCATCGGCTCCATGTTCACTGGCGAGGAAGGCTTCGGTCGATTCTTTGACCTGAGTACGCTACATGTGCAATACTCGAACATCGACATTTTACGGGATAGGCGTCGCCTGACCTATCTCCAGTTCCTCGACCATTTCGATGTCTTTACCCCCCCAGAGCGCCAAAAGAAGTTGAAGTCAGAAGATTACTTCCGCTGGTTGAAAGCCATGCAAGAATATCTTGAGAACTTTATGCGGCGGACGAAGCCACTGGAGAACTTGGACAAGCTGTTCGCCAACTTTGACAAGGAGTTCGAGGAGCTGTGGGCGAAGGACGAGGTTCCGGGCTGGGAAAAAGATACCGCTATATCAGCACCCGAAAATAGCGAAGCTCAAGGGGAGGGCATATGGTGCTCGGCCTGCAAAAAAGGTTTCTCCAAGGAGACGGTCTACGAAAATCATCTTACGGGCAAGAAGCACAAGAAGGCCTTGCAAGAGAGTCAGAATGGTGCTCAAGAAACAAGGCAGATAAACGGTGCCTCTGCTGATATCCAACGCTTCAAGGAGCGCGCTGTCGCCGAGAGAGAGTTCCGGATCAAGAAACTCGCTGCGGCCATGCAGACGGAGCGTAGCGATACCAAGGTCAACGTCGAGCGAAAGCAAGGCATGACGGAACGCGAGCGACAACAGGAATTAGAGCAGCTTTACTCCGAGACACCCGAAAACGGCGCCAACGACGACGACAACGAGTCCGACGGCGAGGACAAGATCTACAACCCCCTGAAGCTACCACTTGCCTGGGATGGAAAGCCCATCCCCTTCTGGCTGTACAAGCTTCACGGCCTCGGCCACGAGCTTCCCTGTCAGATCTGTGGAAACTTTGTGTACATGGGCAGACGCGCTTTCGACAAGCATTTCAATGAGCCGCGCCACATCCACGGTCTCAAGTGTCTTGGCATTACCAACACTACCCTCTTCCGCGAAATCACTAGCATTGAGGAGGCGGAAGCACTTTGGCGCAAGATCCAAAAGGACAAGAAGAAAGAGAAGGCGCTTGCGGAGAATGTGGTCGAGATGGAGGATAACGAGGGCAACGTCATGCCCGAGAAGGTTTACAAAGATCTGGCTGCTGCGGGTATGCTCTGAGCACATAGGGGAACGAGCACTTGCTTATTTAAGTCGCTGTTATCCCATATGGCGCGGAAAAAAGCCGACTACGGCCCCTTGCATCTTTTCGCCACATCCCGGTCTTCTTCACATCCAGTGCCGTCCATACCCAAGTCCATCGGGCTCTTTTTTTTGCGGCAAGTGAAACAGTATCACGGTACAATCTTCTATCCGAACCATAGCATTTGTCTTGTTTTTTCAACCATCATGTACTTTTTACATTTCAAGACGAAACTGACATGTTAATATCGTGTGCATGGCTGGCGTATGGAGTTTCACAAAGGGGAAAACCGTTCAATTGTAGTGATACTGTCTGTTCAAGAAGCAGCTTTGTAAAATATCACGCTCGAAAGCGTATTCGTAGTCCACAAATCTGAAATGGATGAGTTTAACAAATTAGAACGTTGTCGTTACTTTGCGATATGACTTCTGACTACTTACTTAGTGATGATTAAGTCGTGCCAAGTTTTGTTTCGCGCATCCATCCTAGACGCAATACTCAATTTAGATAACGCATTCAACTGTCTACTGTGCCTGCATTCTCATATATTTGTCGCTTTACTGTGCAGTCACAACTGCCGCTATGGCAACGACATTTCCTATACCTTTGCAACCCCCTCCTTCTTGATTCCAAATCAATACATAAAGATTGCGTCTCAGATGTAGACTCAGTATTCTCAGGTCCTCAATATTGCTCCTGTGATCTGCTTGTCGATGCAAAGCCGACATGACGATATTCTTACGCTTGTCAATCGGGTTCTGGAAGAGGAGAATTGCTTTCCTCCGT
>Ga0265798_10011969_pt1 | contig 10522 bp, 19 predicted proteins | sample P3T30metagenome_FD_192430 | JGI IMG/M metagenome (GOLD analysis project Ga0265798, IMG submission 192430) | Plant litter microbial communities from East Loma Ridge, Irvine, California - P3 T30 | ecosystem: Environmental > Terrestrial > Plant litter > Unclassified | place: USA: California... | reverse complement strand
CTCGTCTTCTCCCTCCGCAACCTCGTCACCAAGCTGGGTGGCGCCGACGACACGTTCCTTTCGTATCGCACCGGCGAGTACAAGCTGCATTACTACGAGACACCTACGCGCATGAAGTTTGTCATGCTCACCGACACAAAGGTTATCAACCTAAGACAGTATTTGCACCAGATCTGGGCAAATCTGTATGTGGAATACGTGGTGAAGAACCCGCTTGCGCCGACGGAGCACCCTGGTGGCATTGGCGTTGCGAATGAGCTGTTTGAGCGGGGTTTGGAGGCCTTCATCACCGCGGTCCTGCCAGTATGAACACGATACCTTGATTGGACAAACAATAGCAAGAGCAGCTTCGGGCACACAGGCACGGTATGCAGGGTACCAAGGATCTGCAAGGGCGACGAGCGTATCCAGATAATACAACTATAGAACTCGGACCATAAGCCTCTGCCATTCAGAGCACCTGCACCACAGCATCCCACGAGCTCTCCGAGATGTCTACACACGACACGTCGACCTCACGAAGGAAGACCGACATAAACACAAGCTTCGAGCACACCGGGAGCGGCCGAGCTACCATGCACCCCCGACGCTCCCCGCCCCACATTCATGTACACAGCCTCACTCCAAGGCCAAACTACATGACGCTATCTACGCAGCTCCACGAGCTTAGCTTCGGTGGGCGGCTTGTAGCGGGGTACAGAGAGATGCCATAGCAGGACAGTAAACAAATATACTATCTTCCATACACATCCAATTTCAACTTATTCCATCGACCTCTCGCATATTGATTTTGAAACTGAGGAAACCCAAGCTTACTGTGGAAACCATGAGAGTTGTTTCGTACTAGGCTGACACGTGGTTAAGCAGACGAAAAAGTGCTTTTGATAGCTTTTAGGAAATGTGATATTAATCGATCCGGAGAAGAACATGTCGTGCAGGACCATCGTTTTTCGCAGTCGTCCGTTTCATCGCTCGTCTTTCCTCTGATTTCGACTCGTTTAACTTGTGAGATAGGAAGAAGGCAATTGCACGACTGTCATCTGGCGAAGGTGTGGAAACTTGGATGCTGGCCATGGTTTGAACATCCAAGAGTGTCGATACAAGAGGAGACGCAGCCATTTTTCGTATTTGGTCTCGTTTTGGTCTTTTGCTTTTGCTTCGGGGAGCGGAGAGGAGAAAGAAACATACATTTTATCCGATCGCGTTTTATAGTCGTTGAGGACTACAGCCTATGGAAGAGCGCCGATCTTTTAAAGATGATGATACGAGATCACCGCAGCTTTCTCATCCTGATATCTTCCATCGCTTCTGGAGCTCAGTCATAATCTCGACTGTGATGTTCTTTGGAAAGAGAAGAGGAAGCAGGCATAGGGAGCCGTCATTGTTTTTTTGAGTATCGTCAGGAGATGCGCGGAGGGGAGTCGAGCATGTCGCAACAACATGGTGATTTATGATCGTTTTAAGTAAGGGTGGAGAAGACATGTATTCCTTGAAGATGGAGAGTGCGAGGAGAAGATCAGCCCATCTCATCAGTTTTGCAAGTCATGCTTTCGGAGCAAATCGTTGCTGCGTCGATGAGATTTTTGGAAGAACAGGAAGTCATGGAAACCATGTCCGCCTTTTTCGGAGGTTTAGTGGGAGGAGCGCGGGGGAGCAACTATGAAGAGTGTTTCAACTGCTTTCATGGTTCTAATCGAGCAAAGTCGGGAAGAAGAGACATGGGGGTGTACGGTATGGCATTGCGACAGGGACAGCGGCGCTCTCATGATCTTGAATGCACGTCGTTTTCGATCGCGACCGAGGTCGTCATGAATAGATACTTGACAGGTTTTGGGCGGGGGAAAGAGAGGAGGACAGCCATGCTCCACAACAATGTCCATTTTAGAATCCCGAAGGAAGAAGTGTGGAATGAAAGACGAGAAGACTGGTGGTAGGCGGTGTTTATATACACCCGCCAAGAGCCCACGCGATGCTCATCGCCTTTCGAGATTTGCTTTTCGTGCCCGCATGTGAGCATTGTGTATGCATTTTTTGAGGATGGGAGCAAGAAGCCGGTCTTTCTCATGTCGATCTCGATGCCGAGTTTCGGATGCTGATCATGAAGTCGTTCACTCTAATTTTCGAAAGAGGGGAAAGAGGCGCACAGCCATGCGTTCATGATCTCCTGTTTTAGAAGTACAGAGAAAGAAGTGTGAAGTATGCGAGAAGAAGATAAGCCGCCGAAGGTGTTTATATACATCCGCTGAGGCCCCATGTCGTCCCCATATGAACTGACTGAACTAATTTTGAATCCACATGTGCTTTCGGAGTTGAAAGTCTTGTAGAATAGAAGCGAGAGGGCGGTTTCTCTCATGGCCGTGGCGGAGGTACTTTTCTGGTGCTGATCATGGGTCTGTGTGATTGTGTATTGAAAGACAGACACAGCCATGAAGCGGTGCATCGTGTCTTTTGGTAAACTTCAGAAAGAAGTGCAGACCAGTGTGGTAAGGAAGCAGTGCCGCAGATCGGACTTTATATGCATGCTCAGCGCGGATCCGCTCGTTGGCTGTGTAGATGCGAGTGATAGGCTTTTACTCCGCATGGCAACGAACGTGTCGCGTTTGGAGATGATGGGAAGAAAGAGTCGATCTCACTTATACGAACGGTCGACTTGATTTTCGAGTGCCTATCATGATACCATCGCTTCTCGTTTTGAGAGATGGATACAGTCATGGAACTTCTTAGACTTGATTTTGGTAAATACTGGAGGGAAGTGTGAATAGGTGAAGTGAACAAGCAGGCGACTTGGCAGAGTTTATACACGCGATAGGCGCGTCACTGCTCAGTGCTCATGGCCACATCATTTTCGTCTTTTGGTTCGCGCATTCGTTATTTGGTCAATCGTTTCAGTAGTTTAGAACCAGTGCTTCATCTCATGCATTCGGCTCTCATGGTTATGTTTCGATTGCCGAGCATGGCGCTCAGTGTTGCTGCTTCTAGGAGAGGAAGAACGCAGCCATATAACGCTCAATATGCTAATTTTTCTATATTCCGACCTGAGAAGTACAGGAAGTTGTAGAAAGAGGAAGTCAGGTTTCAGAACAGTATGTATACACACAAAAGACTCGAAGCCCTTGCACTCCTATAGGTAGCATTGATGGTCGTTTCAGCACATCGTGAATTGGATTCGGCATTTTGGATTCGCGACTATTGTCGAGCGGAAGCTCGGTCTCGCGCATGCGTAGATCTTGCGATGGTTTTGAAGTTCGGTCATGGTGAGATGGAGTGACTTTTTGGAAGAGGAAGACCCAACCATGTCCATGTCTTGGTGTGCATTTTGGAATAACGCAATGAGAGCAGCAAGAAGAGCCGTCGATCTTGCATTTTAGAGGAGGACGGCACTATATCCATCGCGACAAACACCGTCGACTTCCGCACATGAAAGCCTAAACTGCAGCTTTTTGTGTTTGCATACGACAGTGTGATCTTGCTCGTGTGATCACTTCTTTCATGCTTTGACGATTGTCATATGTCTGGCACCATGCCTTTTTGGAGAGAAGAGAACAGACATATGTCGAATGCTTCGTGTTTTGGATGATAGAAAGAAGAAGCGTAGAGGAGAAGAGAAGCCAGGAATTGACGTTTTATACACGGGATGTGTAACACCACCATCTGCAGCATCCCCAGTTCCTTCACATCAAAGCCAGTTTCTCTTTTTTCTAGACTCTCAGGCAAGAGAGCGTTTCTGCTCATGGACTTGTTGTTTGTAATGTTTTGGCGCTCGTCGTGACAATGTCAAACGGTGTCTTTCTGCGAGGAGAAAGGAACAGACATAGCGCAGTAGACGGTATGCTTTTGGTATATAGAAAGGAGAAGTATAAAGCAGAAGAGAAGTCAAAAGCAGTAATTTATATACACAAGGTGTGTGAAGCCATAGCGAAGGTCACGATTTTCTTCTGCACATCCACAATGCAGGCATAATTTTTGAGAATTCGAGCAAGACGTCAGTCTCACTCATAAGTGGTTCGTGTTGTGCCTTTAATAACTGCCATAATACCGGTAAACAACAGGCTGGCAGGGAGAAAGCAGCCATCAATGGGAGCTTCCAAAACTTTGGTTTTCGGTACCTCGTGAGAAGGAGTGTAGAGAGGAAGTGATAAGATCGTAATGAGGGGTTTATATGCGCGTGCAGCAAACGCTCCCACCGTGCTCGTACCGATACTGGACTACTCTCTTTGTACATTGTGGACAGGTCGCAGCTTTCGGGTCGACAGGACACTGCTCGGTCTGCTCATATGTACGGCAGGCGCATCTTTTCGACTCTTGTCAACAGGAAGCGCTATAACAATTTCGCAAGGGCAGAAATTCACCATGTGAGTGAGCTCGCCATCTTCGAGTATAGCTAAGAGAAGCGGAGGGAAGTAGGAGTCTTGCAGCTCCCGCTTTATAAGGCGTTGGCAGGAAACCAACGGCGAGCACATGAGCACTAATAGGTATAGATTCTTTGGGAATCACCACCTTGATTTGGTGATTCTCGGGTCGATCATCGGAAAGGTCTCTCTTTTTCATAAAGTAGAGACCTCCTCTTTTCCTGTTCTCGACATAACAAGATGTCGGGACCTTTTTTGGGGAACAGAGAACAGCCATGAATCTTGAACGAGGTCTTTTTGTAACCCTTCAAGGGAATTGTGGCATAAGAAGACTTAGTTACAGATTGTGGTTTATATAATCATTTGTGAGGGCGGGAGGAACACCACGTGCTCATGTAAGCCAAGTAACACGACTTCAGCATATCGTAGACTTTGCGTAACTTTCGAGAGTTCCCAGCGACATGATGGCTTGCGCTATTTCTTTTAGACCAGGAACTTCCAGGTTCTGGTCATCCCGGTCTCAAGAAACTGTTTCGGACAACAGAAGACAGCCATAGGGGAACGTGCTCTATGTTTCAGATACGTCTAAGGGATGATAGAGCGCAGGAAAGCGGAAGGTTGGGTAGCAGAGAGCCGTGGTTTTATACGCCAGCAGCGAAGAAGGTAGAAGTGTCCATGGCACAGTCATAGTCGACTTCGGGTATCGTTTATGCGTCGGTCACCCAGGTATTTCGTATGTTCCAGGGAAAGGTCGGACTTGTTCATCACGTCGTTTTCGTTCGGCTTTTTGGACGCGCACAGCATCTTGGATGTGCGCGGGTTTTTTGGAAGTAAACCGCAGCCATGCCTTGAGGAGCCGGCGTTTTGGACAAATCTGAAGGAAGTAGATGATCGAAAGAGAAGGACAAGGCCGACGGTCGTGATTTATATACACTGGTGAGGTCGCCTCAACGACCATGACAAGTAGAGGTGTAGTTTTTTACTCGTTTGCCGAGTACTTCGCCGAGTTTTACGGAAGTGTCGGTGCCAGGCTGGCCTTTCTAATGATGCCTTTCTCTCCGGATTTTGGATTATTCTCATGGCAAGGTACCACTGGGCAATTTAGAAGAAGAGAAACAGCCATAGGAGGCTGGACAGTCTCTTTCAGCACTGTCTTCAGGTAAAGGTAGAATGTAGAGCAATGGTGGATGAAGTCGAGAAGTGTCTGGTATGTATACTCGAGGGTCCAGACTGAGTGCTTTTCCATGGCTGTGCAATATAGATGTTTTAAGACTGAGAGAAGGGCCTTTACACCGGGCTCACAACTCTTGGAGAAGCGCCCATGATTTTGTCCTACCATATCTTTCTGCGAGCACTGGCATAGAACTCGATGCTTCTGGTTTTCGATTTCGAAGAAGACTTATACGTTATAAGCGCGCAGAGGTCTGGGGGCACAAATATCAACAAAAAAGGTCCATCTTTTCAGTGGTGTGACGTCGAGGATGCGACGGTATCAGGTGAAGTTGGAGGAAGAGAAAAGGAAAACACGTGGTTCGGCTCTTCTTTTTGAGAGCACAAACATGACACGAAGCTTGTATGTTTTTGGTGTGTAAAACCGACGAAGTGGGTGATAAGATCTCGGGAGAGGAACAGGAGAGTGGTGTATTTATGTCCATCGCCCGAGCACGCGCATACTGTGGTCCAGAGCTTGTTTGCGAGTCGGATGTGCAGTAGTGATAACAAAACCGAGGAGCCGGAAAAGGACATAATCAGCAAGGCTGAAGTTTTAAGAGCGCGAGCATGAGCGACTGCTGCATCCCTTAACAACAGAGACGTGGTCCTAGGCAAAAAGCTGGGAAGAACACAGGAACATGTGATAGCTTTCCCCTTCTTTTGGAAAGTGCAAAGATCATAGTGATGTCTGATAGCTTGTTTTGAGTGAATGGGAAAGAGTGTAGCTGATCAGAAGACAGGAACTATTGAGAAGAAAGCAGAGGCTTATAAGCAGCTGCCAAGCGTTCCCAGTGCCCGCGCATCAAGAGGACGTGATATTTTTGATACACAGCCATGCGCAACGTCAATTTCGGAGTTTCAGAAAGAGACAGGGACATGCTCCGTATACCACTTCGCTTGCGGAGGCACACACATGTGCATAGAGGGAGTCTGTTTTGGTATGTGAAGTTATGTAGTCGTAACAGCAAACTCAGGAAGCCGCAGCACATGGGCCCAATCGAGGTTCTGTTTTGTGAAGACGGCGACATTGCGAACTCGAGTGTGATCTTCGGAAGACGAGACGGGCTTGCATCAACCAGCCCGCGGAGAAAGCAGAGACATGGGCAATACATGTCTTTGTTTTGGACAGCGCAAACATGTGTGCTTGTTTGCTGTTGTTTTCAAGCAATAGGTAAGTCGTGTTAACATGAAAGTCCGAGAAAGAAACCGAGGACATCAGGTGTGCGTACGCAAGTTTGTAACAGGACAGACATGCTACATAACGGCGGCGTTTTTGGTACGTAAAGGTGGCATTGTTGGTGGAGGAAGCCATGCGCAAGATCTAAATCATTTTATCTCTTGCAACCAGGAGGACTGCATGCAACTGTCCGCTTGTCGTTTTTTGCCAGTTCGAAGAACGAAGATATAAAGTCTGGGTTTTTCGGGAGCGCAAACATGCTTGCATGACTACGAAGTTTTGATAAAGGCAGAAGCACCGGGTATTTAGGAGGTAAGTGTTGTGCCAGGGGCGAGCTTGATTCATGCCGCAAGACTAGAGACGCCTTATGCATAAAGGTCCGCATTGCTAGTTTTCGAAAGAGAGCAGAACATAAGCTTCTTGCCGCGTAGTTTTAGGTGCGCAGACATAGGCGTCGGAGTGTGTGGTTGTTGGTTAGTGAACACAGCAATGTTTGAGAAGGAAGCAGCGTTGAAGGTGGTGGCTTTATATTGTTTCCGAGGGTAGCGGCGCCTTGCACACAGGAGCGTTACATCTATGCTTCTCGGAGAAGGAAACACATGACGGGATGGTTTGTCTTTTTGAGCAGTGCAAGCATGGCTATCTCGAACTGGTGTTTTGGCAATCGACGAAACCGCATTTGGTGAATACGTCAAGAAGCTGGACGGTAGCTTTATATTGACAGTAGAGCCGGGAGAACACAGCATAAGTGGCTGTACGTAGTCTTTGGAAGAAAGAAAGATATGACATCGATGTCATTTTTGGAAACACAGACATGAGTATCATTGTTGTTGATTTTTGGGAAACGGGGTATGGTTTGTTGGAAAAGGAAGGAACTGTAGAGGTCGTAGCTTTATATCGAAAGCACAGCCAGGAGAGCACCACATTCTTAGTTAAGTCTTTGTTTTAGAAGACAGGAACATGTCGGGCGCAGCGACCAAGTTTGGAGAAGCAGACATGCAACGGTTCGTCTCTGTGTTTGGTCATAAGAGCGTGCTTTGTTGAAGGATGAAGGAAGGTTCGCGACTGTTGCTTTATATCGACAGCAGAGCCAGGAGAGCGCCGTCATGGCGTCTGCGACTGTACTTCTGGAGAAGAGGAACATCCCATAAGAGTGAGGCGATTTTGGGAAACACAGACATAACCTGTACACGCGCACGTTTTGGTAATGCGCAAAGAGGTGTGTTGGAGAAAGAAGTATCTTGCGAGGTCGTGGCTTTATGTGAAGGTCCAGCATGGTCAGGAGGGCGCCGCATCGAGGGATTTCATAGGGATTTGGAGAAGACATACATCCTACAAAAGTGCCGAATCTTTGGCGACACAGACATACTTAGTTGAAGTTTGTGTTTTGGTAATTGAGAACGACGGGTGTTGGCGTAGGAAGCAACGTCCCAGAATTCGTGCTTTGTAGGTGTCGCGGAACCAGCGGAACGCCACATGTCGCTTCTTGGAAGGTGTTTCGGAAAAGCGAAAAACATAACCATAGTGAGTCAAGATTTTGAAAGGCCGCACACATGCCCAGAAACGGCGCCATTTTGATAAAACACGGTGTGTATGTTGAGGTAGGAAGTAGGTTGCTGAGACCGCAGCATTATAAAGATTGTGGAACTAGACCAGCAGTCCATGGTTGTGGGTACCCCCCGTTTTCAGAAGAGCGGAGGACATGGTCGAGCATAACGCATGTTTCAGGAACTGCAGACATGCTCCGATGTCTCACGATCTTTTGGAGAAAGACGGAATGTGTGTTGAGGCAGGATGAAGAGTGCCGGAGAAGTGGTTTCATACCGATCGCAATGCAGAGGAGTTCATGACAATCCCCTTTCAGAGGTTTGGAAAAGGGAAGAGCGAAATCATGTTGTCGTTATTGAGCTCTTTGTGAGGGCGCAGTCATCGTCTCTCTTGTTGCGAGTTTTGGTCAACTTGTTGGAATGAGTGGTAACAAGAAGATATAGTCTGCCAGGCTGATGTATTTATATGCGTCAGAAGAGCGGAAAGACGACCCATGGATTTCCGCCTTGATATGTTTTGGAGAGAGGGAAAGACATCGCGGGCATCGTTCAGTTTTTCTGCGGGCACCAACATACGGCAAGAGGAATTCAACTTTTGGTAGAGAGTCAAGTGTGTGATGATAAGAAGCAATGCTTTCGGACGCAGAGTATCTACGTATGTCGCGGGGTGTTGCGAGCAACCCATGTCCTTTCAGTAGCGCTCTTTTGGACGAGGAAGCGACATCAGCTTTGCTCCGAAGTTTCTTGGAAGCACAAACATTGGTCATATACGACGCCATTTTTCGAGAGGACAGACATCATGAACTCTAATGTTTGTTTTGGTGAATGAAAGAGAAGTAAGTATCGATGAGGACTATGCGCCCAAGCGGTAGGGCTATATATGTCGCAAGACGAGTGAGAGCGGGACATGTTCTCTGTCTTGCACGCATTTCCAGACGGCCATGGATAGCGGCCAACATATTTTGTTTTAAAGCCAGGGCTGCGGAAGTGCAACCAGGGAAAGACATAGAGCGACCAATATGCGAATTTGGTTTGGAGGATACAGGGCTATTCAATGACAGAATATGAGTCTCAGAATATTCGAAACTGCCCATGGCCAGTGGACTTTTCAATTTTTCGAAACAGACAAGACATCAGGCGAACCTGGACGAATTTTGGAAAAAGTGGAAGTTTTTGAAGCGCTCAGCCAGGGAAAGACATGGTTCTGTCCTGGGTACTTTTTGGAGTTCCCGACGGCTGAGAGAGGTATTTGGAAGATGTATTGAGTAGAGGACGCGAGGTTTTATATGTACGAAATTGTACGCTAACCCCGAAGCTGTGCAAGCGCCAAAATCGTCGTCTATGACTGATACGTGCGAATGGCCATGTGTAGAGTATCGCTGTGCTGGACAACGCCAGAAGGGAAGTGGCTGCACATGGTGCTTCCATCAGCTCTTTTGAAGTTAGTCACAGAACTTGAACGATACGGAATATGGAGTTTTTGATGTCACGAGGGCAAACTCCATAGCAATTCAACGAGCAGTACTTTTGTTCTAATAGCCGTGGGTACAAGGACAATGGCATAAACTCACTGCATCTAATCGACGCCTCTAAACGCTCGTTGACGTTGCTCGGCAGACCGGAATGGCATCAAAAGTAGCCAAACTACGCCACAGAGTGTATTGAACGCTGCGATCGGACCGTGGAAGACGATGAGGATATGCCAAAAGCTGTCTTGTTTGCTTCTTCACCGACCTCCATCATTGTCGATCGCTTTCTTCCAAACGTGATCCTTGTCTCTGCCACCAGCCACGGCACGTGGAGCAATCCATCGCCCTCGAGGTACCGGCCCTATGTCAGGGCACTACCCGTACAGCCGGATCCGAAATTCGCGTAAGTCGCGGTCAGTGTGATGAACCAGCATCTAACGAACGTGCGGGTACTTGCGTCGCGTGTGTGAAGTCTATCCTCTGGGGTGAATTAGCCAATCAGCGTGACTCCAGCCGCCACGAGCAGCAGATGTCGTTTCGAGTCGCGCAGCAAGTCAGGAACGCGGTCGCAAATCGCCCGCTTACCCGGGCCGAGTCTATCCACATAGGGGCCTGGTCGTGTGTTACCTGACGGCAGCGGGTGAAGTGCCAACTGGTGGTTGCTGAGCGCTCAACGGTCAGCATGGGGCGAAGATCTTGGCCCGATCATTGCCACGAAGGTCGATTTGAGCGCATTATTGTTCCGAGCAGTGTGCCTGAGACTGCAGG
>Ga0265798_10011967_pt1 | contig 10524 bp, 5 predicted proteins | sample P3T30metagenome_FD_192430 | JGI IMG/M metagenome (GOLD analysis project Ga0265798, IMG submission 192430) | Plant litter microbial communities from East Loma Ridge, Irvine, California - P3 T30 | ecosystem: Environmental > Terrestrial > Plant litter > Unclassified | place: USA: California... | reverse complement strand
CGGGGTACATGGCGGGGGTACAAAAACCCTGATATGCCGTTACTCGTGAAGCATATTCTAAGGCACCCATCGGGCCGTCTGAGCTATCGGCGGTACTTCGCGCTGAAGCTGCGTCCTTTCATCCCCGGTTCGCCCGCGCACCTAAAGAAGTCGCTGGGCTTGCCAGACAGCCCCGGTTTTCTAGGCCGCTACACCCTGGCGGATGATGAGTACGCCAAGATCGTCATGCGGGCCCAAAAGGTTCTGGCGGGTGCCTATGATAGGCTGGATGCCCCCATGCTTGCCTATCTTGGCAAGCTCTTCGAAACCCGATGGGTGGAACGGGAGGAGGCTGAGCGACGTGAGGGCCGTGATGGCTGGGCTGCCCTGACAGAAGGCGGCTGGGACGAGTGGCTGGACGAGTTTCGGCGATGGTATGCTGAAGGTGATCGAGAGGAAGCCGTAGCCTTTTGGGGTAACGACGGCCGGCAGCTTCTCTTAGACCAATCGATCGACTTAGACCCTTCGGACGATGACGCGTTTTCGCTGCTTTGTCTCGAATTGAACGAAGCCGCGCTGAGGGTCAGCTCCGTCTCGCTTGCGCGTTTGTCGGGACAACTTGCAGTGGTCCCTGAGATGCCCGCGGCGCCCTCGAAGCGCGTTGCCGTCCCTGTTGTTCCCTATGTCCCGCTTCTATCGACCTTTGACGCCTACGCCGCGTCCGTAGGAATGACGCCCAGGATACGTAAGGAAGGCCGTAATTACATTGCCAAGCTAATCACCTTTTTGGGCCACGACGACGCCACACGGATTACGTCAAGGGACGTAGGAGCTTGGCGGGATCAGCTACTAATCGAGCCTACGCAGCGCGGCGGTCAGCGCTCCCCGGTCACAGTGAACGACAAGTATCTCGCGACCCTTAAGGCCATGCTGAATTGGGCCTCGGAGAAGGGCAGGGAGCTCCTCCCAGAGAGTGTTGCGAGAGGTATTCGAGCGCAAGTCCCGAAGCAGATCAAACTTCGGGAGCGGCACTTCAGCGATGCCGAGGCCAAGGCAATCCTCGCTGCATCTTTGATCCCTGCACCGCCCAAGATGGCGTTGGGGAACCGTCTGGCTCGCCGTTGGGTGCCGTGGTTATGTGCGTACACTGGAGCTAGGGTTGGCGAGATGGCGCAGCTTCGTGGACAGGATGTGAAACAGGTTGACGGGATCTGGACGCTCCGAATTACACCCGACGCCGGCCCGGTGAAGAATAAGGAATACCGTGTCGTGCCAATGCATGCGCATCTTATTGACCAAGGCTTCTTACAGGTCGTTGAGGCGGCCGGGCCGGGGCCAATCTTCTTCGACCCGACGATGCGGCGATCCGACGAAGAGCATAATCGTCACATAGATAAGGTCGGCGAGAAGCTTGCGAAGTGGGTAAGACAAGACGTCGGTGTCAAAGACAAGCAGGTCAAGCCGAACCATGCTTGGCGAAACCTCTTCAAGACTATCGCGGTCGACCTGGGAGTGCTCCCAAGGGTTTCTGATGCGATTACTGGCCACGCTTTGCCAAGGGGTGAGGTCGGCCGGACGTACGAGGGGCCATTCCTGAAGACCTGTGCGGAGGCGATTGGACGATTTCCCCGGTTCGAGGTTGAAGGGGTGTGACGACAGAGGCATCGTCGCCGCGGACCTGGTGCGTATCATGAGGGACGGCAGGCCTTCCGGGTTGGCGGAACGAGGTGGTTCATAGCCACTCCGGGTTCGCCAAGTCCCACCTTGCCGCTGCGATGCCCAGATACAAGATCGCATCAAGACACTGGCAGTTGGCCGAGATATAACTAGTGACCGTCGTTTGTGATGACGGCACGGGTCCTACTCAAAAGGTCTGCCATGACCCGGCTTGACACGGTTAGGACCCATCCGTTCCATGTGCTCGATCGCTCCGCTTTATCGCTTCAAGGCCAGCAGAAGTTGAGGATTTCCGGTACCTCCGGGCTGCCAAGGTCCCATGCAGTTCGCTTGGTGCGAGCCAATGGACTCAATCCTATCTCTCGTTCGGCATAGCGGCGAAGTCAGAATAAATGCGCTAGGCGAGTGTGAGTGGCTCCGCGGGACCTCGTGGACGCGTAAGCGCAGCGTCAGAACATCTTATCCACACACCGGTCCTTTGCGCAGCTCCAATAAGGCGCGGTCGTGCCTATGCTTATGCAACTTATCTGGATCGCGGTCTTGAAGCCCCTCGGGACGTTAATGTCGTTACCGCGTTTGAAGGCCACGAACTCCCGTGGTCGCGACCGTTAGTTTTGCGGCTGGTGTTCAGCGGGCAGGAGTCGTGCGAAGCAATTTCTAGGCCCGTTCCAGCCTGCCCGGGCAGCGGGTCCAAGCCCGTCTAGCGGAGCCTGTCGAGATTCGGTGGCAGCCGGCAGCCAAAAGGGAGGCTATCGCCTGCATCGCGTTAAGACCGTCTTGCAAGTCAACGCGCTTTCCCGTATAACTCGACCATCGCATGCGTGCGGTTGTGGCCTAATTTGGTAAGGCGCCCCGGCAACGGGGAGATCTCGGTTCGATTCCGGGCTACCGAGAGAAGCCGTAGTTGACTTTTCTCGGTAGCCCGGATTGGTGCATCCGATGGATAACGCAGCCCGCCTCGCAGTTTTCAATGCTCAAGTCGCTAACGTTCGGGCTTTGAAGGTCGGAATTGTTCAAATACGTCGGGCCGTGAATGATGGGCTCCGGAAGGGGAACGAAACTCAAGCGAGCGTTCACACAAAGGTTCTTGCTCAGACATTTTGCTCATGGGCGGAAGCCAACTTTTCGAAGGTTGTGCATACTCCACACGGCTTCACTCTCGTCGAAATAGGAGAGGTGAAACGGGTGTGGTCAGAACAGAGCCTTGCTGCTGCGTGGGTCAAAGTCGTGGATTTGGGTCTTAAAAAGGTCCCCGCTCAACGGAGTGGCTTCGCAAAGCGGACGATCCTGGCCCACATTAATACTTATGTGACAGAGCCCGCCCTCCTGCGTAACAAGGTAGCTCACGGTCAGTGGAGAGTCGCGCTTAACCGGCCGAACACAGCGGTAAATGCGGCTTTGACCGCGTCGATGGAGAATCTTGATATAGTCGAGATTGATCGCTGGCTAGGTGGCCATGAGCGGCTTGCTGCGATTATCGAGAGCTTAATTGTGTCTCCCGAGCGAACCTTTGCTCGTGACTATTGGCCTCAACTTTCGGCACTCGAACAGTTTGCTCGTGATTCGAGCCTGTGGACTTTGGCTGCCAAGCGCGAAGCATTCGAGAAAAAGGCTCGAAGGTAATAGTGTATACGCGCCGAGAGTGAAGCTCACTTGCGGCGGAAGGTGGCGAAGGGCAATTCGTCGGCGTCTTTAGAATTCCAGAGCGGGACTAGCGTAGCAGCTGCTAGTTGCTTGGTGGTGTCGTCCCGGCCACGACGATAGTGAGCTTATGAGCTGACGCGGCAAGCGCTAGCATGCGTGACTTTTTCTTCTGGTATGCTCCGGTGCCGGGGTGCTCTCTGAAGATGCCTTAGGCCTATAATGATAGATCACTATTCATTCACCTACGTGGGGCGGTAGGTCCTTTGGTAACTGTAGATGCGTTGCCGGTGTCAATAAGGGCGGAGCCCCGGTGACCTCCTCGATGTATAGTGAGAAGGATTCCGTCAGTTCACGCTGGGCAACCGTCAGTTTCCCAACCGGCGCGATGAGGCAGTCGTGGACTGGTAGGCTAGGAATGCCCTTCAGGCGCAGCGAGCGCATGGCTGCCAACACAATCTCGCTCTCGTGGTACATCAGCGACAGCACTGAGACATCGTCGTCGCCCTCCAGTTCCCCGAGGATCGGATGGGCCTTCAGGATTGATTCTCTGGCCTGAGCAAAGGGGTAATCAACCTGAAGGTTCCGTTCCGCCGCAATATACTTGTAGACCGCTCGCGCCTTTGCCGACCAGCGCCTAGCCCTTGCGTCCCCACGGCCTACCGCGTGGGTAATCCACGCCTTGACGATCTCTCTATCCATCCCGTCGACTGCATACGGGTCCGTCATAGCTGGGTCGAACCGTAAGCCGCGAAGGGCATACAGGATCGACAGGTGGGACGCCTTCAGGTCGACCTCGCCGATCCGCTCGCCCCCGAGTTGCATGACAGCAAAGCGATCATCCTTACGGTCGCTTTCATAGCCGCCGCCAGACACCGAAAACATCCGTCCGCCCCACTGCCAAGCGAACCCTTCAACGTCCCCGTTATTGAAAATGCGCCTCAAGCCTGAGAATGTCGAACCATCGACACCCGCCGTCTCGATGAACGCGTTATGCTCTTCTAGCTCTTGGACCATTGACCGTACGCGATCAGCCTTATTGTCGACAGGCAACGGCTTGCCCTCGGTTCTGTTGGGGCCATAGCCGAACTTCTGGCTCTTCAGCACGATCAGCTCCGCGCCAGCCTCCGCCTTGGCGACCGCCGCCCTTGGTCGATCCCAATGTTCCAGCCAGTCGGGAAGCGATTCTACCAGGACGCCAGCACCCTCCGCCAGCGCTAGAGCTCGGCCAGTGAGACGGAAGCAGCCCTGGACCGATGACGATACGGTTCCTCTAGCAACGTGTGCCGTGAAATATCGATAGCCCGCCAAAAACTCCAGGAGTCCAGCGCCAATCAGAGCCTCGCGGGTGCGCCGGAACACGTCGTGGCCGAAGGGGAGGCCTGTAAAATCCTTGTCCGCCATGCCGCGCTTGCCGATCGGCACGCCATCTCGCAGGCGCAAACGGAGAAGGTCCGCCATGAGAGCGCTAATTGCCTTGCGGTGCTTCTCGACGGTCGTTTTGCGTTGCTGAAGGCCTGCGGGCCACGCAGGCAAGATTACGTCCTGGAGAAGTTTCTCGACAAACGCGGTGGCTTCCGCGGAGATCGGATAGCTCCGGAGTTCCATCAGCGGCGCCGCTTCGCGCTCATCCCACGTGAAATCGCCGGCCCCGGTTATGTCCTTCTCGCTCATGCGGCGGAAGCCCCGGCGCCATTAGTTGCCTTCAAAGCATTGGCCGCGCCACAATACCGCGTGACCGTTGCTTTGCTGATTCCAAAGTGCCCACAGGTGTCACGGATGCTCGCGCTGTTAGCCTTCCGCCACGCCACGACCTCTGTCGCATCTGCAACCTTTGGGCGTCCCAGGGACAGCTTGCCTCGGTGGGTCTTGCCGGTTGCCTCAAGGGATGACCGCGCCGCCACGCGGCCCGCGTCACAGCGCTCCTTGATGCGCTGCCGCTCCATGTCGGCCATCTGAGCCAGCACGGCGACGATGAGTTCGCCGACACCCCGCCCGATCGGCCCGAGGCCCCGCACGTCCAGCGTGACGCCGAGGCCCAGAAGGTGGCGCACGGTAGACTGCACGTCCAGGGCGTCACGGCCGAGCCGGTCAATGGAATAGACGTACAAGGTATCGCCCTCACGGACGAACTGAAGAAGCTTGGCGAACCCAGGCCGATCCGCCGCCAGCACGGCGCCGCTAACGCCAACGTCTTCGTATTCGCGGTCGAACGGGCCGGTGAGAGCTTGCCGCTGAGCTTCGACGCTCTGGTCGCCAGTCGAGACGCGATAATAGGCGATGCGGGTCATGCAGGGCTCCATGCCTCAGAAGGTACCCATATCTAATGGCGCATGTCTCAGAGGGCGTCAAGGTACCTTTAGGACCATTATGCGAACTCAAGAATGTGGTGACTCACAAGCTACAAGTTTCGAGGTTACCGCTCACGTTCGCTTGCTTCGCCCCTACAAGGCCGCCAACAGGGGCAATTCCAATGTGATGATCAGCACTCAGGGTTCCCCATTGTCCAAACAGACGCTTAACGAATTGACCTTTGCTGGCTGGCTAGCGGGCTTTACCACCGTCCGCCACGAGCGCCGGTCCAACACCGGCGAGATAAGTCTCGTAGCCTCAGCGGACATCGAAGAGCGCCAGACGGACTCGTATGGCGTGGTCCGTCGCTGTGACGTTCGACTGAATAGCCTTGCCGGCCGCAAGCTTGCTAGCGGTGAACTGAAGCGACCAGAGGTCCCTGAAGGGCGCGATCCACGAAACGCTCGCTTGCGTGAAGACGCCCGCAACAAGGCTTTGGCACGCGGACTGCCGTATTATTTCACCTGCAACATCGCGGACGTTGTGCTTTACGAAATAGCTTCAAATCCGGGACACGACGACCGCGAGGTCGCGCACACGCAACTCGCTCCCATATCGCACTCCAGCGAAGCGCTGGCATACAAGATGCAGATGGAAGCTCGCTGGATCGAGTTTCTCGATGACCTCGACGATCGGTTGATGGCTGCCGGGCGCACACGACCGACGGTGACTACCGCCGATGTGCTTGCTCTGCGCAATGCTATTTTCGCGATTGCTGGCGAGGCCGCGCCTCGGGTTGCCCGGCGACTGGCGGCCGATCCTACTCTGATTGAGCAGGTCCGCATGGAGGCTGCAAACTCTTTCAACTTTGCCGCAGCTCTTCGCCCAGGCTTCCCGGCGAAATTTGAGGAGGAAATTGTACAAATTCTCCGTTTTGGCGCGTTTGTCATTGCGCAGAAGCTAGTGCTTTACCGTGTCCTCGAAGACGCCGGTCCAAGAAGAACTCAACCGTTCCAACTCGACCCGCTCTCCATGCAAGAAACGTCTACAGACCCTCAAGCCGTTCGCGCTGTATTAGATCACGCGTTCGACCTTGCGATCCGTCGTTCTGGCGATTTTGAGACGGCCTTCGTTCCTGAGCCGTTTGCAGATATCTTGTTCACCGATCCGACTGGCGCGACAGAAACCGCGGACTGCAGCGTTGGCGAGGTATGGCATCAGTTGGCCACCGCTGTGACGGATGCCTCGTGGGTTGCGATTTCACAGAATATTGTGGGCCTCTTATATGAGTTGATCGTAGAGGAGCGGTTTCGTCATCAACTTGGCCAATTTTACACGCCTGAGGACGTTGTTGATCTCCTAACGACGTTTGCGATTTTAGAGCCAGAGGATACCGTTCTAGATCCCGCGACGGGCGGAGGCAGTTTCCTGCGATCAAGTTATGCCAGAAAGCGGGCGCTCGGATCGACACACGAACCGTCGCTGGCGAGCCTTTGGGGATGCGAAATTACAGCTTTCGCGGCCGAACTCAGCACCGTTACCCTTGCCACTGCCGACGTGCACGAACCTGCCGCCTACCCTCGTATCCTTCTCAAAGACTTTTTTGAGCTTCGACCGGGCATGCAAACGGATTTAGAGATTCCCGGGCTACTGGGCCGTCTAGCAATCCCTTCAGCGTTCGATGCTGTCGTTGGGAACCCGCCCTATATTTCGTATCGCCGTATCGCCAACCAACAGGCGATTATCGATGCATTGGCACAGGCCGACACTCTCGTATTTCCCAAGTTTAGCGGAAAGAGCGACGCGTATCTTTGGTTTATCGTCCACGCGACTCAATTTCTTCGTGAAGGCGGGCGACTGTCATTCGTCGTGTCCTCCGGTATGCTGTTTTCAGACTATGGGATACCATTGGTCAGGTTCCTCGGTAAACACTTTAGAATCCGAGGTGTGGTTGACTCCATAGTGGAGCGGTGGTTCCCGGAAGCAGATACCAATACTGTCTTGCTCCTTTTGGAGCGAGAAACATGCGAGAGACGGCGGGCTGAGAATAACATTCGTTTCATTCGTCTCAGGCGTCCATTAGCTCGCTTACTGCCATCGCCAGATTCTGCGGACAGAAGGGGCGTTCTTGAGGCGTTTATGGCCAGCATGCTTGAGTCCTCGGCAGTAGGGGATGACCCTAGATTCACGGTGAACGTTGTTGCCCAAGGGGAGCACGGTGGGCTTACCTTATCGGGACTTCCCGATGCTGGAGACTTGCTTGAGGAGGTGGAGGCATGAGCCTGACGCAGCGGCTAGACCTGTTAGTTGACCTGGCATCCTACGCGGGCGGGCAAACCGCATGGTCACGGTGGGGTGAACTTCTCCGGTCCGATGCATTCCTTGCCCCGGAAATGAACAGACTTCATGCAAGCGGCCGGCTCTGTCGATTGTCAGATTGCGGCCGTATTAGAGGCGGAGCGGTCACCCGAGCGAATGCGTATTTCCTAGTAAAAGAACTTCCATTTAGTGGCATTCCGACGCGAATGAGGGTTACGCAAGCAGATCTGCGGCGGATTGTCGTCGCTGAGGATGGTCTCGGTTACCTGTTCCGGATCGAACGCAAGTTTGTCAGACCGGTTCTCAAGGGTCCGGAAAGTCTTACATCCGCCTTCTCAGTTCAGCGTAATGCCACGCGGTTGGTTGATATCTCGTTGAGCAAAGCGGATCTGGAGGCAGCAGGTTACAATGGAGCGCTCGCCTACCTCCGACGAGGGGAGGCAACCAGCTACAATGTTTCAAGTGATGAATTGAAAGGCGGCATTCCTGCTGAACGTAGCCAAATCAAGAATCGTAAGCCATTTTGGTATTCCATCCAGGGAGCGAAGAGGACTGGACGAACAATAGTATTTCCTGAACACATCGACAAACGATACGTCTTCACTCTAACCGCTGAGGACGATGAAAGTGTCGTAATTGACAAGTTGTTTCTATTTGAAGCCGAAAACGATACAGGCGCGGAGTTTATTCATGCCGCTCTAAACAGTCTATTCGGCTGGTATCAAGTAGAGCTTAGGGGGAGATCTCAGCTTGGCGAGGGCGTGTTAGAGTTAAAAATTCCTGATTATCAGGGGATCATGATTCCCGACCCATCCAAGGTTTCGAAGGCGCATCGTGATGCGGTCCTTAAAGCGTTCGCGCAGGTGCCAAATGCGGGTGCACGCTCAAGCCTGGAAGAGCTTGGCTCCCCAGAGCGCTTGGCCTTCGATCGAGCGGTACTAGAAGCGTGTGGGTTCCCCGATCCAGACGCCGCGGTTGTCATGCTGGAAAGGCAGCTTCGGGCGCTCGCGGGAGAGAGGATTGAGCGCAAACATTCAGTTGCCGATGCTAAGATTAGCCGTCGCAAGGCGACCAACGTCGCTGCCTCGGTCGACGCCCACGCGGCTAGAATCGCCGCGGGCTTTACGCCGTTTCCGGATCCGCGCGAATTTCTCGATGCCGACGAGGGTGACGAGGAGGTGGTGGTCACCGGGCAGCCTTCTGGCATTATTGAGATTGGCACAGACCTGTTTAATCTCGGTGCCGTGATAGCCAACGGAACTGTCATCGCGCAGGCCAGTTCGATACCAGCAGCGACTCTCGTCCGGGCGGTCCTTTTGATCGAGCCTGTCGCGCAGTCGGTCCGGTTGCCGACCGGCAGGCGCCTCGACCGAGTCAACAAGGACTGGCTCGCGGCAACGCGACGTTGGTTTCAGTCTTTCGACGCCGCGGTTGATAAGGCACTCGCGGGCGTGACCGATCCACGTCTTCGGGCTAGCGTTCGGGAGCAAGCCCTCAGGTTGATGCACGCAGCCTAGGTAATTCGTTGTAATGGGCCAAGCAGTTCATTGACCTCCAAGCCTAATGCCCCACCGCATTCGCTGAGGGGGTGCACTATCACGTCGATGTTGCTGGCCGGTCCGCCGGTCCGGTCCAAGCCTCTGCGCCCGACGCCTGCCTTCCTCGCCGGGCCGCCATTTCGAACCGGCGGGGGTCGATTGGAGTCTGGGAATTTAGGTCTACTAGGGTCCCATTCGGGTCGAACGGCTTCCACCCTCGCGGCTTCTGCCAAGTTGGTTCAGATCGACGGTTTCGCTCGGAGCGCTACAGCACCAGTCCGACCCTGTGTACACCTGTAGGTCCTGAGAATCCGTCCGTTACGGACGCCCGATTAGCTCAAAATCGGACCGAGCGCCTGGAAATGGTCAATGGAAGACGTTCCTCGTTCATGACGACTGCCACTAAGCAGACTTCGGTTTAAGCATGGGAAATGGCGCTTGCGAGGCATTGCTTAGTCCACTCTTCCGGCTATCGTGTGGTTAACCAGGGAGATTTTAGTGGCCCAAGACCTTTTTGCCGGGTCCGGTGTAACGAGCCGGTACGCCCGATACGTCGAAGAAGTTGCTGAGGATATCGGCGAAACGATCCAGCAGTATGGCGTTCAGCCAATCCTCTTCATCGGTTCCGGCTTACCGAAGCGGTACTTTGGTTCTCCCAATTGGGATGAACTGCTGGACCACTTGGCCGAGAAGTGTTCGATAATTGACAAGGGCATTGGCTTTTACAAGCAATCGCTGGGTGACTCAATCAATATCGGTGAAGCATTCGCTAACCTGTACCAGCAGTGGGCTTGGTCAACAGGGCATAATGAGTTTCCCGAAGAGATGTTTAACAACCCAAATGTGGGCAAGAACGACTACATCAAATTCAAGGTGGCGGAATACATCAAAAGTTTGACGCCGCCGGATGCCGCGGCCTTCGCGGCATCACCGCTGGCAGCGGAAATTGAAGCCCTTCAAAAGATCAAACCTCATGCTATCATCACGACGAATTACGATCAGATGTTAGAGATCTTGTTTCCTGATCTGACGCCCATCATTGGGCAACAGGCTATCAAGGGGCAATCGGTATCAATCG
>Ga0265798_10011965_pt1 | contig 10525 bp, 10 predicted proteins | sample P3T30metagenome_FD_192430 | JGI IMG/M metagenome (GOLD analysis project Ga0265798, IMG submission 192430) | Plant litter microbial communities from East Loma Ridge, Irvine, California - P3 T30 | ecosystem: Environmental > Terrestrial > Plant litter > Unclassified | place: USA: California... | reverse complement strand
ATCGGTATTCCGGTCGCCTACCTGCTGTGGTTCGTGGTTTGGGTGTGGAAGGCTTATCGACTGGTGCGCGGTTTCCTTGACCTGAACAATAACCGGGCGATGCCGGTATAAAAAGACGGGGCCGACCAGGCTGATATTGTTAAGATAGCGTGAGAGTCGTCGTTCCCGGCCTCGTCGGCCACCTTGGCGGGAACCCAAGTGCTGCCGACTTCGTCGAAACGCTCGCAGAATTAGGTTCCCGCCTACGCGGGAACGACGGCTCGACGGTTAACTAAACGCCATTTGGCCGACCACGCCCCATTTTTTTACAACTCGCCGAACGCCTGCTCCAGGTCGGCGATCAGGTCAGCCGGGTCTTCCAGTCCGACGTTGAAGCGCACCAGCACACCGGGCTCACTCCAGTTGTCGCGCAGGCTCTTGATCCGGTACGGCATCACGAGGCTGTTCGGTCCACCCCAGCTATAGCCGATGCTAAACAGGCGCAAGGCATCGACCATGCGGTCAACCTGGGCCTCGTCATAACGCGGATCGAACACCACCGAGAACAGGCCGCCAGCGCCGGTGAAATCGCGTTTCCAAACCGCGTGACCGGGGCAATCCTCGAAGGCAGGATGCAGCACCTTGCCGACCTCAGGCCGGGCCTTGAACCAGGCCGCCAGCGTCCGCGCGCTCGCATCGTGGCGTTCGAAGCGCAGCTTCATCGTCGGCAGGCCGCGCTGCACCAGGTAGGCGTCGTCCGGACTCACGCCCATGCCGAGCCGCATATGCGCCTGGGCGATGCGGTCGTTCAGCGCTTTGTCACGTGTAATGACGGCGCCCATCAGCAGGTCCGCGCCACCCGACTGGTACTTGGTCAGCGCATGCATGACGATGTCGACGCCATGATCGAAACCGCGCAGCGCCAGGCCGGCCGCCCAGGTATTGTCCAGCGCGACGATGACGCCGCGCTCATGGGCTGCCTTGCACAGCGCCGGCAGGTCCGGCACTTCCATCGACACCGAGCCCGGCGCCTCGGTCCACAGCAACCTGGTGTTCGGCAGGATCAGGTCCGCGATGCCGGCCCCGATCATCGGATCGTAGTAGCGCGCCGACACGCCGAAGTCCTGGGTCAGCCAGCGACCCAGTTCGCGGTTCGGGTTGTAGACGTTATCCGGCAGCAGCACGTCGTCGCCGCTCTTGAGCAAGGCGAAATCGACCATCGCGATCGCCGCCAAGCCCGAAGGGGTCAGCAGGCAGTGCGCGCCGCCTTCGATCTCGGCCAGCTTGCCTTCCAGGGTGAACGTGGTCGGCGTGCCGTGCAGGCCATAGGTATAGGCCTCTTTGTCGCGCCACTCGGTCGAGCGCATCGCGGCGGTGTTCGGGAACAGCACCGTCGATGCGCGGTGGATGCCGGGTGGGAAGGCATCGAAGCCGCCCGGCGCGACGTAGTCGCTATGGATCAGGGTGGTCTGGATCGACTTCTTGTTCATAGGACTGTCGCGCGCTGGACTTTAAATGAACTGCTTCAGACTGGATTGGCCCACAGGTCGTGCGCATCGGCCTTGGTGATGACCACGTCGGCGAACTGGCCGACTGCCAGCTTCTGCTTGCCCGGCACCAGCGGACGCTTGATGTGCACGACGCCGTCGATTTCCGGCGCATCCGCGCTTGACCTGCCAATGGCTTCGCGCGGACCGACTTCGTCGATCAGCACGCGCACGGTCTTGCCAACCTTGGCCTGCAAGCGCTTGGCCGAGATTTCTTCTTGCAGCAGCATCACGCGCGCACGGCGTTCCTCGCGCACTTCTTCCGGCACCGGGTTGGCCAGCTCGTTGGCGGTCGCGCCCTCGACCGGCGAATAGGCGAAGCAGCCCAGGCGGTCGATCTGCGCTTCCTTCAGGAAGTCGAGCAGGTACTCGAACTCGGCCTCGGTCTCGCCCGGGAAGCCGGCGATGAAGGTCGAGCGGATCGTCAGGTCCGGGTTCATCTTGCGCCAGTTGAGGATGCGCTCGAGGTTCTTCTCGCCGCTGGCCGGGCGCTTCATGCGCTTCAAGACGTCCGGGTGCGCGTGCTGCATCGGGATGTCGAGGTAAGGCAGCACGTGGCCATCGCCCATGAACGGGATCGCGTGGTCAACGTGCGGGTAAGGATAGACATAGTGCAGGCGCACCCACGCGTCGTACTGACGCGCCAGCTGGCCCAGCGCTTCGACCAGTTGGGTCATGTGGGTCTTGATCGGACGGCCGTTCCAGAAGCCGGTGCGGAACTTGACGTCGACGCCGTAGGCGGACGTGTCCTGCGAAATCACCAGCAGTTCCTTGACGCCGGCCTTGAACAGGTTCTCGGCCTCGATCAGCACTTCGTCGATGCGGCGCGACACCAGATCGCCGCGCATCGACGGGATGATGCAGAAACTGCAGCGGTGGTTGCAGCCTTCGGAAATCTTCAGGTAGGCGTAATGCTTCGGGGTCAGCTTGACGCCGTGGTCCGGCACCAGGTCGATGAACGGGTCGTGCGGTTTTGGCAGGTGCAGGTGCACCGACGCCATCACCTCGGTGACGGCGTGCGGGCCGGTCACGGCCAGCACCTTCGGGTGCACCTTGGTGATAATGTCGTCGCCCGCCGCGTCCTTCTTGGCGCCAAGGCAGCCGGTGACGATGACTTTGCCGTTCTCGGCCAGCGCTTCGCCGATCGCGTCGAGCGACTCCTGCACCGCGGCGTCGATGAAGCCGCAGGTATTGACGATCACGAGGTCGGCGCCGTCGTAGGACTTGGCGGTCTGGTAGCCTTCGGCGCGCAGCTGGGTCAGGATCTGTTCCGAATCGACCAGCGCCTTCGGGCAACCGAGCGAGACGAAGCCGACCTTCGGCGCGGTAAGACCGGCCGCTGGCGTCGGAATGACGATGGCTGGGGCCTTGGCAGCGGCGGCGATGCTGCTGGAGTTGGCGGAAGGATTACGACGGAGTTCGGGCATGGGCGGACGACAAATGATTTGGGCAATCCGCGATTGTACCTGAACCGGGTGTGGTGGTGGGACCCGCGGCCCTAACCCGTCGTTCCCGCGAAGGCGGGAACCCAAGTCTGTTGCGCTGACGCTTCGTCGAACTTGATCGGTTTGCTAGAAACTTAGGTTCCCGCCTTCGCGGGAACGACGTTCATGAGCCGATGGTGATCGATGAGCCAACGTAGCGCTGGAGGAGATTACTTCTTGTCCGTCGGATTAGTCGGCATCCCCGGGAACGGGAAAGCGCCGAACATCGCCTTGCTCTGGTTCTGCATCTGCTCCTGCATCTGCATGAACAGGTTCTTGCTCTGGTCGATGTAGTTGTTCATCATGCCCTGCATCATCGGGCCCTGGACATTCATGAACTGGGTCCACATCTCAGGGCTGAACGGCTTGCCTTCGATGGCGCCGGCGGCGTTGCTGGTGAATTTGTTCTGGATATCGGTGAAAGCCTGGACATTCTTTTCCAGGTAGGACCCCATCATGCCCTGCATCGCATGGCCGTAATACCGGATGATCTGGGCCAGGACCACGCTCGAGAACATCGGCGCGCCGTTCGCTTCTTCTTCCAGGATGATTTGCAACAGGATGCTGCGGGTCAGGTCTTCGTTGCTCTTGGCATCGACCACGGTAAACTCATCGGCGTCGAGCACGAGCTGTTTGACGTCGGAGAGAGTGATGTAAGAACTGGTCTGCGTGTCGTACAGGCGACGGTTCGGGTATTTCTTGATCAGGCGTTCCGTACTTTTCTTCACACTGCTCATCTCTCGTTCCATAGGTTGCGCCGCGACTTCGTGAGCCACGTACTTAGAATTGTGTGCGCCGGCATGGCCGGTTCGTCTCCTGCCCATCCGCTGCCAGGTCGGCAGTAGATGGACAGGAGACACCATACCATGCAATTGACGCAGGTGCAGCAATTACCAGTTTAATCACTACCCTAGATTTTCTGTCAATAAAACGCACATTTACTCAATCGCCACGCGCCTTGACATAGCGTCCCGGCGCCGGTTCCAGCGCCGTGTATTGCGCATTGCCTGGCGTCTCAGGCGCCGGCACATCGGCGCCGCCGTGTTGCGCCAGGAATTTTGCCCACTCTGGCCACCAACTACCCTTGTTCTCGACCGCGCCGTCAAACCACGCGGCATCGTCCTTCGGCCGCGACTTGCCGCCCGCCTTGCCACCCTTGTCATTGACCCAGTAGCTGCGCTTGTTCTTGGCCGCCGGATTGATGACGCCGGCGATATGGCCCGAGGCGCCGAGCACGAACCGGTTTGCCTTCGGATTCTTCGGGTTCAGCAATCCCATCGACGCATACGCCGCCTGCCATGGCACGATATGGTCTTCTTTCGAGCCGTACATGAACACCGGTGCATCGATCTTGCCGAGGTCGACCGGCACGCCACACACCGTCAGCGCGCCCGGATTCTTGAGCTTGTTCTCGAGATAGGTATTGCGCAGATACCAGCAGAACATCGGCCCCGGCAAATTGGTGCTGTCGGCATTCCAGTACAGCAAGTCGAAGGCTGGCGGTTCCTTGCCCTTCAAATAGTTCTGCTGGACATAGTTCCATACCAGGTCATTTGGACGCAGGGCCGAGAACGTCGTGGCCAGGTCGCGCCCCGGCATCAGGCCGCCGCCACCCAGGGCCTGTTCGCGCAGCGCTACCTGGGCTTCGTCGATGAACACTTCCAGCACACCGGAATCGGAAAAGTCGAGCAAGGTCGTGAGCAGCGTCAGGCTGGCCGCCGGCTGGCTGCCGCGCGCGGCCAGGACCGACAGCGCGGTGGCGGCGATCGTGCCGCCGACGCAGAAGCCGAACACATGGGCTTTCTCTTGCCCGGTGATGTCGGCCACCACCTCCAACGCGCGGATTGCGCCCGTTTCCACGTAATCGTCCCAGCGCAGGTTCGCCTGGCTACGGTCCGGATTACGCCAGGACACCATGAACACCGTATTGCCCTGCTCCACCGCGTAGCGCACCAGCGAATTCTCGGGCTGCAGGTCGAGGATGTAGAACTTGTTGATGCACGGCGGGATCATCAACAGCGGCACGCTGTGCACGGTCGGTGTGCTTGGGGTGTACTGGATCAGCTGGAACAGCGCGTTCTCGAAGACCACCTGTCCCGGCGTGTTGCCGACGTTGCGGCCCACTTCGAAAGCGGATTCGTCGGACTGCGAGATGCGGCCCTTTTGCAGGTCGGCCAGCATATTGACCATGCCCTTGGTGAGGCTTTCGCCCTTGGTCTCGATCATTTTCTTTTGCGCTTCTGGATTCGTCGCAAAGAAATTGGCGGGCGACATGGCGTCAACCATCTGCTGCACCGCGAAACGGATCTTCTGGCGCTCGCGTGGACCAGCCTCGACCGCGTCGGCCAGGGCCAGCATGAAGTGGGAATTGAGCAGGTAAGACGCGGCCGAGAATGCCGACAGCGGGTGCGCCGTCCATTCCGAGGCCGAGAAGCGCCTGTCATGCAACTCGGGCGTCTTGCCCGAGACGAAGTCTTGCCACAACTGGGCGCCCTTGTTGAGGTAATCGTCGCGGATGGTTTCCAGCCGGGCCGGGTCGATGCCGGCGCCGACGTCCTTCAGGAACCCGGCCAGCGGGTTGGCGGATGCAGGCGGCGGGGCCATGGGCGCCAGCTTCATCCAGCCCTGCCAGGCATTTGGATCGGTGAACTGGGACAACCAGGTTGCGGCAAAAGCTTGCGGGTCAGGCATGTTCATGTAGGCATCCGTTGTTAGAATCTCGTCTCTTCAACCAGGAAACAAATCATCATGTGGATCGTGGCCATTGCGTGGATATACGTCGTCGTACTCATGGCGGCGACCGAACCGACGGTGGTCGGCGGGATCATGACCTTCGTTTTTTACTGCGCAGTGCCATTATCCATTCTTTTCTATCTCACTGGCGCAAAGCGGCGTCGGCAGCGCCGCCAGGCGGCGACGCAGGCCCCACGCAAACCCGGGGTGAACGATGGAGCTGGGGATGCCGCCGACGCATCCGATGCGGGCGGCGACGGCGACTGAGCAGTATCTGGCAGGACGCGAACTCGCTATTTGATCCAGATCAAGCTGGCTTGACGGCCAGTGACGCCGTCGCGGCGGTAGGAATAAAAGCGCTCGGGTGCGCTTGCGGTGCACAGGCCGCCGCCGTGGACGCGTTCGACGCCGTCGCGCGCCAGCATCAGGCGCGCCAGGGTGAACATATCGGCCAGATATTTACCCGGACGCCCAGGATAATCGCGGAAGCAGGCCCGCGCCGCGTCGCCGATGGCGGCCACGAAAGCCTGCACCACGTCCGGCCCCACCTCGAAGGCGTCGGGACCGATGGCCGGTCCCATCCAGGCGGTAATCTCACCGGCGCCGGCCGCGCGCATGGCCGCGACGGTTTCGCCCAGCACCCCGCCCGCCAGGCCGCGCCAGCCGGCGTGGGCCGCGCCCACCACCTTGCCATCGAGGTCGGCGAACAGCACCGGCAGGCAGTCGGCGGTCAGGATGGCGCACACGACACCCGGCGCCGTCGCCATGCTGGCGTCGCCCGTCCGCACCGGTTGATCCGGCCCCACCGTGGCGGCGTCGACCACATCGGCGCCATGCACCTGCGCGATCCAGGCCGGGCGGCCCGGCAGCCAGGCCTGCAGGCGTTCGCGATTGGCGCGCACAGCTTCTGGATCGTCGTTGACGTGCAGGCCCAGGTTCAGGCCGCCGCCGCCCTTGCCGTCGTCATACGGCGCGGCGCTGACGCCGCCATCGCGACTGGTGGCCAGCGCGCCGATCGCGGCCGGCAGGTCAGGCCAGTGCGGCCAGACCAGGTGGGCGGCGGTCACGCCTTGCGTCATACGCGGTAGGTGACGACGCCGTCGTCGTCGTCCTTGTCGCCGTCGATCTCGCCACCGAAATTGCCATCCTGCGGCTCCTCGATGCCCGCCTGGGCGATCAGCGCGGCGAAATCGTCGGCCAGCGGCACCGTCCATTCCACCTGCTCGCCCGTGCCCGGATGCACCAGGCCGAGGCGGCGCGCCTGCAGCGCCTGGCGGTGGAACACCGGCGTCAGATGACGCTTGCCATACACCGAGTCGCCCACCAGCGCGAAGCCCAGCGACTGCATGTGGACGCGGATCTGGTGGGTGCGGCCCGTTTCCAGGCGGCAGCGAACCAGCGACACCGGGCGGCGATCGAGTTCGCCGGTGACGATGCGTTCGTAATGGGTGATTGCCGGCTTGGCGAACGGGCTGTTCGAGACCGCCATCTTGACGCGGTCTTTCGCATCGCGACCCATCGGGCTGTCGATGGTGCCGGACAGGCGCGGCGTGCCCCACACCAGCGCGAAGTATTCGCGCTTGACGGTGCGCGCCTGCAGCTGGCGCACCAGGTCGGTCTGGGAGGCCAGCGTCTTGCCAACCACCATCAGGCCGCTGGTATCCTTGTCCAGGCGGTGCACGATGCCGGCGCGCGGCACGCCCACCAACTGCGGGCAGTGGTGCAGCAGGCCGTTGAGCAGCGTGCCGTTCCAGTTGCCCGAGCCAGGATGCACGACCAGGCCGGCCGGCTTGTTGACGACGATGATCTCGTCGTCCTCGTGGACGATGTTCAGGTCCATCGGCTCAGGCGTAAACGCCGTGTCCTCGGGCGCGGCCTGCGGTTCGACGACGATGCTCTCGTCGCCATAGGCCGTGTCCTTGCCACGCGCCGGTTTGCCGTCAACCGTGATGTGGCCGCTTTCAAACCATTGCTGCAGGCGGCTGCGCGAGAACTGGGGCACCAGGCCCGCCACCACCTTGTCGAGCCGCTGGCCGCAATGTTCTTCATGCAGCGCCAGCGTGATCGGCGACAGGTCGATGCCGGGCACGGGGGCGAACCCGGCCTCCAGATCGTCGTCCAAGTCAGGGTCAATAGGTAAATCCGCCGAAACCGGCGCAGGAGTTAATATCACGTGAGTCCCATCGGCTATAATCAGCCGTTCGTTGAATCTAGGTAAAACTTCTCTGCAAAAAGCTATGCAAAAAAAATTGTCTGTGTTGGTCGCAACTTGCGCCCTCGTCGGCCTCTCGGCATGCAGTGTTCTGCCGAAGCCTACCGACGAATCCAAAAACTGGTCGGCGGAGAAATTATACGCTGAGGCGCGCGAGGAGATGGCCGGCGGGCACTACGAAGCCGCAATTCCGCTGTTCCAGCGGCTTGAAACCAACTTCCCGTTTGGCGTCTATGCAACGCAGGCGCAGATGGAGATCGCCTACGCCCACTACAAGGCCCAGGACCAGGCCGAGGCGCTGGCCGCCGTCGAGCGCTTCATCAAGCTGCACCCGAACCACGCCCAGGTCGACTATATGTATTACCTGCGCGGCCTGATCAACTTCAATGACCAGCTGGGCTTCTTCAGCTTCGTCTATGAGCAGGACCCGACCGAGCGCGATCCGCGCGCTACCCGCGAGGCGTTCGCCGCCTTCAAGGCCCTGGTCGACAAGTTCCCGAACAGCAAATATGCGCAAGACTCGATCGAGCGCATGAGCTATCTGATCAATGCGATGGCGCAGTACGAAGTGCACGTGGCGAATTATTACTATCGCCGCGGCTCCTACCTGGCCGCGCTCAATCGCGCCCAGGATGCGGTGACCAACTACTCCGACGCGCCGGCCCGTGAAGAAGCACTGTTCATCATGATCCGCAGCTACGACAAGCTCGGCATGCCACTGCTGCGCGACGACACCCAGCGCGTGTTCCTGCTCAACTACCCGGACAGTTATTTCTTGAATCCGGGTGCGCGCGGCGATGCGGCGTGGTGGAAGTTCTGGGCCAGCAACGACCGCAAGCGCCCAAGCCCGAACCTGCGCACGGAAGCGCCATGGTGGAAGTTCTGGGCCAAGAGCGGTCCACGGCCTTCGCCGAAGGATGCGGTGGAGTAAGGGAGCGGGCTGAGCTGTGTACTTGGGTTCCCGCCTCCGCGGGAACGACGTGGCGCAGCGTTCAGCTGTAACAACGATCGGCGCGCGACATGTGACCGTCGTTCCCGCGAAGGCGGGAACCCAAGTGACTCATCGCAGCAGCAACGACTACTCTTCCACGCGGCGGCGGAACACCCAACTATTGTCGCCCGACGCGCTCGGATCGAAGGCATAGCCATCGACATCGAACTCCTTGAGCTGTTCCGGATCGGTAATGCCGTTTTCGGTCGCGTAACGCGCCATCATACCGCGGGCGCGCTTGGCAAAGAACGAGATGATCTTGTACTGGCCGTTCTTCCAGTCCTGGAACACGGGTCCGATTACCGGTGCAGCCAGCAGCTTCGGCTTGACCGACTTGAAGTATTCCGTCGAGGCCAGGTTGACCAGCGCCGCGGACTTCGTTTCGACCAGTTGCCGATTCAGCGCCTCGGTAATGGCCGTCCCCCAGAACGCGTACAGGTCCTTGCCACCTTTATTGGCCAGCTTGGTGCCCATCTCGAGACGATACGGATGCATCTGATCCAGCGGCCGCAGCAGGCCATACAGGCCCGACAGGATGCGCACGTGGCGCTGGGCGTATTTCAACCCTTTCGCATCCAGGCTCGGCGCGTCGAAACCGGTGTACACGTCGCCATTGAAGGACATGATCGCCGGACGCGCCTCGGCATGGTCAAGCTCCCAATGGGCGTAGCGGCCGACATTCAGTCTCGCCAGCGCATCCGACAGGTCCATCAGCTCGCTGATCCGGGCCGGCGAATAGTCGCGCAGCACGGTGATCAGTTCCGCGGCCTGCGGGATGAAGTCAGGGGTGGTATGTTGCTTGGTGGTCAGGGGCGATTCGAGATCGAGCGACTTGGCGGGGGACAGGACTATCAGCATGAACGACCAGAAAATTTCCGAAAATAAACAGGCACCATGATAACCGTTCCAGCAAAATCCATCGTCATCGACACCAATGTACTGCTCGACCTGTTCGTGTTCCACGACCCACGCTGGGCCGAACTGCTCGCCGCCATCGAGACGAAACAAGTCGATGCGATCACGCGCGCCGAATGCCGCGACGAATACCTGGCCGTGCTGCGCTACCCGCACCTGCCGCTGGACGAGGCCGGCCGTGAACAGGCGGCAGCGCGCTTCGACGCCCTGTTGCGCCTGGTGGCGCCGGATTCGAAAGCGATCCGCCTGCCGGTCTGCACCGACCGCGACGACCAGAAATTCATGGAACTGGCGCGCGACGCCGGCGCCTCGGTCCTGATCAGCAAGGACAAGGCCCTGCTCAAGCTGGGCCGCAAGACGGCGCAGGCCGGCCTGTTCCGCATCATGCTGCCGGAAGCCTGGCTCAAGGCCCGGGCCGAAGGCACGTTAGAATAAGACTTCCAACGTTATTCTCACGATCCCATGAGCCTCCCTCCCCTGGTTTCCCGCCTGCCCCAAGTGGGCACTACCGTGTTCACGCAGATGTCGCAGCTGGCGCTCGAGCATGACGCCGTCAACCTCGGCCAGGGCTTCCCCGATTTCGCCTGCGACCCGAAGCTGGTCGATCTGGTGGCCGAGGCGATGCGCGCCGGCCATAACCAGTACGCGCCCATGACCTGCATGC
>Ga0265798_10011962_pt1 | contig 10526 bp, 14 predicted proteins | sample P3T30metagenome_FD_192430 | JGI IMG/M metagenome (GOLD analysis project Ga0265798, IMG submission 192430) | Plant litter microbial communities from East Loma Ridge, Irvine, California - P3 T30 | ecosystem: Environmental > Terrestrial > Plant litter > Unclassified | place: USA: California... | reverse complement strand
TGGTGCTCGCATTCACAGGCCGGTTGTGATGCCACGCCGGCCGCCTATGCTTCTCTCTCGACGAGGTTGAAAAGAAGCGTATCCTCACGCCAGCCCAAACATAAGGGCACGGGAGGAATAAATGTCAGCGAACTGGAAGCTAGTCAAAGACGATCTGGATTGGAGCCTGAATACCGGCGAGGATGTGAAGGGCCGAGCCGAGCTGAAGGAAGCCTTCAACAAGGACGACGCCAAATATGTAGGGTCCGCCATCGAGGCCTACAAAATGGGGCAGCGCGACAATCATAAGCTGTCAAACATTTCTCGATGTGCGCAAGAGGACGATAAGCGGCTGTATAACATGGGCCGAAAACTCATCGGCTTAAAGGCTCTGTAGACATCGAGCCGTAGGCGCAAGTCAGGGCTGCCATCGCCTAGACTTGCGCGCAATTTCAGCTGCGGATAAGTTATTCAACCTTCGACTGACAGTATTCTAAGCAATCTGATGCGTGGTGGATCTTCTTATATAGCTGCTTATTCTCAGCATCGCTCATTCTGTCGTTAACTTTGTTTCTAAGTTTTTCCAATTCAATCTGATAGAATTTAATTTCTATTTCCCACAGATTGTTTGCGCGGCTCTGAGTGTTGACAATCCGCGTCTCTTTATTCGGCGACGACATTTGTTCGCTCCAAGGGCTCATCGTTCTCGTCCGCTAACTCGGATCGAGCGTGGTGCATCGGCTTATGCCCTGTCATGTGCCTGCGAGGAACGGTCAACCAGTTGGGCGCCTCGGTTTTGCTGCCACCCGCAATGCTGCCGGCCTCTGTCTACGCTATTTCATCGCTGAGAAAGATCCCCGCGCCGCACGTTACTTCCTGCGTTTTACTCCTCCAGAAGGCCCCGAGAACACTGAGCACCCTCCAGACGGGCTGCAGTGGCTGGTGGCGAAAGGTGCGGGATCCTGACGTCCCCGCTTCAGGCGCAAGCTTCCGTTAACCATGCCGGTCTCCTGTGGACGAGCGCGACCCAATCTGGTCGTGATCGGTAGACCTGTCGGCTACGGAGATCAGCGATGGACCAGCAGGCCGGAGACGATCATGAGGACCGTCAGCAGATGCAGGGGTAGCGCGCGACGTTACGGCATCGTCCCCGCACGCGTTGCCGCCCACTCTTGATCACGTTCGGCTTGCCGCTCCCGCTGCTGTGCTTCGTAGGCCGCCTGCTCAACTAGCTCTTTCATCAGCCTGCGGTCAGCCGCTACGGCTGCCCGGCGCCGTTCCGCATCGGCTTCAGCCCTCTGCTGAAGCACCTCCTCCAAAGTCGGCGGCTTCACAGGCCGCTTCGGTTTTGCCCTGGGCGGGGTGCGACGTGCCGCGCGGGGCCGTGGGTACGGCCAATCCATTCTTGGTGGGGCTGGCCGAGAGCCGCCGACGGCAGCCTTGGCTTCGACCAGCGTCATGCCGGTAGAGGCAGCAACACGCTCGGCTGCGGCAAGACCAGCTGCGCGTTCGCCGGCTGTGGCGCCCCGCTTGGCCAAGGCGAGGCACTTTTCGAAGCGGTCGCGTTCGGCAGGCGTCATAGGCCTGCCTCCGCATCCGACATGGCCCGCAGCTCGTCGAGGAAGGCATCCGGAATTCCGGACTGTGCCCAGATTGCCAGGACGTTGTGCTTCAGCAACGCGGTCTCCTCCATCGTGCCGGATGAGTGCTGCAGGCCGCGGTAGTGATCGGTCAGCCGACGCCGAGTGTCGTCAGTGAACGGCACGGGCTCCCGGCTCTTACCCTTGCGCTTCGGCTCCGGCCGCGCGCCGACCAGCACACCGATGCCGTGCCGCTTGTGGAACAGCGCGCGCTCCGCTGGGCCCATCTCGACGTACCGCTGCCGAACCTTGATACCGGCCACCTCGCCGAGCCGGATCATCTCGTCGAGGTCGAGATCGCTGATCATCTCCCCAAAGACGCGACCGATCTCACGCCCGTCTGAATTTATCTTACCCCCCTGTGCCGATAGTGCCGTTGGCGCCGTTTGCAGTGAAATCGGAGCTATTGGCGCCATTGGCACTGCCGGCACAGGGGGGGAGATCTTTTCAGGAACTGAGCTACCGACAAAAGGGCGGTCGGCGGTGACCTCCGGATGCACCTCGTAGTTTAGGGCCTTGCGCCCCTTACCCTCGCCAGCCCGGGAGAACCGCTGGCGGATTAGGCCAGACTCTACGAGTTGCTTGCATGCCGCCTCCATATCCGCGGCGTCCCGCAGCATGCCGCCGACTTGGCGCCGGACATCGCGGGCGTTGAACTCGGACAACCGGTTCTGCCGGAGGTGCTGTGCCAATAGCATCCCGCGCCGTTCCACGATCGGGATCGTAGCGTCTCCGAACACCCGCTCGGCCATCGGCAGGAAGTAGGCGTTCAACAATTCGGCTGCCGCGGTGACCGCCTCCGGTGAGATGACCTGCGGCTCGGCCTGATCAGAGCCGCCGCACCACCACAGGAACTCAAGCACGGCGGACAAGCGCAGGGCGTGCCCGCGGGCCTTGCCGAGCGTGCCAGCGAGCAGGCCGCTGGCCATGTGGCAGCGCTCGACGATGTCCCGGGCGAACGCCTCCAGCCGATCCTCCGCCTCGCGGGCGAGCGGCACCAACACCGGTTCCGGGTAGCCGAACTCGTCATGGAGTTGCAGCAGGTCGGTGAGGCGAGCGAACGCGCGCTGCATTGGCCCGTCGTCCTGTGCGCCGCGGGCGAGGTTAAAGTCCGGCTTCGTTTCCGGCCACGCCCAGAGCAACCGGGAGGCCAACCCGTCGTCGGGACCGTTCAGGATCATCTCCAGCTTGTCTGGCTGGACACCACCGAGGACGCCGATGCTGAGGTGCCGGATGCGCAGCGGCTCCGGGTTCTTCATCCGGTCGACGACGTAGGCGCGCCCGCCATACATCTCGATCGCGAACGCCCGATCCGAGCCACCGCCACCGTACTTATCGAAGGCGCCAAGCCAACCGGCCAGTTCGTCCCGCACGAGCAGAAGGCCGCGCGGTAAACCAGCCGCCAGGGCGCCCAGCGCCTCGACCGTGGCGTCGGCCACCCGGATCCGCGGCCGAACCGGCGCGGGCGGTTCCTGAGCGTCGGCCGGCATCGCGGGCGGCGGGTCGCCGTTCTTAACGGCGGTTCGGACCTCGATCTTCCACGCCTCAACCCGGGCCTCGCACGCCTGCTTGACGGTGGCATGCTCCTGCTGAACCGCCTCGAAGCCGTCGGCCATCCGGTCCTCGGCGAAGCGCACGAGGTTGAAGGCTGCATCCATGCTTGGCGACTTGGACGAGGATGGCGGCCCAACCTCCGCGCACCACAGTATCGGTGGCTCCGACCACGCAGTACCGGCCTGGGGCCAGCGCACGTTGGCGATGGTGGCACCGACGCTGGCGAGTAGGGCCACCGCCACGTAGTCGACGGGTGCGGACGCTCCCTTCGCCTTCCGCTCGCACCACCCGGCCCAGGGGCCGAGCAGGTGGAGAGGGAAGGCCGGCGGCGAGCGCCGACCGGTGCCGAGCAGGCTCAGGTCGGGCTCAGGCCAGGAACTAGACACCCCTGTGCCGATAGTGCCGTTGGCGCCGTTAGGCTTGGCGCGATAACTGTGACGGTGGTCATCGGCGGCTGAGCCGAGGCGGGACACCTCGGCGGCGAAATGCTGCGTCTTCATACGCGCGCCTCCTGATTTGAGTGGGGTCTTGAGGCAGGCACGGGCTGCTGCCGCTGGCGCTCGCGTTCCAACTGCTCGGTCAGATCACCGAGCAAGTTGAGGGCAGCACGGAATTCTGCCGCCGCGCACTTCATCGCGTACCGCATCCCCGGATCGTCGCGCAGGAACGCATAGTCGCCGACCATGCTGGCCCGCATGCTGACGCCGGCCATCAGCTCGGCGATGTGCGCCCGGAGCTTGTCCGGGTCGCCGTAGGCGTAGTCGTTGGGGTTCAGAGTGGGGGCGCTCATGCGCGCCCCCAACGGTCAGTCACCGTGAAAGCTAGTTCGGCCACGGCGGAGGCGACAGCCGGCGACAGACCGAAGCGTGCGGCGAGATAGAGATCTTGCCGAAAGGCGGGGGCGGGAGTATTTCCGTGAAGGTCAATCGCCAGAGCGACATTCTCGGAAACCTGCCTCGGCCCGCGCTGAGCGCAGGTTTTCTTTTGCATGCTATGCGGCCTCCTTCGAAGCCTGCCGAGCCTCGAAGGCCTGCAGGTCGGCCAGCCGCCAGTAGCGGCGCCCATTGATGCGGATCGGCTGCGGGAACCCAAGTTTCGGGTCGGCTAGCCACCGGAAGATCGTCATGTCCGACACTCCGTAGCGGGCGCGGGTAATCGTGGTCGGCAGCAAGTCCTCGTTGGACTTTGGGACAGCAAGTGGCATTGCGTGACTCCTTGTTGGGGCACGCTATGAATTGCAGAGGTGCTGAGAGATTTGGTGGTAATGTCAGTCGCATCGAGAGACCGAAAAAATCGGTCAGTCTGTGCGCTACTTTTCACCCAGACGGCGGAGGGTCACGCTGCCGTCGCGGAACACACGGCGCCAGTAAAGGGTGGACGGTTGTTCCCGACCTTGTGTTGGGAGCGATTTAGACAAGGCATTAAATGCAGTGTCTTCAATCCCGCCAATTTCAATTCTGTACCCTAAGTCCCCTGCCTCATAGGGGACCTCCTCGGCGGGATAACCGGCCTTTTTCCAGCTCCTAAATGATTTACTTAGCTCTTGGACTATGGCTTCGAATGAAGATCCATGAAGACCAAGTTCTGCCACAACCCTTTCAACGGCAGGGGGCACTGACATCCCTCGGCGTTCAACGAGAAAACGGATCTGGCCGAAAGCTCCGCTCTCCATATCGCCCCAGATTTGGCGGCTAATTTTTCCGTGCCCGCCTTTATCAAGCCCGTATGCGCGAACGGCCCTCAATGCATCGTCGAATACAGGATCGCCGGTAGCAGAAAGCGCACGCTCAAGAGCCCGCACAAACTCGGGGCCGCGCATGCTCCGAGCCCGTTGGTTGTTGGCTGTGATTGGATCACCCACGTCATCGAAGCCCTTGAAGGACGCTCCAAATTGCTCGCGGAGTTGAGAGCTTCGCTCTTTTCTTTTGCGCAGCCACTCCTGTTTATTTTGTTCGGTTTCTCGAAGGCGGGCCGTTGAAATCCTGGGTCCTGTCATGACGTGCCCCCGAGACTTACTAGTAATTCAACGCGTGCCGCCCAGGCCTCCAGCGCCGCGCGCTTCTCGTCGAGGTACTGGTAGCGGTTGTAGATGGCCGCCACGCCCTGGATGACGCCGGACCGATGGTTCAGCACGGCCTCGATCACGTGCGGTTCGATCTTTAGGCGACCCATACCTGTGGAAGCCGTCCGTCGCAGATCGTGCAACCGCCAGGGTTCGATAGCGATGCTGTCAGGATCGCCCCCAGCGGCAACTGCGTCGGTGCGTGCAAGAACCAGCATCACGGCGTCGAGGCGCGCCTTGGCCTTGGCGTAGCCCGAAATGCCGCTGTTGCCAGTCGTGCTGATGAGATAGCCGGCCCGCCCTGCCACCCGCGGCAGTGAGCCCAGGACGCCCTGTGCCGCGGCGCTCAATGGCACGTCGTGAACCTGACCGTTCTTCGCTCGCTCGGCCGGTATGGTCCACAAGGTGCCGCCCTCGCGCAGTTCGACGCGCCGCATCTTCGCCACCTCGTCGCGGCGCTGGGCGGTGAGGAGCAAGAGCTGGACGAAGGGACCAAACGGCCAGCCGATCGTTGTGCAGGCTCGCCAAAGCAAGCGCAGCTCATCGTCGCTTAGGACTCGGTCGCGGCTCGTCTCGGCTGCCGGCGCCTTGATCCGCACGCATGGGTTAGCGTCGATGACACCGCGATCGGTAGCCCAGTTGAACAGCTTGGATAGCGCCGCGAGCGTGCGGTTGGCTGCCACCGGCGTTCCGGCATCCACGATCCCATCGAGAAGTTCGATCACATCGCGGCGGCCGATGTCCTGGATCTTCCGCCCGTCCCAAACCGGCAGCACCTTGGTCCGCAGGATCCGGATCGTCTCCTCGGCCGTGCGGGGCCGGTTCCGCGGCTTCACGTGACGCTCAATGAAGCTGTCGATCACCGAGCCGATGAGGTCACGCGTCGGCAAGGGCACGGCTACCTTGCGTTCGGCGATTGGATCCTGCCCCAGCGATACGGACTGGAGTGCCGCCCTCCCCTCGGTTCGAGCCTTCACGAGGTCGAGAGCCGGATAAGCGCCGAGGGTGAGCTTCCGGGTCCGGCCGCCATGCCGGTATCGGACCGCCCAGCTTTTCGCGCCGGACGGCTGGATGATGAAATACAGCCCGGGCAGCGTCGCATCCGGGATCTCTAACCGGCGCGCTGCGTCCGGCTTTAGGCGCTCTATGGCTTGCACGGTGAGGACTCGCGCTGCCACTCTGGTGATCCTCCGGGGTAACCAGGGGTAACAGAAACCGGGCGTTATGCCCTGTTACCCCGTGTTACAAACAAAGCATCACAATGGCAGTTTTTGCTAGTCCTGGCAAAGCCGTTGACCTCCAGCGAACCACCTGAATGTTAGGGCTTGTTTTGCTCCCTAACCAGATTGTGGATCTGGGGGTCCCCCGTTCGAGCCGGGGCGGTGGTACCATCCATTCAGCACGATAGCGCAAGGGGTTGGCGGATCGCCGACCCCTTTTGCGTTGCGGATGCTTCGCGGCGCGCGGGTAGGATCTTCCGGCCGGCGTCGACCTCCACGCTTTTGGCATCCGCTTGTTTCAGCGCCCGCCCTCTGGCTGAATCGCAGGGCCAAGACGGTCGCCGACGCATCGCTGTCGGCGGCGCATCGGCCCTGTGCCCACCTGGGGGACGCCGGCGTGTCCGGAATGGAGTACGGTCCAAGAAACGGAGGACGCGCCATGAAGCAGTACCGCATCGCCGCCATCCCGGGGGATGGGATCGGCCAGGAGGTCATCGCCGCCGGGATCGACGTGCTCGACGCCCTCGCCGAGCGCGACGGCAGCTTCGGATTCGCGTTCGACCAATTCGACTGGGGCTCGGACTACTACAAGGCCCACGGCGCCATGATGCCCGCGGACGGGCTGGCGCAGATCGCGGGCCACGACGCGATCTTCTTCGGTGCGGTCGGCGCGCCGGACGTGCCGGACCACATAACCCTGTGGGGCCTGCGGCTCGCCATCTGCCAGCCGTTCGACCAGTACGCCAACGTCCGGCCGACCCGGATCCTGCCGGGCATCACCAGCCCCCTGCGCCACGTCACCGGGCCGGAACTGGACTGGGTGATCGTGCGCGAGAACTCGGAGGGCGAGTATGCCGGCGTCGGCGGGCGGGTCCATCAGGGCCATGCCAACGAGGTCGCCACCGACGTCTCGATGATGACCCGCTCGGGTGTCGACCGCATCATCCGCTACGCGTTCGAGCTGGCACGCGCACGCCCGCGCAAGCTGCTCACCGTGGTCACGAAGTCGAACGCCCAGCGCCACGCCATGGTAATGTGGGACGAGATCGCCGCCGAGGTCGCGGCCGAATTCCCGGACGTGACCTGGGACAAGATGCTGGTCGACGCCATGACCATGCGGATGACCATGAAGCCCCAGACCCTCGACACGATCGTGGCGACCAACCTGCACGCCGACATCCTGTCGGACCTCGCGGCGGCCCTGGCGGGATCGCTCGGCATCGCGCCCACCGCCAACATCAACCCGGAGCGCCGGTTTCCCTCGATGTTCGAGCCGATCCACGGCTCGGCCTTCGACATCGCCGGCAAGGGCATCGCCAACCCGGTCGGGACTTTCTGGACCGCCTGCCAGATGCTCGAGCATCTCGGCGAGACGCAGGCCGCCGCCCGGCTGATGCGCGCGGTCGAGCGTGTCACCGCGGATCCCGGGCTGCACACCCCCGATCTCGGCGGCACCGCCACCACCCGCGCGGTCACGGACGCGGTGATCGCGGCGATCCGCGGCGACAACGGCTGACGGAAAGCCGCCCCGCCCGCCGCGATCCGGAGTTCCCCCGGCGGGCTTGGGGCGCTAAGACCGTCCTCCGATCGCGGCGGCGAGCCCGCCCCACAAGAAGAACCAGCCCCCGGGACCCGTCCGATGAGCATCCCCGAGCGGCGTGTCCGCCCCCTGTTCGACGAGGCGGCGATCGCCAAGCGCAACACCGAGCTGGCGCAGGAGATCCTGTCGACCAACCCGGAGGACCTTCTGGTCGTCGCCGTGCTCAAGGGCAGCTTCATGTTCGCCGCCGACCTACTCCGGGCCCTGCACCGGGTCGGGCTGTCGCCGCAGGTCGAGTTCGTGCACCTGTCGAGCTACCGCACCGGCACGGTCTCCACCGGGCAGGTCGAGATCCTGCGCGACGTGCAGAGCGAGGTGCGCGGGCGGGACGTGCTGCTGGTGGACGACATCCTCGAATCCGGCCGGACCGTCGTGTTCGCCAAGGACCTGCTCATGGCACGGGGCGCCAAGCGGGTGCTCACCGCGGTGCTCCTGGAGAAGCCGGGCAAGCGCGCCGTGACGATCGACGCCGATTTCGTCGGCTTCACCTGCCCGGACGTGTTCGTGGTCGGCTACGGAATGGATGCCGCCCACGCCTACCGGCAACTGCCCTTCGTGGGCGTGGTCGATTTCGGCAGCGGCGATCCGGACCTGTTCGACGAGGCGTGACCGGCCCGCTGGACGGCGCGGCATTTTCGTCCCGGCGGACGGGGATGCGATTGTTTTCCCGAGTTGTGCCTTGACAGCGCAACGGTTCCGTTCGTGATCTGTTATCCATGAGCAGGCCTGAAGTCTCATCTTGGCGGGACATCCTCGGAATCAGGCCCGGGATCAGGAACGTTTACGGGACCCCATGGCGCGCATCCTCCTCGTGGATGACGAAGAGACCGTCCGCGGCTTCCTCAAGCGGGGGCTGGAGATCGACGGCCATGCCGTCGTGACCGCCAATGACGGCAGCGACGGGCTGGATCGGCTCAACGAGGCCGATGGCGGCTTCGATCTGATGCTGACCGATATCCGCATGCCGCTCATGGACGGCATCGCGCTGGCCCTGGCGGCCAAGCGCGATTTCCCGGACCTGACCATCCTGCTGATGACCGGCTTCGCCGATCAGCGGGAGCGGGCCCGCGGGCTCGACGCGATCGTCACCGACGTGCTGACGAAGCCGTTCTCCCTGGCGGATTTGCGCGCCACCGTGAGACGGGCGCTGGCCGCCTGACGGTGCGCGTCCTCGTGCCGGGCGTCGATTTCATCCGCCTTTAAACATCCGTTTTAGGTGGCGCTTCACGAAAGCGTGTCAGTTTCGGCGGTGGATAGCGATCCGGCCGGACAAGACAGCGCGATGGACCGTCGAGACAGGCACGCCTCCGAGGCGGATTGGGACGACGACTGGGACGCGCCGCCGCGTCCTCGCAGGAGCGTCTTCGGACGGACGTTCGGGCTTCTCAAGCTCGCGGTCTTCGTCCTGCCGGTAGCGATGCTCCTCTATGGCAGCGTCGCCGATTGCAGCACGCGTCCCGCCCCGGGGAGCTGGCTGGGGCTCGTCGGCGCGAGCGCCTGTGCGCGCGGCGAGATGATCGGCAGCGTCCTTTCGATCCAGGACAACTTCGCGCTGCTGAAGCGGCTGATCGATTGAGGCCGGCCGGTGAACGCCTGCCGGATCCGCCCGAGAGCATCGTTCCTAATGGCGATCGTCAGCCTTCGGGACAACGACGATGGGAATGAAGAAGCGACCGCCGCGTGACGGGCCCGAGATCCGGCCCGCCGCCCTGGAGCGGATACCGGCTCGGCGTCAGCGAGCGCGCCACGTCCAGCACTGAGAGGCGACCCCGATTGCATCGCGACCGGGCTCGTCTGCTACACCGATCTTCGCGAGCCCAGCATGTCCAGCCAGCCCCTCCCCCCGTCTTCCGCCGCGAACGGGCACGACGCGCTTGAGGAGGCCCAGTTCCGCGCCCGCATGGCGCGGCTCGGCTCCGACCCAGCGGTTCGGCGCCGCCCGCGGAACCCGCGGGCCGCCGGCCGCGGCGGCTTCCGCCTCGGCTGGAAGGGCTGGCTCGTCGTCGACAGCCTGATCGTGCTGCTGGTCGTGGCGGCGGTGGTCGCCTGGCCGCCGATCCAGGCCTGCCGGCACCAGGACAAGACAACCGGCTTTTACGCCGGCGATTCCGTCGATCGCTGCATCCGCCGGGGCATTGCCGAGCGCATCGACCGGGCGGACCAGCGCCTCAAGGCCCTGGTCCGCGGCTCCGGCCGCTAAAGCACGCGCCGCCGACACGGAGGCCGGCTCGGCCTGAACGCGTCACACCAAGGATCTGGCGCCGTTTCCTGTCACACCGGCATCGGAAATGACGCCCGCCTCGGCACAGGTGATCGGGTCGGACCCCGGATCCTCGCCGGGGCCCGCTTGAGCGGCGGCACCGCGACTGGTAGCAAGCGTGTCGTGGGCCGGTGTAGCACAGCGGTAGTGCAGCGGTTTTGTAAACCGAAGGTCGGGAGTTCGATCCTCCACCGGCACCAGAGTTTTATCG
>Ga0265798_10011959_pt1 | contig 10528 bp, 7 predicted proteins | sample P3T30metagenome_FD_192430 | JGI IMG/M metagenome (GOLD analysis project Ga0265798, IMG submission 192430) | Plant litter microbial communities from East Loma Ridge, Irvine, California - P3 T30 | ecosystem: Environmental > Terrestrial > Plant litter > Unclassified | place: USA: California... | reverse complement strand
TTGGTTTGGGTGCTGTTCAGTGGATTTACGGGGGTGGTCGTGGTGGGGTTGGTGATGGTGATGGTGATGGTGGTGCGGAGTGGGGTTGGGATTAGAGGATTAGTCCAGAGTCTTTCTCTCAAATAGTGGCTTCTGCTTTCGTGGGCTGTAACTTCAACGCAAGCCGTTGGTACGGAGTTCTTAAGCTTGAATATCGTCATGTTAAATTCCATCGGGCAGGCCCCGGTTACTTTATAGCTAATAAACACTGTACTCTGCATCGCACCCACCGTTCCCGTTTCTCTTCTCTATCATGCATTTTTTCTGGCGGCGGCGCATCATAGTGCTGGGTCGTAGGTAGCTTCGATTGTAATTGTGTGCTACTTGTGGGATGTCGGGAACTTAGTAGGCGTGAACAAAGGGAAGTGAAAGTTAGTAGCGGGCACGGTTCATGTTCTTAGCCTACTATGGTTCTGATTTCGCGCTACTAGGGAACCATTTGTTTCTTGATAGCTATTCCAGTTTTCTTGTTCTTTTATAACTTCTTTGACAACCTTATTGTCGAAGGAGAGGGCTTTCACAGGAATAGAGGGAAGATGAATCTCGTGATTCATCACGTGACTATCACTTAGAGACTAGCTCATTGCGTATGTACAGCCCTTGTTTGTTCGATCTTCCCTTTGTCAATGCAATCAATCTTTTCTCTCAATCAGTTGCACTTCGCTCAGCTTTAACACTTATGTCCTAAAAGACTCGCAAGACCCTACTATTCGCCTTCCCACTATGTCGCATACACACCACCCACTCTTACACCACTTCCGGACCTTCTTCCTCAACATACTCACCAATATCTTCATATACGTATTTTTCCTCGCCCTCGCGTATATCGCGGCGATACAAGCAGCGGAGATGTGGGCTTTCCTAACGAGCACGGTCGGCGGGCTCGATGCAAAGGCGAGTTGAATGACGATTTGGACGTGCTTTTTGACGTTGATGGATGATTATGGGGACTTGATGGTTGCGTACGCGGGGGCTTTGCGGGAAAGTGTGCTGGACTGGGTAGAACGATTGAACTGGGCGCAAGACGTGCGGTTATGTCTGGTCCTACGAGCCTACGACACCTTCACCGGACGAACGCCATGATATTCACCACGCCCTCCCCTCCCCACCACTTTCCCCCTCCAACACAACCACCCCCTCCGGCGGCTTTTTCAACTCCTCAAACCAATCATCCACCTCAAACCCATTCTCAATCGTCCAAGTCCTCAAACCATCGAAATCCCTACACACCTTTTTCCCATTAAAGTCCGGCTGCGGCATCCTATGCCCCTCCACCCAATTGAACGTCACCAGATCCACACTCGCACTACACTTCAACGCCTGCGCCAGGACATCAACACAATGCGAGATATGCGCCCTGTGCAATGTCGCGTTCTCGGGCGTCGTTGCCCCTTCGATTTCGCGTCTCAGTTTGTCGAGGCAGTGAAGTTGGTGGAAGACGTCTACGCCAGCCATATATGAGTCCGGGCCGTCGACCGGAGCTTTTACAGCGGTGAGTGGATTTTTGCCGAGTAAGCGTACTTGGGCGGCGGATATGGTGATGGGTGGGACGTTGCTGCCGATAGAGGCCCATGCGGAGTCTGCAGCTGGGCCGCTGGCGCGCCAGATTGAGGGTGGGTGGGTGTCCCAGAGGGTGCCGTTGACGGTGAGGGTTTGTTTGGGGATGGTGAAGAGGTCGAAGACGGGTGCTGTGGCGAAGGGTTAGTGGCGTGAAGGGAGTGATGGGGAAGCGGAGATGAGAAGTACAGTAGTAGGATGTTGCGCGCCACAGGTCTTGGTCTGATATGGACTTTGTTTTGGATATCGAGAGTATGCCGATTGAGGCGAGGAAGAGGATGAGGTTGAAGATGGTAATCAAGGCGAGCACAATGTGACTTCGCCGCGGACTTGCACTTCTTCGCGGATGTTCGTAGTCTTCTCTCAGGAGAAAGGATTTCTCAGCGTCGTCGTCATGTGACATCTCTGGTCGACTTTCAACATCTTCCTGCGTATAATCCAACTCCTCCATGTTCGAAGTCTGTTCCCGTGGCTCCATCTTCATGCCCTGCTCCGCCAACAACTATCAAAATATCGTTCCAAGTCGCCGAAGATCGTGACGATTGGCAAAGATTGACTGAAAGTACGGGAGCAAACGTGGTTCTATCGAGACGTAACAATGGTGGAGAGTAAACCACGCTACAACACTGCGCGACGTTGAGCACGCGAACTGCAATGCACGCCTGACACTGACTACGTATGCAGCCAAGATTCAGGCGTACGCCCAAACGTCACCAGACATGAAGTTCGGGATCGGCGACTAATTTACAGTCTAAACATGCAAGCTAATTGTCCAGATAGGAAGGTGTACGAATGCCGTTTGAAGATAGTTACGCATTGCCGAAGGATCAGGATTTTTTTGGGCTGTTACGAAGAGAGGTGAAGACAGGCACCTTCGTGCTTATCTCAGGTGGTCACACTCACATGTGAAATTGTGATTCAAGCTCCAATAACTTAAATCGCCGAGAGTTCGCATCTTAGTGCATACGTGATTTTACATGCAGGGCAAAATCGAGCTTCATTGCGGCTCCGGCTTCAAGGCTTCTCGAAAGAGCTCGATCTAATTTATCGGCTATGAAACACACTAAACAGAAAGGTAAACGACTTGGAGACAACAAGCACCTTGTTATGCCGGCTGTGATTCGAAGCGTCATTCTTCGACTACTCAGTACTAATTCCACCGCACCTACCATTCAACGCGCTCGTCTAGTCTTTACCGCATCAGCATGAACTTTTGAGCAGTTGGGGATATGACATACCGATGTAGGTGATGTCGAATTGCGGCTCTGGGGCAGCTTCTGCCTCGCGCTTCTTGTCGACGTATGTGATGTCATACTGTGGCTCTGGATCGGCTTCTGCCTCGCGCTTCTTGTCGATGTATGTGATGTCGAATTGAGGATCGCGCTTCTTGTCGACGTAGGTAATATCTACAACAGTCAGCAAGCGCGAGACCGCAGTAAAGCCCCTCAATCGAACTCCGTACCATATTGAGGAACGGCCTCTGCCTCACGTTTCACCTTGTCGATGTATGTGATGTCTACCATGGTAAGCAATCGGGGATCAGAACCACGTCTCAGGATCAAAGTACGTACCATATTGCGGTGCAGCTTCACGTCCTGCAACGCCCATCGCCACCGGAGCAGCGCTCACGAAGGCAGTCAGTCCGACGACAGCAGAAATGATAGAGACACGCATCTTGAAAGCAGAGAAGTGTTCAGTGTGAGACAGGGAAAACGGCGCAAGATAACCATGTGTTTAAACCCCAATGCCGGAGCTTGGTAGTCTCGGACAATGCGTAGACTCCGCCACTTGCCGCAATCCAGGATCCACGTAACCACGTCCCATATCGTGAGACGTTATGTGGTACGATTGTCGTGCGCAGAAATACCGCAATGCTGGAAAAGGTGGGGGTGGGAAGCCTCACGCTAGCCTTAGCCCACAAGCTTGACGTCCATCAAGGCCTGAACTCAGCGACACCAACACGCCAAGCACCTGCCATGCATACTTGGCTCGAAGCATACATTCTTGACCTTCCTGAAACAACGTAGGCGATGTCGTCGCTCTGCAAGTAACTTAGGTCGTGTTGCTGATCCTGCCTCACTCGTCGTTTGGCGCCGATGACGAGATACGTGCTGCGTTGGATGCCTAACGTTGAATACCGCCGCTTGCGACATCATGCCGCTGACTTCTCTTGGATTGTAGAAACCTCGGGCCAATAGTAATACTGGCAGATAAGGTGTGACGGAGTGTCCCGGAGTCGGCTCGGATTACCTGTCCTGGTCCTCTGGTCGTACCGTGGTGGTCATCTCGACATGGCTCAAATGCGCGATACTGTCCAATGAACAGACAGTCGCGGGGCAACAGCATACTATTGACGCAAAACAACGAGTCGATTCGGAGTTTGTCGTACGCGAAGGAACTCAAGTTCCCTCATCATGGCGAAGCAAGAGTACAGGCGATTGCAGAGCGAAGAAGACGGTGAAGGACTTCCCACACAAGACAGGAATTGGAGCTACTACGCCATAAATGTCAAGAACTTCATCATCAACTTATTCGTCTTCGCTGTCGGTTTGTCGCTTGGGGTGACTTTGACGAGCACACGTCCATCCAGTGTCGATGTTCACTCAGAGTACTCCATGGTGCCATGTAAGTGGGCCAGATCTCGCAGTTCCGCATCACCAACTCACATCGACCAAACACAGCACCAGCATACGAAGCAATCTCATCACAACCACTAAAGCTCACGCCTCACCATCTCGAAGGCCACGGCCATGCGAGTCCATATCAAGGCTTTCCCACACCTGAAACAACAGCGAAATGGATGTCGCTCATGGACGGTCAGTCAATCACATCGATATCAAGCGAAGCACGTCGCACTAACTGTAGTGCACAGGCTACTCAATAAGTGTCCCATCATCATCCCTCACCGCCCTGAACCTCGACAGCATCCCCCTCAACGACAACTCTGGCGACGTCTGGGTCTCAATGAACGTATACCACCACCTCCACTGCCTCGACTCCATCCGGCACCAAATCGCCGGCGTCCAATGCGCAGCTCCAAATAGTTCGCTGGAGAGGTACTTCCCGCCGCACATCGATCACTGCATCGAGACGCTGCGCAAGAGACTCATCTGCCAGCCGGACCTGGGGGTGAGGGCTATTGCGTGGGATGCGGAGAGGCCTGGTGTGGCGTTTGCGAATAACACGGTTGATTCGGCGTGTGTGAATTGGGATGCTGTTCAAGAGTGGACGAGAAAGCACTCGTTTACGGAGGAAGAGAGACTGATTACTCGTCCAGATGGTAAGACCTCCCGAGGTCGTCAACACACAGTTGACGAATACTGACTTTGAACCAGGACAGATTTATGTTGGGCCACGAACGCCACCTGCAAGATGCGGACAATGAAATTGAACGCATCTAGCTCGGATTATAGAAATGAAGGTACTACTGTGCCTGAGCTGGAACATGTTTGGATTTCCGGTGGCTACAAAACATCATGATTAAAGAAGCTCGAGACCATATTGATTCTCTACTTGCATTGCTTAAGAGATGCGGCCAATCAAGACCTTGAGGAGATCTACTCCGCATCAAGTCAATCCTAATGCACAAGAGTGGGGACCGATTACAACTCTCCACAATGCACCTTCCACATCAGACATGATTCTGATCCTAAGCTACGGACAATCGATCCGTGCCTTCACCGAAAACAATACTCCCTCGTAATCCCAATGCTGGGAGCTTGGCACATGTTTGTCCAACGCGGCTGGAGCTTGCATTACGACGTCCAACCAACACTTCTTCATTCCTCCATCGCCACCCCCCCATCCCAACCCGCCCCAATGCCTTCTATCCCCACGCCCTCGGTCACACATGACCCGGCACCGCCTTGTCCTTCGACCACGGTGCGGCCCGACACTAATGGCTGGGTACCACCTGGTACATGTGGCTATTTATCTCGACCTTACTGTTCGTAAATGATAAAAGTCTATGTAATCAGCTACTAACGTTCAAGATCCATCCTTCACCGCAGCGCTAGTCTTCTGCGGTATTGCAGCTACCCTTGTATTTGTCTTTGCGCGCCGAACAAGCCTTGCGCGTCAGCGACGGGATATATACATCTCTCTTGCAGCATTCTTGATCGCGATATGTCTTTTGGTAGCGTACATCCTGCGCGCGATCGGAACGAGATATCAGCAAGTTTCCGAATTCGTCGCGGCGTCGGATACGCTGGTCTTGATGGCACCGATATGTACGTCCAATGTACCCAACTCTTCCAGAGATCGCGTCGCTAACCACGCACAGTAATCTTCGCACTCGACGCCTTCATCCTCACGCAAACACTCCAAATCCACCCAAATGGTAAAAACTTACTCGGCGTCACGCCCCAAAACGTTTCTCGTGGACTTACCATCTGCATCCCCCTCCTCGCAGCCTTACACTTCACCGCAAGCATACTCATCGCGCCGAAACACCATACATCATCACGCAAGCGCAACACCCACGCAATGCTGGGTATACAACTCTACCTAACCGGCATCGCGCTCCAAGGCTTGGGTATAATCTACACGCTACTCGTCCTCATACAGGCTACTTACCGCAACGTTTTCAATCGAGATATCCAACACAACTCTATCCTCTACGCATTACTATCCAGCCTCACCCTAATTCTCCTCAGAACAACATACCGCCTCATCGAGCTCAGTGCCTTTTTCACAGGCTCCATGCGCTTCCTAGCGCATAGCGAGGTGTATTTTAACGCGCTGGAGTGTGCGCCTGTTTTGCTGGCGTTGGGGGTTTGGCTGGGTCCAGCGAGTTTTGGGGATGGAGGGTGTGGGTATCATGGGCTTGGAAGCGGTGGGGAAAGGGAGGGACACACACGCCTAGCTGTGTGATTGGCAGTTGGTACGCAAAGGCATCTTGATGTGAGCGATGATGGATGAATGCTGTGGAAGCTTGATGCTGGTGGATGAAGCTATGCGCGCTTAATCTACAGAGCGGTTATGCGTAGAAATGCGCCCTCTCTCGCAGCTGGTACACTAAGACTTAGCCTTTGGATCGAAGTCCCGAAATCTTGAGGAATCCCAGGCGCGCGGAGACGAATGTGTCCGCTAGAGCGAGGATTGTTTTCCTGAAAGGCGTATTCTAGTGTTTCGGAAGAAAGGTGTCTTTGTGGAATTTTCACACATGTTGGAAAGGGTGAAGCGGTTAAGAAGATGCGCTTTCACAGCTTTGCTGCACGCCAAGTCGATGACGTAGGATGCTGGAAAGCTTGAGCTTCACTTCACAGGAAGCTGTTCCGAGCACATGGAAAGCAAACTAGAGATCCTGTGTGACAAGTCTTATCTTAAAGGCAGCACGCGACCGTCGCAGGTGGGCAATGTGTTCACGGAACATGTTTGTCGAGTCGAAGCGCGGCGTGGAGGAATGATTGGCGGTTCGGAGTCGAGGCGGGGAGTCCGCATTCTGCTGGAATGGTGAAGGCGCCAAGGTCGGTGTACGACTATCCATCTCGTTGATGGTACGGTACCGTCGCTCATTCAATGTACACGCGGTCACCGTCGAGCAGGATCTGTGACATACGGCAAAATGGACGTCCCGGTGTCGCTCTCGTTTAGCCTCGACGGCGACCCATGGTAGCTGGCCGTCTCCAGCGCACGCCTCTTCTCCGCCGGTTTGCTTGCGTGCCACCGTCTTCATCATCTGCGCATCCAACAACGACACCTTCCTCGCAGAAACTCTCCCGAACACCGACCCGTGACCGCGCGCCTTGGTAGGAGGTTAGAGTCTGCTAGGCGCAACACACATGGCAACTATTCCTGTACCGCCGATAGTGCCCGCGCCGGAGAAGACGCTACAAGACCCCTCGCATGCGCGCCGGCGATCTTCAGCCTCAACTTCGTCACAGTCACAAAATAATACGAATACACACAACCACACGCACAACCGCCGCACCAGCACACACTCGGCCATTGCCCGCAACGTTCTCATGAGCAGCCTCACGCGCCCCGACGCCACCGAGAACTCCGCGCAGAACAGGTACCTGAGCAACGTCGATGCCTCGCGCCAGGGCCAGGCCGCGGCGAGAGGCGTGCAGCACGTCAAGGACCAGGCCGCGCGCAACGGCGACCTGAAGCCGCCGCCCTCGCAGATTTCGCTGCCCCTGCCCAACCACGCGACCCTCTCGAGAGACGGCGTGGGCATCGCAGCGAGCGACACCCCCGCGCCCTCACAGTCGGGCAGCCCGCGCGAGTACGTACCAACCCTCCGACTCTCTCCTACCTTTTCCTCTGCTAACAACCGCCACAGCAACCTCACACGCAACAGCTCCGCCACCTCCACCCCGCGCCTGCGCCCCACGACGCTCGACATCCCCGGCCTCACAAAGTCCAAGGTCTCGCCCGACGGCAAGATTGCCCAGCGCGATGTCGGCTCCAAGCTCGTCATCGTCATGGTCGGCCTGCCCGCGCGCGGCAAGTCGTACATCACCAAGAAGATGGCGCGCTACTTGAACTGGCTGCAGCACGACTGCAAGATCTTCAATGTCGGCGAGAAGCGGAGGGTCCACGCCGCGAGCACAAGCGGGATGCGCCTGTCGCAGAACACACTGGAGCGCGTGCCGACGAGCATACGGGAGGCCCTCGAGCAGCACCGAGACAGCCCCGCCCAGATTGCCGCGAAGATTCTGATCAACGGCGATGCGGGGCAACATGCACAGCACGACGGCGACGGCAGCGCCATAGACGACGCCCCGCGCGTGGAGGTGACATCTCCCGAGCCCAGGGAGGACGCCAATGGCGAGGAAGACGACGACGAGAACATGGACCAGTCCGCGGGCTTCTTCGACCCCAACAACGCCCGCGCCGCCTCCATCCGCGAGCAGTGCGCCATGGAGACCCTCGACGACCTGCTCGACTACATCCTCAACGGCTCCGGCTCCGTCGGCATATTCGACGCGACCAACTCCACGCTCGTGCGCCGCAAGAAGATCATGGACAAGATTCGCAGCCGCGCCGGCCCGGAACTCAATGTCCTCTTCGTCGAATCCGTCTGCCGCGACCAGAACCTCCTCGAATCGAACATGCGCCTCAAGCTCAGTGGCCCCGACTACCAAGACAAGGACCCCGTCGCCGCGCTCGAAGACTTCCGCAAGCGCGTCGCCATCTACGAGCGCAACTACGTGCCGATTGGCGACTACGAGGAAGACCACAACATGCCGTATGTCAAAATGGTGGACGTTGGCCGAAAAATGATATCACACCAGATCAAAGGTTTCCTCGCAGGCCAAGCAGTCTACTACCTCCTAAACTTCAACCTCGCGCCCCGCATGATCTGGATCACCCGCCACGGCGAATCAACCGACAACGTCGCGGGCCGCATCGGCGGCGACTCCGACCTGTCCCCCAACGGCGAGCGCTACGCAGCCGCCATGTCACGCTTCGTCGACGCCCAACGGCGCTCCTGGGCCGTCCGCCAAGCCGACAAAATGGCACACACGCATTTTCCCCCAGTGCCCGGCGACCACACGCCGCCCAACCCGTACTTCAGCCTCGAGAACGAAGAGAATAAGAATTTCTGCGTCTGGACGAGTATGCTGAAGCGCAGTATTGCGACGGGCGCGCGGTTCGACGAGGATGATTACGAGGTGAAGCAGATGCGTATGCTGGACGAACTTAATGCGGGGATTATGGAGGGGTTGACGTATGATGAGATTCGCACCAAGTACTCGGCTGAGTATCTCCTCCGGCGACGCGACAAGCTTTCGTATCGTTACCCCGGGCCCGGCGGCGAGGGCTATCTCGACGTCATTAATCGCATTCGCCCCGTCATTGTCGAACTCGAGCGCATGACGGATCATTGTCTCCTGGTTACACATCGGAGTGTGGCGCGAGTACTTTTAGCGTACTTTCAGGGACTGAAGCGCGAGGACGTGGCGGATCTCGATTGTCCGCTCGGCATGCTGTATCAATTGGAGCCCAAGCCGTACGGCGTCGAGTTCAAGGCTTGGAGGTATAATAGTGAGACAGAGGGGTTTGATTATTTGCCGGATTACAAGCTCAGGCGGACGACGGTGCCGCCGAGTCAGTTGGGGTTCGGATAGGTGGGTGGGGTGGCTATACTAGGGATAGTGTGGTGTGTATGAATATAAATGCGATTACGATTATGACTACGAGGGCTCGGAGATACTATACTATGCACGATCCTATCTTAAAGCGCTGCATTAAATGTGCCTTCTTTCTAGTCCGGCACAACACCCGTGACTAGAGCTAAGAGTGGGCGCAGTTACTATGACAGTTACGGCTGGTGATCTCGAGCTAAGCATGCAGAACTCACGGGCATGTAATCTTTGCCCACCCGCCTAGATTAATTCCTTGCAACACTCTAGCACGACATTAACGCGCACCTAAAGCTAGGCAGACACGTCTCGTCTTGTCTCCCCGCGCTGGGATTTCTTAAGCTCTCGCCCAAGCCTCCTCCAGCACGTCAAACCATCCAAAGCCCATGGCATAACTATCCCCGTACACCAGGTTAAGGCCTACAAAATGCTCCCTCAAGACCGCCATGGTCCAATCGCTAGGACCCAATGCCTTCAAAAATCACACCACGCAGCCGAACCCCAAGGTGAAGCCGTGAATGTAGAAGACAGCTGCACGTCTCGGTCTAGGCTATCGACCAGCGCACGCATCGTCCTGTACACGAACTCGCCGCTCGCCGGTCCAGAGTAACTCAAGTCTGTCCAGCGCATGTTGATATCAGTCTTGCGCTGAAACTCCTCGCTCCCGAGGCGACAGCGATGCGACTCGTCGGTGAAGTACACGCCGAGCGGTCGGTCTTCAATAACAATGGACTTGAGATTAGACAGACGGCGGCAAATGTCGAGCATGCGCTGTGATATAGTGTCCTTAGCTTCCGTCTCTTCGTTGAGCAGGTTCCAGAATTAGTTCTTGTTGTTTG
>Ga0265798_10011958_pt1 | contig 10528 bp, 12 predicted proteins | sample P3T30metagenome_FD_192430 | JGI IMG/M metagenome (GOLD analysis project Ga0265798, IMG submission 192430) | Plant litter microbial communities from East Loma Ridge, Irvine, California - P3 T30 | ecosystem: Environmental > Terrestrial > Plant litter > Unclassified | place: USA: California... | reverse complement strand
TCAGGTTCGGAATACGGGGAGGCCATGTAGCCCACTTGCTGCGTCGATAGGCTGTACAAAAGACCCCCTGCATCATATGCAGGTCCTGTGTAAAGCAGGATGTAATCCTCGCGTTCCTCGATGATGCCAAGCCACATATCGGGGATCATATGGTTAGGCGAAGGGACACCGACGAGCAAGGGATTAAAGGCCAGATGTTGATGTTGTTCGGGCACGACGATGTCGATGCCTGATAGGAAGGCTGTGAGGTCATCGTCGAATTCTTCCTCGATATCTAGGGGCAAGGGAACGGGTGAGGAAGGATCTAGTGAGTGCGCGCTGAACCAGCTGCGTTGAATCTGGGGTTGGCGGTCGGGTGGAAGGTGCGAGCAAGCGTGGGCGACGATGCGGTTGTGTAGATCTATGCACTTGTCAACCTCAAAGCCCATGGTGAACGTCGAGTCGCAAAGGTGTGTTGTGGGCGGGGTTTGTTGGTGTACACGTGTTGGTGAATTAAGGTAGCCGGAAGGCACGGTTAGGAAGCGCCCCATTCAAGAGAAGATCTGACTCGGCAACACCTACCTAAAGCTGTTGATCTAGAGGTCTACATTGCCTTCGGATCTCGGAAACATTTTGCTCTACACCAATGTAGTCTGCAGCGGGCCTGTCTAGTCTCCTCCGTGTGTGAGTTGGAGGCGTCTTGGACACATTGAGGAACACAGGAAACAGCAGGAGCAGGAACAGGAACAAGATGATGGCCTAGAACACAGACGAAGAAGGCGTATGGATCCACGCACTAGGTCGACCCTGCCGTTCGACAGTGGTTCCTGCCTGTGGGAGACTGGTCGCGCTTGCCAGAGCACGCGCACGCAGAACAAGCTGGGGAAAGGGCAGGCGAGCTGTCAGGTCCAATCTGAAACCCTTGTCACGACCAAGACCTTGCCGGGGCAACCAGCAACACACGACCGTAACAACTGGTGCAAGGCGATTGCAGTCAAAGAACAGCCGTCTTGTGCATGAGAACAGGGCCTCCGTGTTATTGGCCGTGCTGGACATGTCAAACCGCACCGGGGGACAAGCTGCTGCCATGTGACGGCTCCGGGGCGTGTGCATGGGTAGTTTACCTTGTCGGTTAGGGCAAGGCGCTTGATGCAGATAGCTAATCGCCTTCTCCTCTTCTCTCGGCCAACCTACAGTACACGCCATCGCGACGACGCTTCACAAACCTTCTACGTGATAATCAACTGAGCAGCTGTCCAGGTACGTCACGCTCGCTCTCATTTCGCTCCCGCTAGGCCGCAATCGCCGAAGCGCTGCGTGGCGCAAGCAGCACTCAGCCGCAGTTGTTGCAGCACGACCCCCGTTGCGGCCATGGTGCCTAGAGCCATAACACCCTGAAGCCGCTGTTCTCCAACTTCAATCACCGCCAGTCCAGCTCTCCATCCACATACTCACCACCTCCCTCACAGATCTTGCTGCCCCCACCGCCGCCTCAATAACCCATTCCCCACGACACCATGGCCGAGATTCGACGAAAGCTCGTTATTGTCGGTGACGGCGCCTGTGGAAAGACCTGTCTGCTCATGTACGTCCTCGCCCTCGCCCATCACTCTTAACACTACTGTAAAACAGCTGCTAACGGTGCCGTCTGCAGCGTCTTCTCCAAGGGCACCTTCCCCGAGGTCAGTACTCGCCGCCCGCCTCGCCTGCATCCCTGAGCCGCGTCAGCCTAGCTGTTCCGCCTGCACTCGCAGCCATCTCTGCCTGCACTCCCTCCCAACGCACCCACTAACGTGTCCGACTGCAGGTCTACGTCCCCACCGTTTTCGAGAACTACGTCGCCGATGTCGAGGTCGACGGCAAGCACGTCGAGCTCGCCCTCTGGGATACCGCCGGCCAGGAAGATTACGACCGTCTGCGCCCTCTCTCCTACCCCGACTCGCACGTTATCCTGATTTGCTTCGCCATCGATTCGCCCGATTCGCTTGACAACGTCCAGGAGAAGGTACGGCAAATGCCTCACACGCGTACAAGCAGCCGCTGACACACAACAGTGGATCTCCGAGGTTCTGCACTTCTGCCAGGGCCTTCCCATCATCCTCGTTGGATGTAAGAAGGATCTGCGCTTCGACCAGAAGACGATTGAGGAGCTACACAAGACCTCGCAGAAGCCCGTGACACCCGAGCAGGTTAGTAGCCACACTCCACCCACCAGTCACCCACTAACACACCCAGGCCGAGGATGTGCGCAAGAAGATCGGTGCCCAGAAGTACCTCGAGTGCTCAGCCAAGACGAACGAGGGCGTCCGAGAAGTATTCGAGCACGCCACCCGGGCTGCCCTGTTGACCCGGAAAGAGAAGAAGACCAAGAAGTGCTTGATCTTGTAAGCCTGGACAAGACTTTGCGACGATATAGGTCGAGAGCCGCCGCAACCGCGCGATGTTGAGCCTGGACAAGAGCAACACGGTGGCGGCTATCGGGTGTCTAATTAGTGGTCTATTTGAGAAGGAGGGCAACATGTCATGGGCCGGTAGGGGTAGCAGACAAGCCGACTCCTTCCAGTCTGCTTGCAGTCTCATCTCTGACGGCACCTATACGAGGCGTTACTGTGCTGGATCTTTTGTGTGTTTGGACCGTACATCATCTTGGGGTAGTTCATGATGGGGTTATCTTCTCAGAAAGCGTGTGGATCGAGATTGAGCAAATGGTAGGATCTTTCTAATAACCGGGTGCTTTGTTTTGCTCTTATCGTGTCTACCCATATCAATCGTTGAAGCCTGTGAACTATATAACATGACTCTCTTCTTGGTGACTTCTCCATCGTGATCTCAACTTCTCTATGATTAAAGCATAGTTCAAGACACATCCACATATAGGTGATGTGCCAATCTGAAACACGCCTCCCCATCATATCATCACATCGTGCATCCACCCTTATCTCGCACCAAACACCGCATATCTCTCGCATTATCTCCCTCTCCTGACTCGCTCCGTCACATCTCTCTCCACATACCAAGCCCATACTTATGCAACGCATGTACCAAGCCTGTTCCTAGAGTATCCAATCCTCTTGATCCGGATGTGAGGTTCCGATGTACCGCCCCGCCTTTAATGCAGGCGAGATGCGAGGCGAGAGGCGAGGAGGAGTCTGAGGGCTGGGGCCTTGCTTGAGATGTGCTGGTGCTGGTGCTGGTGCTGGGGCCGGTGGGTAAGGTGTGTGGGAGGGTGGGTACGCAGTACTGTGCAGTGGATAGGTGGATATGTAGAGCGGAAAGTGGAGATGCGCTGGGGGATCAGGCCACCAAGCTATTGTCGGTGTCTGCACTGTCTGCTTGATGGTAGATGTGAGGTGGCTTGCGATGTTGGGCAAAGTATATATGTACTGCTTGTTGCCTTGGGGATCTTCGGTGTTGGGAACATGTGCACATGAAATCGTTATGATGTGTGGATACATGTATTTATGTATAGGTATATATACAATGTGTCCGCGTAGTGTCTCTCCTCAAGACCAGACTGCTGGTTGTATGTGCAACTCCGACTATGCCGTGTCCCTGAACGCCCGTGCTAGTAATGCTTATCCGTACCCAAATCTTATATGCTACATGAAAATCGAAAGCGCGGTGAATGCTCCCACGAGCGCGAAGAAGGACGTCGAAGTCGAGGACACCGCAGCAGCAGTACCCTCCTGGTCTTGAGGTTGTCCGGCACCCGCTGTATTCGAGCTCGCTCCCCCAGTCCCAGTCGCTGTCTTCGATGCCGAAGGAGATGCGGTACCTATAAATTTCAAGTCAGTCAATGTTACTCCGATGTCAAAGACAGAAAAAGGCCCAAACATACCAGTAGAACTCTCACTCTCAGCAACAACATCCTGCTCCTGTCCCAAGACCCCCAATCCCACTCTACTGCCCTCGAAATCAAAAACACTATACACGTTCTTCAGAAACACATCGCCCACCAACCACTGATTGTCGGCAAACGTCTTCCTGCCCACGATATTACTCCTGCACAACTCCGATCCGTCGTCTTTACCCCCCACCCAATCCGCCGTGGAGATGTTGTATACACGATCGTTGAAGGAGAATTGTATGGCAGCGCTGGTGTCGCAGGGTACGAAGAACGTCTCGCCGTCTTGTTCGAAGCCCTGGATTTGGGAATGTAGAGCCAGAGCATCTGGTTCGGGTATGAGGATGAAAGAGGTGCCCGTGTCCATAATCGCGGTTCGGTCGACCCCAGTGGTAAGATTAGCAGACTTTCCATCTACGCCAGCGTCTTGTAACGGTATCTCCCAGAACCCTGATTCGTTGTCTACGCATTCGATGTAGTTGATGTCACCGGTGAAACGATCTTTGTTCACTTCTCCCAGATTCAGCTCGCCATCCATCTTGCCATCCTCGCCTCGACTCAGATGTATACCGTAGAGTTTTGCGCCGATGAGGTCCTGGCTCGAGAGCAGGTCCATGATCTGCGGTGCGGCGATTTCATCGTCGCCTGTGCCTTGGACGCCGCGGCCGATGCCGAGTATGCCGTCCATGGGGTATGCGCGGAACTCGTCGGATACGTTCGTCGCGAGACCGAATGTGAGGGTGGGGGAGAGCGAGGGTCCCAGGTGGAGGACGTCGGTTGCGAGATGCCCGGAGGAGGAACCTGTGCCGTAGGTTACGCTGAAGGGGGTTGTTGCGTCGGTCTGGGTGTTGCGTTAGCATTTGAACTCGTACTGATGTCCGATCCGAAGAGGGATACAAGAGAGATGGAGGTGAGAAGCATAACGTACTTTCAGCGTACTCGAATCCGCCGTCCCGAAAGTCGCATGCGTCTTACACGCTTCGCTCTCGCATTCCTCACTCATAACCCAGGTATTGCTCGCCGCTGAATCGAGCAGCAAATGGTATTCATCTGTGCTGTCGCCGAACGTTACGGCGACCATGTAGCTGAGATCACTGCCATCTTGGTCTATGGCTACGCTGTTTTCTTGGCTGGGGTTGTTCGAATTGACGATGTTGTAGGCGTTTTGGCGGGAGCGTAATGAGGGTGTGCGTATGCGACGGAGGGGAAGCGTTATGGAGCGCGTGGTTCCTGCTTGTGAGGACGGTGGCGAGGAGGTTCGGTGCGAGTGCGTTGATGTGGAGGCTGTCTTGCCGGAGGTATAGTGGTAAGGGTAGAATGCTGTCGCTGTAGGTAGGATTGCTGCCGTTGAGAGCGCGAGCCAGGTCGGCAGGTAGGTGTGCATGGTGTTGTGACGTCGGTATCTAGAGTCTGAGCTCTTCAGTCCTTTCGCCTTTCCAATTGCTGTGTGACGTCTTCTCGAGGAATCGTGGTATCAAAGTCGCTTTCCAGTGTTCCAAATGCGATGTTGTTAACGCGTCTCGTTCGCCTTCAGCCGTGAACGAATCCAATCTAACCCGATCGCCAGAAACGAACGTAAATAACAAGGCGCAGTAAACGTATACACAAGAAGAAGAAAAGATAACGACTACGCAATACCCGCCTGAACGAATGGCACCTAGGTAGGACGTGCGGCTGAAAAGAAGGACAATGCGGGTATGATCATCCAAAAGGCACAAGTAGGTAAACAGTCCCTCAAGCTTTCCAAACGCCACAGAAAACCCAAGTTATCGTAAATAACAAGAAGAAGACGATGAGAAACGTAAAGCAGTTCAGACGAAAGAAAGCACCAACGCCATCGCGCCATGCACCGCGCAAGCCTCACCCAACATGACGTCCTTGGCTCTCTCTCCGTCCCTATCACGATATGGATCCATCGGACGCGCAACCCGGCTAGTTGAGAAATGTGGGGCGCGCTAACGTCCATCGTGTTTACCCCTGGAACCGACGTTCGTTTGAAACAGCGAGGTCATGTCTGACAGGACCAATGACAGCTGCATGATGCAGCAATCTGCATCGGTTGTCTGGCATCTGGCATCTTCCTCGCTGGGGGCGAGGATGGGTTCAAGGCTTTGATTTGCTGGTTGGCAGAGCTGATGTAGACGATCTTAGGAAGGGAAGGTGGGCTTGGCGTAATGCGATGGGCGACGGAGAGGCCGATGGGGGACGATCGGTTTGGGAGTGGAGTGTTTTGATTATGCAATGGTCTAGGACGAGGGCAAAGTCTTGTTAGCACTGCGATTGACGGAACTTGAGAAGGTGTCTATGACTGGTTCATTCAAATGGTTCTACGAGATCTGGTTGCGAAAGTTTTGACATCTACTATTTCGCCCCCGCCTGAATCATCTCTGGCGCTTTCTTGACACCCACCACCTTCTTTGCCTCCATAATCTCCAGCCTGCTGAGACCCATACCGCTCAGGTATTCGTTGAAGCTGCCAAGAACCTTCTCAAGACCTTGTCTGAGACATTCTCTGGCTTCATCTACTTCAGGCACCTTCCTCCTCTCCGCTTCTGGCTTGCCGTTCGTCTCCTTGTCGCTCCAGTGTATAGGAGCTGTGTCCATGTACTCATCGATCTTCTTCAGCGCAATAGTGAATATGCGCACTATGCTTGGTATTCCTTGGTGAAAGCGTCCTAAGCTGTCTTCGGCAAGAGAAAACACTGCAAGGTTTGCTAGTGCAGTCGCGGCATTGCAGACTTGGGAAAGTTGAGAGTAAGGTGCGCCGAGGACGACAATATTCGATGTGCGTTGGAAGGAATGCTGGAACAATAAGCCGACCGGGGAAGAAACAAGCTTGTTGTAATAAGTCGTGAAGAACGACTCGGCTTCCCGGGCACCTTCTTGGGCCTTCTTCATTCCTTTGTTGATGGCTTCCCGACTGTATGCTTGCTGTGCGTTTCCTGGAGCGCTGTGTGACTTTGCAATACTGGCGGTTGCTGCTTCGACATGTTCCCACCTGGTACTTGGTTGTGGTGGCGCAGCAGCAATCGGCTTGTCGTCCTTTAGCGGTTGTGCGATACGAGGAACCAGATTGATAGGCCCGGTTGGCTTGTCTTGACCTGATGCGTCGCTGGGCTGGTAGGCTGGATCGAGACCAGCACTGACACGTTCGATAAGCCACTTGAGCTGTCCCAGACAGATATCCGTAACTTGTTGATGTGTCGGAGCCTTCTTACGATCCATCTCGCTGTAGATAGTCTTGCGGCGCTCGGGAAAGGCGTCGGTGATGAGGGCTAGCTCCCAGAAAGCAATGGCCTGAATTAGTTAGCAGTGAACGTAGTAATAGTATCACTTCCTCTTACCTTGACAGTATCCTTCTTCGACTTGAGTCCGTTCAAAAGGGATCCATTGGGGTCGGTAGAGTCGTTGGTGATGGGCACATCGTTCTTCAAGGGCTCCTGTGCGAGGTACACATCGAAGGTCTTGTTGACAAACTCCCAGAGCACAACGAGAAGCGTTCCTTCTGTGACGAACATGAAGCACAGAGGAAGGAATGGAGCAAGTCCTGTAGGTGTGGAAGTCTTGGACAAGCTCCAGAGGTATCGACTGAAGCTGTAGTAGTAGCTCCAGATCAGGTTTCGGGTTCCGAGGTAGTAAAGGCAGAAACCGGCAGCTGCAACGACCGAAGCCAAGAAGGTCGAATGTGTTGCAATGCCCTTGAGCGATCTCGTAAGAACATGTCTGGGCTTGGGACCCCGTCGTGCCGGTGTGGAAGTGGTCGCGTCACCCCGCTCCTTCTTAGGCTTCATCGCCTGCAACTCAATCTTGTCGTAGTCCCTCCACAAGTGTACCCCCGATTGTGCTGCTGATAGTAGGTAGAAGAGATAGCGCAGGTAGAGCGGCCTCTCGTTCAGCCGGAATCGCTCGTGCATGCGGCCGGCCTCGATGAAGTTGAGCCTGGCTTGAGTGCCCCGCGACCAGATATAAGTTTCGACAAACAGCATCGCGGAGAAAGCGTACGCGACAAGCGTGATCAGCGTCGCCGGACGGAAGAAGTATTTCTTGAACGTCTCGAATCGGGTCTCTGTTTGGCGGCGGCCAACATGCCACTGTGCGACGCGAAGGACGTAGATGGAAAGGGCGGAGAGAAATATGAGGAGGGTCCGAATGCCAGTGAGGCCTAGAGGAAACCACAGCCATAGCACTGTGCTTGTTAATAGGTGTGTATGGGTTTCATTCAGGATTTCTCACTGTTGTCCCATTCTCCCATCCAGCATGCGATCGCATAGCATAGCAGCAGCGTGTATCGACTGGCCTTGTTGAATCTTCGGTGCAGAGCAGGCGTCAGGTAGTCTCTGTACGGGCGCACTTGCGTTCCCAGCGGTGCGAGCGCCATGTTTGCGACAGTTCGGGGCAGAGAGAGCGTATGAGTGAGGAACTGGCTATATCATAGCAAAGAAACAGAAGGATGGCGTCGCGCCAAGAGTAATTCGAACGCGCTGATGCGGCAGTCTGATGTACTGCAGCAGTGAAAGCTGCCCGACTTTGTCAAACAAACATTGTTGATCGGCGCAGCTACCACTTCGTCGCCGACAGCTGCACGCTTACCTAAGGGATCCGCTTGTGCCTTGAGCCATGTGCCCTAGCCGCGGTCCTTCGTCATCGCCGCAGGAACCACCGAGCACCAACCTCCAGGTAGCCACGATTGGACTTGCGTACTAGGTTGCAACAACCCCACACACGATCGCATAGCTCCAAACATCGTCCAGACACTCTTCTAGAAGATCATCGAGTGCCGCTTCCCTTATCCGGCACCATGTCTTTCCAACGCTCCAGCGCCCTCGAATCGCAACCCACGACATGGCGAAGGGACGACGATCCGTCATACGCCGATGACCCAGAGTTCCGCGACTTCGCCGACAAGCTTTCCGACGACCTCTTCGCCCTGACCCGCAACGTCGCCCGCCTGTCGCAAGAGACGGGCAAGCTAGGGACCAAGCACGAGACCGCTCGTGTGCGCGAGCGCGTGAAGACGACCGTCGAAGAGACATCGGAGAAGTTCAAAGAGCTTGGAGAGGGACTGAAGAAGATCACCACCTGGCCCGATGTTGGGGTATGGATACCTCGTTCTTGAGATGGAAGCCGGTAGCTAACAGACCACAGCCCTCGCAGAAGTTCACGCAATCGAAGCTCCAGCGCGAATTCAAAGCAACACTCACCGAGTTCCAACACCTCCAGAAGCAAGCCCTAGAGAAAGAGAAGCAGTCGGCACAGGCGGCACGCACAGCCCTGCAAGACGTATCATCGCCAAGCGAAGAGCGGGGAGGAGACTTTGGGCAACAACAAGAGCAGGAGCAGCTGCGCTTGGCAAACCAGGATGAGGTCGACTTCCAAGAGTCGATGATCATCGAGCGCGAGTCTGAGATCCGCAACATCGAGCAGTCGGTTGGGGAACTCAACGAGTTGTTCCGCGATGTTGCGCATATGGTGCACGAGCAGGGTGCGCAACTCGACATCATCGAGGAGAACGTTGAGGTCACGCATGACGCGTCGCGAGGTGCACATGTGAACCTTAAGCAGGCGAGCAATTACCAGAAGAGCGCGAGGAGTAAGGCGTGTATCCTGCTGCTCATTCTCGCCATTGTCTTGGTCATCATCATTCTTGCGGTCGTTTTGGACTAGATGATACGTACATCGTCTCTGTAATGCTTGGTTTTGCTTGTTTTCGGCGTTGCATTGTACATTTGGGGGGATCTTATACCACGGTGCATTTCATTGCAAATTTCTGTCGTTTTCGAAATGTGTTTTTGCCAACTATGTCTTTTGGCTCTCCATCGTATGCTTTGCAGTGGCTCTTGTGTTAGCCAAGTCATATCTAATCAATGTTCAACATTTCCTCTCACTATCGTGTGTCCTTCCTGTGTTGGTTGCTCGCTCCTTCCCCCACGTGCCTCTCAGGACAGTGCTCGGCTCACTGAGAAGGCGCGCTATAGGAACTTTCTCTCACCTCGCGTCATGCCACATCACTGACTGTCACTTTACGTCTCTGCTTCGACGCCGCTTGCATGTTCCCGAACGCTTCCAACGGCATTCGGGCTGCAGCTGCATCTTCGGATCCGCTGGACTTTACCGACAGTAGCGACCTTGATGACATCGGCGACCTGAATTCCCAAGACTTACTACCGCTGTTAGAACGCACACCTACACCGCCGCCACCACTCATGTCTCGTCACAACCCTTTACAGGTCGATTCCATGAGTGTCAGAACCTATTCCAAGAACAAGGTTGCCCCGCCACTGCACAGGTACATCTTCCCTATTGACATGCAGGGCTTAACTCACATATTCTCAGTGTCGCGGCACAACGAGGCATACCAGTCCATGTCGTCGTCGAAGTTGGCCCAGAACGCAAGGAATACTATGTTCAGAAAGCATTCTTAACACACCACTCCGACTACTTCCGCAAGGCACTCAGTGGTACCTGGAAGGAAGCCAAGGACGGAGTCGTGAGTCTGGACGATATTGAGCCAGGTGTCTTCAACCTATTCCTGGAGTGGATGTACACCCAACAGGTTCCCGTTATTTGGGCCGACTACTCTCGTATCATGAACCGATCGGTCACGCCCTTAGACATCTGCAAGATCAAGCTGTATGTGTTCGCCGATCGGTTTGCAGTGCCTGTTTTACGGACAGCTATGAACCGACAGATAGTCCAGGACTCTGA
>Ga0265798_10011957_pt1 | contig 10528 bp, 11 predicted proteins | sample P3T30metagenome_FD_192430 | JGI IMG/M metagenome (GOLD analysis project Ga0265798, IMG submission 192430) | Plant litter microbial communities from East Loma Ridge, Irvine, California - P3 T30 | ecosystem: Environmental > Terrestrial > Plant litter > Unclassified | place: USA: California... | reverse complement strand
GATCGCCGCGCCGGCAGCGTTCATCGCCGCGCAGGCGGACGCGCAGGTTGCGGGTATCGGTTTTGCCGATCCGGAATCGGTGATCCTCGGCGCCAAGGCGCTCGACGCCGCAAACCAGACGATCGCGACGACCTACAAGGCTCAGCTCGATCAGGCCCGCACCCGTCAGCAGGCGCTCGACACGGAGCTTGCTACGATCTGGGCGCCGCTCGACACGAACAAGGACAAGCAGTTGTCCGACGCCGAGGTTCAGGCAGCACAGGCCGCCAAGAGCCCGGTGCTGGCACGTCTCGAAACCGCGCAGAAGGCCGGTCAGCAGGAAGTCAGCCGCCTGCGCGCGCCTGCGACGCTGGCCCAGGCTTATGCGATCGAACAGATCTCGATGAAGTACGAGACCGCGATGAAGTCGGTCGTCGCCGCGCAGAAGGTCAGTCTGCTGCTCTCGGCCGGTGCTGTGCAGTATAACACGCCCGCCGCCGACCTGACCGACGAGATCAAGACCGAACTCGATCGCCAGACGCCAAGCGTGTCGGTAACGCCGCCCGCCAACTGGCAGCCGAGCCAGCAGACCGGCCAGCTGTTCCAGCGGTACCAGCAGCTCGTCTATTACAGCGCGATGCAGCGCCAGCAGGGCGGCGCCGCTGCTCCCGCCGGTGCGGCACCGAAGAACGCGCCGCAGGGCCGCTGATCGTCACCATGAGCGACGACGCAGCACAGCGCACCACTGGCCCGCTCGATATCGGGCGGGTCATGGCGGCGCTGCCGCATCGTTACCCGATGCTGCTGGTCGATCGGGTCGAGGAGATCATCCTCGACCGGTCGATCACGGCGATCAAAGCGGTGACGATCAACGAGAGCTTCTTTCAGGGGCATTTCCCCGGTCGCCCGATCATGCCCGGCGTACTCATCGTCGAAGCGATGGCGCAAGCTGCCGGCATTCTCGCGGTGGAGAGCATGGACCTCGCCGGTTCGGGCAAGCTCGTCTATTTCATGGCGATCGACGGTGCGAAGTTCCGCAAACCGGTCGAGCCGGGCGTGCTGCTCAAGCTCGAGGTCGAATTCGTGCAGAAGCGGTCTAGCGTCTGCAAGTTCGCCGGCCGCGCCACGATCGACGGACAACTGGCGGCGGAGGCAAACTTCACCGCGATGATCGCCGATCCGCCCAAGGCATAGCGCGCCCGTGGACGCGCTGACCTGGTTCGGGCTGCTGGCGCTGTCCTTCACGTTGCTATGTTACGCGCTGGAGAGCCGATCGTCCTGGTGGACGCTCGGCTTTGCGGCGGGATGTGTGCTCGGCTCCATCTACGGCTTCCTGCAAGGGGCGTGGCCGTTCGGCGTGGTCGAGGCGATCTGGTCGGTCGTGGCGTTGCGGCGTTGGCTGGTGTTGTGCGCGACGTGAGTTGCACAGGCACCGCTGGTCTGTTAGGGGACGCGCCTTCGTGGCTGGTCGGTAACCAGCGACATTTTTTCGGAGTTTCGACGTGAAGAGCAATACGCACCCCGACTACCACATGATCAAGATCCAGATGACCGACGGCACCACGTTCGAGACGCGCTCGACCTGGGGCAAAGAAGGCGATCTGATGCAGCTCGAGATCGATCCGCTCGCGCATCCGGCATGGACCGGCGGCAAGGGCCAGATGCTCGACGCCGGTGGTCAGGTGGCGCGCTTCAACAAGCGTTTTGGCGGTCTTTCGCTGACCGGCAAGAAGTAAACGCGAACGCCACGTTAGCGGCGCGTTAACTGTCGCGGATTAGCCTCTCCTTCCGTCGCATCGGGCGTACGGGAGGGGAAGCTATGATTGCCGCCGAATACGAACCCGCCCAAAGCCACGGTCGCCGCCGCAGCCCACGCGCGCCGATTTCGCTGGATGCCAAGATCGGTCGGGGCGGACTTGATCGCACGCTGTGCAGGATCACCGATCTTTCGCTGCATGGTGCCAGGTTGCACACCTATTCCCCGCTGCAAGCCGGATCGATGATCTGGTTGACCTTGCCCAAACTCGGCCAGATCAGCGCGACGATCATGTGGGCTGACGATTATGTCGCCGGCTGCCAGTTTCATCAGCCGCTTGACGATACCGCTTTCGACAGCCTTGCCGCCGCGCACGGTCGCGGTTGAAGATCGCCGCCATTGCTATGGCAGAGGCATTTGCTCGGCTAGGCCGGCGGTAGTTCCGACAACGACGCATGGCCGAGCGGCTCCGATATGGCAGACGCGTGGGTCGACCTCTCCCAATGGAATGATACAGCCGGCCTTTCTGGAACGCCGGCGCATTGCGTGCTGGCCAAAGCATCGTATCGTCGGCTGAGTAAGGCTTCGGGGAAGAGGGCATCTATGCGTTGGCTGGCGATCATGGCGGCGGTGGTGGTGGCGTTTCCGGTCGCGGCAGCGGCGGCCGATCCGACTTCTATCGTGTTGAAGCCGGCCGGCGTGTTCGACGGCGTCGACGGGAAGGTGCACGCCGGCTGGGAGGTGATCGTCACCGGAGACAAGATCGTCGCGGTGGGTCCCGATCTGCCCGTTCCTGCCGGAGCGCAGATCATCGACTTGGCGGGCGACACGCTGATGCCCGGCATGATCGAGGGGCACAGCCATCTGTTTCTCCATCCCTACAACGAAACGAGCTGGGACGATCAGGTCTTGCACGAGCCGCTGGCACTGCGCACCGCGCGCGCGGTCGCGAATGCCAAAGCGACGCTGCTGGCCGGGTTCACCAGCGAACGCGATCTCGGCACCGAGGGGGCGGGCTATGCGGATGTTGGGCTGAAGGCCGCGATCGATCAGGAAATTGTGCCCGGTCCCCGCCTGTCCGTCGCGACCCGTGCGATCGTGGCGCTGGGTGCTTATGGGCCGAAGGGCTTCGAGCCTGGCGTCGTGATCCCACAAGGCGCGGAAGAAGTCTCCGGCGTCGACCAGATCGTCGCTGCGGTACGTCGCCAAATCGCGGCGGGGGCGGACTGGATCAAGCTCTACGCCGATTACCGCTGGCGTCCGGGCGAAGAAAGCCGGGCGACGCTCAGCCTCGACGAAATGAAGGCGGCGGTCGCAGCGGCGCACGACGCGGGCCGGCCGGTCGCCGTTCATGCTGCGACGGCAGAGGGCATGCGCCGGGCTGTGGCCGCTGGCGTCGACACCATCGAACACGGCTACGGCGGCACGCAGGAAATCTTCGCGAGCATGGCCGCGAAACACATCGCTTTATGTCCTACGCTGGCTGCGTCGGATGCGACCGCGCGATACCGGGGGTGGAACGGCAGCGAACCCGCACCGGCTGCGGTCGAACTGAACCGCAACAGCTTCCGGCTGGCGATCAAGGCGGGTGTGCCGATCTGCATGGGCGGCGACGTCGGCGTGTTCGCGCACGGCAGCAATGCCCGTGAGATGGAGTTGCTGGTCGCCGCAGGCATGAGCCCGGCCCAGGTGCTGATCGCGGCGACCTGGGGCAACGCGCGCTGGCTGCATCTGTCGGAGAAGGTCGGCGCGGTGAAGCCTGGTCTGCTCGCCGATCTCATCGCGGTGGAGGGCGATCCGACCGAGGACATACGGGCGGTCCGCCATCTCCGGTTGGTGATGAAGGGGGGCCATATCGTAACGGACGGGGCGGACAGTAAAATCTCGCCGCCCCGGTAAGCAAAAAGTCTCGTTGCCATTGTGCCGACGGCAACACCGGTGCGGTGGGGCATCGCCCGGACGGCGTCGCGATATGCGCTTACGTCAGGCTCGCGCGTGCGAACCTGCGACCTCCAATGAGGAACCCATCGAAGGTTCGGAGGCGCAAACGCTACCCCGCGCCATTCACGATCCGAAGCAACCGACCGAGCCTTCGCGAGTTAACGTGTTGGTCAAAGGAAAGGCGAACGGTGCCGCTTCCCAGTTCTGCCCGGGAGCACACCCGTTCATGCCGGAACGACGACTACCGACATAGGCCGGCAGGTGGCGTCACCGCGTAGGTGCGCCGCAGGGGAGCAAGACGTGATGCGCTTCAACATCAACGGACAGGTTCACGAACTGGACGTGGACATCCGAACCAGCCTGCTCGATTTGTGTCGGGAGCATCTCTCGCTCACCGGCTCGAAAAAGGGCTGCGATCACGGTCAGTGCGGCGCATGCACCATGCTCATCAACGGCCGCCGCGTGAACAGTTGCCTGTCGCTGGCGGTGATGCACCAGGATGACGAGATTACCACCATCGAGGGGCTGGGCAATCCCGAGGCGCTTCATCCGATCCAGGAAGCGTTCCTGCATCACGACGGCTATCAATGCGGCTATTGCACGTCAGGTCAGATCTGTTCGGCGGTCGGTATGCTCGATGAGGTGGCGAAAGGCTGGCCCAGCCATGCGTCCGCCGATCTGGAAAGCGTGACCCTGGATCACGCGGAGATATCCGAACGGATGAGCGGCAATCTCTGCCGCTGCGCCGCGTACCCGAATATCGTCGATGCGATCACCGAGGTCGCCGGTCGTGACGCCCGTGCCGATGCGGAGGTCGCCGCATGAAAACGTTCGAGTATCAACTGGCCGAGAGCCCCGAGCAGGCAGCGGCGGCGGCAATCGCGGCGGACACCCGCTTCATCGCTGGCGGCACCAACTTGCTCGACCTGATGAAGTTGCAGGTCGAAACGCCGGCTCGGCTCGTAGATGTCAGCCGGCTCGATCTCACCGGGATCGAGGAGCGGGAGGATGGCGGCCTCACCATCGGTGCGATGGTACCGAACAGCGATCTTGCCGCCGATCCGCGCGTGATCGCGCGGTACCCGGTGCTGAGCCGGGCGCTCCTGGCCGGCGCCACCGGTCAGTTGCGCAACAAGGCAAGCACGGGCGGCAACCTGCTGCAACGTACGCGCTGTTACTATTTCTACGATATCGCCACGCCTTGCAACAAGCGTGACCCGGGCAGCGGCTGCTCGGCGATCGGCGGCGTCAACCGTATCCTGGCGGTACTCGGCACCAGTGACCAGTGCATCGCGACTCACCCCAGCGACATGGCGGTTGCGATGCGCGCGCTGGACGCGACGATCGTAACGGTGAAGACCGATGGTACCCGCAACCGCATCGCCATCGGCGACTTCCACCGCCTGCCGGGCGATACACCGCATATCGACACGGTGCTGGAGCAGGGCGAGCTCATCACGCATGTCGAACTGCCCGCGCCGCCGCCGGGGCGGCAGACGTACCGCAAGGTGCGTGATCGCGCCTCCTACGCCTTCGCGCTAGTCTCCGTCGCCGGCATCGTGGACGTGCAGGACGGCCGGATCGCCTCCGCGGCGCTCGCGTTCGGCGGGCTTGCGCACAAGCCGTGGCGCGACGCGGCTGTGGAAGCGGCGCTGATCGGGCAAGAGCCGACCGCCTCGGTCTTCAACGCGGCGGCGGATGCGCTGGTCGCCGATGCACGCGGCTTCGGTCACAATGATTTCAAGATCCCGCTCGCCCGGCGGACCCTTGCGGCGACACTCCATGAACTGACGGGAGTTGAATGATGTTCGGGTTCGGCCATACCAACAAACTGCGCATGGATGAGGCGCAGCCCACCAGCCTGCTCGACCTCGGCGCGCAGAACGTCATCGGCAAACCGCTCGATCGCCACGAGGGGCCGCTCAAGGTCACCGGCCAGGCCACCTATTCGGCGGAATATAGCTTCCCCGATATGGTGTACGGGGTGCTGGTCGGCGCGCGTATCGCCTCGGGCCGTGTCGTGTCGATCGATGCCGAGGCGGTGAAATCGCTGCCGGGCGTGATCGACGTGGTCACCGACTACAAGGCGTTCATTCGCAACTCGGGTCAGGGCGGCGAAACCAAGTCTCCGACCCAGGGTGTCGAGGAGATCGCCTATTTCGGTCAGGTGATCGCGATCGTGCTGGCGGAGACCTACGAAGCGGCGCGCGATGCAGCGATCCAGCTTCCGGTCACATATGAGGACGGGGAAGGGCGCTTCGACTTCGCCGCGCACAAGAGCGAGACGGACACGCCGCCGCCGAACAACACGCCCGCCCATTTCACGCAGGGCGATCTCGACACGGCCATGGCCGAAGCCGCCACCACCGTGGACGAGACATTCACCACCCCAAGCCAGAACTCGGCCGCGATGGAGCCACATGCCTCCGTCGCGATGTGGGAGGGGGACAAGCTGATCGTGTACGGATCGTACCAGATCCCGACCAAGGATGCGATGCAGCTTGCCGACGCACTCGGCGTTGGCAAGGACAAGGTGCGGATCGTCGCACCCTATGTCGGCGGCGGCTTCGGCTCCAAGCTCGGCATCGCGCCGGAGACGACCGCAGCGGCGATCGCGGCTAAGCGGCTCGGCCGTCCGGTCAAGGCGGTGATGTTGCGCCAGCAGGTGTTCGACGCGACCGTCCGCCGTTCCAATACCGAGCAACGCATCCGGCTGGCGGCCGATGCGTACGGGCGGTTGACCGGGATCGGTCACGAGACGCTGACGTCCAATCTGCCCGGTGAGGACTTTTTCGAACCGTCGGGGATCGGTACGCACTTCCTCTATCCGGGCGAGCATCGCGTCATCACGCACGATCAGGTGCGGTTGAACCTGGTCCTGTCCGGCTCGATGCGCGCGCCCGGTGAGGCATCCGGCATGCTCGCGCTGGAAATCGCCATGGACATGCTTGCCGAACGAACCGGTCTCGATCCTGTCGAACTGCGCCGCCGCAACGAGCCGCTCCTCGACCCGGAAAAAAACATCCCCTATTCCTCGCGGTCGCTGCGCCAATGTCTGGACGAGGGCGCGGATCGTTTCGGCTGGAGCGAGCGGCACGCGCAGCCCGGGCAGCGCCGCGAAGGCGAGTGGTTGATCGGCATGGGGGTCGCCAGCGCGGCGCGCAGCAACCTGTTGCAGCAGGAGGAAGCTCGCGTCCGGATCGACGCATCCGGACATGCCATCATCGAAACCGCGATGACGGATATCGGCACCGGCACCTATTCCGTGCTGTCACAGGTCGCGGGTGAACTGCTCGGGCTCGACCCCGGCACGATCGAGATCCGCATGGGTGACAGCGATTTGCCGGCGTCGAACGGGTCGGGCGGGTCATGGGGCGCTTGCGGCTCCGGGTCGGCCGTGTATCTCGCCTGCGAGGAACTGCGCCGGCAGATCGCCAAGGCACTCGACGTCGGGCCGGAGGTGATGACCCTGAAGGACGGCCGTGCCATCGCCGGCAACCGCTCCGTGCCGCTTTCGGAAATCGTCGGCGAGGGGCTGGAGGCGACAGGTTCGATCAGCCCCGGCAAGCAGACGGACGCGGTAACGCAGGCGTCGTTCGGCGCGCATTTCGCCGAGGTCGCCGTAAATGTGGTGACCGGCGAAACCCGCGTTCGGCGGATGCTCGGCGTGTTCGCAGCCGGGCGCATTCTCAACGAGAAGACCGCGCGGTCGCAATGTCTCGGCGGAATGACCTTCGGCATCGGCGCCGCGCTTACGGAGGAGGTTCTGCACGACACGCGGAACGGCAAGCTCGTCAATCACGATCTTGCCGAATACCACATCCCCGTAAACGCCGACGTGCCGCAGTTGGAGGTTCACTTCATCTCCGAACGCGACCACCACGCCAACCCGTTGCATGCCAAGGGTCTCGGTGAGCTGGGCATTTGCGGCGCGGGTGCGGCGATTGCCAACGCGATCTATAACGCTTGCGGGGTGCGCGTCCGCGACTACCCACTGACGCTGGACAAGGTACTCGACGGGCTGATGAAGCTCGAGCAACAGGGGCAGCTATCGGCGCGGGCGTGACGACGGCCTGTCTCTGAGCCGGCCCCGCAGTGGCGCGCGGGTGCCGATGCTCAGGAGTATCCGGTCGCCTGGTTAAGCTCCTCTTAGTTGATCGAAGCTAAGAGAGATCGCCATGACCATGCGCGCCGACGTATCCGAGACGACCATCAAGCAGGCCGCGCGCATGTCGGGCGAATTGGGGATCCGCACGCTCGACCTGCAAGCCGACATCGCTGCGCTGGCCGAGCGGGTGACCGCGCAGGCAGCAACGATCGACGAGGTCGGACAGGACGCGAACATCCTGTCCGGGGACGTCGACAATGTCGCAGCAGCCGCACGCGATTCGCGAAACGATACCGCTGCCGCGAAGGTCGTCATCAAGGACTCGACGGCCCAGCTCGGTACTGCCACCGGCGACGTCGTCGACCTGATCGAGCAGGTCAGCCATATCCATGATGGCCTTGGCTCGTTCAACAACGCGCTGAGCGAAGTCGGCTATATCAGCGCCAGCATCAACGTCATCGCCAAGCAGACCAACCTTCTGGCTCTCAACGCGACGATCGAAGCCGCGCGGGCGGGTGATGCGGGCCTCGGCTTCGGCGTCGTCGCAAGTGAGGTCAAAAAGCTGGCCGGCGAGACCGCATCCGCCACCAAGCGGATCGAGCAGTCGATTACCAAGTTGACGCTAGAGGCAGGCGGCATGCTGGAGCGGATCGGCCAGGGTGTCGCCAAGGCGCAGTCCGCACATCGCAGCGCACAGGGGATCGAGGCGCTTGTCGATCATCTGAGGTCGCTGATGCTGGGGCTTGAACGAAACAGCGACAGCGTTGCCGAACGGGTCGACTCGATGGTGCAGGCCGTCGACCGGGTCCGCGCGGGCCTGGTCGCCCTGACCAGCGCGTCTTCGCAAAACGCAACCGGCCTTCAGCAGCTTTCGACGCGGGTTTCGGGGGTAAGCGACGACACCAACGCCTTGCTTCAGATGCTGGCGGAGAGCGGGGCGGAGATGCCGGATTCGCCGTACATCCGTTTCGGCCTGGATGTCGCGCGTTCCATCGGTGATGGCCTCGCCGCCGCTATCGCGTCGGGTGAAATCGCACTCGGTACGATTCTGAACGACAGCTACGCTCCTGTACCGGACAGCGACCCACCGTTGTTCACGCACCCCGCGCAACCGCTCCTGACCCGGCTGGCGCGACCGCATCAGGAGCGCGCACGCGAGTTGCCGGGCTTTTTCGGAATGAGCTTCACGGACCGGAACTGCTTCGGCGCGGTCGCGATGCCGGAACGATCGCTGGCACAGCGGCCAGGCGATCCGACCTGGAACCAGGAATATTCGCGCGCCGGACTGATCTACACCTATCCGGAAACGCGCATCCAGGTCCGCACCGAAACGCCTTTCTGCCTAAAGGCATACCGGCGGCCGCTTACCAAGGGCGGCGTGGTCCTGTTGAAGCAAGTCATCGCCTCGATCTGGGTTGAAGGCCGCCATTGGGGCGTCCTGCAACTGGCATACGAAAATCAGGACTGACGCTGCCGCAACCCGCGTGCGCCTAGCCTGACGTTTTCAGGACAACGGCCGCGACTGAAACTCCGGACCGGAGAAATACCGGATCAGGCGGTCCCGGACACCATCTTCCAGCCGGATATTGCGCCTGCGGCGGTCAGTGGGATCCGCGCGGACGTTCACGAACCCGCGCTGCTGTAACGCCGCAAGGTGTCGCAGGCCCGTGGAGCCCGGCACCGTCGCCCCCACGCAGACGCTGGTGATCGAAACGTCGCCACGCTCCTCACCGCTGATGAACAGGTCGAGCAGGAGATCCCACGCAGGGTCCCGAAACAGGTCGGCGATTTCCGCCAGCTCGGTGTCGCGCCGCCGCCGCGCGCGTGCCACCCGCTTCGCGGAGGCGAGGGCGCGCTCGGCATCCGTCCGAGGCCTTTCGGGGAGGAACGGTTCGCCGCGCCGCCGTTCTTCGTCGGCGAACTGCAAGCTGAGGTCGCGGGTCGCCGCTTCGACGCGCGCGAGTGCTTCATGGATACTCATCGTGACGGTGACCATGATTGATCGACCTTGAAAGAACGCAGGCGCAACTGGTGCCGGATCGCCCCGACAACCGGCAGCGCCGCAGTGAGATACGCCCACTTCGTCAGAATGACGTAGTAAGCGAGCGGATCAAGCTGGGTGATCGCCAGCTTCGCGACGTGCGCCATCACGACGCACATCTGTAGCGAGGCGAGGAGCATGGTCCACATGCGGTTTGCTTTCAAAGCAAGACCAAACAAGGCGGCCGCCAGAGCGATATCCAGCAGGACCACGACCGGGCTTGCCGTGCGGTAACTCAGTTGCAGGCCCTCGACCGAAAGCTTCGTCGCGAGTGCCGCGATACCGATCAACACGGCCGCGATCCGCTCGGGTCCGCCGCCCTTCCAGAGCGGCGGAACCATGCACACGATCACCCAAAGATCGAACATTTCAAAAGCGCGCATATGCACCTGTCACATTCTTTGGTTTGCTAGCTCGCGATCCGGAGCGGTTGCGCATCTTCGACCGGCGTGACCGAGGGTTTGTCCCCGTAGTCGCCGAAGGCCGTTGCCGGCAGACCGAAGTCCGCGCGCAACTCGTCCAGCGAGCCGTGTAATGCGTCGATGGACTTGGCTGCGTCGACCATCGAGCCGAGGCACAGGTTGATCTGTTCGATTGCCTTGATACCAACGCCGAACGGCGCCCGCGCCTTCAGGCGACCTTCGCCGATCGCGGTCATCAGCCGTCCGGCATTGGCGAAGGCGGCCTCGAAGTCGCCTTCCAG
>Ga0265798_10011955_pt1 | contig 10529 bp, 8 predicted proteins | sample P3T30metagenome_FD_192430 | JGI IMG/M metagenome (GOLD analysis project Ga0265798, IMG submission 192430) | Plant litter microbial communities from East Loma Ridge, Irvine, California - P3 T30 | ecosystem: Environmental > Terrestrial > Plant litter > Unclassified | place: USA: California... | reverse complement strand
CCACTTCGCAGGCTTGGCCGTCCTCCAATGGGCGTTGGAGACCGACTTTCCTGACGAAGCGGCATCGAACGAGATCTTTTCATTAGCGCGCGGTCTGATCAACGATCGCCAGACCTATTCGATCGTCATGCCCTGCGTCGGAAGTTCGGCAAGAGAGCGAAGCTCATGAACGGGACAGCCATTGTGCTGACCGCGAAACTGCGTCGACATCTCGTAGGTCGGCTTGCGGGCACGGTTGACGCCGCCAATCGGTTGATGGGCAACGAGCCCGTGCCACGGGCTGAATGATACCGCCTGCTCCTGGTGCTCGCTGAGCCCGCGTTCCCAGCCGAGCTGCGCGCGCACGGTGAGCCGAGCGACCGCTACGTACGGGCTCTCCTTCTCATCCCAGACCACCGAGGAGTCCTCGACCGGCATCTTCTCGAGATCGGTGCAGAGCTGCACGCGTAATTCCCAGATGCTGTCCTGCTCGATCAGCACCTGCCCCATGTCCTCGCGAAGCGCGTTGGGGCGGCCGGACGCGTCGACCTTGCTGCCGGCGAGCTCGGTGAGATTGGGCGACACCGGCGCGACCGAGATCTTGGCGATGTAGCCGCCATGCCGCAACGGCACCTGGGTGTAGTATGTCTCGCCAAGGGGGTGAGTGTTGGGCGCGCCGCCCAGCGTCTGGATCGTCGGGCTCTGGATGCCGACCGTCTCAAGCGCTGCGTCGACGGTCTGTAGGACTGCGGACAGGCCCTTCTTAAGCCCCTCGCCGGAGTCCGTCGTTTTGGCGAGCATCTTGAGGTTGGCGAGGAACGCCTTGGGCGTAGGGGCCGCGAACGCCGGACCGTTAACCAAGATGAAGTCCTGCGTGGTGTCGGCCTCCGAACCCGGCAGGCGGTCGCCCGAAACGCCGAACAGCTTGACGGCGAGCCCGCGGGGCACGCTGATGCTGTCGTCGAGGATATCGCCGGGCAGCGTCGAGAAGCGCAACAGCGCGTCGTAGCTGCCGGGCGTCGAGAACAGACCCTGAGCGAGAGCCGGCGCGATGCCGGACAGCACCTCCAGCTTGCCCTTGACGATCGCGTGACCCTTGGCGTGCACGCCGCGCACCGCAGTGCCGTAGTCCTTCGCCGTCTTCTCCTGAATCAGCCGCAACTGCTCGTTCAAGCCCTTGATGGTCTCCGCTTCGTCGTCGGCCCGCACCTCGACGTTCGGCGTGAAGGCAACGGGCGAGCGGTGGAGATCATTGGACATGGGCTGGACCTTCTGCGAGCGTGAGTTTCGATGAAAACCGTGCCCCGGCCGGATCGGGCTCACGCAAGTAGCTGATCTAGACGATCAGTGTCATTGATCTGGACGATCGGAGACCTGCCGAGACACGTACTGGGATGAGGCCCTGATGTTTTCGCCGTCTGGACATGCCCGGTAGTCTGCAGGTCCGCAGTCATACGCAGCGCGGAAGGCTCGCGAGAACGGCCTCGGGCCGGCATATCCTGCGGTCTGCGCGATCACCTTGATCGGCAGGTCGGTCGTTCGTAGCAGCCGTGCCCCAATGCGGAGCCTAGTCTTCTGCACGAAGTCGATCGGACCCTGCCCGAAAGTCTTGGAGAAGTGATCCGAGAACGAGGCACGGCTCATGCCGGAGAGCGAGGCCAGGCTGTCGACCGTATGAGGAGCCGCGGGGTTGCCGATGATGGCGGCGAGCGCTTTGGAGAGGCGAAGGTGGAACGTTGCTCCTCCGGAGAGTTCCGTCTGCCGTTCCCAACGATCGCGCAGTAGTGCAATGAGCCCTTGCTTCATCAAGGCTTGGCACATCGCCTGAGTGCCGAACCCAGCGTGGGTGATCTCGTTCGCCATTGCATCGAACACGCTCGCAGGGATGACGCCCGTGACGATGTCACCCGCAATCGGTGCTCGGAGCAGGTCGAAGAAGCCCAGGCCGCCTTGGTAGGGTGCCGACAAGGCTCCGCACAGCATCAGTGTATCGTCGGCGCCGCTTCCAGCGGTGAACTCGACCAGGCCGTCTCCGAGCACCGCACAACGATCAGCGGCTTCGCGGACCTCGGCGAGATCGCTGACCTCGCCCACCCAATGCTGCTCCGAGGTAGGGACGATCAGAACGCTTGATTGCGAGAACGGGATCGGTGGTGACGCGCCGACCTGCAGATGACCGGACCCACGAAGCACGAAGTGGACGGTCACCGCATCGAACGCGGGAAAGGTCATCCGCCATCCTGTCTGGATCCGACATACCGAGAACGCGTGCGGGTCGACGTCGATGGTGGTCAGGAGCTGGTCGAGCGAACGTTTCACGAAGTAGCCCTACCGCATACGCACCTCCGCGGACACTGTTTGCATCCTGATGCAGCCTCGCTCGGGAGACCGTGAAAATGTCGCCGGTGTGCAATTACTGGCCGAACGGGCGACCGCTTCCGGGAAGAGGGCGAGCACGCTTGAACGTCCGGCTATGGGTCAAAAGCCTACGGGGGTAGGAAGCCGGCTGCCTTAGATTGGAACCAAAAACATGTGGCCGTTGGCGTGCATCACCTGTCGCACGCATCTTCTTGCCACAGGTGATGCTTTTATGGACACTCAGGCCCTGTCGATTGCCTGTCCCATCAGCCCGAAGATGGCATTACGGGCATGTAGACCAATGTTCATTTTGCTGCCGTTGCTTCTATTTCGACGAGGAATGCCGGTCCTGCCAAGGCTGCGACCTGCACCGTCGAGCGCGCGACCGTCGTCGGGTTCTCTGCAGTGTTAAAAAACTGCTTGAAGCCATCGTTCATGCCGGCGAAATCCATCTTGCCGCCCATTTTTGGATCGCCAGCGACGAAGACGGTGAGTTTGATGATGTCACGCATCGCGAAATCATGTTCGGCCAGAATTGCCTTGATCTTGGCAAGTACGCTGAGCGTCTGCGTCTTGGTGTCGCCGAAATCGGCGATGGTGAGTTGGGCTGGCGGCAACTTCTTCGTCGGGTCGAGCGGTGCGGCCAACTGGCCGCTGAGATAAAGGGTGGTCGCGCCGGGCTTTACCGTCACCGATTGCAGGATCAGGCCTGCCGGGGCGCTGGCATGCTTGACGACGGTCTGGGCCGCCGCCGGGTTGGTCAGGAGGGCGACCGCGGCGAGCGCGGCTCCCATTATGCGCGTCTTCAAAGCCATTCTCCCATGATCCTCGTGTCAGAACGATACGTTGAGGCGAGCGTAATAATAGCCGCCATTGATGCCGTAGGGGCTGAAGGTCAGCGGCGCGTCGAGCACGTTGCCGCCGTTCACCAGCGTCGCGTTGGTGGTGCCGGGAACGAGTGGCACAATCGGCGGGCGCTTGTTGAAGACGTTGTTGGCCCCCAGCGAAACGCCGAGATCGGGCGTGATGTCGTAGGTCAGCTCGATGTCGCCGATGAACGCGGTGCCGATCGTCTGTTTATAATAGGTGCCGCCATCGGGTGTCAGCTTGGCTGAACTCTTGCCATAGACCGTGCCGCGCAGCGTCGCCGAGACTTTGTCGATCGTGTACAGGAGCGAGGTGATCACCTTCACCTTGGGCGAGGCGTTTTCAATATTGCTCTGGGCGCCGGCATCGAACAGCGGAATGGCAATGCCGGTAACGGGATTGGTCAGCGCGGCGGGCGCGGCGATCAGCCGGGTGAGCTTGGTCTCGTTGTAATTGCCCGAGATCGTCCAGTTCGCCTTGCCGTAATCATCGAAGTCGGTGACGTAGCTGACAACCAGATCGACGCCGCGCGTGCGGGTGTTGGCGCCATTGGTGAAGATATTGATGCCGGTTTGGCTGACGGTGGGATCGAGCACGTTGCCATTGGCGATGATCGCCTGTGTCACGATCGGGAAGTTGACCGCACCGCCGCTGCCGTAGATCGAGCCGGTGCCCAGGATGCGATCGCGGATCTTCACCTGATAAGCGTCGAGCGTAATCGTCAGTCGATCGACCGGACGAATGACCGTGCCGAGCGAATAATTGGTCGACTTTTCTGGCTTGAGGTTCTGGAAGCCGATCAGCTTGGCCGCCGCCGAATTGGCGGGCAATTGCACGAAGGCGGCGGTCGGCGAAACGTTGGTCGCGGAATAATAGGATTCGGCGAGCGTGGGCGCGCGGAAACCGGTCGAGAAGGTGCCGCGTAGCGCGAACTGCGGCGAAAAGTCGTATCGGCCGGTGCCCTTGTAGATGAACTTGCTGCCGAAGTCGGAATAATGTTCGTAGCGGCCGGCAACGTCGACCTTGAGGCCGTCGACCGGATTAGCAGCGATATCCACATAACCCGCCGCGGATTCGCGGCCGTTGATACCAGCGTCCGACGGGCGGAAGCCCGGATAGGATTGGCCGCCCTCCTTGTAGATCGAGGCCGGATCGCCTGAGCCGATCTGGTAAACGTTTTTACGATATTCGCCCCCGAAGGCGAGGTTGATCGGAGTGGCGAGCCCCGCGTCGATCTCGTGCGTGACGTCCGCGTTGACGGTAAATTCGGTCGATTTGAAGAAGCCGTCGTAGAAGCTGGTGGGCGTGAAGCCGGTGTCGGCGTAAAGCGAGGCGTTGGCGGAATCGACGGTGTAGATCGCGTTTTTGTCCTGGCCGAAGGTCGTCGACAAATCGTAATGGAAGCCGTCGGCCATGCCGCGGATGCCGCCGGTGAACGCCATATCATCTTCGCGGATCTTCTCGCGCGGGCTGAAGCCGTTGACCGGCGTGTCGCCTTCGGGATCGAAATAGGTGGTCACCCCGGCAACGGTGCGCGACACGCGCGTCGGCACGCGCACGTTCTCGTACGCGCTGGCGATCCGCTTCGAATACGTACCGAAGCTGTAGATCTCGCCGCCGCCAAAATCATAAGCGGTATTGTATTGCAGGTTGGTCAGCCGTGATTGGGCGTCGCCGTTGATGCGGTTCACGTAGGGGAAGCGGTCCATCCCGGGATAAAGCTGCCGCTGGATCGCGCTCAGCGACGGGTTGGACGTGCCGGTGAGCAGATTGCCGTTGCTGTCGGTGACGCGACGATCAAGGCCGCCGACCTGGGTAAAGTCATGGAAGCGATGGAAGGCGGTGATATTGAGATAGCCCGCTTCGCCGATCTTGGTGGCGACGTGCAATGTGCCGGCATAGGTGTCACCGCCGACATCGTAGTTCTTGCCGGCGGTGACATAGCCGTCACCCCCCTCCTTGTCGTCCTTGAGAATGATGTTGATCACGCCGGCGATCGCGTCCGAGCCATATTGCGCCGCGGCACCGTCCTCCAGCACTTCGATCCGCTTGATCGACGACGGGCTGATCAGGTCGAGGTCGGCCGTCGCGGCACCCTGGTAAGGGCCGCCGAGCACGGCGAGGTTTGACGTGCCATGCCGGCGCTTGCCGTTGACCAGCACTAAAGTGTGGTTGGGGCTGAGCCCGCGCAGTCGCGCCGATAGGGTGAGATTGGCGGTGTCGCCGCCGAACGCCTGCGCGGTGAACGACGGCACCAACTGGGTGAGCACCTGGTTGAGATTGGGCTGGCCGACGTGGCTCAGCGCATCGGCGTCGAGCACCTTGATCGGTGCGGCGCTCTCCGCGGCAGTGATGCCGCCGGCGCGAGTGCCGGTGACGATGATGTCGCTGTCGTCCTGCTGCGGTTCGCCAGCCACGAGCGGTGACGGCGTCGGTTCGACCGGCGTCGCGATCGGGGTCAGCGTTTGACCGTTCGCCGCCGTCGTAAGAGCGATGAAGAGCATGGCCGCGATCGCGGCACGTGACGTTCCGATATAGAAACTCATGGTCAGCCCCCAGATGTTGTCAGGTCGGCCTCGCCATCCCCTCCTCAGACTGCTTTTATTTTACACAGTTCTTCATTCTCGAAGCTGTCGCTCCGAGTTATCTATCTCAGTGGTCTAGTCCCTTGATTATTTACCTGCATACCCCAATTGCAATTGGTTGTTTGACTGATGCTCCGGTTGAAGAGCTTTTCTCTGGGAAATGTGGTGCACCGTCACGACAAGGACTTGTTCATCGTGACGAACGGCACCGCGATCCCACCACAGATCTGCGTCTGTCTTATTGTCGCGCCATAGCCGTGCGCGGCATAAAAGGGTTCGCCGGGCAGGGTCGCCATCAACGTCGCGCGGCCGAAGCCTGCGGCCGCCGCCGCGGATTCGCAGGCAGAAAGCAGCGCCCGCCCGACGCCGCGTCGCGCCTGGTGCTCTGCGACGAAAAAGGCGCGGATCCGGGCGGCGTCCGTCGCCGGATCGAGCAGCGCGCTGGATCGCCGTGCGAAGCGATCGCCGCCGAACAGGGTCGCTCGCCGGCTCCAGCCGCCGCAGCCGGCGAGCGCGCCGTGCCATTCCGCCATGAAATAGCTGCCGTCGTCGACCAGTTCGCTGTCGACGCCGAATACATGCTCGATCGCCGCCTCGATCTGGTCGGCATCATAATAAGCCCGACTGAGCGCGCGAGCCGATCGAGCGATCAGGGCCTCCAATGCGGGAATATCGGGCGGCGTCGCCGCGCGCAGGCTCAGCGCCTGGGCGACCAGCGTCATGCGGCCCTGCGACGGACCGGGCCGACGAGCGCCTCTTCCGAGACGCGGCGGGCGAGGGCAAGCACCTGCGCCCGCGCCGATTGAATGCCGCCCTCCTGCCAGCCGGGTGTCTGACTGAGTGCCGCGCTGGCGAAATAAATGCGACCTTCCGGCGCCTGCAGCAGGCGAAAGGCGGCAGTATCGATATGGCCTTCCTGACGGCCATTGGCGCTGCCCGCGTTCCAGTCGGGCCATGGCCCCAGACTGTAGGGGATCTTGTGCCAGTTGACCGCGAGGCCGTTGACCAGATCGGCGCCGTGGCCGGGATGGAGCTTGTCGACGACGCCGCGCGAGAACGCGATCTGCTCCGCGATCGGTCGCTTCTGGAATTCCGCCGCGGTTGGCCCGGAGGAATAGCAGCCGAGCAGCATGCCGCGCTCACTGTGCAACCCCGCGGACGGGTACCAGATCAGCGTCGTCGGCCCGCCGACGAACGAGATGCCGCCGTAGATCTGTTCGCGCTCCCAGAAGCGCGGGCTTTCGAAGGCGACCTTGTTCGAATAATCGTATTGAACGTTGGCGATCGTCGTCTTTAGCTTGGCCGACAGGTTGGTGTCGATCTTGGCGAGCACCGGGAAGGGGATGGTGCAGATCAGATAATCGGCCACGACCGTCTCGACCGCACCGCTCGCAGTGTCTCGATAGATCACTTCGACGTCGCTGCTGCGCTGACGGATGCGCGTGACCTCGGCGCCGCGCAGTGCCGGACGACGCAGCGCATCGTCCATCGCCGCGTGAATTCGGTCCATGCCGCCAACCGGTTCGAACATCGTCGCCTGCATGTAGAGATTGTCTTCGAACAGGGTCATCGGCAGCCGCTGATTGGCAAGCAACTGGTCAAGCGGCATTGCCGTCGACGGCGAGGCGAAGGCAACGCCCGCGCCCGGCGCCGAGCCGAAGCCGGAGCGTTCGGTCCCCGCGAACGATCCATCCTCGCCGAGGTCGCCATAGGCTTTGATGAACGGCAGCAGCTTCTCGCGGTCGACCGCGGTCAGTTCGGCATCGAGCGACCCCTTGCGGATCGCTTTGGCAAGCAGTTCGGCAATCCGTCCGCGCATATCGTTAATCGCGGTCCGCATGCGAATCTTGGAGCCATCGTCCGCCATGACATAAGCGGAACGACTGGAATTAACCTCTACTTCGATCGGCACACCGAATTTCTTGGCATAACCGAGCAGCCCTTGGTGAAAGCTGGGTATGCGCGCCGGCCCAGCGTTGAAATAGACGCCGTCCGAAAATTTGGCGGTTTGCGTATCTTCGCCGTTCATCTCGATCGTGTCGCCGTCGCGGACTGTCCAGGCCCTCCCGCCGACCCGTTTGCGTGCTTCGAGCAAAGTGACGAGGAAGCCGGCCTGTTCCAGCTCATAGGCGGAGGTCAGGCCGGCGATACCGGCGCCCAGTACCACGACGTGCCGCCCGCGGCCCAGCGTAGGCACGAGGCCGCTCATGTCCTGCGCCTGTGCGGTGCCAGCGAGCCCAAGTGCCTGCATTGCGCCGAACGTCGCGCCCAATCCTCCAGCCATACCTAGCCGGGTCAGAACCATTCTGCGTGTCACCATGAAGAGCGTCCCCCTGGTCGCAGCACACTGCGAACCCCGCCCCGTCGGCGGCAGACACCCCGGACATCCCGCTCCGATACCCGCAACGCTTATGCGCGCCCACGGCGATACGCGAAACAATTAGGTAAATAATGGTACGTGCTGTGTACGATTCTGATTAAACCAAAGATTTTCTTGCGCTGCAACAAGTTTGTCATCTTGAGGTCAGGAAGCTGGCTCTGTCGGGCTTCGTGGTGCATGGGCACAGCCATGAGCGGGTCGCGGCTCTCAAAGCGAGCAGACCGGCTCTAGATCCGTCGACTTATGTGTCGGGATAGGATGCCGATATGGCAGCGACAGCATCAGGGCTGGTGATGGGATCGATTGGATCGCGGGCGGCGTCAAAGGCCTACGGGCACTCAGACGCTGCATCGCCGAACGCATCACGATTATAGTGGCGCGGATGACGTCGACATTCACGAGCAGGGCAGTGTTACGCCGTCATCAACCAACAAAAATAATTGCGTTGCCGCATTAACGGCGAAAGGAATCCGACTGCTCACATCGCTAATCTCGCCCAACCGTTTGTCACTGTGCCCGCTCGTTCGGAGAGCCTCGCAGCCTGCGGCTCACCGTCGTACATCAGCGTGAACAAATGGCTGAAGGTCGGTCGCGGGTAGGCCTGCTCAATGATTTATACTGGGGCCCAGCCGCCAACGTTTTGACTGTCTGCTTCCGGCCACGATCCGACATTCCCGTTTTACCATCGGTTGCAAGCCAGTTTAGTCGGGCAGTTTGCCAACCACTTTCATCCACCGACTCCGCGTGCTCGGATTGTCTTCGCTTCGCTTGCCCGGTAAATCGCGTGTGTCGAGCCAGTCGCTATGCCAGCTTTCGATGGCAAAATGGCTGGCGGGATGAAACCGATAAGGATTGTCGAAGCTGCCTACAGTCAGGTCCAGCCCGGGTGCCTCGCTGTCGGCGAACTCGAAGGTCAGTGGTGTTCCACAGGCCGAGCAGAACCCTCGATTGGCAATAGGCGAGGATGCATAGCGATCGGGCTCACGTGTCGTCCACGTCAGGTCAGTGCGGCGAACACCTTTGAGTGCGATCGACACGCCGCCCGTCGCGCGCTGGCACATCCGACAATGGCATAGGTAGGCTTCGTCGCTGTCGATCACGACAGCATATCGGACCCGACCGCATTGGCAGCCAACCGTCACCGTATCTGTCATCATCATGCTCGCAATGTCCGTGGGCCACGGTTCTGTGCCCAATCCGACCCGACGGCAATCACCTATTCACTGCCATTCCTTGTCGGCGAACCGATGGTCGTTTCTTGAGACTTTTTGGAACGGCCGGCGTGCCGTCGGGCGGGGGCAACGGCTTGTGCATCACCTTCGCCTCGGGACATGAATGAATGTCTGAAGTCGGGAGGCGGGTAGGACCCTGTGAATGACTGAGATTGGGTCACAGTGCCGGTATGACGAACGGCGGCAGACTTTCGACGACAGGTCGCGCAAGGATATACCCTTGGCACAGGGATATACCGAGGTCACGCAAGGTGCGAAGCTCGGCTAAGGTTTCGATGCCCTCGGCGATACAACGGACGCCCAGCGCCTCGGCGATACGCGCTACCCCGGCAACGATCACCTGCCGCGACGTCGAGTTATCAATTCCTCTGATGAGCGCCATATCCAGCTTCAGCATGTCGGGGCGAAGGTCGGCGAGCAGGCCAAGGCCGGCGTAGCCCGCTCCGAAGTCGTCGATGGCGGTGGTGAATCCGCGCGCCCGATATGCGTCGATGATGCGCTGAACGTGCGCCGCGTCGTCCATGCGTTCGTTCTCGGTGAATTCGAACATCAGCCGACGCGGGTCGAAGCCCACCCGCTTCGCCGCGGCCAGCGATGCCCGGATGCACGCATCCGGCTCGTAGACGGCGTTCGGCATGAAGTTGATCGAGAGCTTGGCGTTATCCTGAGGCGCGAAAAGCCAGCCGGCCAGCTCGATCGCCTTCACGCGGCATGTCTGGTCGAACTTGTAGACCATTTCGGCGGACACGCTGGACAGGATTTCGCCTGCCGTCTCACCGGCTACGCCGCGTACGAGTGCTTCATAGGCGAACACGCGCCCGGCGCGAATGTCGACGATCGGCTGGAATGCCATGGTGATGTCGATCGGTAGCGGCGTGCCGCTGCGACAACCGGTGCAGGCATCGTTCAGCAACACGGGCTTCGACGGCCCTATCGGCCACATCGAAGGCTGCGTGCGCCAGCTCGCCGCTGCCATCAGCGCGACCCCCGGCCAGAAGCCCAAATTCAGAGCCGAGCAGACCAAGAACGTGTCGGCGTCCCCGCGCTATCGCGCCGACGTTCAGATGCTCGCGGCGATGTTCGACTACTGCCTCAACCCGACCGGTCCGAAGGTTCGCATCGACAAAG
>Ga0265798_10011954_pt1 | contig 10529 bp, 11 predicted proteins | sample P3T30metagenome_FD_192430 | JGI IMG/M metagenome (GOLD analysis project Ga0265798, IMG submission 192430) | Plant litter microbial communities from East Loma Ridge, Irvine, California - P3 T30 | ecosystem: Environmental > Terrestrial > Plant litter > Unclassified | place: USA: California... | reverse complement strand
TCAGAAGGACCAGGCCGGTGCCTCCGCCAAGAAGGTCGGCGAAGACGTCAAGGACGTCTTCAAGTAGGCCGATCCGCCTCGTTCTCGAGCCCGTCCACCCTCTGGGGTGGGCGGGCTCTTTCGTGTCCTCGCCGCGTGTCCCCGACGTCAGGAGGCGCGGTCAGCGTCCCGTGAACTCGGCCGCGGTTCGCGAGACGAAGGCCTCGAACCCGATCCGCGCGTCCTCCGAGGCGAGCAGCCGCACGAGCTCGGGTTGCAACCGGGCCTCGGCCGCGGCGTCACCCTCGCGCACGGCGAGCCGGGCGTTGGCGAGCGTCGCCTGGACCGCGAGGGGTGCCTGCGCGGCGATCGTGCGGGCGAGGCCGAGAGCGTGCTCGAAAGCCGCCCCGTCGTCGACCAGGTCTTGGACGAGCCCGATGCGCCGCGCCTCCTCGGCGTCGAGCAGGTCACCCGTGAGCAGGTAGCGCATGGCGTCCCCCCAGCCGACCCGGCGGGGTAGGCGGATCGTCGCACCACCGAACGGCAGGATGGCTCGGCTCACCTCGATCTGGCCGAACCGGGCGTCGCGGCTCGCCACGACGACGTCGCTCGCCAGGGCGAGTTCGACGCCGAGCGTGAGGCAGGTGCCCTGCACGGCCATGACGACGGGCTTGCTCACCTGACGCCCGTGCACCTGCCATGGGTCGAGACCGCCGTCGGGCACCACGTCGAGACCGTCGGGGCCCACCGCGGGCACGACGTCGCCGAGGTCGAGGCCGGCCGTGAAGTGGTCGCCGTGGGCGAAGAGCAGGCCGACGCGCAGGTCGGGGTCTCGGTCGAGTTCGCCGTAGGCCAGGGCGAGCTCGCGCAGCATGCGCAGATCGGCGGCGTTGCGCTTCTCGGGACGGTCGAGGCCGATCACGAGCACGTGGCCGTCGCGCTCGACCGAGACGCGGGGACGCTCGTCGCTCATCGGGACAACGCCCCGAGGACGCGCAAGATCGTGCCCATGTCGTCGGACGCCGCGGCGGCGTCGACCGGCGCGAACGAGCACAGGCCCGCGCCCACGAGGGTGAAACGGGCTTTGAGGGCCGCGATCGTCTCGATCAGGGTGCCCGGTTCGAGCCCGAACGGCTGCGGGTCGAGCAGGCCCTCGACGGCGCCGGGGTCGAGCACGTCGAGGTCGACGTGCAGGTAGACCTCGGTGGCACCGGTCTCGGCCACCGCGGCGACGACCTCGTCGGCACTGAAGTCGAGCGACGAGACGCAGCGCACACGGCGGCTCTCGACGTAGGCGTCCTCGGCCTCGTCGAAGCTGCGCGCGCCGGCCAGGACCACCCGGGCCGGGTCGAGCGGCTCGGCGACGGGCCCCGGGCCGGCCGTCGGCAGCTCGTCGGTGGCGTCGCCGATCAGGGCGCGCAGCACCATGCCGCTGAAGGCACCGCTCTCGCTGCTGCGCGGGCTGTGCAGGTCGGGGTGGGCGTCGAACCAGACGACGGCCGTGCGCGGGGTCACCGCGTGGCGGACGGCGGCCCACTCGACGCCGCAGTCGCCGCCGACGACGATCGCGGGGGAGTCGTCCTGGCGCAGCTCGCGTCCGACCGACTCGGCGATCGTCAGCACCGACGACAGCCGGTGCACACGGGTGCCGAGCGAGTCGCCCGCGCCGACCGGCACCTCGACGACGGTGGTCGCGCTCGAGGGCAGGTCGCCCAGGATCGCGTACGCCCCCTCGGAGAGCCGCATGGCCCTCGACGACGGAGAACCCTGCCACTGCGGAACCACGACGAACCTCACGAGCGTCAGTCTGTCACGAGCGGGGTGCCGTGCTCCAGGCCCACGGCCGACTCAGGGTCGCGACGGCCCGTTCGAGCGGGCCGCGCCCGACGAAGCGTTGCCAGAGCGTGGCGTAGGCGAGGGTCAGCACGACCGCGACCACGAGGTACTCGAGCGGCACGCCGTACGAACCACCGGCCAGACGGTGGGCGAGGAAGAGCGGCGCGGTGATCAGCACGTGGGCGGTGTACACGGTGAGGGGTTGCGCTCCGGTGGCCGCGACGGGACGCAGGACGGCACGCAGGGCCGGCACCGCGCCTCCTCGAGCCGGACCGCCCGCGGCGGCGGGCCGCAGCGTCGTCGCGAGCAGCAGCAGGCCGAGCACGGCCGCCGCGACCCCGCCCGAGCCGACGATCTCGGCCGGCATGCCCTCGTGGTCGGCGGGGTCGAGGGCGGCGATCGAGGAGGCGCCGGGCACGAAGCGGGCGGAGTACCCCACGACCGCGGCCGACGTGCCGGCGACGACCAGGGTCAGCTGGGTGCGCGTGCGGGTCAGGTCGGAACGCGCCGCCGCGAGGCCGACGAGGAGGAACGGCGTCCAGACGAGGGCCGGGTAGGCACCCACCAGGAGGGCGTCTGCGGCCAGCCCGGCGAACCCGTCCTGGGTCGCGTCGCCCACGGCGTCGACCGGCACGAGGGAGGCCAGCCAGGGGGCGAGGACGGCGAGCACCGCCGCCGTGGCGAGCAGGGCCGCTCGGGGGGCGTACAGCAGGACGACGGCGAGCACGAACATGACGCCGTAGTACGGCAGGATCACGTAGATGTAGGGATTCCAGGCCTGCAACGCCAACCCCAGCAGCACCAACAGGCCGGCCCGGATCGCGATGCCGCCCACCACACGACCACGCCGCCCCCGCGATGTCGGTCGGGCCCCGCCCGACACCAGGCCCAGCGAGACACCGGCCAGGGTCGCGAAGAGGATGGCCGAGCGGCCGTCGAAGACGCGTTCGTCGAGCACGTCACGGGGCCACATGTGGGCGGCGAACATGCCGAGGACGGCGAGGCCGCGCGCCACGTCGACACCCATGACGCGCGAGGCCGCCCCGCTCGACGACCGGAGGGGTGCCTCGACCGGTGACGGCGAACGGGGCGGCGGGGTGCTCACCGCTCGAGCGCGCCCAGCTTGAGCGCGGCCAGACGGGCGTCGACCTCGGTCTGCTCGCCGAGGTCGTCCAGGCTCTCGAACTGGGCGTCCAGGCTCGAGGCGGCCAGCTCTTGGCGGCCGAGCATCTTCGCCTCTTCGCGACGCACCTTGTCCTCGAAGCGGCTGATCTCGCTGGTCGGGTCGAGGATGTCGATGCTCTGCACCGCGTCGGCGACCTTGGTCTGCGCCTCGACGGTCTTCGACCGGGCGTTCAGCTCGTCGCGCTTGGCGGCCAGCTGGTCGAGCTTGGACCGCATGCCCGAGAGCCCCGTCTTGAGCTTCTCGACCACCTCGGTCTGCGAGGCGATCTGCGGCTCGGCCGTCCGGGCCTCTTTCTCGCTGGTGAGCTGCTTGCCCAGGGCGACCCGGGCCAGGGCGTCGAACTTGTCGGCGTCGACCGTGTTGGCGCCCGCCCTGAGCTCGTCGGCCTTGTTGCTCGCTGCCAGCGCCTTGCGCTCCCAGTCGGCGGCGGCCGCGACGTCCTCGTCGTGGTCCTGCTCGAGCAGGCGCAGGTTGCCGATGGTGGTCGCGACGGCCTCTTCCGCCTCGGCGATGCTGTTCGTGTAGTCGCGGACCATCTGGTCCAGCATCTTGCTGGGGTCCTCGGCCTGGTCGAGAAGGCTGTTGACGTTCGCGCGGGTCAGTTGCGCGATGCGTCCGAAGATCGACTGCTTTGCCATGGTGCATCCTTTCGAGAGGTGGTACCGGGTGCGTGTTGGTGATGTGGTGCGGTGGGAGTGGTCCGGGGAGTCCGTGGTCTCGAGGTCAGAACCGGCCGCCGCCGGAGCTTCGTCCGCCGCCACCGCCACCGCCGCCCCCGCCGAAGCCGCCGCCGCCGCCCCCGCCGAAGCCGCCCCCGCCCCCGAAGCCGCCGCCTCCGCCGCTGAACAGGCCGCCGAGCAGCATGCCCGTGACGATGCCGCCGAGGTCGGCCCCCGACGAACCGCGGGAGGCCCGGCCGCCACCGAACGGACTCGCCTGCTGGTACGACGAGACCTCGGCCTCGGCACCCGCGGCCGCGGCCTGAGAGAGCTGCACGGCCTGATGGGCCTCGCCGAGGGCGGCGTCGCGGTCAGTGGTCGCGAGCGAGACAGCGGTCGCGAGGTGACGTTCGGCCTCGGACAGCCGGGTGCGCGGCGTCGGACCGATGCCGCCTCGTCGCGTCTCGATGAAGTCGCGGGTGGCCGCGATCTGGCTCCGGGCGATGAGCAGAGCCTGGTCGAGGGCCGCCTGCGCCCGGCGTCGCTTCTCGGTGTCGTCACGGACGGCGGCGAGCACCTGGTCGATCCGGTCGTTCGCACCGGTGAGCGCGGCGAGCACGGCCAACGGGTCGTCGGCACCGGTCTCGGCGAGCGACAAGGAGGCGCGCGCGGCCGACACGGACCCCGCCACGTCGACGCCGGCGGGTGCCGCCCCCGCGGGCAACCCCTCGGCCGTGGCGATGTCGCGTCGCAGGTCGAGCACCAGCGACGAGATCGTGCCGCCCGCGGTGCGCAGGGACTCGGCCGCGGCGTCGACCGCGGTCAGCAGCTGGTCGACCTGGGCCAGGGCCTGTCGGGCCTCGCGGACGGCGACCACGGCCTCGGACGTCGACGACGTCGCCAGGGCGGTCACCGCGGTCGCCCGTCGCTCGTCGGCGAACTCGAGCAGGCGGTCGGCCTGGTCGTCGTTCTGGTCGACGGAGGCGACCGCACGGGCGGAGTAGAGCCGGGTCAGGTCGGTGAGCGTCGTGCGGGCGCCCTCGACCCGCGCGCGGCGGGAGTCGATCTCGCCCGGCAGGGCCTCGACGTCGCGCGGGGCGCGTGATTCGGCCGCGCGCAGCTCGTCGAACGCGGCCGACTGTTCGGCGAGTGAGGCGTCGGCCGCCTCGCACAGCTCGATGATGCGCGTCGTCCACTCACGGCGCTGGTCGGCGGAGTCGGGCACCGAGTCGTCGAGTCGTTGCTGCAGTTCGAAGGCCTCTCGGGCGTGCACCCGGGCGGCGTCGAGCGCCTGGGCGAACGGACGAGCGGCGTCGTCACCGAACTGTGCGGCGGCGAACCCGACCTCGTGGGCGCCGGCGGTCAGCTCGTCGTCGAGGGCGACCAGCACCCGGGCGGCCCTCTGATCGAGCTCGGCCTGGTGCGCCTCGCGGGCGGCGAGCTCGCGACGACGACGTCGAGCCCGGCGGACGGCGGCCACGACGACGAGCGCGACGGCCACCAGCACGAGGACGAGCAGTGCCCAGAGCAGCCAGCTGAGGTCGGGCCCCGCCTGGTCGCTGCGGATGCCGTCGGCGAGGGCGATCGCGGCGCCGGCCCAGTCCGAGTCGCGCAGCGGGGGCACGACGACGTCGGTCTCGAGCCGCTCGCGGTCGGACGCCGAGATCGTCGACGTGTCGGCGGACAGGTCGTAGAGCCGGTCGTCGACCGCGACCGACAGCAGGACGTCGGAGGCGCCCAGCTGGTTCTGCGCGACGGTCGCCTCGCCCCAGGCCGTGCGGTCGCTCGGTGACTCGAACGAGTCGACGTAGACGACGAAGAGGTTGACGCCGGTGTCGGCGGCGAGTGCGTCGAGCGCGTCGGTCACCCGGGTCTCGTCCGAGGGCGAGAGGACGTCGGCCTGGTCGACCACGTAGGCGCCGGCGAGGTCGACCGGATCGGCCGCCCGGGCGGGAGCGGCCCCCAGCACCAGGCTGCCGAGCAGCGTGGCCGCCGCGGCCGCCGCACCGATCACGGCCCGGCTCGTCGGACGTCGGCCGGTCGTCGTTCTCGTGCGCACGACGCTCCCCTCGCTCGTTGCCGGGAGTCTATCGACGGCCGCCGTCAGAGCGCCCGGCTCAGGAGACGAACAGCAGGGCCACCGACGCGACGGCGCAGACCGCGCCCACGGCGTAGAGCACCATGCCCACCGTGTGCGGCCCGCGCCCGTCGTCGTGCGGCGGGTGCGTGCGGACGCGGTGGGGACGATCGGGGTCGTAGTGGACGGTCAACTCCGTCTCGAGGGGCGTCGTGACGGGCACGTCGCCGAACTGCGTCTCGTGCAGGGCCCCGTCGACGTCCATCCACCGCGCGGTCGCGGCGCGGGCCCAGTCGGGCGGCGGGATGACCACGGCGACCGTGCTCTCGTAGCGCGCGGCCCGGTGACGCAGCACCCAGCCGGCCACGAGGAAGGGGCTGCCGACGACGAAACCGAACCAGCCGAAGAGCTCCACCACCGGCGCGATGACGGAGAGGGCGTCGGTCATGCCACGATCGTACTGTGCCGCCGTCGTCCCGTGCCGCCGTGCATCCCCACCCCGTGCACCACCGTCACGAACCCGGAGCCCCGTGAAGCCCAGCCCGCTCGACCGCGTGCCGTCGCCCCTGCTCGCCGTCGCGGCGATCGTCTCGGTGCAGTTCGGCGCCGCCCTGGCGAAGACGCACTTCGAGGCGCTCGGTCCGATGGGCGCAGCGGCCCTCCGCCTGGCCTTCGGTGCCGCCCTGCTGCTGCTCGTCTTCCGGCCCCGACCGTGGCGCTGGCCGCGGCGCACCTGGCTCGGAGTGGTCGTGCTCGGCCTGGCCCTGGCCGGCATGAACTCCCTCATCTACCTGGCCATCGACGTCGTCCCCCTCGGGGTCGCGGTGACCCTCGAGTTCCTCGGGCCGCTCGTCGTGGCGCTCGTCCAGACCCGTCGCTGGTGGGACGCAGCCTGGGCCCTGCTCGCGCTCGGCGGCGTCGTCCTGCTCGGGTCCGACTCGAGCGGGGCGATCCCTCTCGTCGGGGTGCTGCTCGCGCTCGGGGCCGGTGCCTTCTGGGCCTGCTACATCCTCGCGAACGCGTCGCTCGGGCGTGGTCGCGACCCGATGGGCGCCCTCGCGACCGCCATGCTCGTCGCCGCCCTCGTGGTCGTCCCGTTCGGGGCGCACGACGCGACGGTCGCGGTGCAGGCCGACCCGCGCCTCCTGCTGGTCTTCGTGGTCGTGGCGGCTCTGACCTCGGCGATCCCGTACGCGCTCGAGTCGGTCGCCCTGCGTCGCCTGCCGACGCGTGTCTTCGGCGTGCTGTCGAGCCTCGGTCCCGCGGTCGCCGCCCTGGCGGGGCTCGTCGTGCTCGGCGAGGCCCTGGGGTTGCGCGAGGTGGTGGCGCTGGCCTGCGTCACGGCGGCGAGCGTGGGCGTCACCGTGGCCGCCGGGAGGCGTCGGCGTCGGGGTGCCCTGCCCGAGGCCCCCGTGGCCTGAGCGTGGCCCTCGGGGTGCCGGGCTGTCCGCGCTGCGAACACCCGCCCGAGGCTGGCAGTCCGGCGCTACCTCGTACCCCACTCGCGGGGTACGCTGCGATCACGGCCCGCGACTCGGGCCGATGAACGGGAAGGAGACATCATGGGTGCTGTCTTGGAACGCACGTCTCGAGCCGAGGTCGTCCCGTTGGGCGACGGATTCCACCGCGTGTCGACACCGACGGCCGGGGTCATCGGGTTCGTGCACGAGGTCGACGGGTCGTTCGAGGTCCTGCGGGGTCGCGTCCGGTCGGCCGTCCGCCGTGAGGGGTCGTACCGCACGCTCGACGTGGCCGTCATCGCTCTCACCTACAGCTGAGACCGGTCGACCGTCGACGCTCGCCCTCGGGCGCGTCGTCCACGAGGCCTCGCCGTCGGCGGGGCCTCTTCCCCTGTCCGCCCCCGTCGAGAGGCCCTCGTGACCGTCATCGGGTACGCCCGCGTCTCGCGCGACGACGCCGCGTCCGACCGACAAGAGGGGCGCCTGCGGGACACGGGCTGTGACCTCGTCTTCGTCGACCACGCGACCGGTGCCCGGCACCCGCGGCCCGAGTTCGCGAAGGCGATGGCGAGCCTGCGCGAGGGCGACGTGTTCGTCGTGACGAACGTCGACCGCATCGGCCGCTCGGTCGCCGAGCTGGTCGGCGTCATGGCGACGCTCGACGCGCGGGGCGTCGCCTTCCGCTCGATCGACGACCAGATCGACGAACTCAACGCCTACGGGCGTTTCTTCTTCCGCGTGACCAGCGCGCTGGCCCGCTTCGACGAGCAGGTCGGCGGCGAGCCCGCCCGTGCCGAGACGCGCAAGCGTCAGGAGGCGCGGGTGGCGCAGACCCCGAAGCCCGCGGTCTCGAGACGCCGGCTGGACGCGGCCCGCCAACTGCGCGCCGACGGTGCCAGCATGCGCCAGGCCGCCGAGCACGTCGCCGTGCCCGAGCGGGTGCTGCGACGCGAACTCGAGCGCGACGACGCCGACCGCGCCCGCCGCCAGGCGGACTGACGAGCAGACGGCGTCGGCGCGAGTCGTCGCCGGTCGAGGACGGTCGTCGGCTGAGAGAGATGTGGTGCCCCCAGGCAGATTCGAACTGCCGCCCCTGCCTCCGGAGGGCAGTGCTCTATCCCCTGAGCTATGGGGGCCCAGGAACGTCGTCAAGGTTAGCAGCGAATCGGCCGCGTCTGGGACGACTCGACCGTGCGGGGGTGCATCGTGGGGGAGTGACCCACGACGACAGCACCGACCGCGCCCGCCCCGACCGCACCGACCCGAGTGGCCCGACCCTGCGGGACCGCCTGCGGTCGGCCAAGGTGTTCCACCCCGAGCTGCCCACGTTCGACGTCGACGACGTGGCCGATGACGCCGTCGACCAGTTCGTGGCCTGGCTGATCGAGGCCGTCGACCAGGACGTCGCCCAGCCCCACGCCATGGTCATCTCGACCTCGTCGTCCGACGGCGACGTCACGGCCCGCACGCTGCTGCTCAAGGACGTCGACGACGGCGCCCTCTGGTTCGCCACCTCGTCGATCAGCCCGAAGGGGCGACAGATCGCCGACAACCCCCGGGTGGCGCTCACCCTCTACTGGCGCGAGCAGGGTCGCCAGGTCCGTGTGCTCGGTCGGGCGACGCCCGGCCCGCGCGACGTCAGCGAGAAGGACTTCACCGCCCGCCACCCCGACTCTCGCGCCGTGGCCCTGACGCAGCCGCAGAGCAGCCCGATCACCGACGAGGCCGAGACGCGTCGTCGCCTCGCCGAGGCCAAGGCCGCGATCGAGTCCGACGACACCCTCGTCCCCGAGGACTGGACGGCCTGGCGGGTCGACCCCACGTCGATCGAGTTCTGGCAGGCCACCACCGGTCGCGACCAGGTGCGCCTGCGGTACGACCGCGACGGCGACGCCTGGACCCGCACCTCCTTGTGGCCCTGACGTAACGCGACGACACGCACCTGGCAGGTCGTCGGCCGCGGCGGCAGCATGGAGGCATGACCACGCACCTCGCCCCGTCGACCCGCCCGAGCGACCCCGTCGTCGCCTCGATGCGTCTCGCCGTGGTCGAGGTCACGCGGCACCGTCCGCACGCCCCCGGCTACCACGCCTACGTGCAGGCGATGAACTCGCGGGTCCGGGCGGCGGCCGAGCGGGCCGGCTGGCAGGCGACCCGTCATGCCGCGGGCGATCTCGGCACCGCCGAGCTGCTGCGGCTGACCGACGAGGCCGACGCCGTCGTCGTGCTCGGCGGTGAAGACCTGACGCCGCGCCTCTACGGGGGCGCGACGGGTTACCCCGGCGAGGGCCGCCACGACCTCACGGCCGACGAGGCCCAGCTCGCCCTCGTGCGCCGAGCTCTCGTCCGCTCGACGCCCCTGCTCGGCATCTGCCGTGGCCACCAGCTGATCAACGTCGCGCTCGGCGGCGACCTCGTGCAGCACCTCGACGACCACGAGGGTCTGCACCGCACCCCCGACGCGCCGGTCGACCGACTGATGAACGCCCACGCCGTCGAGCTCGAGGCCGGCAGCTCGTTGGCCGCGGCGCTCGGCACGGCCCCCCGCGTGCAGAGCGCCCACCACCAGGCGGTCGGACGCCTCGGTGACGGACTCCGGGTGGTCGGACGGGCCGTCGACGGCGCGGTCGAGGCCGTCGAGCACGTCTCGGCCCCGGTCGTCGGCGTCCAGTGGCACCCCGAGGCCCCCGCTGCCCCCGAGGGTCAGCTCGACGCCCTGCTGGCCCTGCTGGCCGACCGGGTCGAGGCGCGTCGCGGCCTCCCGCTCGACGCCCCGCGGCACCCGCAGGAGGCGCTGGTCGCCTGAGCGGCGTCGCTCACCCGAGCGCGCCTCCCGCGCTCAGTCGGCCCGCGCGGCCGCCGCGAGCACGGCCGTGACGACCGGTTCGGCGTCACCCGGTTCGAGGAACGTCGTCGAGCGGGCGACGACGAACGTCGGCGCCTCGAACGCCTCGGCCGTGCCGATCTCGCCCGGGGTGTCGAAGTAGCCCTCGACGCCGAACGTGGGCACCGAGTTGCTCGTCGCCACGAGCTCGTTGGCGAGCTCGTCGAGGCTGTCGTCGTCGAAGTGGGCGACCCCGACGGTGATCACGGCGCCGCCGGAGTCCTGCCAGGTGCAGACGGTGCCGTCGGCGTCGGCCACCTGCTGCAGGGCCTCGCCGTCGCGGCTGTCGTCACCCTCGGCCCGGTCGGACGGCAGCAGCGTCAGCCCCGGGTAGTAGTCGGACAGGGCGCCGGTGTCGAGCAGGTCGTCGCAGTCGGCCGTGAACGGCGTGCCGACCAGGTCGGGCGTCGCGGTGGGGGTGGGCGAGGGGTCGGGTGCGGTCGTGGAC
>Ga0265798_10011953_pt1 | contig 10529 bp, 7 predicted proteins | sample P3T30metagenome_FD_192430 | JGI IMG/M metagenome (GOLD analysis project Ga0265798, IMG submission 192430) | Plant litter microbial communities from East Loma Ridge, Irvine, California - P3 T30 | ecosystem: Environmental > Terrestrial > Plant litter > Unclassified | place: USA: California... | reverse complement strand
AGTCCGACGACCCCCACACAGTCTGGCCGCTGAAGCCTTCCGAGCCAGGCGACCTAGCGTGGATGAAGATCGGAGAAGGCAAACGACATCTCTGGCGTATAGCAGATCCTACGAGGGAGGACAGTGTGTTCAACCGTGTTCTAAAGAAGAAGACAGGCCCATGCCCTACGCCGCCCGAGTGGATGGTGAGCAACGACACGAGTCTCGTGCCCGAAAAGGTTGGACTGCTGTTCGGTATCACGAAAGAGTCCCACAGGGAGAACAACGTTTATCACTTCCCTGTCCTCATCCTTTCGCGGATCCAGCATCTACGCCTATCGCATGGCAATGTTTTGGATTTCCTATACTTCACCGCGTTTCTCACGCCCGAATTCCTGGCCTTACTAGAACAAAAAGACCCCAAAGCCGTGTTTCTGCTAGGCTGGTGGTTCAGCATGTGTCGGGATGGCACGCTTTGGTGGGTGACGAGACGAGCGAGGGTTGAAGGAGAGGCTGTGCGGATTTGGCTAGGGAGGATGGATAAGTGTCTTTTGGACTTGTTGGAGGAGCTGGGTAGAAGGAGGGCAAGCGTGGTGGAAGAGAGATCCAGGGTAACGGAACGGGTTGTGGATGAGGATGGCTTCGAGACTAATTGGGCGTTGGATTCTAGAGGTAGGATACTGACGGTGGCTAATTGAGGTGGAATGTTACCCTTGTTTTTCATACCCGCTTCTCGACGTATACGGGCCATGAATGCGGAACAACCGTGAAGTAGGCCTTCCACTGCCAGTCTTGCGCGGGGTCTACCTGCTTGATCTTGTAGTCCCTGACTAACGTCGCTGCGATCTTCGCGAGTTCGATCTTAGCGATGTTTTGACCTGGACAGCCTCCATAACCTGCGCCAAACTACAGAGATCAGTCGGCATGTACACAAATATGCTATTGTGCAATCATTAAGGGGACAGAGGTCACCTACAGGTATCCAGTACTTCTCCTTCGCAGCGATATCTTCTGCCAACCAGCGATCTGGATTGAACACATGCGCATCGGCACCCCATATCTCCTTCGAGTAGTGCATGACCCATGCTGCAGTGAGATTTTGAAGTCAGCTCACACAACATCTAGATCACATGGAGGTCGTTAACTCACGATTGATTGACACAATAGTGCCCTCAGGTATGATGCGATCGCCAACGGTCAATCCTCCCTTAGGCGCTATGCGGGGAAGACCCATAGGCACCGGACCGAAGACACGAAGCGCTTCCTTCACACAGGCTTGCACAAAACTACCCAATGTCAGTTCTGCACAGTCTTCCAAGCTGATGCAAAGAAACTGTCCCCTCACCGAAGTTGCTGAGCATCAGCATAAGACACCACCCGACCCCCACAAAACCCCTTCTCCACTGCTCTCACAACCTCCTCATGCGCTCGCTCCCACGCATCTTCGTGCCTAATCATATAATAAACAAACGCCTGCATCCCCGCCGCCACCGTATCCGACCCCGCCCCCACAGCCGCAAGCGCCTGCGTACCAATCTCCCGTTTGGTAAACCTATCCGGATGCTTCCCATGCTGCTTATACCAGTACTGAACAGCGTCATACCTTTTATTCTCATTCTTTTCTCGATCCGCCAACACAGACGTGACAGTGTCGAAGAGGTGACCCATTGGTAAGATGGACAGCCATGTCATAATCGGATTGGCCAACAGGATAATGTTGATCCAGCGGAAGTAACCTGCCACAGCGATATACGCGTTCAGAGCGAGGGAGTTTGCGATGGAGTTACCGATGTCTTTGCCTTGGGCGAGGAAGCCGAAGGGTGCAGAGAAGACGATTTCGCCGATTACGTCGAAGGTTGCGTAGGATATGTAGGTGTTGAGATGTATTGGTTTCTTCGCGGCTGCGTGTTCGTCCATCCAGTCGAGGAAGGATTCGAAGGTACGATCGATGTGCTCTTCGGATCGGAGGAGGTTGGAGACGGTATATGCTGCGGCTATGTATTTTGATTTCTCGATCTTCTTTCTGGGGTCGGTGGTGCTCATGGGTGATTGGAAGCGGTAGTCTGGTAGGGCGTGGATTTTGTACCAGTTTGCCTTGTACTCATGTTAGCCGTCTCGGGGGTTGGTGTGCCTTTCAAAGTAGTACCTTGTGTAGAGGAGCTACGAGGATCTTCGCAATGGCATCTGGATGGCTGACGCTGACTTCGTCGTATGAGATGCGAACGAAGTGACCTAGGATGCCTATGAGCGAACCATTGATAACAAGCGCTGCTGCACAACATGTGTACTTACCATGTTGTTCATGCAAGCGTATGAGTTCGAGGTTCTGATCGCCTTTTAGGATCCGATGCATGTGCCAAAGACGAGTAAAAGAAGCAGCGAACGGTCCTGGTATATCGCTGATTGCAGAGAAGTACCGACGCCATATAAGTAAAGTCAGGAGGCTGATGCCTGCAATTGAAGTGATCAAAAGACAGTCCATGTTGGTTCCGTCGAGATGACTGATATCGACGTGAGCTTGATCTGCATCGTGGGAAGATATGCGGCGTGGCACATGAGTGGGATGAAAGGATTCGAGACTTGCATGCTTCTGGAGTAGCGGGGTGCGGCATTAACCCAGTCGGGCTTTTAGCGAGATGCAGTTCGAGATGGCATAGATTACGGACCGTTAGCGCGGGTGAGGATGGGATACTAAAGTTTTCCCATTGATACGCGGCTTGATACAGTACAATCCTGAGTAACTCAATACAGGAGTGAATCGCTATGCCGAGCTATATACACTAAGCCTCAACTCAGCTCCAACGCAAGCTTTCGGACGTATTTCTTGGAGGAGCTATAATCGGTGTATGTCGCACGTCCAATTCAGTCGTCACAATAATTGAGTTCTGCCGAGAAGACTTTACAGAGTTAGAATGCGACTCCCTAAACCCGAAACTCGGTCGACCTGGTCCTTTGTGTAGTCCTTCCACGAGCTCCACTTGCGACTCGTTGCCAGTCAGTCCTTGCTCTAGCCTCGTTATAGTTCCCATAGAAGCACGCTTGTTTCGGAGTCCTCGGCGCATCGATGAGAGATCGTATGGCTTTTCGTTGGATCGCTCATAACTGCCCGCAGAGCTGTATTTGCCTCTAACCTTACCCCACAGTGCTTTCATTGCAGGTAGATTCGCCGCAACGATCGCACATTGCACTTCGAATGATGCCACAATTATCATCTTCCCCACGTCTATTGATAGGTCTGTCTTCATCGAGGATACCGATATGAGGATGGGTAGGCGGATGATTGCGACTGTAACGGAGATGAGGCCGAAGGCGAGGACGGAGACGACGGTGACTTTGCGGCGTAGATTCATTTGGAGGGTCAAAACGGAGGGTATTGGGAGACAAACAATGTAGAGGTCCATAAAGATGTTCTGAAGGCGACATTTTGTCAGTTTGCGCGCAAAATGCGGTGGCTGTGTGTATGTAGCCGAAGACGTACAAGAATAGGTGGAGTGAGCATCATGATACGCATATCGATGCATGTAACCTCGGGATGCGACATGGGGTTGAGAATCTTCTCAAATGGTATACATTGTAGGACTGTCATGAGCCTGTATGTCGTCAGTCTGCGGCCGTATGAAATGCGAACACCATCAACTTACAAGCTGGAGAGGAAGACCGAAAACGCCAGCGCGAATCCAAGATATACGAAGCCGCGGAACGTCTGGCCAACGGAAAGCCGCAAGTAGAACAAGAGGAAGGTCATCTTGATGACGGAGTGTGCGCCATAGATCACGATCTCTTCGATGAATGATATCTGCGTGCTTCCTTAGTTCTTCCATCTCTCATGAGAACGGTAGAGACCTTACCCGAAGAAGATCAAGGGATTGAAAACTGCAATTCACATTGCCTGGTCTGTTAAAGTCGATAGTAAGTCGTTGCAAAATCTCAGAAGATCACCCCCAAACTTACTTTCCACAGCCCAGGTTCAGAAATAGCTGTAGAACAACTTGATGAACAATACTGACGACCTGAGAGAATGAGCAACTGTGGGAATATCGCAAAGCTGGTCATGGTTTACCAGCACAAGACATGAAGCTGTATCATCCCAACCCCACGATCTCAAGACTAGTGCGCGAGAGTAAAAACGTGCGACCGAGGACAGCAAGCCGATGGCAAACGTGGCGTACGCGACGACATACGCCCACTCGAAGAGACTGAGCACCATACGGAGGATGTAGAGTTCGAAGGCAACGCTGGAGTTGAAGGTAGAACGGCCAACTCCACGAAACAATGACAAAGGGGGTGCATCTCATGACCAACTGCGCGAAGATCAAACCACTGCGTTACACGATGCCCGAATGAGCGCTCACGCATCGACACGATGCAAAAAATATTAGTCGCAATTCATCGGGCGCGCTGATTTGCCTGGCACGGCGGGTATGTGCGCAACGGCACGACATGCGGCGCAATTAAATCTCGATCTGGTGAAGCCATGTGTATCACAGCTTGTCTCAGGGGATACAGACGTTGATCTCAAGTTGTTACGGCGGCAATCTGGATGGCGTGTGTGCTCGGGACGCAAAGAGGCACAGGCTGAGGAGCGCGGATGAGGCCTCGACCGGCACCTGGGGTGACGAGCGGTCCAACGGTCCTGCCGCCTTGGCGGCGCACACGTACCAAAGGATACTGTCGGGTAACTTGCTCATGATCGCGAATTGGGGTCATTTTGGGGGTTTTGGAGGTTTGCAGGAGAATGGAAGGTGGTCAGGGTGAGATCAATCCAGATGGTGTCGCGTAGACAGACTAGTGAGGTGTGACTAGTCAAGAAAGGGTCCAAGCACCAGTGCGTAATGACTAGGAAGGCACGTCATCGTAACGCATGGGCATCGGCTGCGAACTAACAGTAACCTGGTAACAATGGATGAAGGTGTCGAGAGATCGAGAAAAATCATCAACACAATTAGGACCATTCCCACTCAAAAGAATAGATTGTGATCGCGAACTACCCCAATCACACATCCTTCACAAACCCAACCTCAATAACCTTATCCATAGGAACATCCAAACTCGCAATCTTCGCTCTCGAGTTATCCCGAATAAACAAGAAAGCCTTGAGGAAAAATCGTCGAACAATGTTCGTGCCGACCTTAACCTTCATCTGCTCTTTACCAATAATATACAACACTTCACGGTTGTACGCACGCTCAAGAGCTTCCAGACGTGCAGAAGTAGTCGAGTTGCGCGTTGGAGTTGATATGCCACTCCCAGCAACAGTCTCGGTAACCATGGTCTTCTCCGGTTGGGCGCCGGTAGCCTTAGCTGATATCTCACCATCGCGTTCCAGAGCCCGTGCAACGATGTGGTTGCGGACTTTCTCGTAGATTAGAGATGCTAGGTCTGGGGTGATGACTTCGTCCATGTAGCCGTGGCGGACTACTAGGCGGTAGCAATTCGGGACGGCGAGCCGCGAAACACTGTAGCGGTTCTCTGGGGCGACGAAAGGTACTTCTAGCGGTCGAAGATGGAAGAATACGATGACCTCGGGGATGGTGACTAGTTTGCGGATGAATTGACTGAAAACAATAGGAGTTGTCTCGCCGGCTTTGTCGAAGAAGATGCCGAAGCCTTCCATGGTTCCGACAGATTTGCTGCCATACTGCTCGGTCAGCTCTAGGCGGCCGTCTGGTAATGTCTTTACGAAGTGCGTCGTTGGGAAGCGATCGCTAGCTTCCGCACCCCATTGTTGCTCTTTACCGAATCGCCAGAGGATGAAGATGGATCCAAGGAGGCACGCCAGAAGAATAGTGAACCAGGCGCCGTCGGGTACTTTAGTGAGTGCCGAGGACAAGTAGGTACCATCCAAACAAGCAATGGTGAGCCAAGGAAGAAGCACAAAGTATGGCTTGATGCGCCACACTAAGATCGCAACGAGTGTAACCATGCAAGTGTCGAAGAATGTGACAAACATGACGCAAACACCGTAGGCGTTACCCAATGATGTCGTGTTGTTGTAGATGGCAGCGACAAGTACAGTTCCGACCATCAGCAGCCAGTTGATGCTGGGGATATACAGCTGGCCATGGTATGTTGTCGAAGTGTGAACGACCTTGATCTGCGGGAAGTAAGAGAGCTTCATGATCTGGGTCAGGAGTTGGAATGTCGCCGTGATCATGGCCTGCGATGCGACGATAGCAGCAGCGATGGCTACGATAAGCGAAAAGATGAGCCATCCTGGTGGGGCGCAGTTGTAGAAGGGGTTGGAGTATGCCTCCGGGTGCACACTGATATAGGCGGCTTGACCACTGTAGGCAAGCAGTAAACACGGGTAGGCGTATCCGAGCCAACTAATCTGTACGGCACGGCGACTGAAGGCACCGATGTCTGCGAACAGGGCTTCAACGCCTGTAAAGGCCAGGAGTATACCGCCGAGACTGCGCCAGCCTTCGTATTTGTTCCGTATCAGGTAGTCGAATGCGTAGTAAGGATTGAAAGCTTTTAGGATCGCGTAGTCGTAGCTGTAGTCGTCAGTCAAGAGTACTTCGGAGGTAACAAGAACACATACTTGGCAAGGTTGTATACTCCAAACCCAGCGTTCAAGGCCAGCCATACAATAACGATGGGCGAGAAAACAAACGTCAGTTTCGTGACACCAAGCGGCTGCACGACGAAAAGTAGAACGAGTATGGCGCATGTGACACCGATGATGGTAGACTTCTCGATATCTGGCTTCACGACGTTGAGACCTTGCACGGCACCCAAGACGGATTGAGCTGGAGTCAGAACACCGTCAGCCATGACCATGGACACGGCTAGTACACCGATGACCTGCAGTAGACCGCGAAAGAACTTGGACTTTTCGATGGTTGAGCGGATATTCCTTGTGGATCGGCCCAGAGTGTCGGTATTGTGTCTCTCCATTCCTGCATGAAAGTCAGTATGGGAATACCTATGGCAGGATGCACACTCACGTATTAGGGTTGCTTCGCGTGGATCTCTGTTCGCGATATTCGCCTGCATGCGTTAGTGACTGAAGACCTCAGCTAGGTTGTTTGACGTACATATTTGGATAGAAGCGAGTATGTGCTGAACGTTCCGCCTTCTCCATCGTTGTCGGCGCGTAAGATGATCAAGACGTACTTGACGGTGACCATCAACGTAACAGACCATAGTATGAGCGAAAGAGCACCGAGCAGATTGATCCGACTAGGAGCCTCCGTGAAAGTCGAAGAATAAACATAGAGTGGCGATGTTCCAATGTCGCCATAGATCACACCGGTAGATTGGTATGCAAGGACGAGGATCTGTGTCAGACTGAAGACCTGTGTCGCGTCAGTGTGCTGGATCACACCGCGCCATGTGCCTCCTTACCTGGCTGCGCTTAAAATCGCGCTCATCGCGCAGACCTGCATCTTCGTCTTCCGCGTCTTCCAGTTCGCTGATCTTCGCATCAACCGAAGTCCGATTCGCATGCGACTTGGTGCGTGAGCGCATAGGGTACACTCCGCCCACGGACTGCGACGACCTAACGGGATGCAGGTCTGCATCTGCAAAGTGTATTGAGGTATCCATACCAGGCTGTCGGTGTTCTGCGCAAAGACAGTAAAGCAGTCTCGCAGGACTTATACCATCCCGTTATCTGGCCGCAACTGTGACTGTCTGACAATCTCATCTGGTAACAAGCTCTACCGCTGACGAAAAGCTTTGGTTGGCTCTTAGCCTTGGTGCTTATCGTGAGAACGGAATGCCCACGTGTAGTTAGCTGCTTCATTGTTTAGGCAGGATGGCGCAGCACTGCGGGATTTTCTTGAGCGTCGGCGCGCGGGGATGTGACTTGCAGCGCTTGCTTTTCGGCGCCGCAACGCCCTTGATGCAATGTCGCGGGCTCGTAAATCGCGCATCCCGTGAAGACTTGCCAGGAGTAATGGCTAAAAGCAGGCTTTGGTCCTCAGCTCGTTGGGGAAGCACACAACACATAGGCACTCGAAAGAGTGCAGTGTGGTCGGTCACAGTGGTGACGAGCGATCATCAGCCGCCATCGTCAGATTTCGAGCTTTGCATCGTGCAGGCTTCATGCACGAGCACCAGCTGAAGTTTGGCGGGGTGTGGGATGTCTTTGTGTATTGGGCAACTGCACCCTGAGGGATGATTGCAGCTAAAATCGTCCTGAGCCAATCAGCGAGGGTCGCTAATGCCTGAGCGGGTCACCCCGCTAATGCTTGGTCTGACCTTCACAACACGCAGCCCGTGGGCCTCGACCATGCGTACGACCCTCATTGACAGACGGATCGGTGCCAGCTGTACCTCGTTTCTTGGTAGCACTACTTTGCAAGCGCCCGTCGCGGCTCGTGTCTATAAATTTCCTTCATGTCAAAGGCCCGAAAACGGGGATACGATCATGGCAGCGCATGGCCTAGCTGACGGTGCCGTTGGTCTAGCAAAGCGTACCTGCGTCTCGAAGCCGGTCATGTCGTTGGCACGGTGTGCCAATTATCAATTCGGGTGGACGCAACAGCCGCCGTATACGTGAACCCCATCATCATGAAAGCTTTCCAGTTTCTTCAGTCCGAATCCGAAGTGGAAATCGAGAGCCTCATGGGACGCGGCGGCTTTCTCGACTCAGATCCTCCAAGTTTGGGAAAGGGAGAAGAATACGGTACGCTATCAGCGTGCCTTACCACGTGATCGGCGCGTAGATTTCCCTCCTGCGGCATATAAAACGTTACATGCGTTCTCTCTCTTTCTCTTCACCTCACTTCCCAAAATTGATGAAGGATCCAAAACGAACTTCTCAAGATTGATGAAGTATTCAAAACAACTTGAGCCCTGTCATATGCTCCAAAAGCACAATGGAATTGGCTCATGTCTGCTCGTGCGCCTGATCTTTTGCTCAAAATACCAAAAAGCACACACAAGCCTCCCATGAGCTGCCGTCTGCCACTTCCACTTATACTTGATCCGCATTTGTTCCAAAACAACACACTAATATTTCATGTCGCTTTCTTCCTCCAAAATGCATCCAAACTGCTTACATGGAGAAGCACAATTCAAAGAACTAAAAACTTGTAACTAAAATAAGCTGTGGAATCTGCTATGTTTGAGTCTCTGAGCAAGTCAACCCATTCAAAAGACAAGTGGAAACTTTGATGGAGTTGTCGACAAAAACCCTTGTGTGCACGTTCATGTCCGCGCCTGGAAACAAAATGTCGCACGCAAGACACCATGGAAGTTCGAGCTTTTGTTGTGTTCTAAAACCGCCTTCTGACAGCGGAATGTCTCTGTTATCCTCGTTCCCACGATATATAAAATCCTCTCTTCGACCAGTTCTCAATTATCATCTTTCCACCACGATTCTCTTGCGCAGATTCCAAAAGGCATAGAGAAAGGAGCAATGTCTTCCAAAAAGATCAAGGCGACAGGATGATGTTCTGTTTCCGCTCTTTCTGGCTTCTCAGCACACTACAAAACTACAAAATACCAACGCATGTGAACCAAAACACCTCCCACGCTTTTTGGCTGTCTTCTGCGCTCCTGCCTTCTTACCTACTTCCTTCACTTCAACATCAAAACTCTGAGGCAAAGGCTGTATGTGGAAATCCTCGTTCTCAATCTCAGAACAAAACTAAAGCAGGCGATATTCATAGAGTCGCTCCTCCCTCCAGGTTGGAAACGCGAAATTGGTGAAAGAGAAATGTATGCAAGACTTCCAGTTCAAAAGCCTAAGCTGCCTCTGTCATGAGTCAGCGGAGAGTTTCCAAAAGTCTGGTTTCAAGGATCTCATGTGTTCTGCTTTTCGGTTGTGGGCCAAAAATAAAGCACCTACAACCTATGCCTCCAGCCTTCTACGAAACTCCCCCTTTAAAAGTGATCTCGCTCTTCGAAATGCCCTACAACACAACCGATGGTTTCGAGAGTAAGATTGGAGAACTGAGTGATCGCACGGCACGCACCTGTCGATGGTCATGATCATCATCGTCACTGACACATGTATCCCCATTAAACCAGCACATAGTGTATTCATCCATTGTTCTAGTATATATCCCTAACAAAAGCCGCTCTATATGCCAAAGCAACACAGCCCAAAGCCTGAACCGACTCCCCAACTCCACATCATCACCGGGTATACCACGCTCAATTCATACAAGCACTGAACATATCTTTTCATCCCAGCATCTTCTTCCACACACGCCCTATACGCCGTGCATACACCGAAGACATCCACTTCAGAATGCCGTCCTACAACTCGTCGTGCGCATCCGGCTCCGGCATCTGGATCGGCTCCGTCGGCCTACCAAGTTCCTCATCAATGCTAACACCCTTCTTGGAGCGGTACTTTTCCCACACGCTCCAGAACTCCTTCTCCATGCTTTTCTCCATTTGGTCGGGGAGAACGACTACGTACTCGACGTGCAGGTCGCCGTATTGCAGTCCCTCGTGGGTTTCGAGTTGTTGGGCCCATACAGGCATGCCCTCTTCCTTGACGATTTCAACCATGTTGGGCTGAACGACTTCGCCGCGTTTGCGCGAGAGTTGGACAATGTGGCCGTCCAGGTGGGTGATGTTGCGTGTCC
>Ga0265798_10011949_pt1 | contig 10531 bp, 11 predicted proteins | sample P3T30metagenome_FD_192430 | JGI IMG/M metagenome (GOLD analysis project Ga0265798, IMG submission 192430) | Plant litter microbial communities from East Loma Ridge, Irvine, California - P3 T30 | ecosystem: Environmental > Terrestrial > Plant litter > Unclassified | place: USA: California... | reverse complement strand
CCCAGACGAATGCTGTCATTGCGTCACCTTACCTTCCCGGCAAACTTTATTCAGCCCGCCAAAGCGGCCACAACCTAATAGTTTAAATTAATGAATGACCGGTTGTGGGCGTTCCTGACGTTGCAAAAGGGACCCCTTTTGCGACGCGGCCCGTGTCAGCTTCGATTCTTGAAATAGGATCGTTTTGGCAAAGCGCACCAGCGCTTTCCCCCACGACGATTTCGGTCCAAGATGCCTGTGGGAGCACAAGGAACGAGTTATGAGTGGCATGATAAAGTTCGGCATCATTGCAGCCAGCTTCTGCGTCACGGTCACGCTCATGTGGGGCGCAGCGGATCTCGCCATGCTATCAATGCTGTGGTTTGGTGAGCATCCAGAGGCAGCAAAAGCCATGCAACTTCTCCCGGTGTTCGTGCTGCCTATCGTTGCGGTTGCCATTCACCGTCGGCGCAGCCGCGCCACGATGTCAGCTTTATAAGGTTAGCGAGCGCGACCCTTACCTTTCCCGTTTTCGATGGTTTAGCGGGACCAGCCTACTTAGTCGGGATGCAGTTGCCACCCGTGATTTTGGCATCAACAGGCAAGATAGCAAGCCGAACTCCAAACTTGTCTTCAATTTGAAACTCTAGAGTAACGCGGTTCTCACCATTCCGTATTGCGTCAGCAACGAGATGCCTCGCCGATACTTCTGTCGCCGCGGACGCATCCTCCAGCGTGGGAAAGTGCTGCCCTTCGGGATCGGCAATCAGGCCGTTCGCTGTCATGATATGGGTAAAGAAGATTGCCACTTTCCATCAACCTGCAAAACGGTCGACAGTTTCTGTAAGCTACCAGACAAAGCGCCTAGCTCAGTTCACTCAACTGGTCGCTCAGTCGGCGTTCCCGAAAAGGAAGGGCCAGTGGGATAGCTGGCGTCGTTCAGTCGGCCCCGCCCTCATCTACGGCGCTTTTCTCGAAATCTGTTCCCGAAATCATTTTCCCGAAATGGCCTCGCGGAGATGGAGTTTCGGGAAAGCCAAAGTGGCTGCGATAGGTCCACGTCAGGGCACCCACGCTCGGCAGCCCCCCCTGCCCGCTCCGCTATAGATCGAGACATTGATCGATTTATAGCCGGTGTTTTTTATGTATACCCGCAGCACACCTCTCTAACCTGGTCCGTTTTACGTCAAAGATTTACGCATAAAAATCTGATCAATTTGTTCAGTTGGTCCGGCTTAAGCCTTAGGCAAGAAGGATCAAACGGCACCCGTTCAAACGGCACCACAGTTGGCATTATTCGCGGCATCAGGGGTTTCTCAGCTTGATCGAACCCAAGCTGAATTGAGTAGTTCAGATTCCCAAAAGGGATGGCGTTTTAGGAACTGCTAGCCGGCTGGGATCTTTGCCGGTTCGCCCGTGTCCGGGTGTTCCCACGGCATAACGCAACGCCGTATGATTTCAGCGAGGCGGCGATAGGTCGCTTCCCGTGGCGATGACGAACGCCATATCATCGTCAGGTCACGCACTGGCGCCCGCTTCGCCAGCGGCCGTGCGACGATCAGCTTCTCGCGCAGCACGTCTGATCGGACATACAGCGCGGGGAGCAGCGACAGGCCCATGCCGGTCGTCACCATGAGACGCAGCGTATCGAGCGTGGTCCCGGCATAATCATCGACCTCGATCGCGCCGAACTCGGTGCATAGCGAAGCGATCTGATCGTGCAGCCGCGGCGAACGGTCCATAACTAGAACTGTCTCTCCAGCTAGATCCTCGGGCCGCACCACTTCGCATTGGGCAAGCCGGTGGTCGCTCGGCATGACGAGGTGCAGCGGCTCCCGGATCAACCGGGCGGAGCTGAAATCTGGCTGGCTTGGTCCGTGAGGCAAAAGGAGCACGTCATGCGTGCCGTCCGACAGTTTCCCCGGCAGGCTTTCCAGCCGGTCCTCGCGCACGACGATCCGCAAATCAGGGAATGTCTCGCGAAGCACAGGCATTGCCAGCGATAGGACGTACCCGCCGACTGTCTGGAGAACGCCCATCTGGAGCGTTCCCTGTAGTGCCGCGGGATCGTCACGGCGCGCAATTTCCCGAATATCCTCAATCTCGGAAAGGACGAAGCGCGCGCGGCGTGCAATCTCGACGCCGACGGGCGTCAGCACGACGCGTGCGCGCGTGCGCTCGACCAGTTGCGTGTTCAGCCGGCCCTCTAGCTCCTTCAACTGCATGCTGAGCGTGGGCTGAGTGACGCGGCACTGATCGGCTGCACGGCTGAAGCTAAGCGTGTCGGCGACGGCCACGAGGTAGCGCAGCTGTTGAATGCGAGGCATCACCAACCTTATAGTCAACCTCTATAAGCGGCAATGTAACTTCCGATTTTCTCGCGATGACCGGGCCTGCTACCGATAGAGCGTCCACGACGATCGGCATTCCAACCGTCGTGCAGACAACTTCTCATCATTGATCCGCACGTCCCTCCGGCGGTGCCGATACCGCAAAGGGCAGGACTGCGCATGGCCGCTCATCATCAGACAGGTGCCAAGGCGCGCTTCGCCTTCCTTCGCAGCGAGGCTGCTGGCGGCCTGCTGCTCATGGGCGCTGCAGCGCTGGCGATGATCGCCGCGAACCTGCCCGGAACGCACTCTTACCACGACGTGCTGCACATGGTGGTTGGACCGACATTGTCTGACCAGCTAGGCCCGATGACGCCTCATCTCTGGATCAACGATGGCCTCATGGCCCTGTTCTTCCTGCTGGTAGGTCTCGAACTGAAGCGCGAGTTTCTGGAAGGCCGGCTTTCGCGCTGGTCCGACCGGACGATGCCTGCGGTAGCTGCCGCGGCTGGCATGGCTATCCCGGCGCTGATCTATCTGCTCGTGGCAGGGTCCGATCCGTTGTTGCACGACGGATGGGCGATCCCTGCGGCGACCGATATTGCCTTTGCGTTGGGCGTGCTGGCGCTGCTTCGCAACCGGGTGCCGGCCTCGCTGAAACTTCTTCTGATGTCGGTCGCGATTGTTGACGATCTCGGCGCGGTCGCGATCATCGCGCTGTTCTATACGGCGTCGATCGACGCTCTCGCGATTACCGCTGCCGCGACGATCTTCGGGATTATGCATCTGCTCCGCTGGCGGGGGGTGAACGCACTGACGCCCTATCTTATTCTGGGCGGGTTGCTCTGGTATGCCGTGCTCCTGTCCGGCGTCCATGCGACGATCGCGGGCGTCCTTGCCGCAACCGCCATCCCGCTTCGCGCAAGGGGCGACGGGGACGCACCGCTCCATCGCCTCGAACACGCGCTGACGCCGTTAGTCGGGCTGCTGATTGTACCGCTGTTTGGGTTTGCCAATGCCGGCGTATCGCTGACCGGTATCGGGTTGCAGGCGATCATCGCACCGTTGCCGCTGGGCGTCGCTGCCGGCCTGTTCCTCGGCAAGCAAATCGGCATTTTCGGCGCATTGCAGATCGGCAGGCGGCTAAGGCTGTTCGGTGCTTTGCCCGGTGCCAGTATGATGCAGACATACGGCGTCGTTCTGCTGTGCGGCATCGGCTTCACAATGAGCCTGTTCATCGGTGCCCTTGCATTCCCGACATCTCCGCATCTCGCGGAGGAAGCGAAGATCGGCATTCTGCTGGGATCGATGATGTCCGCGCTCGCCGGATATGGCGTTCTGCGGTTCTCCCGGCCCAAGGCCTTCCCGGCGTCAACGATCTAGTTGCCAGCGCCCGACTGACCACCGCCACCAAGCCTTCATAATTCTACCCGCTGTTGCGGAGACCCAAGGACGTCTGCCATTTCCCGCGAACATGTTCCCGTCGCGATCAAGTCGCTGCCATGGTCGATGCTTCTCGCCGTCTGCATCGTCATGTCTGCAAGTCTGCTCACGCTCTACTCTGCGGCGAACGGAAGCATGACGCCGTGGGCATTCAATCAGGGTCTCAGGTTCGGCTTCCTGTTCGTGGTCATGCTGCTGGTGTCGTTCGTCCCGGTGTCGTTCTGGCGCGATTATTCGCTGCCCTTCTACGCCGTCACACTCGGGCTGCTGCTCATCGTCGAGCTGTTCGGCAAGATTGGGATGGGTGCGCAGCGCTGGATCGATCTCGGGATCATCCGCCTGCAACCCTCCGAGTTCATGAAGATCGCTATCGTGCTTTCACTGGCGAGCTATTTCGACCGTGTGCCCCCCGGGTTCATCCGCCGCCCCATGACGCTGCTGCCACCTGTCGTGATGATCGGTCTGCCGGTCGTGCTTGTCCTACTGCAACCCGATCTGGGCACCGCGATGATGATCGCGCTCGCCGGCACCGCCATCCTCTTTCTTGCCGGCATCCCGCTACGCTGGTTCGTGGGGGGAGGGCTGGCATTCGCCTGTGCGCTTCCCGTCGTCGTGAACAACCTGCTCCACGACTATCAGCGACACCGGGTGCTGATCTTTCTTGATCCCGAAAGCGATCCGCTCGGCACGGGATACCATATCGCACAGTCAAAGATCGCGATCGGATCAAGCGGCATCTGGGGCAAGGGCTTCATGCAGGGGACACAGAGCCACCTCGCCTATCTGCCTGAGCCGCATACCGACTTCATCCTTGCGACGATGATGGAGGAATGGGGCCTGGTCGGCGGGGTCGTGATCCTGCTGGCCTATGCGTGGATCATTCGCTGGGCGAGCGGGATTGCAACGCGTTCGGCCGGTCGCTTCGTAAAATTGGCTGCGGCTGGCCTGTCGTTCACGATCTCGCTGTACGTCGGGATCAACATGGCGATGGTGCTGGGGCTCGCCCCGGTCGTCGGCATCCCGCTGCCGCTTCTGTCCTACGGCGGATCGGCAATGATGACGGTGCTGATCCTGCTTGGCATCCTCATGTCGTTCGACAGGGCCGAATGCAAAAGAGGAGACTCCTCCGTCCTTGGCCTTTCATTGCCCTGATAGGTTCTCGATTACGATAAAATTTCTGGAATCGAAAAGGTGCTGCGTTTACGCTCGAACGCGAAGGCGCAATTGAAATCCTATTGCGCAGCAATTATTTATAGTGTGCGGCGACAACGTTCCCGCCCCTTGCTGGGTAAAAGTCCGGGACGGCCCGGCAGCTCTTATGGAGGCTGCTTTGGCGTGGATTGCACTCATTTTCGCCGGTTTATTTGAGATTGTATGGGCTTCGGCCATGAAGCAATCTCATGGGTTCACTCGGCTCTGGCCAAGTTTAGTTACCGGGGTGGGCATGTTGGTCAGCTTCGGCCTTCTTGCGTCAGCAATGCGGGTTCTGCCGTTGGGAACGGCTTACACAATTTGGACCGGCATTGGCGCGGTTGGTGCGTTCGTCGTCGGTATCATGGTTTTTGGCGAAGCAATAACAGCGATGCGCCTCCTAGCCGCTGCACTTATCGTCAGTGGCCTCGTCTTGATGAAGCTGTCTTCGACTGCTTGATCTTGAACGTCCGCGAGCAGGCGTTAGCGCCTGCTCCGATGTTTTCGAAAGGGTCCTCGCGGGACGGTCTACCCGATTTCGATAGCTGTTCTTGACCGGTAACATCCGGTCAGCCCGTGAGCCAACGTTCTGTATCGGTTGCCCTTAAGTCATACCAGACGGAAAGCGCGCGGTACCGAGTCCAGGGTGTGAGCGTCGCACGACCAGCCTCATACGTGCGTTTCTATTCGGATAATCCGACCGCGCAGGATGACGAAGATGGTGACGGCCAGAATAGCGACGGCAACGGCCGCCTGAGAAGGACGACCTCGTGTGCAGCAGTGAACGCGGAACCAGCAGCGCGCATCAGTGCGCCGGCCGCTGCCGCGTCGAGACGGGTGGCGGCGATAGCCGCGTCGCCAATCGACGACCCGCCCCCTGCCGGCAGCCCGTCAGTCGAGCGATAGACCGCACCGATAAGGCTGCCAAAGAAGGTGATTCCCAGCGCCCCGCCGAGTTCGAAAGACGTGCTCTCGAGTGAGCCCGCCGCCCCGGCACGCTCCGAGGGCACACCGCCCATGATTGCCACTGAGCCTGCCAGAAGCGCAGATCCCAGCGCAAAGCCGAGAATCGCGAGCAGAGTACCCGACAGCCAGCGGTCTCCGTGCAGATCGACCATCGCCAGCGCCGCGAAGGAGCCGGCGGCAGCAATGAGGCAGGTGACCGACAGCGCACGCACTCCAACTCTGCCGACCAGCCATCCTGCCACCGGACCGGCGACGGCTGCGGCTGCCATGAGCGGCACCATGAACAGCCCGGCACCCAGCGGCGACAGGCCAACGACGAACTGCAATTCCTGCGCAAGCACCAGCTCGAAGCCGGCCAACGCGCCACTGGAAACCAAGGCCATCAGGAGACCGGCCACGAGCGGCGGATTCCGGAACAGGGTGAGGTCCAGCATGGGCGAGGCGGTCGTCGTCTGGAGAATGCCGAACCAGGCCAGAAGCGCGAAACCGACGCCCAGGACCGAGAACGGCTGCCACGCCGGGCCGTCGCCCCTGATTCCGGTCTTAATCGCGTAGACCGTCGCGATAAGACCGACGATAAACACGGCCGCCTGACCAATCCGCCACTTGATGGCCCGGTTTGGCGTTCCCGCCGGAAGGGTCACGTAGGCGATCGGTAAGACGACGGCCATGACCGGCACGTTGATCAAGAAAACCGAACCCCACCAGAGATGCTCCAGCAAGATGCCTCCGGCGAGCGGTCCGACCGCACCCCCTGCCGCGCCAACGACCGTCCATATGCCCAGCGCCCGCGCCCGCTCGTCCTCGTCATCGAAGGTCAACCGGACAATGGCCAGCACCGCAGGCATGATCATCGCTCCCCCGACGGAGAGAAGTGCCCGCGAAGCGATCAGCATTTCCGCCGTCGTCGAGAACGCCGCTGCGACCGAGGCGAAGGTGAAGACGCAAAGCCCGACCAGCATGATCCGGCGGTGGCCGATGCGGTCACCGAGCGTCCCCATCGGAACGAGCAGCCCAGCCATTATCAGCGGATAGATGTCGATGATCCAGAGGACCTCGGTGGTGGTCGCGCCGAGCGCGAGCGTCAACGTCGGGACCGCGACGTGCAGGATCGTCATATCGAGCATGACGGGAAGGAAGGTCGCGATGACGGCGGCCAGCACTATCCAACGATTGGCGAACGACATGAGGATCACCTCGGTAGCAGCGGTGGAACGGCTGCAAAGGAACCGCTGTAAGCTTTTAGTGGGCCGAAGCGTTCGAGAACACGTTCATCACTATGACGCCGGTTACGATCAGGCCCATACCAATTACGGCAGCAGCGTCGAGCTTCTGACCCTGGAATGCCCATGCTGCTGTCGAAATTAGAACAATACCGACGCCGGACCATATTGCGTATGCGATCCCCGTCGGGATCGTTCGGAGAGTTAGGGACAGAAAGTAAAAGGCTATACAATACGCGATGACGGTAACGAGCGTCCAAGGCGTACGAGTAAATCCATCTGACTGCTTCATAGCAGTCGTGGCACAAACCTCGGCGACGATGGCGATTGCGAGCATGAGATAATTCATGCCGGGTCCAGTAGCACACCAAATGTGGCTAATTTTCGACGCCTTTCGTGCTCCGCCAGATGCCCGATATTGGGCGGAGGCGGAATGGCCGGTATGGATAGGAAAGCGATCGGCTGCTCGTAGTCAGGCAGGCGGCGACAGCCGATATTGGGTCATCTGAGAAATTGATCGGTCGATCATCCGATGAAGCCTGACGATCCCGACTGCGAGATCATCAGGCCCAGTGAGTTTCACCGCCTGACGCAGATCGGCTTGCCGGCTCTGTTAAGCAGAAGTTCGCGCTTCACCTGTCCGTCGGGAGCAGTGCCTTGGTAAACCGCGCACCATTTGTCGTCATGCTCGATCCGGGCATTGCCGTATTTGAGACGGGCGTCGACCTGTTGGAAAGCGATCATCTCGGCGCTCGGCAAGGCATCATTGCCCATCGGATGTCCCGCCGGCAGCATGTCATTGCCGTAGCTGTGTGGAGTGTGCTGGTTCTGTGCACAGGCAGCTAGTCCCAAGGCGGCGATGATCGGTAGGATGATCTTCATGTCGGCTCCATATTAAACTACGCATCAAAAGCCCCGCCCCACCGACCTAGAGCCGCTAGGGGCGGGACTGGACTTCACTGCTGAGGGAGCCGTGCGTCGATCAAGTCCAGCGTGCGGTTGTAGCTTGCGCTTTCAGCAGCGCTGACAAAGCCCTGGCTGCGTGTCACACGGACATAGCTCTGACGGGCGGTAATTAGTTTGCGGCGAAGTTCAGAGGCACGGGTGCGCGTGATAGCCCGGCTTGCCTGGGCAGCACCAATCCGTTGATCGATCTCATTCATCCGATCACGGAGATCCGCGCGCTCGGCTGCGTTGTCAGCGCGCTGCGCTCTTGTTCCGTGATGCTGGGCAACTGCCATACTGGGAATGGCCGACGCGATCGTGGTAACCGCTGCAACAGCGAGGCATATACGCTTCATTTGAGACTTTGCCTTTAACTCGGGTTGACAGCCGCCCAAATGAGGCAGGGGCGACAGACGTTCCTTAGAATCGAACCCTGCCTATTGCCTGAACGGCCGCTCTGGCTTTGGCATGATGTAGATCCCTTTTTGCATAAGGGCATGGCCGTGTCGGCGTCGCCGTAATGAACGGGTGTCCGCCTTCAAAACTGCGAGCTGCTCACCGGAACGTCCGGATATGGGCAGTTTGGTCATTTTGGCCATTCTCAAAAGGGATCGGATTTCGGGAATGTCCGGGTTGGGGAGGAAGGCGGAACGTCCGTTATGGAAGAGGCGATAGTGATAACGGCAGCCAGCGGTGTGGCTATGGACTAGGAAATCAACGTCGGGGGCGAGATTCCGCTTTTGCATTCCACGATTGCGCCCACTCGGTCCGACAAGGTTGGGCGAGGTACGTCTGGTAGGAGCACCCGGACAGCGTCGCCCGCGCGCTCAGTTACCACCGGGAGGCAGTAACGTAGGGATGCGTGATCACGGGCAGATGCGGCCAAGATCTTGAAATCGAGGCGGGAAATCCCAAACCTTGTGAGACCGAAACCTCCAAGTTCGACGTATCGCTTTGCTCCACGTCCGATGCCTACGACCCTGACAGGCTGCACCGAAATGTTCGTGTCAACATCACGGCCCCAGAACATGATAGAATTGGTCAATTGGTTGGCCAAGCTATCACCGATTGCACAGTACAAGAGCGCGGAGATGACCGTAGAGAGCAACGTGCCAGCCTTTCTGTTGGTGGCTGATGGCGACCGCCACTTCCCCGCCGACAGGACGTATCCAAATACCGCGCCCACCAAACCACATGTCACGACGATTGGTGCGCTCCAAAACGCCGGCACATCGCTGACCAGTTCTGTTGAAGAAAATAGCCCCTCCGCGATCCAGGCGGCGAACAGCAACCCTCCAAAGCTGTAGATCGCTACTTTTAGACGCTCCTTACGCGGCGAGCCATTGGTAGTTAGTTTTGATTTGATCACGCGCCTAGCTCGTTAGCCAAAGTGCTAGCTACACTGACGTTGAAGCGTAGCTATCAGGTTACCAATTGTGCCACGCCGCCCTCATCGTACCGGGCTGCATGAACGGCAGCTATCAGGGCGTCGTGGATATGTTCAGAATGTCCGCAATTAGGCGTTCGTGTCCGATCCGGCTTTCTTGCGAGGGATCAAGAAACGGGAATGACCGAGCCTTGTGGTCAACAGCGCGACGGCTTTTGAGGCCTATCATTGGGGGTCTGTGCTATCCGCTTATCGCGGCATATTCAGCGTACGATAACCTGACCAACACGGCCTAGCAGTGGCGATAGCATTGTTGACCCAAACTTCGAATGGTGTGACGATATAAAGTTCTCTAATAATCCCGCATACTAGTCGCACCTCTTTTAATTCCGAATACAGTCAAATGGTCAACCCAACTTTTCCGAAGTTTAAATATGTCGTGGCCCACGTCCCAAAACGGCTCTCCGCGGTAGGTGGAAGTAGCGTCCCATGGTATGCCATTACGCAGATCCATCGACATCGAAATTAGCAGTCTCCGGTCAATCCGAGCAATATAGAGCCGCCTTCCCTGTTTTGCAGTTAGGGAAACACGGTACCCGCCCGATGCAGACAATGATTGAACGCCGATTGATACGAAGATGGTGTCTTTTTTGCTCTCACATGCAGTCTGCGGTTGCATAGGACTTGCTACAACGACGCGGTTGCGACTTGCTGATCGTGTTACCTGCGTAGGCAGCCCGGCACGCTCTAGGGTCAGGACCCAGTGATGTGAGAGGCGCGATCTGATTCAGGTTCCGTGAGGAGAGCGTGGATGAGCGACCTGTACTGGCTGACGAATGAGCAGATGGCGCGTCTGCAACCGTTCTTTCCCAAGAGCCATGGCAAGCCTCGGGTCGATGATCGGCGGGTGCTCAGCGGCATCGTTTTCGTCAATCGCAATGGGCTACGCTGGTGTGATGCGCCGAAGGACTATGGGCCGCACAAGACGCTCTACAATCGCTGGAAGCGGTGGGGCGAGAGGGGAGTCTTCTTGCGCATGATGGAGGGGCTCGCGGCAGCGCAAGCCG
>Ga0265798_10011948_pt1 | contig 10531 bp, 9 predicted proteins | sample P3T30metagenome_FD_192430 | JGI IMG/M metagenome (GOLD analysis project Ga0265798, IMG submission 192430) | Plant litter microbial communities from East Loma Ridge, Irvine, California - P3 T30 | ecosystem: Environmental > Terrestrial > Plant litter > Unclassified | place: USA: California... | reverse complement strand
CCTCCCCGGCCCTGGTGGCGGCCGAGGCATAGGTCAGGGCGACGTTGGCGCCTTCTTGCGCCAGGCGCTGGGCGATGCCGGCGCCGATGCCGCGCGAGCCGCCGAAGACGAGTGCGATTCTGGTAGTTGAGGTAGTGCTGTTCATGCTGATCTCCTTCACGGGTTGAAAAAATGTGGGTCAGGTCGGTTCGCGTAGCAGGGACTGGATCTTCGCTTCGGTCTCCTGGTAGGCGCCTTCGCCAAAATGCGTGTAGACGACGCGTCCGCGCTTGTCGATCAGGTAGACCGCCGGCCAATACTGGTTCGAATAGGCCTGCCAGGTGGCGTAGCGGTTGTCCTGGGCCACCGCGTACGGGATGCCGAAGCGCTTGATCGCGCCCTGCACGTTGGCCGTCGAGCGTTCGAACGGATACTCGGGGGTATGCACGCCGACCACGATCAGGCCCTGCTCCTGGTACTTCTCGTGCCAGCGCTTCACTTGCGGCAGCGTGCGGATGCAGTTGATGCAGGTGTAGGTCCAGAAATCGACCAGCACGACCTTGCCGCGCAGGCCCTGCATGGACAGGGGCTGCGAATTGAGCCAGGTGTCGATGCCGGTGAACTCGGGGGCCGTCTCGACCTTGGCGAACGGCGCGCCGTGGGCCATGGCGGCGTTGAAGAAGGTGGCGCCAGCGAGCAGGGTGACGAACAGGTTTTTCATGATGGGTCCTTTCACAGCGAGATGAAGTTGGCGAGGTGGGCATACAGCAGGACGTCGTACTGGAAATAGATGGCGACGGCAGTGGCCAGGATCAGCGCGCCGAACAGCTGTTGCAGGCGGTCGGCGTGGCGCGCCACGGCGCGGATCCGGGTGCGGACGAATTGCCCGCCGTAGGCGATGACGAGCATCGGGATGCCGGCGCCGATGGCGTACAGCAGCAGCAGCCCGGCCGAGCGGCCGAGATCCTGGGCCTGGGTTACCAGCACCAGGATCGAGGCCAGCACCGGGCCGGCGCACGGGGTCCAGACGGCGCCCAGCGACATGCCCAGCAACAGCCCGCCGAGATTGCCGGCGCGTTCGCTGCCGCCGGCAGGCATCGCGGTGCTGGCCAGGGTGCGCATGCGCGCAGTGAGCCAATTCATCAGCCAGGCGTACGGCGCCTTCCACAGCATCGCCACGCCCAGCACGGCCAGGATGGCGAGACCCGTGTGGCGTAGCGCCTCATGGGCCAGTACGACGTGCTGCGAGGCGCTGGCCAGCAGCAGGCCGAGGGCGGCGAAGGCGATGACGAAACCGGCCACGATGAACAGCGGGCGGGTATTGCGCCGGCTTTCCGTCCGGTCGTGCAGGGTGCCGCCCAGGACGATGGGCAGGATCGGAAGCACGCAGGGTGAGGCGATGGTCAGCACGCCGCCGAGCAGGGCAAGTGGTGCGTCGATGAGGGTTTGCATGGTACGGTCCTCCTGTTGGGATGACCGTATTGGACCGCCGTGGCGTATCCGGGATGTGTCGGGGATGGCCGTTATTGCAATCTACTGTACCCGGCCGGGGCCCGGATACATTGGCATACAAAAGTGCCCGGAAGTTAAGATATAAAGACAGCACTGCCACTTTCGACCGACCTTTATCGGGTGCCGACCATGGACCATACCGACCATATCCTGATCGTCGACGACGATCTCGAGATCCGCGAACTGCTCGCCAGCTACCTGGAAAAGCAGGGCATGCGCGCCTCCACCGCCGCCAACGGCCGCCAGATGCGCGCGCTGATGGAGCAGCACCAGTTCGACCTGGTGATCCTGGACCTGATGCTGCCCGGCGAGGATGGCCTGAGCGTGTGCCGTGACCTGCGCGCCGGCAAATGGCGCACGCTGCCGATCCTGATGCTGACCGCGCGCGACGAGGAGACCGACCGCGTGGTCGGCCTCGAGATGGGCGCCGACGACTACCTGACCAAGCCGTTCGCCGTGCGCGAGCTGTTCGCGCGCGTGCGCTCGGTGCTGCGCCGCGCGCGCATGCTGCCGCCGAACTTCGAGGTCAGGGAGCCGGGCCAGTTCCTGGTGTTCGGCGACTGGCGGCTCGACACCGTCGGGCGCCACCTGCTCGATCGCGAAGGCACGCTGGTGGCCCTGAGCGGCGCCGAATACCGCCTGCTGCGGGTCTTCCTCGACCATCCGCAGCGCGTGCTATCGCGCGACCAGCTGCTGAACCTGACCCAGGGCCGCGACGCCGACCTGTTCGACCGTTCGATCGACCTCCTGGTGAGCCGCCTGCGCCAGCGGCTGCGCGACGGTGCGCGCGAACCGCGCTACATCAAGACCCTGCGCAGTGAAGGCTATGTGTTCTCGTCCTCGGTCGAGGTCGCGGACGGCCCGGCATGAGTGCGTCCTTCTTGCGCTGGCCGCGCACCCTGTTCGTGCGCCTGGTACTGATACTGTCGCTCGGCCTGGCGCTCGCGCATGCGCTCTCGTATGTCCTGATCATGAGCGAGCGGCGCGAAGCCACGGTGGGGCTGATGATCGGCTACCTGGAGCAGGACGTCGCCAGCTCGGTGGCCCTGCTCGACCGCCTGCCCGCCGCCGAGCGCGCAGCCTGGCTGCCGCGGCTCGAGCGCCGCACCTACCGCTTCTCGCTCGGCCCGGGCGACCCCGGCCACGCACCCGACAGCGCACACTCGCGCCGCATTGCCGAGGCCTTCATGGACGCCATCGGCAAGCGATACAAGGTGACGGCCTACGCGGTGCCGGGCCATCCCGACCGGGTGCAGGCGCACGTGATCCTGAGCGACGGCACGGCGCTGACGATCGACATGCGGCCCGCCGGCCTGCCGGTCTCGAACTGGCTGCCGGCAGTCCTGCTCGGCCAGCTGGTCCTGCTGGCGGCCTTCACCTGGGCCGGCGTGCGGCTGGCGACCCGTCCGCTGGCCCAGCTGGCCGATGCCGCCGACCGCCTGGGGCCGGACCTGAAGACCGAACCGCTGCCCGAATCCGGCCCCCAGGAAGTCACGCGCGCGGCGCGCGCCTTCAATGCCATGCAGGCGCGCATCGCCGGCCACATGGCCGAGCGCACCCAGATCCTGGCCGCGATCTCGCACGACCTGCAGACGCCGATCACGCGCATGCGCATGCGCGCCGACATGCTCGACGACGGCGTCCAGCGCGACAAGATGAACCGCGACCTGCGCGAGATGGAGGCGCTGGTCAAGGACGGCGTGGCCTATGCGCGCACCCTGCACGGCGCCCTGGAAGCGCCGTGCCGCATCGATCCGGATGCGATGCTCGACAGCCTGGTCGGCGACTACCAGGATGCCGGGCGCGCCGTGACCCTGCGCGGCACGGCCGGCGCTTCGTTCGCGACGCGCCCGCATGCGCTGCGGCGCATCCTCGGCAACCTGGTCGACAATGGCCTCAAGTATGCGGGGGCGGTGGAGATCGGCGTCGAAGCACCGGCGGCGGGCGAACTCGTGATCCTGGTGCGCGATTTCGGGCCCGGCATTCCCGAGGCCGAGCTGGAGAAGGTGTTCGAGCCGTTCTACCGCCTGGAAGCCTCGCGCAACCGCGACACTGGCGGCACGGGGCTGGGTCTCGCGATTGCGCGGCAATTGGCGTCGTCGCTGGGCGGCGCGCTGGAACTGGGCAACCATCCCCAGGGGGGACTGGAGGCGCGGCTGCGCATCCGCGACCTCGCTTAGGGCGCGTCGAGCGCGGTATCACGCGCCAGCGGAACAACCAGGCGCACCGTGGTCCCGCGGCCGGCGCGGCTGTCGATGTTCAGCCGGCCGCCGATGCGCGCCGCGCGCTCGCGCATTCCCAACAGGCCCCAGTGACCAGCGCGGCCGCCAGCCCGCAGCACCGCGTCCTCGATGCCCCGGCCGTCATCGGCCACGTCCAGCGCCAGCTGGCGACCGTAATAGGCCAGGCGCACGTCGATCCGGCTGGCGCCGGCATGACGAAACGCGTTGCGCATCGCTTCGCGCGCGATGTCGGCAATCTCTTCGGCCACTGCCGGCGCCAGGGCGACGCCCTCGCCGCTGACCAGCAGTCCCGCCGCGACACCTGGATGGCCTGCCTGCAGCGCGCCCAGGGCGTCGCCGATGATCTGCTCCAGGACCACGCCGTCTTTCATGCGCAGTTCCTGCAACTGGTCGCGGCCCTCGGCGATGGCCTGGTCGGCGTCGTCCAGAACCTGTTCGAGCTTGCCGCGGGTGGGGTCGCCGGCCGGCAAGGTGCGTACCATGGTGTCCAGGCGCAGCGTTAATGCCTGCACCGTCTGCAAAAAGGTGTCGTGCAGGGTACGCGCAATGCGTTCGCGCTCGGCCGTACGCACCTGCAGGCGCTCGGCCAGGCGCCGGGTGAGGTAGCGCACACGGTAGCGATACAGGCAGTAGCCGAGCGCCGCGGCGCCCAGCGCGCACAGCGCCATGAAGAGGCGGCTCTCGACCAGCGTCGGCGCGATCTTCAGGTCAAGCGCCGCGGTATTGGCGCTGGCGACGCCATCCTCGTTGCTGGCCCGGACCTGGAAGCGGTAGGCGCCCGGCGCTACATTGGTATAGAAAGCGGTGCGCCGGTTGCCCGCATCCTGCCAATCGGGATCGACATCGGCCAGGCGGTAATGAAAGCGCAGGCCATCGGGGCGGCGCAGGCCCGGCGCGGTGAAGTCGATCCTGAATTCCTTCGAACCGGCCGGCAGGGACAACGTCCCGGCCGCGGACAAGGGCATGGCCACGCCGCCCGCCGTGGCGCCGAGGATCGCGACATGCGGCGCGTGCGTATTGCGCGCCAGTGCGGCGCTGTCGATGCTGACCACGCCGCCCGTCGCCGCCAGCCAGATGCGGCCCTGGCCGTCAGCGACCGCGGTGGGCAGGCGCGTTTCGGTCGTCGCCGTGCCGGGATAGCCTTCCTGCGCGCCGAACAGCCGGTAGCGCAGGGCTTCGCTTGGGTCGTCCATGCTGCGCCGCCAGTCCGCGGCACGCACCTGCAGCACGCCGGCTGCGCCATTGAACCAGCGGTCGCCCTCGGGCGTGAGGTGCATGCCGGTGACGTTGCGCAGCACCTCCGGCTCGGACGCGCGCAGCACTTGCAGGCGGCCGTCCTTCAGCACGCCCATGCCGCGTTCGCCGCTGACCACGATGCCGCCCTCGGTGAATATGCTCGACGCCAGGCCGACGGCCGCGGCATCGAAGACCTGATTGCGGCCTTTATCGTACAGGACGAGTTCTCCGCCGCCCAGGCCGAGCCATAGCTGGCTCGGCCCTCCCACTGCCGAGACGAAGATCCGGTCCGGCAGTGTGAAGGCCTCGCGCGGCAGCCAGCGGCCGCTGACCAGCCCCATCAAGCCGGTCTCGGGAGAGGCAATCCACAACACCTCGCCGTCGTCGCGGATGCCGATCAGGCGCAGGTCGGCCAGCCTGCCGTCGCGTGTGGGCGGTAGCGGGATCTGCCGGGTGGCGCCGCGCTCGCGCACCTCGATGGTCCGTTTGCCGCCCAGGAGCAGGGCGCCATTCCGGTCGCTGACGACGACGGTGACCCCGGACGCGCGCTCGCGCCGTGGCTCCTGCCCGGGCGCCAGGCGCCACAGGGCGCCGCTGCGGGAGTCGGCCGCCCACACCACGCCGTCCGCATCGCGTGCCAGGCTGTAGTTGGCGCCAGCCCCAGGCAGCGATGAGCGCAGCACACGATGCTCGCGGAAGCGGTCCACGCCTTGCTGGGTCACGACCCAGACATTGCCTTCGATATCTTCCAGCAGGTAGTCGGGATCGTCGCCGGACAGGGCCGTCCTCGCGATCCGGTCGCCTTCGCCGTCCTGCGCGCGGAAGGCATGCGCACGCAGCGCACCGGCGCCGTAGCGCAGGCGAATGTCCTGGGCATCATCGAGCGCCCATAATGTCCCGTCGCGGTCGAACAGGGCGGCGCTGCGCGCCTCCACCTGGTTGAACCAGGCCGGACGCGGCTTGACGCGCCCATCCGGCGCGCCGGGCAGCAGCACCAGCCGGTTATGGCGGATTGCCCAAAGGCGTCCATCGGGTGACATGATCAGGCGCCCGCCGGTGGTGGCGACCCGCACGAAGCGCATCTGCCGGCGATCCAGCCGCCAGGTGGCGCTGGCATCTGTCATCCACAACTGCCCGTACTGGTCGACCAGCATGCCGAACGGGACGCCGGCGTCGGGAACGCCGTCGAATGCGATCCGGCGCCACGCCTTGCCATCGAACCGGTGCACGCCGCCGGTCGATCCGGCCCAGATGCTGCCGTCGTCGTCGATGGCCGAGACCAACACCGTGAGGGGCGGACCGGCGATCTCCGGCAGGTCCTCCAGCCGGCCATCCGGGTGCCGCACCGACAGGCCGTTGGCGACGTAGGAAATCAGCAGCCTGCCGTCCGGCTGCGCGCGCACGCTGGCGATCTGTTGCCGCGTCGGTAGCCCGCGCTGCGCCAGCGCCACGCGCTCGAAGCGGTTGCCGTCGAACCGATGCAGGCCATCATAGGTGCCGAACCACAGCCAGCCGTCCGGAGTCTGCGCCATGGACGTGACCTGCAGTGGCGCGCCTTCGAGCGCGGTCCAGCGCGTGTGGTGGGTATTGGCCAGGCCGACGGCGGGATCGAGCGCCAGGGCGGGCGCGCCGATCGACAGCAGGCACAGCGCGGCTATCGCGTTCGACAGGAAAGGCGGAAAAAACGCTTGGGACATGGTGACGAGATCGTGAGGCAGGAAGACGGATTCTGAACCTGCCGAAATATAGCGTATGCGCGAAGGTCCCGCACGATCCGCATGATCCGAGAGGCCGGTTGGCGGCAGGCTGGATCGACATGACAGTCGTTGCGGCGGACGTTCAGAACAATGAACCTGGCACCTCCAACGACATTTCAGCGACACGCAGGCCGCATAGTGCAGGCATTCATCCAGCGACCACCAACAGGACCATCCATGAAGCCTCTCTTCGTCTTTGCCGCCCTTCCTGCCGCCCTCCTTGCCGTCTCCAGTCTCGCCAGCGCGCAGCAGCCGTCGCGCTGGGGCCTGGGCGTCGGCGCCGCCGTCGCCGATTCGGTATATGCCGGCGAAGGCACGCGCGTCACGCCCTTCCCGCTCGTCTCCTACCAGGGCGAGCGCTTCTACTGGCGCGGCATCAGTGGCGGCGCCCACCTCGTCAAGCGCGGCGGCTTATCGCTCGACGCGACCCTGTCGGCGCGCTTCGACGGCATCGACAGGGACGATTTCGGCGTGCTCGAGCTGGCCGAACGCGGCATCGACCGCAAGCTGCTGGAAGACCGCGACGACGCCTTCGACCTGGGGCTGGCCGGCAGCTGGCGTGGCGCGATGGGCCAGCTCGACCTGGGCGTCAGGGGCGATGTCACCAGCACCAGCAAGGGTTATGAGGCCAACCTGACGTACTCGTATCCGATCCAATGGGGCGCCACCCGGATCGCACCGAACGTCGGCGTGTCGCACCTGTCCAAGAAACTGGCCAACTACTATTACGGCACCCTGCCCGAGGAAGTGGCGCGCGGCGTACGGAACTACCAGCCGGGCAGCGCCGCCGTCGCCCGCATCGGCATCGACGTGATGCATCCCTTCGCCGGCAACTGGGCCTTCATCGGCAACGTCGCCTACCGCAAGCTGCCGACGAAACTCTCCGACAGCCCGCTGGTGGAGAAGGACAAGAACGGCTCGGTGTCGGCTTTCATTGGCTTGAGCCGCGGCTTCTGAGCGATACTAGTCCAGCCTTTTCACCGACCCATTACGGCCACATGACCAAGCAGCCACTCAGCATTCTCATCATCGAAGACAACGCCGGCCTGGCCGCGAACATCTACGACTACCTGGAGGCCTGCGGACACCATCCAGACGCCGCGCCGGACGGCGAATCGGGCCTGGGACTGCTGGCCATCAACCGCTACGACGCCATCGTCCTCGACTGGATGATGCCGCGCATGGACGGCATGACGATGCTGGGGCGGCTGCGCCAGGACCTGAAATCGCGCATCCCGGTGATCGTGCTGACGGCGAAGGACCAGCTCGAGCACAAGCTGCACGGCTTCCTGACCGGCGCCGATGACTACGTGGTCAAGCCGGTGGCGCTGGCCGAACTGGAAATCCGCCTGCGCGTGCTGGTGCAGCGCACGCGCGGCGCCGTGGACGAATCGCAGGTGCTCCAGGTGGCCGACCTGCGCTTCGACCTCGGCACGCTCGAAGTGAGCCGCGCCGGCAAGACGCTGGCAATGACGCCGGTACGGCGCCAGCTGCTGGAACTCCTGATGCGCAGGTCGCCCGGCCTGGTGCGGCGCGAAGAACTAGAAACACTGATCTGGAAGGACGACGTCCCCGACAACGACGTCCTGCGCTCGCACATGCACATGCTGCGCAAGGCGGTCGACGGCGAATCGCCGCGCAAGCTGCTCAAGACGATCGCGGGCAGCGGCTATCGCCTGGGGCTGTCGGATGAATGACGAGACGAATAAACCCACGCGCGGCATGTCCAGCCTGCAGCGCAAGATCAGCGCGGTCTTTGTCCTGTTCGGCATCCTCATGGCGGTCGGGCTGGCGATCCAGGGCCAGCTGAGCCAAAACCTGATCATCCACCCGCTGTGGGAAGAACTCCTGCAGTCGACCACCGCCCAGTATGTCGCCGACGGCAGGCTGGCCCCAGGCGCGCAACTGCCGTCGAGCGGCCGGATCCGAGCGTGGCGTGTGGCCGATACCAATCTACCCGCCGACATGCCGCCCTACTTCGCCAGGCTGCGTCCCGGCTACTACGATGAACAGCAGATGGACGCCTACGAATCAAGGCGCAGCCATGCGGTGCTGGTCACCCCACTCGCGGACGGGGGCCGCATTGTGATGGCGGTCGACATCACGGAGCTCGAGGATTACCAGAACGACCTCGGCCTGATCGGCGTGCTGATCGCTGTGCTGAGCGGCGCGATGATCGCCGGCTCGATCGCCTGGGTCTACCGCAGCCTGCGCCGCCCGATCGGGTTGCTGGCCCAGAGGATGGAAGAACTCGATCCCGAGCAGCCCTCGCAGCGCCTGGCGACCGACTTCGCCCTGAGCGAGCTGCACGACATCGCCGTCATCGTCAACGGCCACCTGGAACGGGTCGAGCGCTTCATCGAGCGCGAGCGGGGCCTGCTCGACCAGGCCAGCCACGAATTCCGCACGCCGATCGCCGTCATCGCCGGCGCCGTCGACGTGCTCAAGCTGCACGACCTGCCGCCGGCCGCCGGCGCGCCGCTGGCGCGCATCGAATCCACGGTCGAGAACCTTACCGAGATCATGGCCGCGCTGCTGTTCCTGTCACGCGAGGATGGCAAGGCGCCGCTGGAAACCACGCGGCTCGATTCGCTGGTGCTGACGCTGATCGACGACCACCGGCATCTACTCGATGGCAAGGACGCGCACTTCGTCGTCGAAGCGCTCGAACCCTTGACGATAAATAGCCCGGAAGCGATCGCGCGCATCGTGGTTGGCAACCTGCTGCGCAACGCGGCCGAGAACAGCTACCGGGGCGCGATTCGCGTCAGGCTGGTGGAGGGCCGCCTGAGCATCCAGGACAGCGGCGAAGGGTTCGATACGGTCGCCGCCGCACGGCGCTACACCCAGGCGCTGCGCAATTCGGCCAAGCAGGGTGGCGGCCAGGGGCTGGGACTGTTCCTGACGCGCCGGGTATGTGAACGCTTCGGCTGGACCTTGACGATCTCCTCCAACCCCGCGCACGGCACGCTGGCGGAAATGTCGTTCACGTAAAAACGACGTCATTCCCGCTTGGGCGCAGTAGCGTCCAGAATATCTACTCGTAAAGTATGCACGTCATTCCCGCGCTCGCCGGGCGCCTTGGCGGGAATCCAAGTGAAGTTACAGAATGTTCATGCTTCAGCTTAGCCCCAATGTCCATTGAAGGAGGATTTTTGAGGGCCGCTGGCTGGCGACACTTGGGGGGAACAGCGCCAGTGGCGCTGTTCCCGCCTGCGCGGGAACGACGTGGTTCTAGCTATGACGCTTCATATATCGGAGGCATGAAATTATCCCGGATATCAGTGCGCCCTCGCCGGCCGCCTTGGCGGGAATCCAGGTTCATTGCGACGCTCAGTCGTCTTCCTTCATATCGTCCGCTTTTTCCTGGATCTTCTCACCCGCGCGCTCCACCGACTTGCCGACTTCTTCGGATGCACGCTCCAGGCCACGGCTGGCTTCTTTGGTCGCGTCCTTGACCTTGCCGCGCGCCTCGTCGACCGCGTCGTCGACCCGGGCCAGTTCGTCCTGCACCGAATCGGTCACCTTGGCGCTGGCTTCGTCCAGCGCCTTGCCCATGCGCTCCGCCGGGCCGGCGCCGTCCTCGTCGCGGCTGCAGCCGGCCAGCGCCATGAGCATCACCGGCACCAGCAGCGCCTTGATCATGGTTGCTTTCATTCCCTACTCCTTGCGGTTTTCTCAACGCTTTCCATGATACACCGGGCCATCCGGCGTGGATGTGCTTACAGCGTCAGCCGCCGCGCTTCGGATCGGCCAGCGGATGGCTGCGCCGGCGGCGCTCCTCGCGGGTACAGGCGGTGGCGG
>Ga0265798_10011944_pt1 | contig 10532 bp, 8 predicted proteins | sample P3T30metagenome_FD_192430 | JGI IMG/M metagenome (GOLD analysis project Ga0265798, IMG submission 192430) | Plant litter microbial communities from East Loma Ridge, Irvine, California - P3 T30 | ecosystem: Environmental > Terrestrial > Plant litter > Unclassified | place: USA: California... | reverse complement strand
GCGCGGCGGGTCGAGATGTCCCAGAAGCTGGCCAGGCTGGCGCTGTTGGTTGGAATCGCCTGGCGCGCCAGCAGCCCGGTCATCAGGGCCGCGACCTGGTTGATGCCCAGGAACAGGATGGCCTGCTCGACCGACTTGGCCTTGCGGCGCCCGCCGTAGATCGAGGAATTCGCCAGCTTCAGCAGGGCGCCGGACATGCCGACATCGCTTGCCACGATTTTCCCGATCGCGTCAAGCGACGGATCTTCCGACGCCAGTTCGCGCTGCATGTCGGCCAGCAGGCTCGGACGCGGCGGAATGCGGATCGACTTGATCAGGGCGTCGACCTGGTCGAGATGCGGAAGAGGATCGGCGACGGTATTCATGGGTGCTGGAAAAAGGACTGCGGGAGGATGGTCACTATACCCCAGGCAGATATTTATTGCACCGCGGCAATGCCGATTTGTGTCAATTTCACCAAAGTGGGATCGCTGCGCCACCCTTTTGATGGCGGAATTACAATCGGTACATGGCTATTTCGACAATTGCAGGAATTGATTTCACGGCGCCGGCGGAAATCGTGGCGCGCCAGCTGATCGGCGTCACCGTGCTGGTGGATGGCGTCGGCGGACGGATCGTCGAGACCGAAGCCTACGACCGCGAAGACCCGGCTTCGCACGCCTTCTCCGGCCCCACCGAGCGCAATGCGGCGATGTTCGGGCCGCCGGGCCACGCCTACGTCTACCGGTCCTACGGCATCCACTGGTGCCTGAACTTCGTCTGCCGCGAGGAAGGGCATGGGGCAGGGGTGCTGATCCGCGCGCTCGAGCCGACAATGGGGCTGGACACGATGCGGGTGCGGCGCGATGCGGATGATGAGTGGCTGCTGTGTTCCGGGCCTGGCAAGCTGTGTCAGGCGCTGGGCGTCACCCGCGCATTGAACGGCCAGCCGATTTCGCTGCCGCCGTTCGAGTTGCTGCCTGCGCAGCCGGGGCTTGAAGTGGTAATCGGGCCGCGCATCGGGATTTCGAAGGCGATGGATGTGCCGTGGCGGTTCGGGCTGGCGGGTTCGTGTTTCGTCAGCCGGCCGTTCAGGTAGCAACCACCGTCAACGGTTGATCCGCCGCACCGGCGAAGGCCGGTGCCCAAGTTGGTTGAGCAGTCGGCACGCATGCAAAATTAGGCACCGGCCAAGGGGGACGCCTAGTCCCGGTGCGACGGTCTGACGGATAACGCTATGCGCGGCGACGTTGCGGTGCCGCGGCAGGCAGGGCAGGGATGGATCGACCTCGCATCGCACTGCCTTCGGCACGCCGTTCCTGCAGCCCGTGGAACCCTTCCTCCTCGCCCTCCTGCTCATCGATCGCCACCGCCTGCATCCCATCCGCCAGCTTGAAGATCGCCACCGCCTTGGCCAGGTTGACGGTCTGCTCGTGCAGGCTCTCGGCCGCCGCCGCGGCCTGTTCGACCAGGGCCGCGTTCTGCTGGGTCATGCCGTCCATTTGCCCGACCGCCTTGTTCACCTCCGCGATGCCGTCGGCCTGCTCGGTGCTGGCGACGCTGATGCGGCCGATGATGTCGTTCACCTGGCGCACCGAGGCGACGATGTCGCCCATGCTGGCGCCGGCCTCGCTCACCGAGGCGCTGCCGTCCTCGATGATCTTCACCGAGTCCGCGATCAGGCCCTTGATCTCGCGCGCCGCCGCCGCCGAGCGCTGGGCCAGGGTGCGCACTTCGGCGGCGACCACGGCGAAGCCGCGTCCCTGTTCGCCGGCGCGCGCCGCCTCCACAGCGGCGTTCAGGGCCAGCAGGTTGGTCTGGAACGAGATGCCATCGATGACGCCGGTGATCTCGACGATCTTGCGCGAGCTGGCCTGGATCGATTCCATCGTCGCCACTGCGCGGCCCACGGCGTTGCCGCCGTTCGACGCCAGCTGCGCCGCCTCGGCCGCCAGGTTCGAGGCCAGGCGCGCATTGTCGGCGTTGTGCTTGACCGCGGTAGTCAGTTCTTCCATGGTGCTGGCAGTCTGCTCGAGCGAGCCGGCCTGCATTTCGGTGCGGGTCGACAGGTCCAGGTTGCCGCTGGCGATTTCCTTTGATGCCGTGTCGATCGAGCGCACCGAGCCCAGGATGCTGCGCAGGGCGCCGTCCAGGCGCGAGATCGAGTGGTCGAGGGCGCGCGCGGTGTCGGCGATCTCGTCGCGTCCGCCGGCAGCCTTTTCCGGCGCGCGCAGGCGGCCTTCGGCCAGGTCGCCGACCACCGTGGCGATGGCGTGAATGTCGGCCAGCATGGCGCGCCGCACCAGCATCGTGACCATCAACGACAGGCCAATCGACAGCAGCACCAGCGCCGCCATGCTGATGCCGAGGGTGCGGAACTCGGCCTTGGCGGCGGCATGTGCCTCCACGCTCAGCTTTTTCTCGAGTGCGGCCAGGCGCTGCAGCTCGGAGTCGAGGGCGACGAACTGCTTCTCGGCCTTCTGCATCGAATTGGTGGCGATCGACTGGTCGACTTGGGCCAGCTCGATGGTCTCCGCCACCTGCTTGCGGTAGCCGGCCAGCGCCGCCAGCGAATTCTCCAGCGGCGCCCGTTCTTCCGGCGCGGCCAGCTTTTTCAAGTCGCCCAGCTTGTCGCCGATCTGCGCGTGCTTCTTGTGGATGTCGGCGGTCAGGGCCGCGAGGCGGCTCTGGGCGAAGCTGCCGTTGATCCAGGCCAGCAGCTGGTAGATGTTGGCGTGGGCGAAGCGCGCGTCGCCGGCCACGTCGGCCACCGCCTGCAGGCGCGCGGCGCGCACCTGCACCATGTGCTCGAGCGAGGCGTTCTGGCGCACCATGCCGTAGTAGGCGGCTGCCGACAGCATCGTCAGCAGCACCAGCACCAGTCCCGGGGCCAGCAGGAGTTTGGGCCCGATCCGCAATTTGTTCAGCATGCTCGACTCCGGGAGAGGGGGAGGGACCTTACTTCTTGTAGATGCCGGCTTCCAGCACGATGTCGTCGACACGCTGGATATACGTGGTCTTCGGCTCGATCTTGCCGCTGGACGGGTTCTTGTACTGGTAGTCGACCCAGCCCTTGCCCTTGGCCGCGGCCAGGTCGATGATCTCGCGGCGGTACTTCTTGCCGTTGGCGTCGGGGACGTCGGTCAGGTCCTTGCCGACGATCGAGGGATTGATCGGATGGGCCAGCACGATGCCGGTCTTCAGGTCGCGCATGTCGATGTACAGCTCGCCCTGGACGTAGTCGCCATCCTTGGCGTTGATCTTCTTGATCATCTCGTCCTTGCCCTTGGCTTTCACCAGGGCGACGCCGCGCTCGACCATGGCGATGGCGTCCTTCTCGGTCGGGCCATTGGCCAGGGCAGGGGTGGCGGCCAGGGCAAGGCACAGGGCGGCGGCGGTGGCGATCAGCTTCATGGACTACTCCTCGGCTTAATTTTCTAGGGCCAATATTTCTGAAGTGCATTGGCAAATGTACCGGTGCGGGACGGTGGAGGGTTGCGATAACGCAACGGGCTGCGCAGGAAAAGGCGAGCGTTGCGCGCTGGTACTTATGACGTAGCACTTGCCACTAGCCAAGTGAATACTGGCTAATGTAAAGTTGCCAAATTTCTTGGCTAGATGACATGAAGCAAGAACACAACATTCCCTTCCAGGATACGGCCCGGGCGGCCGCCCACGTCGCGTACCGGCGCGACATCGACGGCCTGCGCGCCGTCGCGGTGCTGGCGGTGGTGCTGTTTCATGCATTCCCGGCCGTCCTGCGCGGTGGTTTCATCGGCGTCGACGTCTTCTTCGTCATCTCCGGCTTCCTGATCACCGGCATCCTGCTGCGCGAGCTCGAAAGCGGCCAATTCAGCTTCGCCCATTTCTACGCGCGCCGCGTGAAGCGCATCTTCCCGGCCCTGGTGCTGGTGATGGCGGTGTGCCTGGCCTTCGGCTGGCTGGCGCTGTTCCCGGACGAATACCGGCAGCTCGGCAAGCACGTGGCCGGCGGCGCCGGCTTCGCCGCCAACTTCGTCTACTGGGCCCAGGTCGACTACTTCGACACCGCGGCCGAGACCAAGCCGCTGCTGCACCTCTGGTCGCTCGGCATCGAGGAACAGTTCTACATCGCCTGGCCGGTGGTCCTGCTGCTGGTCTGGAAGGTCAAGCCCAGGCTGTCCGCCGTGCTGGCCACGGCCGCGCTGCTGGCGCTGGTCTCGTTTGCGCTGAACCTGGGCACCATCCAGGGCAACGCCACCGCCGCCTTCTACAACCCGGCCAGCCGCGCCTGGGAACTGCTGCTGGGCGCCATGCTGGCCTGCCTGCATGCCGGGAATGCCGCCGCAGCCGGACGGCCGCGCCGCTTGCCACCCAACCTGCTGGCCTGGACCGGCGTGCTGCTGCTGGCCGCCGGCCTGGCGCTGGTCACGCGCAAGAGCCAGTTCCCCGGCTGGTGGGCGCTGCTGCCGGCACTCGGCGCCGCATGCCTGATCGGCGCCGGCCCGCAGGCCTGGTTCAACCGCGTGCTGCTGTCGAACCGCGTGATGGTCTGGGTCGGCCTGATCAGCTATCCGCTCTACCTGTGGCACTGGCCGCTGCTGTCGTTCGCCCAGATCATCGAGTCGCGCGAGCCGGCGCCGCTGCTGCGCGCTGGCGCGGTGCTGCTGGCCGTGCTGCTGGCCTGGCTGACCTTCCAGGTGGTCGAGCGTCCGCTGCGTTCCAACCGCAGCCCCCGCGCCGGCCGCACCGCGATCGCGGCGCTGTGCGCGCTGATGCTCGCCTGCGCCGCCACCGGCGCCTATGTCTACAAGCAGGACGGCCTGCCGAACCGGCAGCCGGTCCAGGACAACCTGGCCAACCAGAAGGCGCTGGTGCTGGTCGAGGACACCGCCAATGCCGCCGCCTGCAAGAAACGCTACGGCTTCGATTCGGTGTACGAATACTGCCTGCAGGCCGACCCGACCCGAGACCCGACCGTGGCGCTGGTCGGCGACAGCCATGCCTACCACGTGGTTGCCGGCCTGACGCAGTACTACAGCGGGATCGGCGAGAACCTCCTGATGCTGGGTACCCGCTTTCCCTACTGGGGCCTGGAGCCGAAGGACGATCCCTACCAGCAGGCGACCCAGCCGATGCTCGACCTGGCGCTGGCCACGCCGAGTGTGAAGACGGTAATCTTTTCGACCGCCATGCGCTTCGGCACCGGCGCCGAATACAAGGTCTACCTCGATGCGGCGCGTGAAGGCTTCCGCCGCTACCTCGCGGCCGGCAAGCGCGTGATCGTCATGAACGACGTGCCGTTGCTGGACTTCGACCCGCGCTCGTGCATCAAGCGCGCCGGCGTGGCCTCGTCGGCTACCCGCGTGCCCTGCGCCATCACGCGCGAAGCCTGGGACGGGCAGATGGTCCAGCACCGTCAGGTCATGCGCCAGTTGGCCACGGAGTTCCCGCAGATCGCCTGGTTCGATGCGTCCAGCGCGCTGTGCGACGACGACAGTTGCAACGCGATGATCGATGGCCGCCTGATGTATCGCGATAACAATCACTTGAGCTATGAAGGCGACTTGCGAGTGGGCCGGCATTTCGGCGAATGGATGCGCCAGCGGCACTGAACAGGAGTTGACCCCGGTTTGTTCCGCGCCATGGTGTCGGAACATTCCGATTGACTGACGGCAATTCGTAGGAATTTCCAAAACGTAAGATGAATTCTTTCCGGCAATGCACTTCTCTGCCGGCCTTCATTTCACGTTTCCTGGAGAATTCCCGTGACCACGATCGAATCGACGTCCTCCAAGTTCAAGCCCTACACCCGCCAGTCGATCCACCAGGCGCGCCAGTGGCAATGGCTGACGCCGGAGTTGCAGGAAGCGGTGCAGGTGGTCTCGCACGTGCTGCCGTTCCGCGTGAACGCCTATGTGCTGGAAGAGCTGATCGACTGGGACAAGGTGCCGGATGATCCGATCTACCGCCTCACCTTCCCGCACCGCGACATGCTCCCCGTCGAGGAATACGAGCAGCTGCGCGACCTGGTGCTGTACAAAAAGGACGACGCGGCCACCGCGAAGCTGGTGCACGCGATCCGCATGCGCATGAACCCGCACCCGGCCGGCCAGATGACCCACAACGTCCCGCGCGTGAACGATGCGCCGCTCAAGGGCCTGCAGCACAAGTACAAGGAAACCGTGCTGTTCTTCCCGAGCTCGGGCCAGACCTGCCACGCCTACTGCACCTTCTGCTTCCGCTGGCCGCAGTTCGTCGGCATGGACGACATGAAGTTCGACGCCCGCGAATCGAGCGAGCTGGTGGCCTATCTCGAAAGCCACCCGGACGTCACCGACGTCCTGATAACCGGCGGCGACCCGATGATCATGAATACCCGCTCGCTCGCCGAATTCCTCGAGCCGCTGCTGGGGCCGAACCTGGCCCATATCCAGAACATCCGCATCGGCACCAAGTCGGTCGCCTATTGGCCGCAGCGCTTCGTGTCGGACAAGGACAGCGACGACTTGCTGCGCCTGTTCGAGAAAGTCGTCAGGTCGGGCAAGAACCTGGCGATCATGGGCCACTACAACCACGCGGTGGAGCTGCGCCACCCCATCGCCCAGCAGGCGGTGAAACGCATCGTCGGCACCGGCGCCACCCTGCGCATGCAAGGTCCGCTGATCCGCCACATCAACGAAGATCCGAAGAGCTGGGCCGAGCTGTGGACCACCGGCGTGCGCCTGGGCGCGATTCCCTATTACATGTTCGTCGAGCGCGACACCGGCCCGCGCGACTACTTCGCGCTGCCGCTGGCGCGCGCCCACGAGGTGTTCCAGGAAGCGTATTCGATGGTGTCGGGCCTGTCGCGCACCGTGCGCGGCCCGTCGATGAGCGCGTTCCCGGGCAAGGTGGTGATCGACGGCGTGGTGACCATCAATGGCGAGAAGCTGTTCGCGCTGCAGTTCCTGCAGGCCCGCAATCCCGAGTGGGTGCGCCGTCCCTTCTTCGCGAAATACGATCCCGACGCCACCTGGCTCGATCACCTGAAACCGGCCTTCGGGCGCGAAAAATTCTTCTTCGAGATGGAAAGCGGCGGCCCGCTGCGCGGACCCGGCGGCCGCGTGATTCCGCTGGTCCCGGCCACCCAGCGCGACGCCGCCTGACACCGGCCATGCAGGACACCGCCGCCGCGCCACGCCTGTCCGGCGTGGCGGTTTTCTTCTACGTCTTCCTTCCCTTCGCCCTGGGGCACTACCTGTCCTCCCTGCTGCGCAACGTGAACGCGGTGCTGGCCTCGCACCTGGTCGGCGCGCTCGCGCTCACGCCGGGGGAACTGGGCCTGCTCACCAGCGCCTTCTTCTTCGCCTTCGCGCTGGTGCAGCTGCCGGTCGGGATCGCGCTCGACCGCTTCGGGCCGCGCCGGGTGCAGCTGGTGATGATGCTGGTCGGGTCATGTGGCGCGCTGCTGTTCGCGCACGGCGCCGGCTTCTGGCAGCTGCTGGTGGCGCGCGCCGTGATGGGCTTCGGCCTGGGCGGCTGCTTCATGGCGGCGGTGAAGGCGGTCTCCACCTGGATCGCGCCGAACCGGCTGCCCTCGGTGCACGGCTACCTGATCGCGGTCGGCGGGCTCGGGGCGGCGTCGGCCACTATGCCGGTGCGCCAGGCCCTCGAGTATACCGACTGGCGCGGCCTGTTCGTGGTGCTGGCCGGACTGGTGGCTTGCTGCGGCCTGCTGGTGGCGCTGCTGTATCCGCGCACCGAGGGCCCGGCGCCCAACCGTGGCCCCCTCGGCCAGGCCCTGCGCCAGGTGTTCCGGGCGCCGGTGTTCTGCAACACCGCCGCGCTGGTGCTGGTGCCGCACGCGGTGTTCTTCGGCATCCAGGGCCTGTGGATCGGGCGCTTCCTGTCGGACGTGGCGCGCTTCCCCGACGCCGCCGTGGCCTACCTGCTCTACATGGGTATGGCGGCGGTGATCTTCGGGGCGATCGCGGTCGGCATGATCACCGAGTGGGCAGGGCGACGCGGTATCGCGCCGCTCGACGTGGCGGCGGCCGGCATCGTGGTGTTCCTGGTGGTGCAGGCGGGGTTTGTCGTCGGCTACCAGCCCAGCTACCAGATGCTGTCGGTGCTGTTCACGCTGGTGGGCACGATCACGGGGATCGAGTACGCGATCATCGCCCAGGCCATGCCGCGCGAACTGACAGGGCGCGCGGCCACCTGCCTGAACCTCCTGATCTTCATCGGCGCCTTCGTGGTGCAGGCGGGCTTCGGCCTGTTGATCGGGCTGTGGACGCCGGACGCGGGCGGCCATGCGCCGGCGGTGGCCTACCAGGTCGGCTTCGCGGTGCTGGTACTGGTGCAGCTACCAGGGCTGGTCGGCTTCATCGTGCGCCGGCGCCGGGCCGGCGCCGCGCCCGTGGCCGACGCGCTGCCGGCGGCTTCCTGACGCTCGGCTGTTCTCGACAGTATCAGATGGCGTTGTCCCGGCAAAGTGGCTAGCATGGAGCCAGGCGGACGCCGTCCGAACCCACGAGAAGAAAGTCGACCATGCCCCACCAGACCCTGCCCCGGCTGTCGGCCGGCGCCATGCTGCTCCTGCTTGCCGCCTGCGGCGACAAATCGACCCTGCCGGTCGGCGCCGACGTCGGCCTCAATCCCGTCATCAAGGCGCCGGTCAAGCGCGTGATCCCGACCGTCGATATCGCTCCGGCCCGGGGCTGGCCGGAAGGCGGCAAGCCGGTGGCGGCAAGCGGGCTGGCAGTCAACGCCTTTGCGCGCGGCCTCGATCATCCGCGCTGGCTGTACGTGCTGCCGAACGGCGACGTGCTGGTGGCCGAGACCAATGCGCCCGAGCGTCCCGAGGACAAGAAGGGCATCAAGGGCTATGTGATGGGCAAGGTGATGGCCAGGGCCGGCGCCGCGGTGCCGAGCGCCAACCGCATTACCTTGTTGCGCGATGCCGATGGCGACGGCGTGGCCGAGGTGAAGAAGGTATTCCTGCAGGGCCTGAATTCGCCCTTCGGCATGGCCCTGGTCGGCGACCAGCTCTACGTCGCCAACACCGACGGCATCGTGCGTTTTCCCTACCACGAGGGTGAGCTCGAGATCACCTTGCAGCCGCAGCCGGTGGCGGCCCTGCCTGGTGGGCCGCTGAACCACCACTGGACCAAGAACATCATCGCCAGCGCGGATGGCCGCACGCTGTATGCAACGTCGGGCTCGAACAGCAACGTGGCCGAGAACGGGATCGACAAGGAGGTCGACCGCGCCGCCATCCTCGCCGTCGATATCGCCACCGGCAAGACGCGCCTGTTTGCTTCAGGCTTGCGCAACCCGAACGGCCTGGCGTGGAACCCGCAGACCGGCGCCCTGTGGACCGTCGTGAACGAGCGCGATGAACTGGGCAGCGACCTGGTGCCCGACTACCTGACCTCGGTGAAGGAGGGCGGCTTCTACGGCTGGCCGTACAGCTATTATGGCCAGCACGTCGACGCGCGGGTCCAGCCGCCGCGGCCTGACCTGGTGGCGCAGGCCGTCGCGCCGGATTACGCGCTCGGCGCCCACGTGGCGGCGCTGGGGCTGGCCTTCTATACCGGCAAGCTGCTTCCCGAGCAGTACGCGGGCGGCGCCTTCATCGGGCAGCACGGGTCGTGGAATCGCACGCCCTTGTCGGGGTATAACGTGGTCTATGTGCCGTTCAAGGATGGAAAGCCGCGCGGGAAACCGGTCGAGGTGCTCGCCGGTTTCGTGGACGAGAACGGCGATGCGATGGGACGGCCGGTGGGCGTGGCGGTCGACAAGCCGGGTGCGGTGCTGGTGGCGGACGATGTCGGCAACGTCATCTGGCGCATTACGCGCAGCCCTGGACCAGCAGCAGCGGCAGGCCAGTCCAGATAATCCCGACGAACGCCAGCAGCGCCCCCAGCGCCGCCGACCAGTCCAGCAGTGGCGCCGCCGATGCAGCTTTCATGATGCCGCGCTCACGCCACATCAACCAGGCGCAGACCAGCAGCGCCAGTACCGTCGCCACGATCATCACCCCGCGGTCCGGCCCACCCGCGCGCATCGCGGCCGGCGTGCACTGCGCCGCTGCCAGCAGGTAGCAGAACGCGAAGTGCGCCGCCCATACCAGCAGGGGCAGGGTACCGCGCAGCAGCTGTTTCCAGAATCGGTCTTCCATGCTCACTCCATCAGCAGCGGCAAGCCCTGCACCAGCAGCATGCCGGCGATGCCCTGCAGGGTGACGTAGTGCCAGATCAGGGCGACGTTGTCGAGCGTCGCCCGGCTGTGTTCACCCAGGTGGCCGCGCCAGTGGCGCAGCGCGAGATACGGCCCGGCGATCGCCAGGATCACGATGTGCAGGCCCTGGTAGCCGAGCAGGCCGCCGATCGCCGCCGCCCAGCCGCTCGAGGTCGGGTCCAGGCCCGCGAACTGGTGGCCGCGCAGGTCGAGCAGGAAGGAGGCCGCGGCGCAGCCCAGCGCCAGCAGCACCAGCCAGGGCAGGCGGCGCTTGCCGAGCGAGCGCATGGCCAGCAGGATCAGCGCCGAGGAGGCCAGCAGCAGGCCGCCGGAACCCAGCATCCAGGGCA
>Ga0265798_10011942_pt1 | contig 10535 bp, 3 predicted proteins | sample P3T30metagenome_FD_192430 | JGI IMG/M metagenome (GOLD analysis project Ga0265798, IMG submission 192430) | Plant litter microbial communities from East Loma Ridge, Irvine, California - P3 T30 | ecosystem: Environmental > Terrestrial > Plant litter > Unclassified | place: USA: California... | reverse complement strand
ACAGGAGGTTCGCTGGTATGGCTCCGTCCTCTTTCCAGTCTAGCATTATTTTGGGCCGGATGTGTTGCTGCGTCATTACGGATCTCAAGGCCTCAAATATCCAACCGTTAAGCTCTTTACAACTGAGATGTAGTTGTTCAAGCGGGAAAAGAAGCGCTGGCAACTCGCGCTGGAGAAGCACACGGAGCATGAAAAGAGGCCCAGCTACCTCAGGCCCACTGAAAAGCTTCTGAGGAAGTATGTCGCTATTGTAGGTCTCGGTCTCCTTCATGAGCAGCTCCGAGATGGCTCGATTTGTAATATTGAGGAACGTTGTGTTGCTAGGTCCGCCATCCGAGAAGAGGAGGTTGATGAGTGGAGTGCTGTGGACGCTCATTTTACCACCCACACTAACAATTTGCTTCTTCTTGTCACGGCCATTGGTACGCGCAATATCACTCACCTTTATTCCATGCGCGCGAACCAGGCGATTGGTACACTGGTCGAGTGCTGTCGGTCTACTGCCCATGAAGATAATGGACTCTCCAAGCAGTGCAATTGCATTGTCGATATCTTTCCACTCTTTCGTAACTAACTTCTCCGACGAATCTGCCTCATTTGCGCTATGGGCGTTATGAAGGAAGTTGTAAAGGTGCGCATATCCCAGTACAAGTCCATTGCCGTTCTGCATAAGAAGGAGTAGGTCATTAGCAGCATGCATGACCACAAACGAGATCGTTCCAGCAAGGAACGGATTCATGGTGACCCAATCGGAGTGGTTGCGGTTTTCATATGTTTCCGGCGACCAGGTCTCGTCGTGACCATGGGTTTGCCGGACACTCGCTAAGCGAGAGTTCCAGATTGGGTCTGAACTCAACCAGATCAGCCGTTCCATTGCATCGGAAGGGTCGCGAAAGAAGGAGTTTAGGTTTGCACGTCCCCATGGACTCTCCAAAAGCAGTGATGTCGTCAACACGTCCTGTAAAAACCCGCCCCTGTCAACGTACGTCCATATGTCCTGATAATCTTCCAGCACTAGGCCAGGGTTCTGACTTGAGACAACATCCTGTGCGACTAGGTAGAGATCGGTATACAGCCACATCTCTAGGGAAATGTTTCCTCCATAGCGGGTCTGGTCCGTAGGCTTAAGGTCCTCGCAGATGCGTCGATTTAGGTATGTATACCATGCCAGTGTAAAGTTATCCATAGTAGGCAGTTGTTTATCCACCCGTCTTATCATCCATACGATATCATCGAGGGCGTTTGAGAGCTGTTGTAATTTACGGTCAGGGGAGGTAAGATAGGCAACATCCCCTGAATCGACATAGGGCTCGATGTGTTGCAATACATCCCAGATGTGAATGTAAGATTGCAGACATCCATAGGTCAGCAAGACATCCGGGATCTTGACTTCACAGCGCCTTTCATTCCCTCTAAGTGTGTGTTGCATCGCTCGGATCTCGTCCGTATCTCTCCTCATAGTCTTGCAGATCTCGGAATCAGCGAAGAACGTATGCCAAAAGCTCTCAACGTTTCTTATCTCGGGGAAGAAAAGCGAAAACTCATGCACTAAGCTCTTTATCATCTGCATAGCCGCTTGAGTCGTTGCCGCAGTCGAAACAAGGTCGGTGTCCTTCCGGTAATAACGAGCCCAGGTTGTTTGGATGACGACCTTGATCTGATTATAATCGCGCATCAGCATGCTCATGGCAATCAAACAGTCGTCCTTTTGGTTGTCGACAGTGTATGTCGTCTTCGAAGTTGGTGCCGGTTTGGCAGTGGCGGCTGCCTGTCCACCACTTTCCGGCTCCTGGTCTGCCAGATCTTCAATTTCAAGCGAGCTGAACCTGGTGTTCAAACCATTCACGGATGGTGGCGTTATATGCTCATCGGGCTTGAGTATCGCTTTACCAGTAGTGATGAAAGGCTTCAGTAGATCAAGTGCGTACTCTAAAGTCCCCGTGAAGGTAGCATGTGCCTCGTTGCTAGCAGCGAATGCGTGCTGTAGGTCTTCATCTACGTTTTGAGTCTGGGTTTCGTGCCATAGCGTCGACTTGGTGCGATGGCGGATTGCTCGAGCTGCGGCTCTGCTGGCGTAGAGTGGCACCGCAAACCTTTTGGGGGGTTTCTCCGCTACGGCAGTGGCGCATGTTTTCAGATCATTGATGGTGATTTTGCGTGCTTGTGAAGACCTGACTTGGGGTTCAGCCGCGCGCGCTTTCCCTTGAGTCGACCACCAGTAGCTGCAGCAGTAGCTTGCGCTGGCGCAGTGGTAGAAGGGACGAAGCCACAACGACTAGCCGTTTCAACAAGCCACGTAACAAAGATCTCGGTATCAGCTTTATACTCTCGGTAGCTGTTGGCGATGTTATCTGGAAGCATTTTAGGCGCGTCTGTCGGTGTGTTGACGCTGTGAAATGTCACGTCGCCCTCGCACGCACTCGTGGACAGGTCTCTTATCGTTATCGTCACGTGCGCTAACGCCGCGCTACCCGTCAACCCCCTGCAAACATCGTCATAACTCCTCTCATGATCTTCGATTCGCCATTCAGCCACATCACACAGCGGCTATGACAAGCTTGCTGTTACTTCCCAATGAGCTCACACAGCATATCGCATCTTTTCTGCCCTGCTCGTCAGCCCTCAATCTTTCTAGAGCCAATCGACAATTGCGAACCGTCTGCAATGACAGAATAGTATTCCACAACATTGCAAAGTACAATTTAGGACAGCCCCTGCTCTCTGAAAATGGCATAGAACTATCGGAAACCCATTGGGCGGAAGCCGACTCCGTCTTAGCCACAACGACCCTACAAGAGACGATCCGCATCGCATATGCAGCGGAGAGATGCATCGGGGCTCTGCTCGAGAGCGGCGACACATGGACCCTACGCAAAGCCAAGGAGGTCGATTCATATGAACTGAGTAGATGGCTACCGCATATCATGGCTTTGCACCACCCTGTAACTGCACAGCTCAAGCCCGAAACATTCCTGGAGCTTCAAGGCCGCTTACAGGTTCACTTCCAATCAGATGAATACTCACCCAACCTCCTCGATGTCAACTTCATCCTCAGCTACACTATCTTGACGCAACTGCGAATGACGGGAAACGGGAAGCAAGTCAAAGCACCCTTCGACCGCTTCTTCTCCGTGAACCACATAAAAGATCCACCAATAGTGGCGAGTAACGGCGTGAGATTGGATGGAGATGCGATTAAGAGCCTTCGGCAGCGGGTGCGGGACTATGGTGCTTTCCCCAGGAGACATGGCGATGGATTCGGATTGGATCAAGCTACGACTCTGCTCCCCACTTTTATGCTGGAACTCGCTGTACATGGTTCAAGTCCATTGCACGATACCGCACTCCCGTCACCTACCAAAATACCTTTCAACTCATTCGTGCACTTCTTGCCGACTATCTTCGCCAAGAATCCAGCACCTGCTTACGAGGATGAAGATGACGACGTACCGTTCGGCGAATGCCACGCTCAAATGCTCTCACCCGACTTCCTTTCTTCCGGGCAGTGGACGGGTTACTCCTCAGACCAGCGAAGGGCCTTGGGAAGAAGACGTTTCGATCCACTTATGCACAGTATACAACTTGTCGCACGAGACACCGATACACCAAAGTGGGATGTCGGCGGCTACACCACATATACGATTATCGATTCGCAGAGTCGAGGGACTGATTCTGTCGGAGACTTTTCACTGGAAGGCCGCGTGCGACACAACGATGGAGATATTCTCTTGACGAAACGATATCTTTCAGAAGACTTGTCATGTGAGTGGGAAGCTCGAATGACACCGTTTGGTATGGTGGGTGCCTGGGGCACTGGACGAGGTCTTGATACGAGATTTAGGGGGTATTTTTGGATCTGGAAGGAGGAATGGCAAGAATTGTAATAAACATGTCAGCTCAATACTAGATACAGGGAGTTCGCGGCCGAACATACTATGGTGCCACGATGACCTACAATATACTATTACCGTGTGTCTTCCAGCCCGGAATCACCTCAATAATATATACTAGTCTCTATCTGCAGTTATACATTGCTCGAGTTGCTCAGCTAATCAGCGGCAATGTCTTCCACATCGACCTGACGTACTCTTCACAATTACTGCCACAGGATCAATCTCGACCATACCGGAAAAGCATCCCTATGTACAAGTGTAGCGACGCGAACATTCACTGCTTATCTACTGCGTATCACGGGCTGGGTATAGCCCCTTTACTGTGTTACAATACTGCGTTAACTAGACCGCGTTGTGGGCTCTGCTTAAGCATCGACTCCAGTCTCTCCTCAAGAGTACAAGTGTAGCGAAGCAACGCAATCGAACTCAACGCAAGGAATAGCATGGCATACGTCCGACCATTGCCACCCCATATGACAAAGTGTCATACTTCGGCAACCTTAGCCTCTTATCTTCCGTTTCTCTCTCGACTTCAGCACTTCCTCAAACCACCCAGATATTACCCGACACGGTACTCAAAGCTTCTCGCGTCCACACCACACCAACGCACCCAGGTCGTCTCGAACGAGAAGCGTCGTTAACCGAACAATCAGACGTCATCCAATCGATCAGAGCTGCAACAGGCTTTTGAATGACTTAAGCAAATGTATTGAGACAGCTGTGATGTACGAATTATTCGCAGCTCATAACAACCACAGGAAGACACCGCGTATCCCCATATCTTTTAACGAACTCTTAGCAACATACAACCCTCAAAAACAATGCGTCAAAACCCACCTATCCACAGAAAGGCTGAATGAAGCAAGACGACTCCGCCGCAAAACTCAGTCACGAAGACCAGACCAGCACATCACCCGAAACAAAACGAACAGCCAGAACACTAGCATCACGCAAATCCACACCACAAACCCGAGAAGCAAAACAGCTTTGACAATATCATTCCATTGACCAGGAGAAAATGCATAATCTCCCAGAACGCTACGACACGCACACGTGTCTATCAGACCTCCATAATAAGGCGTGACACTGTACCGCATCGATCCCAGTATACCTCGTGAACATCATCGTCAACTCTTACCCTAGACGTCCATACCCATGCAAACCCTCCCTCCCCATGATTCCCCGAAACACTCGACCATAAACGCCAACGTCACCCTCGCATTGTCTCCTCACCATACCACAACGATCTACGACGTATCCATAGCCTCGCCCGCCGCCGCCCCAGCCGCCGCCGCCTTACTCCGCTCCGCCATCTTCTCCGCCAACAAATTAGCCTTCCAACTCTGAATCTCCTCCCTGAGCTCATCATTCGGAATGACATCCTCAATCTTAAGCGGCGTCCGATTAAACGGGTCATGCGGATCACTCAGCAGATGCGCCTGGATAGTTCCTCGGTCAACAATCTGTTTGCTGACAGGAAGCGTAACAGGATCTTCCATGAGCGACGCCAAAATAGGATCGAGGTACTGGTCTGGAATCTCTCCGAGGTCAGCTTCCACCATATCAGCTTGCTCTTTAGCAGTCTTGATACGCTCGGACATGTTTTCCCACTGCGTCATTTGCTCTGGAGTTTTCAGTTTGAAGCGTTGGAGGATCTTGTAGGCTTCGTCCATGTATTCGGGCCGGTAGGAGCGGCCGTCTGTGGCGACGGCGTCGATGAAGGATTGTTTGGACTCGAGGTTGAGGTAGACGTCTGTGACTTCGGCGAGCATGTTGCGTGGGTTCCAGCCGTATTCCTCTGGGTTTTCGACTTTGAGTTGGGATTTCTTGGGGCCGACGAGGGCTTCGAGGTTGTAGTCTAACATGTGGGCGAGGCGCACGACGACTTCCTTCTTGGTGAAGGAGTCGGCGAGGGCTTCGGTGAAGAGCTTCAACATGGCGACGGTCTCGTTGGTGAGTTGCATGTAGCTCTTGGCCTTGCCCTGAGCTGATGACAGCTTTTCTTCCCTCTCTTGACGCTCGGTCTGCTCCATGTTTGCCGGCGCATTCTTGAGCTCTCGGGATAGATCGTGGATCTCCTTGAAAGCGGTGAATGACTCGTCCAGGACGAATGTTACATCGTTCAGAAGTAAGTTGACAAACTGAACGAAAAAGTCCAAGTTGACGCGCGCTTCAGTCGCAAGATGCTCGCGATACACTGGGTTCGGCCAGATGCACTTGATGACCTGGAAGATCTCGTATCGAATGTTGAACTTGTCAAAGAACTGCGTATGTGTTCCGGTGCTCTCACATTCGATGTAGAACTTCATCAGTGCGTGAAGCAAGTGCTTCATGGCGAAGTCGTGTGCAAATAGCGTGTCGCCAAGCACGCCTTTTGGCTTACCGTGAATTTCCCATACTCCGTGGAACAGAATGGTGACAAGACCAGACTTTAAGTATGGATTCTTGATGTACTCTGAGCTTCTCAGGAAGGTAATGCAGATCTTGACAATTTCCTCGCACTGAGTGGTTGTGATAATATGCGGCATGTAGCGAGTAATGAACTTGAAGTTTCCAACAATGTCCTCAACGAAATACTCAGGTAGACACCTGAACTGCAGTGGTTGCTCTTCGGGTAGAGGCAGCTGAAGCTCTGATTTAGGAAAGTTGGTACCGGGCGAAGCAAGCCGTAGAAGCCACACGATGACGTATCGCATCAGTTGCATAGACCGGGCTTGTGTAGTCTCATCAAGCAAGACACCTTGAATGGCCAAGATGCTACACTTGGCCTTCTCGATCTGGTCTTTCATCTTCTTGATGTGGTTGTCAAAGACGGCCAGCTGCGCCTGACTAGTCATGTACTTGGGTCGCTCAGGCTCGAGCTTAGCAAGCTCCTTCTCAAGGTACTTTACGTCCTTTTGAAGGGTACCCAACTTGGTATTGGCTGCCTCCAGACCATAGTGATGAGCGGCCACGGTCAAGAAGAAGACCTCGCTGATGAAATTGTTGGTACCCGAGGCTTTGGTACTATAGAACTCATCCGATGCATTCTGGTCGGCATTGATCTTTGTTTCATCTTGGATATCAACGCGGGGTGATCGGCGAAGGTAGTCAATGTCGATGCGATCGATCTTGGAAAAGGTAGCGTCCATGAAAGGCTCACAGAGACGATCCAAAATCACTGTAACATTGACCATGAAGCCGTCTGATGATACTGTTTTCCTGTCCACTTGTATCGCACGCCTCTTGTGGTTCTTGTTGACTGTAAGCGCTAACCAGTCTAGCATCTTCTCACGAGATTCCTTGTTCTTGATGAAGGTGTTTGTAATGTCCAGCAGTTCTTCTTGATGGGTTTGAAGTGTCATGCGGACAGCTCGTTGCGCGTTGACGATGAGTCCCTTGTCGACAGCCGCGGAGCCAGAGAAGTAGTTCATGGCTACGTCAGCCTGCATAGGAGATAGACGGAAGAAGGGCCCTAAGAAGCTATGTGTTTCGATATGTTGAGCCTCGATGTTAGCAGGCAGAAACGTCTCAGACTGTGCCAGGGCAGCTACGAGCGGCGGAAATCGCACGAATACCCGCAGGATCAACATGTGTGCCTTGTAGTCTCCATTCATAGAAACCTTGGAGAGGCGCCGGCTGACATCCACCATAGCTTCCACAAGTGTGTCCTTGATGATATCGTCTTCGCCTATCCGCTGGCTCGCTTCAGTGAGGAACTCGTAGCAGATGCCGCGCTCGTCGTCAGGTCCGAGAAGTAAGCGATCAGCCAGTGCGTTCTCCGCGGGCGGGTCTTCCTGGAACATTTCTGGCATGCTAGCTGCAAACATGCAATAGCTGAAGCACACTCGCCGGGCCTCTTTGACAACTTCGAACCGTGGACCAGTCTTATTCGCGAGGTTCTTGAGCGCTTTGGAAACGCGTTTCCAGCAACTCATCGTATATTCCAACGCATAGCCCTGGTGCTTTTCTGACGCTGCTTCCATTATGACGGAATCCAGTTGATCTGTAGTCAAGCGGATTGACCTGCCCTGTTCCTCAAGATCGCGTCTGGTGCTTTCGGCAAAGTGTAGCTTATGTCCGTGTGCATCGTGCGTATGGCTCTCGTCCAGAGTGACCCTAAAGATGCTGCTGATTGTCCGATCCTCCCACGCTTCTATGCTCAATTCCGGCGCCTTCTGAGCGGGCTGCGGTGTGGGGCCATTGCTCGACGACTGTGCGGGTTTGATAGTGATGCGCTTCTTGGGCGGCTCGTCGGTCTTGACGCCTAATTGGGAGAAGGGATTCGCGGTCGGAGTGGCCTTCGGTGGTGGCGCCGGTGATTCAGCGGGCTTTGGGGATGAAGTGCCCGATGATGCGGCTTCAGGTGCGGTCGAGGGCGGCCGTGAAGGACTATTTGGAGTCGCAGGGCCGCCCAGCTTTGCAAGGCGCTTTGCACGGATCTGGAAGATATCCTCGTCAGCGTGTCTCTTTGACGGGCGGTCGGAAGGTGAGCTCACCTTGTCGGCGTCAGACATGGCGTCCGGCGCAGCAGCGGGTGCAGGTGCAGGTGCAGCATCAGGCATTGCGCTGTCTTGCTGCTCAGATGTCGCGTTGTCTGGTTGGTCGGATATGGCCTTGTCTTGGTGCTCTGGTTGGTCGGGCGGTTGGTCGGCCATGATGGCGATGTACTGGCTTCAGGCTGCAGCGAGCTTCGGTGATGGGCAGCTGAGAGAGAAGTGCGAGCAGTAGAGAGGCGGTGGGGTAGATTAACGTATAAAGAGAAAGAAAGAAATAGGCCGTGGCCGTTTTGGTACAAGGACGTGGAATGAAAGAGGCGCGAACCGTGGAGCAGTACTGCGTCAGTGCCTGTGGTTAGGTACGGGTCCCGGAGCTTCTAGTCTGCCCCGCCACCCTAGCCTGCACCCTCGCTCGCCAACTCACGTGTACCAAAGAAGCTCGACGAAGCGCGACGAAGTAGTGCACAGTCATGGACTGTATTTCCGCCCTTATCTCCGGCTTATCTAGATCTGACAGATAGCTCCAGATGTGATCGCTGCCTTGCGCCCTGCTCAACGCGGTAGCGACCATTACCACCAATTTGGTTCATATCACCATCACTTCTCACAGCTTCCTGCCTCCATGAACCGCAGTTTCATAATTCCCAATGCACGACATTAGATCTTGTTAAGTATCCATTTTCTAAGATCATGTATGCCTACCTTGGAATACTCTTTGTAGAATGCGACCCGGAACATGGCCACCCTTGGTGTTATATCCAAAAGGAAATCCAGAAACTATGACTTACCAGTTGGCCCCCGTAGTACTGACACCTCTCTATGATCACTCCTGGCCGAGCCGAACGTTGGTATGATGGCGTTGGGAGGCCTCGTGATGGACAAACGATCTGCGTAGTCGACATGCTTACCTTTGACAGGTCATGTGAATAGGATTCACACTGCTCGCCCCAGTTTACCGTGAGCTCTCTATCCCAAAATAGCCGAGAGAGCCTGTGCAACGGGAAACGCTGGGTACCTACCTCCTAGAAGTCTACAAGACCTCGAAATCTTATCAAACCTAGTCGTTCATGCTGATATAGGCGGTAGCGCCCCGTTCAGTTTGTTCAAAAGCAACTCCAATCTGTCATGTAATCCTCGGCCTTGTCTTCCGTATCCGCTTGTTTCCATACATCTTCTTCACCTGCGACGCCGTTTTCATCAACGTGCCAATTTCCCTTCTCAACCAGTTCACACCAGTTGACTAGGACAGCGGCCAACGGTGTGCCATGTGCGGGTAAAAATGGGGTACACGCCCCATGCCGATACAAAGCATCTTGACCTTGGTCGCTCGGCTTCACGATAGTTCCATTGTTCTTGCGCACGTGGCCATTAGCTCCGACGGGGAAAGGCAGGAGTAGAGAAATTGAGTGTGTGTGCGTGCCATCAGGGGTCAGATACAGACCGGCGCGGTTGTCAAGGGTGTGGGCATGTCCCCGTCTATCCTTCCACCGGTCACGATCAGACTCGAGAACGAGTTGGAGGCCTTGTGTCCGCCACGGGAACAAGAGAAATTTGGGTATATAGCTCATTTCACAGTCCGGAGTGGTGATGGAAGCGTCGGGGTGTAGCTCCTGTAATTTGGCACCTACACGGTGAACGAAGGCTTCAGTCGGAATGTCCAGTTGCGGAGCGATGGAAGTAAAGGTCGGCTTCTTCGCCCGAGAAAGGAATGCGCGTGCGAAAGACGGGATAGCCGGATATTGCTCCAAGATCTCAGATGATACCAAAACAGCGTCCACTTCTTCTTGCTTCTCCTCCTGGTGTGCTCCCGGGTCGTCATCTTTCCCTTGTACCGGTAGGCGTTTAATGATCGCGTCCACCAAACTATGCCACGCCTCCAGCGCGCCCTCCAGCTCAAGGCCAGTCCACTCGAGTAGCCTCCATCCCTGCGTGGTAAGTTCATCTCCCAGGTATTCTGCATCCACGACGAATTTCCCCGACTCAACGCAGTCCCAGTAAATTTCCAGCGCATTGTGAAGATCGTCCCAATAGAGGTCATCAGGTTCGGAATACGGGGAGGCCATGTAGCCCACTTGCTGCGTCGATAGGCTGTACAAAAGACCCCCTGCATCATATGCAGGTCCTGTGTAAAGCAGGATGTAATCCTCGCGTTCCTCGATGATGC
>Ga0265798_10011941_pt1 | contig 10536 bp, 14 predicted proteins | sample P3T30metagenome_FD_192430 | JGI IMG/M metagenome (GOLD analysis project Ga0265798, IMG submission 192430) | Plant litter microbial communities from East Loma Ridge, Irvine, California - P3 T30 | ecosystem: Environmental > Terrestrial > Plant litter > Unclassified | place: USA: California... | reverse complement strand
AGCGACACCGTCAAGCTGGCCGGCCCGCCGACCGCATGGCGCCAGAGCCTGCAGGAAGCACTGGGCGAGCGCATGCACGTCCAGGTCGGCAAGGGCATCGAGCAGGCCGTGATCCGCCTCGAGCCGCCGCAGCTGGGCCGCATCGACATCGCGATCCGCCACAGCGCCGGCTCGCTGGAAGTGAACATCTCGGCCACCAACGGCGAGGTGCTGCGCCAGCTGCAGACCGTCAGCGACAACCTGCGCAGCGATCTGTCGCAGCGCCAGTTCACCGAGGTCGCGGTGACGGTCACGCCGGCGCCGAAGAACGGTGCGGCGCCGTTCGGCGATCCGCAGCAGGGCCGCGGCCGCCAGCAGGACCGCGACCAGGAAGACAGGCAGCCCGGCCGCGCGCTGGCCGAGGCAGGCAACAACGCGTCCGGGTTCTCCCTGGGCGGACGCGACCATGCATAACGAACAAAGAGCAAAATGAAGAAGATTATCGCCATTGCCGGCGCCGTGATCATCAGCGCTGCCGCTGCAGGCGGCGCCGTGTGGTGGTTCATGCCCAAGCCGGCCGCCGCGGCTGGCACGGAAAAGAAGGAAGCCGAGAAGCCGAAGGAAGCCAAGCCGCTCAAGTACGTCACCCTCGACAAGGTGATCGTCATGCTGCGCCGCGGTCCGAACGACGGCGAAAGCCATTACCTGTCGACCGACCTGGTGTTCGCCACCGAGCCGGCCAAGGAAAAGGAAACCAAGGAAAACCTGCCGCTGCTGCGCAGCCTGGCCGTGCGCACGCTGTCGGGCTACACGATGGAAGAGGCGTCGACCATGACCGTCGATAAGTACGCCGAGCAGCTGAACCATTCCTTCAACGCCGAGTATGAACGCACGCACGCGGAAAAGCCGTTTGCGGAAGTCATGATCGGCAAACTGATCATCGAATAACGGTTGCGAAACGCAGGGGATAACGTGGGTTACATGACCGACTACGCCGACAGCTACGCCAGTACCGAATACGCCGGCGCCGCCGTCCATGCCGCGATGAGCGCCAAGGACGAGCAGCGCCACCTGGTTGCCTACGCGCCGCTGGTGAAGCGCATCGCGCGCCAGCTCAACTCGCAGGTATCGGGTGCGATCGGGCGCGAGGATATGGAGCAGATCGGGCTGATGGGCCTGCTGGAAGCGCTGCGCCGCTACGGCACGCCCGACAACGGCTTCGCCAGCTACGCGTCCTTGCGCGTGCGCGGCGCGATCCTCGACGAACTGCGCCGCCAGGACTGGCGTCCGCGCGCCGTGCGCCAGGACAGCCACAAGATGCGCGACGCCGTGCGCGCCCTCACCCGCAAGCTGGGCCGCGAGCCGAACGACAGGGAAGCCGCCGAGGCCCTCGGCCTCAGCCAGGACGAGTGGCGCCAGTTCCTGCTCGACGACGTCGCCGAAGAGCTGCTCAGCTTCGACGACGTGCTGCAGGAAGCGACCGACCGCGCCCACAGCGCGCCGGGCCCGGAAGAGCAGTTCATGGTGCGCCGCAGCCTGGAGCAGGCCCTGAACGCGCTGACCGAGCGCGAGCAGCGCGTGATCCAGATGATTTATGAATTCGAGCTCAGCTACAAGGAAATCGCGGCCGTGCTCGACCTGTCCGACGCCCGCGTCTGCCAGCTCAACAAGAGCGCACTGGCCAAGATGAAGGCGGCGCTGGCCCAGGCCTGAACGACCAACAAGAAAGGTAACAACCATGCAAATCCTTGGCATCCTGATCGTGCTCGGCGCCGTGTTCGGCGGCTACATGATGATGGGCGGTACCGCCCTCGCCATCTGGCAGCCCAACGAACTGATCGTCATCTGCGGCGCCGCGCTCGGCGCACTGGTGCTGGCCAACCCCAAGCACGTGCTGGTCGAGATGCTCGGCCAGATGAAGAAAATCGTCGGCAAGCACAAGCACGACTCGGAATTCCAGCGCCAGCTGCTGCTGCTGATGTACGAACTGCTGCAGACGGCCGCCGGCGGCCTGAAGGCGCTCGACGCCCACGTCGAGGCACCGAAGGAAAGCCCGATGTTCCAGCGCTACCCGCTGGTCCTGGAAGAGCCGAAGCTGCTGGCTTTCATCGTCGATAACTTCCGCCTGATGGCGATGGGCAAGATCAACGCCCACGAACTGGAGGGCGTGCTGGAGCAGGAGCTGGACGCCATCCACGAAGAACTGACCCAGCCGGCCAAGTCGCTGCACAAGGTTGCCGAGGGCATGCCGGGCTTCGGCATCCTGGCCGCGGTGCTGGGCATCGTCATCACCATGAACTCGGTCGGCGAAGGCGCCGACACCGCCGAAATCGCGGAGCACATCGGCGCGGCGATGGTCGGCACCTTCATCGGTATCTTCTTCTGCTACGGCGTGCTCGACCCGATCTCCGGGATGATGAAGCAGCTGGTCAATTCGGAAGCCTCGACCATGGAGACCGTGAAGGTGGTGCTGGTCACCCACGTGGCCGGCAAGCCGCCGCTGCTGGCGATCGACGCCGGCCGCCGCCTGATCCAGCTGAACACCAAGCCGAGCTTCGCCCAGCTGGAAGCCTGGATCAACGCGATGGCGGACGGCGAAGACGCCGGCTCGGCCAAGAAGCGCGCCTGATGGACGCCCCCAAGAACGGAACCAAGCAGCATGCAAGCAGATAAAAAAGGCGACAAGCACCACGGTGAAACCATCGTCAAGCGTGGCGGCGGCAAGCACCACGACGACGAGCACGGCGGCGCGTGGAAGGTGGCGTTCGCCGACTTCTGCATGGCGCTGATGGCGCTGTTCCTGGTGCTGTGGCTGATCGCCGCGCGCGATGCCGCGGCGATCAAGAGCATCGTGCGCGACAACACCGCCGCCGGCCTGATCGAAGGCAGCGGCGGCAAGCCCGAAATCGCCGGCAACCCGAGCGGCAGCCTGATCGAACGCTTCCAGCTGCCGAAGGCGAACGGCGGCGCGCAGGGTCCGGACGGCGGCGGCAAGGCGACGTCCTCTGCCGCCCGTACCAAATACGAATCGCCGTCGGAACTGGCCGCGCTGGCCCACGCGCTGCAGCAGATGAGCGCCGATGCCGGCCTGGCATCGAACCTGGCCACCGTGGTCACGCCGGAAGGCCTGCGCGTGATGCTGCACGATACCGACCGCCAGGGCATGTTCGTGCGCGGCAGCCCGATTCTCGTTAGCCGTTTTTCAAAACTGTTGCGTGCGATGGCGCCGCTGTTCGAAAAAATGGAAAATCAAATGCTGATCGTAGGCCACACGGACTCCTTGCAGTACACTAGCAAGGACCCGAACAGCTACTCCAACTGGAGTCTGTCCTCGCACCGCGCGCTGGCTGCGCGCGCCCAGCTCCTGACCGGCGGCATGCGCAAGGAAAGCGTCCTGCAGGTGGTCGGCATGGCCGACCGTGCGCCGGTCGACGCCGCAAAACCCGATGCCTCCGTCAACCGCCGTATCGAATTGCTGATCCTGACCTCGAAACAGGCCGCCTCCACTATCGCCATGTTCGGCACCCCCACCCAGCTTGAGGAGCTGAGCAAGGACGTGTCGATCACCAAGGCCGGCGACGAGGCGCACAAGGAACTGCGCAGCCAACTGCCGAAGAAACCATGACGATTCAATCCAAAACCCGAGGATCCCGAATGAAGATCACTGGCGCCTCCACTCCTTCCATCCAGATCGCGCCGCAGGCCGGCGGCCCCGCGGCCGCGCCGGCCGCCGCGCCCTCCGTCCTTGCCAACGAAGCCCTCGAATCGGCGGTGCTGCAGCCGGCGCAAAGCGCGCTCAAGGCCCTGCCCGACTTCGACGCCGCGAAAGTCGCCGAACTGCGCGACTCGCTGTCCAGGGGCGAGCTGCCGTTCGACGCCGGCCGCCTCGCAGGCCTGATCCAGCGCTTCCACGGCAGCCAGGGCTGAGCGATGAGCCGACTGACCCGCGACCAGGCCGTCGCCCGCCTGCTGGACGGCATCCAGGCCGACCTGCAGGCCTGCACCGCGATCCGCGACCTGCTGGAACGCCAGTTCCAGGCCGCGCTGCGCCACCGCGCCGCCGAACTGGGCACCCTTGCCGAACAACTCATGCCGCAGCTCGACAGCATGGAACAGCGCCGCCAGCAGCGCGTGCAGCTGGTACGCGCCCTGCACGGCGTCAATGCCGGCATGGACAAGCTGCTGGACGGCCTGCCGCCTGCGCAGCGCGCCAGCGCCAGCGCCGACTGGGAGCGCCTGGAACAGCTGGTCCGCGACTGCAAGCAGGCCACCACCCGCAACGGCAACCTGATGGCCGACCAATACACCGTGATGCAGCGCGTGCTGCACGGCGAGGACCAACTGTATGCGCCACGCTGACCTGAACACCGCCTTCACCCCGGCCGCCACCCCCACCGCGCCGACCCGCCCCACTGCCGGCATCGGCAGCGGCCCGGGTAGCCAGTTCGGCGGCGTCTTCGGCTCGGTCCAGGAAGAAGTCGCCTCCTTCATCCAGAACGGCGGCGGCGACAGCTTCAATACCGCCAGCGCTGCGCTGAGCCCGGAAGGCAGCGTCTGGCAGGCGCGCGCCAGCCAGGCCGCGAATGCCATCGTCGGCGACGGTGATGCCACCTCCGACCAGCAGGCTTTCCTGGAAAGTATCGCCCCCTGGGCCAGGGAAGCGGCCGACAGGCTGGGCGTCGCGCCCGAACTGGTGTCGGCCCATGCCGCGCTGGAATCGGGCTGGGGCCAGCGCCCGCTGCGCAACGCCGACGGCAGCTCGACGCACAACCTGTTCGGCATCAAGGCCGGCAGCAGCTGGAAAGGCGGCGTTGCCGAATCGGCCACCACCGAATATGTCGGCGGCGCGGCGCTCAAGACGAGTGCGCGCTTCCGTGCCTATCCGGACCAGGCCAGCGCCTTCCGCGACTATGCCCAGATGCTGATCGATAACCCGCGCTTCCGCGGCGCCCTGGGCGCCGGCAGCGATGCCCATGCCTTCGCCTCCGGCCTCGCCAGGGGCGGCTATGCGACCGACCCGGCCTACGCGGCCAAGCTCTCGCGCCTGGCTGGCAAGCTGCAAGGGCTCGACGGCTGAACGCTCCCGATTACGGGGCGATGGGCTCGACGGTGCCCTGCCCCGACACCCGCATGCGCACGACCTGGCCGCTGCCGGCGTTGCGCACCCGCACCACGGCGCCGCGCGCGCCGGCATCGAGCGCCTCGCCGGCGGTGCTGACTTCGATGCCTTCGCGGCGCGCAATCATGACAACGGCATCGCCGCGCTTGACCAGAACCGGGCTGCTGAGCTGCCCGCTGCGCAAAATGTCTCCTGGACGCAACATGCGACGTGACATTTGTCCGACGGCTTCATCGGGAGAACTGATCGGATCGGCAATGTTGGAAATATCACGGCGCTCGATCGTCACTTGTGCATCCGTCAAGGCTTCGTTGGCCGCGACCGGTGCCGCGGCGATCGCCACCATGGCCGTTACGCGGGCCCGGACGATGTACTCGTACCGCCACCCGGGCGTGTCGTTACAGCGCGCCAGGAAGCGCATCCGCTGGGGAGAACGGGTATCGAGGGCCTCGATGACGACATTCTGGACGCACGGCGGCGCGGCGCGCGCGGCCACGACGGCGACCTCGAATTGCGGTTCCGTCAAGCCGGCGGCGGCCAGCTGTCGGTCGAGCTCGGCACGTGCGGCTTGTTCGATTTGCACTGGAATCGATTGCGGTGCGGCTTGCGCGAGCGCACTGAACAGCGCAAATGTCGAAGCAACAAGGGTTGCCTTACAGAAAGCAATCATTAGAAAATAGCGTCAGCGAAAAAACCTGATTCTAACCAATCACACCGAAGTTCTAACAAGGAGGTTCCTGCACATGACGATTAACTTCAAGGACGCGCTGGGGGTGCATGCCGACGCGCTCGAGTTGCGCGCCGAGCGCACCAAGGTGTTGGCCGCCAACATCGCGAACGAGAGCACGCCAGGCTACACCGCACGCGACCTCGATTTCGGCGCCATGCTGCAGGAACGCCAGGACGCCGACAATGGCGCGCTGAGCCTGAGCGACGGTTCTCCGCTGTACCGCGTGCCCTACCACCCCAGCGCCGACGGCAATACCGTCGAGATCGGCGTCGAGCAGGCCGCGTTCTCGCAGAACGCCTCGGATTTCAACACCAGCCTCACCTTCATCAATATGCAGCTGCGTGGCTTGGCCAAGGCCATCAACGGACAATAAACAGGACACTGAGCATGGGCTTCAAGGACATCTCCCAGATCGCCGGTTCGGCGATGGCGGCGCAATCGGTGCGCCTCAACACGATCGCCAGCAACCTGGCCAATGCCGACGTCGCGGCCGGCTCCGAAGCCGAAGCCTACCGCGCGCGCAAGCCGGTGTTCGCGGCCGTGATGGACAACGCGGCCGGCGGCGGCGTGCGCGTGCTCGACGTGGTGCAGAGCGCCGAGCCGCTGCGCCGCGTGCACGAGCCGGACAATCCCAAGGCGGACGCCGAAGGCATGGTCTATTACACCAACGTCAACGAAGTGGCCGAGATGGCCGACATGATGTCGGCATCGCGCGCCTTCGAGACCAACGTCGAGGTGCTGGGCCGCATCAAGGGCATGCAGCAGTCGCTGCTGAAACTGGGAGAAAGCTGATGGTCACGACCACCTCCACCGCGAACAGCCTGGCCAACAACACCGGCGCCCAGGCGTCCAACAAGGTGGCGACCCAGGCGGCTACGGGCGAAAACCGCGACATGTTCACCAAGCTGCTGGTGGCGCAGATCCAGAACCAGGATCCGCTGGCGCCGCAGGACCCGACCACCTACGTCAACCAGCTGTCGCAGCTGTCGCAGACCGAGGCGCTGCAGAACCTGTCGCAGATGAGCACCGCCAACGCCAGCATCCTGCAGAGCATGCAGACGCTGGCCATGGGCAGCCAGGTCGGCTCGGAAGTCACGGTGGCCACCGACACGCTCAAGCTGGAAGGCGGCAGCGTGCGCGGCACCATCCAGCTGAACGGCGCCAGCAGCGCCACCTCGCTGGTACTCACCGGCCAGGACGGCCAGCAGCACACGATCGAACTGGGCGCCCACGGCTCCGGTTCGCAAAGCTTCACGATCGATCCGGACGCCCTTGGCCTGCCTCCGGGAACCTATGCGATCCAGGCCAAGCCGTCGGACGGCACCTCCCCGCAGATCGAAGTCGCCGCACGCCTGAACAGCGTGCGCGTCGCGAACGGCGGCGTGGTGCTGCAGGTGGCGAACATCGGCGAGGTGAACCCCTCGTCCATCACCGGCTTCAACGGTAAAACCGAATCATAAAGAACAAGGAATCGACATGAGCTTCGACATCGCACTGTCCGGCATCCAGGCCATCAACCAGTCGCTGGAATCCACCTCGAACAACATCGCCAACGCCGCCACCTACGGCTTCAAGAGCAGCCGCGCGAACTTCTCCTCGGTCTACGCAGGCACCCAGGCCAACGGCGTGGAAGTCGGCTCGCTGACCCAGACCATCGGCCAGAACGGCAGCACCCAGACCACCGGCCGCGGCCTCGACGCCGCCATCGACGGCCGCGGCTTCTTCGTCAGCCGCGACCCGCAGGGCGGTATGACCTATAGCCGTGTCGGCATCTTCTCGACCGACACCAAGGGCTTCCTGATCGACAGCAACGGCAAGAAGGTCCAGGGCTACGGTCCGTCGAACGGCGGCGCGCTGGGCGCGATGGGCGACCTCCAGGTGCCGACCGGGCAGATCCCGGCCGTGGCGACCAAGAGCATCGACTACATCGGCAACCTGTCGTCCGACTGGACCAAGCCGGCGGCGGCCTTCGATCCGGCCAAGTCGAGCACCTACAACATGGTCAAGCAGTCGATCGTCTACGATTCGCTGGGCACCCAGCACACCGTGTCGCAGTATTTCGTGAAGAAGGATGCCGACAACGTCGACATCTATTACTCCCTCGACGGCGCGGCGCCGGCGGCGACCCCAAGCACCACCCTGAAATTCGGCACCGACGGCAAGCTCGACGCCACCACCGCCAGCGCCACCGTGGCCATCCCGGCATCGGGCGGCGCGGCCGCCGGCAGCGTGACCATCGACTACACCGGCACCACGCGCTTCGCCGGCGAGGCCACCACCACGACCAACCGCAGCGACGGCTACGCCTCGGGCGCCTTCGTCGGCGTCGAACTGGCGGCGGACGGCTCGCTGGTCGCCAAGTACAGCAACGACCAGTCGCAGGTGGTCGGCACCGTCGCCATCGCGACCTTCGCCAACGAAGGCGCGCTCGCCGCCATCAGCGACACCAGCTGGACCGCCAACGCCGATTCCGGCGCCGCCCTGTACAACGTCCCGGGCGTGGGCCTGTCGGGCAAGCTCTCCACCGGCGCACTGGAAGGCTCGAACGTCGACATCACCTCGGAACTGGTCGGCCTGATGACCTCGCAGCGTAACTACCAGGCCAATTCGAAGGTGCTGACCACCGAGAGCGCGATGATGCAAGCCCTGATGCAGGCCCTGTAAGCGGACCGCGACCGACGATGGATAAACTGATCTTCACCGCCGTTTCCGGCGCCGAGCGACTGCTGCGTTCGCAGCAGGTTCACGCCAACAACCTGGCGAACATGGACACCTCGGGCTTCCGCGCCAGCATGGAAGTCGCCGGCAACCAGGAACTCGCCGGCTTCGGCTACGACGACCGCCACCTGTCGACCATGCAGGCCGACACCGTTTCGACCCGTGCCGGCACCGTGCGCGAGACCGGGCGCCCGCTGGATGTCGCGATCGGCGGCCAGGGTTACCTGGCCGTGCAGTACGGCGACAACGAAGCCTATACCCGCTCGGGCGAGATCGAGATCGACGCCAACGGCGCGCTGTCGGTCCACGGCCGCCCGCTGCTCGGCGAAGGCGGTCCGATCACCCTGCCGCCGCACACCGCGGTGGAGATCGGCACCGACGGCACGATCTCCGTGCTGACCGAGGGCGCCGCGCAGATGCAGGTGGTCGACAAGCTGAAACTCGTGAATGCGGAAGGTGCGGAGCTGACCAAGAACGAGGTCGGCCTGATCGTGACCCGCGACGGCGCCAACCTGGCGGCCGACCCGGCAGTCAGCGTGAAGCCGCGCTCCCTCGAGGGTTCCAACGTCTCGGCGGTCGAGGAGATGGTCGCGACCATGAGCCTGAACCGCAGCTTCGAGATCCAGATGCGCCTGTTCAAGGCCAGCGACAGCATGAACGAGGCGGGCAACCGTCTCATCGGCGCCTGATACGGCGCCACATACAGAACAAGGAGTAGACCATGAATCCAGCAATGTGGATCAGCAAGACCGGTGTGCAGGCCCAGGACGCGAAACTGCAGGCCATCGCCAACAACCTGGCCAACGTGAACACCGTCGGCTTCAAGCGCGACCGCGTGGTCTTCGAGGACCTGTTCTACCAGGTCGACAAGCAGCCGGGCGCCCAGACCGCCGACAACACCGTCTCCAACGGCGTCCAGCTCGGTAACGGTACGCACATCGTCGGCACCCAGAAGGTCTTCACCAACGGCAGCCTCCAGACCACCGGCCAGTCGCTCGACGTGGCGATTTCCGGCAACGGCTTCCTCCAGGTGCGCCGTCCGGACGGCCAGCCGGGCTACACCCGCGCCGGCCAGCTGCAGGTCGACGCCAACGGCGTGCTGACCAATGCCCAGGGCCTGCCGCTGGTGCCGCAGATCACGGTGCCGAACACCGCCACCGGCATCACCATCGGCGCCAACGGCATGGTCAGCGCGACCATGCCGGGCCAGACCGCGCCGCAGGAACTCGGCCAGCTGACGCTGACCACCTTCGTCAATCCGGCCGGCCTGCTGGCGCTGGGCGAGAACTTGTTCCAGGAAACGACCGCCAGCGGCAATCCGAACGAAGGCCAGCCCGGCACCGGCGGTTTCGGCACCCTGAAACAGGGTTCGCTCGAAGGCTCGAACGTGCAGGTCGTCGAAGAGATGGTCGACATGATCGCCGCCCAGCGCACCTACGAGATGAACACCAAGGTGCTGTCGGCCGCCGACAACATGCTGCAGTACCTGGCTTCCGCATCCCGTTAATCAGCCCATCACACATGATCCGCTTGACTACCGCGGCAGTCGCCGCAACGCTGCTGCTCGCGGGGTGCGCCTCCTCGCGCGTCCCCCTGAACAACCCCAGGCCGGCCGACGCCACGCTGGACCTGCCGAAGACGGCAGCGGCCCGCGCCGGCGTCTCCGGCGGCGTGTTCTCGGCCGATACCGTGTCGCTGACCTCGGACGCCCGCGCCTTCCGCGTCGGCGACGTCGTCACCGTCCTGCTGCAGGAAACCACCCAGGCCAGCAAGAAGGCCGGCACCAGCTTCTCGAAAGGCTCGAGCGTCGGCGTGACGCCGGTCGGCGCGCTGGGCAAGACATTCGGCCGCACCGCCGTCGACATCAGCGCCGACCGCAGCTTCCAGGGCGATTCCACCAGCACCCAGCAGAACGCGCTGTCCGGCGCGGTCACCGTGATCGTGCAGGAAGTGCTGCCGAACGGCCTGCTGCGCGTGGCCGGCGAGAAGC
>Ga0265798_10011940_pt1 | contig 10536 bp, 9 predicted proteins | sample P3T30metagenome_FD_192430 | JGI IMG/M metagenome (GOLD analysis project Ga0265798, IMG submission 192430) | Plant litter microbial communities from East Loma Ridge, Irvine, California - P3 T30 | ecosystem: Environmental > Terrestrial > Plant litter > Unclassified | place: USA: California... | reverse complement strand
ATCGAATCGCCAAGCGTGCGCTCGACGTCGCCGTCGCCGGTGTCGGGTTGATCGTCACCGCCCCCGTCCAACTCGTGTTGGCCGCCGTCATCGCCCGACGCCTGGGGCGGCCGGTGCTGTTCGTCCAGGCGCGCCCGGGCAAGGGTGCCAAGGTATTCCACCTCGTCAAGTTCCGCACCATGTTGCCCATCGACGAGTCTCGCGGCCTGGTGACGGACGAGGACCGCATGACCGCTTTCGGAGCCACCCTGCGCTCGACGAGCCTCGACGAACTGCCCACGTTGTGGAACGTCCTGCGGGGCGACATGAGCCTCGTCGGGCCGCGCCCCTTGCTCGTTCGCTATCTAGCTCGTTACTCGCCCCGGCAAGCGCGTCGCCACGATGTGCGCCCGGGCGTCACGGGACTCGCTCAGATCAGCGGACGCAACGCCATCTCGTGGGACGCCAAGCTCGAGCTCGACGTCCAGTACGTCCAAACGAAATCCTTCGTCGGCGACCTGCGCATCCTGGCCCTCACGGCCATCAAGGTTGTCCGTCGTCAAGACATCACTGAAGCTGGTTCCGCAACGGTAAGCGAGTTTCACGGCTCGGGGTTCGGGTCATCATGACGACGAACCTCATTGTCGTAGGGGCTGGTGGCTTCGGTCGTGAAACCCTTGACGTTGTTGAAGCCATTGGACTTACCGAGCCCGGCAGAATCCGTTTGCTAGGCGTTGTCGACGATGCCCCGACAGACCAGAACGTCGGGCTTCTGACTGCTCGAGGCATTCCTCTGCTCGGCAAGCTCGATGTATTGATGACGCAGCCGCAGGAAGTCAGGTACCTCATCGGAATTGGTTCTCCGCCGGTGAGGGCAGCTGTCGCGGAACGTCTCGACAAATCGCAGCGCGATGCCTTCATTGCCATTCATCCCGCCGCAACGGTCGGCTCCATGAGCCGTATAGGGCCTGGATCGGTGATCTGTGCCGGCGCTCAGATCTCGACCAACGTCACCTTGGGTCGCCACACGCACGTCAATGCGGGCAGCCTCATCGGACATGACACCCGCCTGCAAGACTGGGTCTCGATCAATCCCGGCGCTGTGGTGAGCGGCGACGTGCACATTGGGCCCCGAACCCTCGTAGGCGCCAACGCGACGATCCTCCAGGGACTGTCCTTGGCACGGGATGTCGTTGTCGGTGCATCGGCCTGCGTCGTCCGCGACGTCCCGAGCGGCGTGACTGTAAAGGGTGTTCCGGCCCGATGACCGACCGATCACCAGCAATTGGTCGACGAAGCCTAGTTGCCTACGGCGCCGGCAAGGTCATTCCCGGGATTCTGCTCTTCTTGGCCGTTCCCCTTTGGACCAGAACTTTCGGATCCGAGCAATATGGCTTTTATTCAATCGCTTGGAGCGTCGCCCTTTTCTCGGGGTCCCTTTTCACTGGGTGGATTCGCCAGGCCCTTCTCAGGCATACGGGCAATGACGCTGCAACACTGCAGTCCTTGCCGCGCTGGACGATCCCGACTTCGAGCCTCTTTTCATCGTTGCCAGTCGCCGCTCTCGTTGTCCTACAGCTTCAGACCGTAGGAGACCCGGCTCCATTCGTCATCTCAGCGATTTTTTTCGCGGTGATCAACTCGACATATACCGTATTCCAGGCGGCAGCCCAGCGAGAAGGCCGTTCAGGGACGTACACGCTCGCTGAGGTCTTCAGGGTTGGCGTGGCCGTTCTAGCCAGTCTTCTCATTCACGCCTCGGGAGGTTTCGAGGGCGGAACATCCATTCTGATCGGTTTCTGCCTAAGCACATTGGGCGCAATGGGCCTGCTCAGGTGGCGACGCACAGCCGCCCCTGCACGTTTGACTCACACGCGGGAGACACCAACGGGCCATGTAGCCCTGGCGACATTCTGGCGCTACGGCTGGCCCATGGCGATCTGGCTGGCAGCGTCTTCGCTTCTGCTGTACCAAGACCGAGTCATCATTGGATCGGTTCTAGGCGCTTCAGCGGCCGGAGAATACGCTGCCGTCTCGGACGTAATCGTCAGGGGATTCGCCATGGTGAGCTTTCCTCTAACCATGGTCAGTCACCCACTCATCATGGGCGCCTGGAACCGCGGAGAGGCGGCAACCGCGATAGAAGTTAATCGCACCTTCAAGCGATATTTGATTTGGCTTTCGATCATCATCATCGTCGCTGGCTGCGCGTTCGGTCGAGTGCTGCTTGAGCTGATCCTAGGAATACGCATCAACGACCCCCTTCTTGTTCCATTGCTACTTGTCGGAGCCGCTCTTTGGCAGCTCGGTCTGATGACACATAAGGAGCTTGAAGTCGAGAACAGGACCCGGCTCATGGCAATTTTGATCGTCTCAATCTCAGTGCTTAGCGCCATCGCGAACGTCCTACTTACGGGCCGGGCAGGCGTCGTCGGGCCCGCCGCGGTCTTCGCGTCTGGCGCGGCGGCATACACATTGACCACGCACTGCCTCGGTACTCGCCTTCGGAGAGGGAGCCAGCTTGTCTAGCCCTGCTATTTCAATCATCGCCGTTTCTTACTTCGGATCAGCTGATGCGGGACTCCTTGTCGATTCGGTTCTCACTCAGGACTTCGACAGCTGGCGTCTATTCATTGTCGACAATTCTGGAAGTGACGACGAACAGCAAAGCCTGCTGCTTATATCGAGCCGAGACCGAAGAATCGAGATCGTCTCGCCAGGTAGCAACCTCGGCTATTTCGGTGCGGCCCAATACGCCTTTGACAGGATGAAGGGGACGGAGGACGTCGTCGTGATGAACACCGACATCGTCTTCGGGAGTCCCACAGTTCTTCGGCAGCTCAGAGACGAATCGATCAGCCGACAAAGCGTTGGGGTCCTAGCACCTGCCATTGTGAGCGATCGGACGAACAGTGATCAGAATCCGCACCTAGTCTCGCCCCCCTCGGTGCGGGCAGCAGCTAGAAGACGCTGGGCAACGGCCACGCCCTTGCTCGCTCAAATTGCTCTGTTCGTTTCATCTGCGAGAAAACGGCGCAAACCATCCTCGCGAACTACCCCCGACGAGCCGAGAACCATATATGCAGCCCACGGGTCCTTTATGTACCTCACGCGGAGGTTTTTCGAAACATCAGGCAATTTCCGTCATCCACTTTTTCTTTTTGGCGAGGAAGTCTATATCGCCGAACATGCCCGCAAAGTCGGCCTCAAGACCGTCCACATCCCAGCAATAACGATGAGACATGTTGAGCACGGCACTATGGGAATCCGACGGTCCCGGTCTCTTCTTCGCATGTCAGGAGAAGCGACGCGATTTGCACTCCAGGCGGCCAAGAATACAAGTAATGCTGCCGGCAAATAACATAAGCTTCTTGCAATTCACGCTCTCGTTTCATATTCACTATGCATCTAAGTGATTGCACAAAGTTCACAACGACAGGGATTGACCCCATGGAACGCGAACTGAACTCTCGGTCCTTAGCTCGGGTTTTCAATCCGACAGCCAACTCGCTAAACGCGATTCGATTGGCCCTGGCAACGGTCGTTATTCTGTCCCATTCGTGGCCCGTCACTGGCGCCGGAGAGGATCCTTTACTAGGCGGTCAGGATTGGGGCGATTGGGCAGTAGGCGGCTTCTTTGCAATATCTGGGTACCTGATAACCGCCAGTCGCGATACCACGGCGCAACTTCGGGTCTTCGCGTGGAAGCGATTCCTGAGAATCTATCCAGGATATTTCTGTGCCTTGCTTGCCGTTGCATTTATTGCAGCACCGCTTTCGACGGTGTTCACGGGTGAACCTTGGCGGGCCACGGACTCCCTTGGCTACGTATGGCGAAACCTGACACTGCTCATAACCACTCCCGGTATCGGGTCGACCCTCACAGACTCGCCCGTAGCAAACTCTTGGAACAATCCCCTCTGGACCCTTGCTTACGAAACGGCCTGTTACGCTCTCATCGGGCTGACTTTCACGGTGATTTCTCCGAAATTCCGACTTGCTACGGTGATAGTGGCTGGAGTCGCATGCTCGATCTTCCTAGTTCTAGCTTCGGGCGGCCTTATATTGATACCCGTTGTCGTCATAAAGGGCCTACAACTTGGCGCATACTTCGCTGCCGGCGCCTTCCTCTACCTAGGCCGGTCGAGGATCACCATGCGTTGGCCTCTCCTTCTTACCGTCGCACTCTTCCTCGGAATCACAATCGCTCTAAAAATAGACGCGATCTTTGCCCCCCTTCCATTGGCGTTGCTGCTCATGTGGGCAGGAGTCAAGCTGCCGCTCCAGAGGCTTGGTGCCAGCAACGACCTCAGTTACGGCACGTACATCTACGGCTTTCCCGTTCAGCAGTTGATCCATATCGCTCTGCCGACAGTCAACGGGCCTCTTCTATTTGCCCTTATGTCTGTCGTAGCAACCCTTCCCCTTGCGTGGCTGTCGTATCGTTTCGTCGAGCGGCCAGCACTAAAGTACAAATCTTTACAGATTACTCGACTCAGAGAGAAAGCTGGCTAACTGCACCCGTGCCGTCGACTGAAACAGGTAGCGGAATGAAGTTGGCGTTCGAGCCAGTGAGAGCCGCCGCTGCATCGTGGCTGTCGGTCTAAACACGCGGATCAAGAAATCATGGGAAGTGACTACCACAGGTAAGCAATTAGAGCCAGACATCAATTGCATGAACTATTCGGCACTTTAGAGCGCGTCTCATAGGATGAACATCATGGGTTCTAACAGAAACCAATACCGCACGGCGGGCAGCCGCACCGCGGCTTCTCTCCTGTTCGCCTTTGTGCTCGCGGTTGCCATCAGCCCCAGGATTCGCTTGATTGGCGGTGAGACGACAGCAGACATACGTCTCCAAGACCTGCTCCTTATTCCGGTAGTTGCCTACCTGTTCATCGCCCGGCGCAAAGACTCTTCTCGCCCTATAAGAGCGGTGACGCGTTGGCTTGTCCCCGTTGTCGCTCTCCTCGCCGGCGTGGTTACTGCTGCGTCGATCATCCTCATGCCCGAAATTCCGTTAGTCCGCCGAGTGGCCTTTTACGGGCGGGGCATGGAGCTCTTCGTTATAGCTACTTCAATCGCTGGCCTGTGGCTTCGGGCTGACGCGCGAGCGTTGCCATCTCTATCGCGGTCCGTTTATGTGGGCGCAGGACTGAACATGATCTGGGTGGCATACCAATTCGCAACCGGCACGGTTGGGACGCTGCTCGGCAACGCAGTGAGTGAAACTGTGGAGTCTTACGGGCCGAAACTCGTTGGTGAACCGTCCGCCTTCGGAACTGGACAATATTTTGCTGCGGTCGCAGCATTTGGCATCGCGCAGCTTCGCGTTCGGGCTGGCAACCGTCCTGCGGCCATTGCGCTGCTCGCCGTGGGTACCCTCGGAGCCTACCTTGCCAACTCCCGCATCAGTCTTGGCGCAATTCTACTGGCGGCGCTCCTACTCGTCATTCTTGGCCGGGGACGCGCCCTACTCAACCCTTTCGCAGTCACCATCACCGCACTCATAGGCGCGGTTGGGGCTTTACTTATCATTCCGCACTTGACCGGTCGTCTCAGCGCCAACGGTATTGAGGCCGGCGTCGGTGTTCGCGCCAACGGCATCTGGGACGTAGCTTGGAGAGCTTCTCTTGAAAATCCTCTTCTCGGAGTCGGACCTGGCGGACTCGTCGCCCCTCTGCCCATCGAGGCCCATAATATCTACATAAGGGCCGTTGCTGACTACGGCCTCATAGTTGGCCCACTATTTATCACGGTCTTTGTAGTCGTACTCGTAGCAGCCCTTCGACAAATTCGAGAGCCAGGCGTACCAGACACCATCGCTGTCGTAAGCAACTGGGCATTCTTCGTTCTGCTCTCCGTTTTGGTTTCTGGAACGGTCCAGGACGCACTCACCGGCGTAATGTCGTCCCATCTCGCAGCGATCGCGTTTGGTGTCTTCGCAGCGGCATCCGTCTCGCGACATCGTGACCCAGCAATATCGAACGTGCGGCAACAGCGACGCGGGCGCGTGCTGAACCAACACTGGAACCACGTCAGTTGCGCGCCTTGCCTCACTCGAGACCGCCATCAAGCCAAGGCGCACGAATAGACATTCCTGTTCTGGCAAAAACCTGGGTAGAACAATGACTAGAACGGGCTTACGCCAACACTGGTGGTCGCGTGAAGGAAGGTTCTGACACCCACGCCATGACTCCAACGCGAATACCTTTCCCTGATCGGGCAGGGATAGAGATTGTGATCATCCGTCCTACGCTCACTTATCGGGGCGAGCGACAGCTGGTTGGTCCGGTCGACCGAGAACGGTCGAAGCACGAGGTCGTCGTGCATCGGCGGTCCGGTCTTGCTTGTCAGCCCGGGCTCTTTGGCACGCACCGGATAGTGTCCCTGAACCGAGCGGAATACCCACATTTGTGGCCCAAATGCGGTGACACGATGGTCGGTGATTCCGTGGGATACGAACTCATACTTAGGCTCGGGCTCGGGCTCGGGCTCGGGAAGACGGATGTCTCGCGCCAGGTTTGTCAGGTAGGTGTCGTACGGGTCCCATTGCGAGTGGGGGACTCGGTGAGACGTATTGTATATCGGGGAAGACAAACCTTAGCGCAGATCACCCTGCCAGTAGTCGCTTGCTGGAGGTTTCCGAAACTACCCTCACGGGAAACCGTCAGGGGCAAGGCCACGAACCAGCAGGTAGACCATTTTGGAGCGGCACACGGCGAAGAACTCCGGGCCCGCCGAAGACGCTCGTACTTCTACTCATGCAACTAACGGCACTTTTCCGGATTACGACGCTCCGCTGCGTCGGCCTGCTTCGGACCAGGCAGCGCATTCTCTTCTCCCCCGGCACGCTTGAGCCAATTGGTCGGCGTTCCCGCGCTGAACCCGAAATCTTGCGCGAATAGACGGGCAGCTCGTCATGCTTCCGCGCGAGGTGAACAAAGGCCTGCCGAAAGTTTTACGTCGAGGATGCGGGCACGAACGCCATCCCTCTAGGCGGACTATATCCTCATAGGCTAGATGAATGGGGGGCCTCCGCAGGACTTCCTCACCTTAGACGAACATTGAGCGGTCACTCGACCTATTGCACGCTGGTGCCGGCCCAAGAACGCAACAAGACCACCGGCTGTGTCGTCGTCAAGGACTTGTCACAATATCAACGAACGATCGCGATAGAACGTCCAATGAGTATTTCTCAAATGCAAGTTTGAAGGCGGCTTCCCCTGCCCGCCTAATCGATGTTTCATCTTCCAAGATTCCGGCGAGTTGTTCGACCGCCTTACGGGCGTTGCGCGAAAGCTCCCACCCAGCTCCGCGCTCGTGGAGGACGTCTGCTTGCCATCCGCCATGGTTCACCAGCATGGGGCGTCCTGAAGCCAACGTGTCGAAAAACTTATTCGCACTGTTGTGTTTAAGGGCCTCGACGTCGATCACCCACGAACTGCCAAAGGTCGCACGAGCCAACAGCCCAGGCAACGCGGCCTTCGGTACGGGAGGAAGCGCGAAGAAGCTCTTGTTCAGGACGCCATATCGACGCGCGTACTGGATGACCTCGTCAAATTGGCCCCCCGTACCCACGGCCACGAATGCGATGTCTGACTCTTGTCGAACCGCCTCGATCGCGAGATCTACCATGTAGTGAAGACCATTGACCCGCCCGAAAGTACCGCAGTACAGGGCAATTGGACGTCGACCTAGGGCTGGAATGTCGTCCAAGACTGTCTTTTGAGCTGAGTCGACCGCCTGGAAAGTCTCGATGTCGGCGATGTTGGGGATTACCGCGAGTTTCTGCCGCTCGCCTCCTGCTCGGGCAACCCCATCGGCCATGCCGTGAGACAAGGCGATGATTCGGTCAGCGCGATCGTACGTCCGTCGTTCGAGCCAACGGGCCGCCCTGATCATGAGGGGATTCTTTAGATAGCCCATGGCAATGGGTACCTCGGGCCAGAGATCCCGTACCTCGAATACAAATCGTGCGTGTCGTCGACCGGCGACTGCCCACATGGCTGGTATCGCGATCGTCAGCGGCGTGCTCGTGGCAATCACGACATCGGCCCTCAATCGCCGCGCAAGCTTGCCGGAAGAAAGAGCGAAGTGAATGAAGGCGACGACGCGTCTCGATGCGCCCATGGTGTTGTCGTAAGCCACGGCAATCCTATGAACGTCGATTCCGTCAACGACCTCATGGCTCGTGCCCGGTCGGCCTGCAGGAGCGGTGTCGGATGTGACGACATGAACGTCGTGACCGCGCGACGCGAGCGCTCTTGCGAAGTGATACGAACGGACTCCACCGTTTTCCTTCGGCGTCTTGAAATACTGATGCAGATAAACGATCTTCATGTGCTAGAGCGTCTCGATGTTGCGGCCGGCAACGACGTGGCGAGCATCGAAAACGGGCACGTGCGACGAGGTCAAGGCTTCGAGATCGACATTGGCATGATTTGTCAGCACGATGACGAGATCCGCACCATCCTGGGCATCCGCTAGCGAGTCCACACGGGCCACTCCGGACGGCCAGCGGTGTGCCTCGACGTGTGAATCTAGCCCCCGAATGTCAGCGCCCAATTCGTCCAGCAGTTCAATGACTCGGGCTGACGGGGCTTCTCGGATGTCACCCGTGTTCGGTTTGTACGCAAGCCCGACGAGCGAGATGCGAGCGCCCCGAACCGCCTTTGAGCGGTCGTTCAGCATTGTCATGGCTCGCTGCACGACGTAGTCGGGCATGTGGTCGTTCACGTCATTCGCCAATTCGACAAAACGAAAGCTCTTGCCCAGCTGCTTGCGCACCTGCCACGACAAGTAGCTTGGGTCCACAGGCAGGCAGTGTCCACCCACGCCGGGCCCCGGGGTGAACTTCATGAAGCCGAAGGGCTTGGATGACGCCGCCTCGATACTTTCCCAGACGTCTACGCCGAGCTGGTGGGCGAAGATCGCGAGCTCGTTCACTAGCGCGATGTTGACATGGCGAAAGGTGTTCTCGAGCAACTTCGTCAGTTCGGCTTCCTTGGTGCCCGATACAGGCACTGTTGTCTCGACGAGCTCGTCGTAAAAACCTTGCACTCTCAGCAGCGAAGCCGCGTCCATGCCCGAGACGACCTTAGGCGTCTCGCGAAAGCCCCACGTCTTGTTGCCGGGGTCAATGCGCTCCGGGCTATAGCCCACGAAAAAATCGACGCCAGCGGTCAGACCCGACCCAGCTTCGAGGATCGGCACGAGCAGTTCGTCGGTTGTGCCGGGGTAGGTGGTTGACTCCAGCACAACAGTGGTCCCAGTGCGCACGTAGGGGGCCAAGGACGCGGCCGACTGCTCGATGAAGCTCAAGTCCGGCAGTGAGTCGCGCAGTGGGGTCGGCACGGTGATGACCGCGACGTCAAAACCTTCGGTGTCGCTGTAGTCCATGGTCGCGAGGTACCGACCGCTTGCAGCCGCCTCAGCGAGGGCTTCGTCCGAGATGTCGTCGACGTACGACGAGCCGGACTTAAGCAGCCCGATGCGGTTGCTGTCGAGATCGATGCCCACAACGTCATGGCCGACCTCAACAGACCTCATGGCGACGGGCAGCCCGACGTAACCCTGACCTACGACGACTGTCTTCATTGATTGTTTGCTCTCTGTGGAGGCAGCTACGCGGGTACAGCCGCGCAGACGCGGGTTGAGGGTGAGGCGTTCGGGGTTGAGGCGCCCACATCTACTTGCGCTATCGGGCGACTGGCAGGGTATTTAACGAGTCATTGGCCAGCGCGGCCTTGACGGCGTCGAGGCCGGGTTGGTCGACGTTGACGATCGACTGACCGCCGACCGAGCCGGTGCCGGCCGTCGGGACGGTGAAGAAGTGCAGGCTCGACGGGTTGATCGACCGCAGGCTGACGCCGAGAGACGCGATCGTGCCGACGTCGAACTCTTTGTCGACGGTCAGGTACGGCGACATGGCCGTCACGAAGGCCGACACCTTGCCCGGGTCGGTCAACGTCGATCGACTCAGGACGGTGTTCGCCAGGCCCTTGACGAACGCCTGCTGGTTCTTGACGCGCGTGAAGTCGGCGTCGGCGAACGCGTAGCGCTCACGAACGAAGGCAAGAGCAGCGTCACCCTCGAGTTTGTTCGCGCCGGCCACGTACGAGAACTGACCCGCGCTGAACGCCTGCGGCGAGAACACATCCACCCCGCCCAGCGCCGTCGTCATGCCCTTGAAGCCCTCGAAGTCGATGATGGCCACGTGGTCGATGCGGACGCCGAGCAGCTGCTCGACGGTCTGCACGGTCAGGGGTGAGCCGCCGTAGGCGAAGGCCGCGTTGATCTTGTTCGAGCCGTGGTCAGGGATCGGCACGAAGAGGTCGCGCATGATCGACATCACGTAGACGTTTTCGCGGTCCGCGTCGACGTGCACCAGCATCATCGAGTCGGTCCGCTGGTCCGACGACGACGGGTCGTCGATGGTGGTCGCGTCGGCCCGGGAGTCCGAACCCATCAGCAGGATGTTCATCGCCCCGTCGGGTGCCGGCGCCGGACGCGTCGACTCCTCGGGGAAGGCCTGCTCGATCTTCGTCGCGTTGT
>Ga0265798_10011939_pt1 | contig 10537 bp, 7 predicted proteins | sample P3T30metagenome_FD_192430 | JGI IMG/M metagenome (GOLD analysis project Ga0265798, IMG submission 192430) | Plant litter microbial communities from East Loma Ridge, Irvine, California - P3 T30 | ecosystem: Environmental > Terrestrial > Plant litter > Unclassified | place: USA: California... | reverse complement strand
GGGTCCTGCAAGTCTATCACCTCCGCCAGCTCCGGCTGCGCCACCGGCACCAGGTAGTGCGGGTTGGGCGGCGGCGCGCTCACCGCGTCCGGCAGGGCCTCGAACGCATTGTGGTAGTTGCCCGCCCCGTCTACCTCGTGCGCCACCCCCAGCACCCGAAACCGGCCGTACGCCGCCCCGGCCGCGTCCTGCACCTCCAGCACGCTGCCCGGCCGCGTGTCAAATGCCTCCCCCTGTCCCCTCAGCGTCACCTGGCTGCCCGCCTGCCGGGCCGCCAGCCCGTCCAGCGCCCGCTGCAGCTGCGCCTGGTCCTGCCCCTGCCCCCCCACCGCCAGCCGCTGCGGCTGGGTGAAGAGGGCATCCGACTGCTGCTGGGCAAACTGATTGAGGCCGTAGCCCCCCGCCGGGGGCGTCGCCGTGGCCGCCAGCGGCGCGTGGGTGCGGTAGTTGTAGCCCGCGCCCTGCGTTTTACTCGGCTGCAAGCGCATCGCCAGACTGAAGACCTGCGCGCTGCTGCTGCGAAACGCAATAACCGGTGCCGACTCCCGCCCCAGCCGCAGGCTCGTGCCGTCGTAGTAAAACCACTCCCCCTGCCCCGCCGCCAGCCGACTCAGAAAATTGAAATTCGTCTCCTGGTACTGCACCACGTAGGGCAGCACCGCCTGCCCCGGCGCCTGCAAGACCCGGGCAAAGGCATTGCCGGGGTACTCGCCCAGCACCTGGGCAAAGATGGCCCCCAGCTTCTGCTTGACGAACGTGCGGCTTTGCGTGCCGTCCTCCAGCAAAAAGCTGGGGCTGTAGCCGCTCACGTGGTAGTAGTTGACCAAATCGGCGTCGGTGCGCAGGCTGATGTCGGTGATGAGGCCCTTGAACTGAAACGCGCGCCCCGCCCCGCTGGCCAGCCGGCTCGTCCAGCTCAGGGTGATGGCCTTGCCGCTGAGCTGCGTGTGCGCCTGAATGGGCACCAGGTCGGGCTTGAGCCCCAGGGCCTTGCCCAGCGTCTCGCACGAAAAGTCCAGCCCGAAGGTGTGGTGCGTGAACACGTGCTGCTGCAACGAGAGGTGCGTGAACTCGGCCAGCGACCCCGACGGGTCGCCTACCCCCTCTACTTGCACACTCACTTTTACGGGATACGACATGGAATTTGGAAAAGGATAGTAGCGGGTGGCGCACGGCGAGCGCTGTCCCGCCGTGCTTACGAAACCAGCCACCCAGCCGGCAGCTTTTTAACCGGCATTTTTTGACAAAAAAGAGAAACAACTATTCACAGTCAACTAACATTCAGCACGATGCGACCATAAAAAGTGGTGCTCCGGTATTCTTTGAATTTATAAAGCTAAGTAGAGCCGCACTAACCTACTGGCCACCGGCCGCCGAGGTTAGCCTGGCCAGCCAGCCCGGCTGCACCGGGAGGCCGGCTACTTTTTGAAAATCAGGCTACAGCTCTTACTACCCGTTAATAATTGGTAAATAGCTATTTAGCATAGGGCATTTCTCAAGGTTCACTGCCTGGGTAACGCTGCTATCGGGGCCGGGGCGATAACCACAGCGGTTAATCTTCGTTACGCAAATACTGGCGACTATACTTAGTAGTGGGCAGCTAGCCCCCGCCCGCTACTTGCGCCGCCGCCAGTACATTTAGCCCGTCTTACCTCAAAACCACGCTTCTGCTATGGCCCACTCTGCCAAACTGTACCTGGAAGGCGAAACCCTGGTAGTGCAGGAGTTTCACTGGAGCATCGTGCAGCTCACCGATGCGCAAAGCCGGCCGCAAAGCGGCATCCTGGCGGGTAAAATCAGCCTGGTTATCGACAAGCTCCAGCACCCGCTGCTCGACGCCTGGATGGCCGACGCCCGCAAGCAACTCAGTGGCCTGCTCGTGGCCGATGCCCCCAACGGCATGGGCACCACGCGCAGCCTGCGCTTTGTGGATGCGCTGTGCGTGAGCCAGGGCCTTGCTTTCACGGCGGGGGGCGACGGCACGTTTGCCGGTACCATGTCCATCCTGCTCACGGCCCGCCAGCTGCACGTCGATGGGGCTTTGATTATCGATAACCACTGGCCGGTGTAGGCCGGTTTTCTGCCTACTCTTTTCGGCACTGGCTAGCCCGGCCGTTCTTCCTTTTCCCTTCTGCTTTATGAACTCTGCCGCCGCCACTTTTTGGGTGCAGGATACGGACTATACCGTGCGCAGCCTCACCCAGCACATGCACCAGGAAACCACCGAGCGGGGCCTCGTCAATGCGCAGCCCACGAGCGGCGAGCTGCGCATCGTGCTCGACTACCGGCCCCACGACGTGCTGCTGCCCACCTGGGCCTACACCCCGCACATGGCCCTGCCGGCCCGGGTGGTGTTTGAGGCCCTCGACGGGGTGTCGCTGCCCCTCACTCTGGTGCTGGAAGAAGCCTACTGCGTGGGCTACGAAGAGCACTTTGAGGCCAGTGATACGGGCGAGGCTTCGCACTACTACGTGCTCAGCGTGGTAGCGCGCCGCCTCATCAAGCAGGGCGTGGCCTACGTTAATAACTGGGTGGAAGCTACCCAGTAGCGAACCTGAGCCGTCGTTTTTCGCTGACAACTGTGAGCTAGTCGCACTAAGCTTCGGCTTGGCAATATTGGTTTTTACCGGGTTCATTACCCGCAAGCTGTGGCGCGGTGGGCGGCAGCAAAAATGCCTGACCTACCGGGATATTCTGGTGCCCATGGCGGGTTTACTGCCAAGCACCCCCTTTTTCTGCTCGCGTATTCGGGCCCACACCGCCGGTATTTGCTGCGGCAAGGCGCCTACCACCATACCGCTACCCACGTACTGAAATACGGCATGCAGCGGGGCAACTACGTTTTTGCATACGAATACTACGTAGCGGGCCAGCGCTCCCGCGAGTGTGGCCCCGAAGAGTGGCAGGCCTACCCAATGCTGGGACAGCGCTGCTACGTACGATTTGCCTTCGCCTCGCCCGGCGCGTAGCAGATTAGCCAGCGCCCGGTGCCCGACTCCGTGCGTGCCGTTCCGCCGCTGGGCTGGGCCAAGATTCCATGATATAAGCCATTTGCAGCATCCGCAACTACGGCAATATGTGCGTACTGACAACGCAGCCCGTATTTACGGCGTAGGTTTGGGGTGCCCGGACCAGAGTCACGCCGGCCCTGCTTTTTTTGCTGTTCTTCTTATGGCTGATACCTACTACCGCCTGCCCCTCGACCTCGAAGGCATCGTGGCGCGCCAGCAGCTACCGCGCTGCTCGGCCCAGGAGTCCATTGCCCAGCACCTGTACCTGCTGCTGACCACGCACTTTGGCGAGTCGCGCTACGATGCCAGCTTCGGCTGCCAGGTGTGGGAGCAGGATTTTGAGGCCATGACCACTCTGCGCTGGAAAGATAGCGTGCAACAGTCGATAGAAGAGGCCATTCGCACCTACGAGCCGCGCCTGGTGCGGGCGCGGGCACAGGTCGCCATCATGGACTTTGAGCTGAAAAACGTGAGCCAGCGTATCCGCAAGCGGCTGGAAGTCAGTATCTCGGCCGTGCTGCACCGCACCAACGAGCCGTTTGCCTTCCAGGCCAGCCTGTTTGTGGCCCCGCTCTCCGTCGATTAAACTAGCCGCGTACTTTAGCGAAGCGCTTGCCGCGCCCATCGCCTTTTGCCTTTTCCCTGTGCTGCCACCTTTCCGCTCCCCCGCCCCTACCACCACCGATTTCAGCAAAGCCAGCGTCAAGAGCCGCCTCACCCGGCAGGCCGCCGAGCTTTGGGGCTACGCCGAGGGCGACCTTGACGGCTTCGACCCGCTCGTGAACCTGCTACTCGAGGCCTGCGCTGTTGAGTTTGAGAAAATGGGTCAGGAACTGCACAGCACCCAGCACCGGCTGGTCGAGCGCCTGGCTACCCTGCTCAACCCCGACGTGGTCGACGCCCCGCACCCGGCCCACGCCGTGGCCCAGGCCCGCGCCCGCGAAGCCATTGTGGCCCTGCCTGCCAATGCGCAATTCGTTTTCGAAACGCCCGTGGTGGGGCGGCAGGCCACCGGCCCGGCCATGTATTTCTCGCCCCTCGAAGCCACCCGGCTGGTGGCGGGCGGCGTGCGCTGCCTGGCCACCGATGCGGCCGTGTGGCAGCTCGACGCCAACGGCCAGAAGCGGGTGGTAGCCCAGGCTTCGGCCGCCGTGCCGGCGCCTTACCGCCGCCTGTGGGTGGGCATGGCCTTGCCACCTGGCATTGCGCTCAGCGACCTTACCTTTTACTTCGACTGGCTCAATGAGCCGCTCCAGGCTACGTACGCCACCTTTTTGCCCGGCGAGCAGTGGCTGCTGGGCGGTGCCGAGCTGACGCCGATTCAGGGCACGCCCGGCGGCGCCCAGCACCTAGATGCCCAGCCCGGCCAGCTCAACAGTGAGTACGACTACCTGCGGCGCATTGAGGAGCGCGTGCGCGACCTGTACGCACCGTCGTTTGTGCGGCTGGCGGGGCCGGCCGGGGCGCTGGCTGGCTACGTACCCCGCGCTTACCCAGCCGAGCTGGCCGCCGCCTTCACCGCGCCCGATACCGAGCTGCAAGCGCTAACTGAGCCGCTGACGTGGCTGGAAATCCGCTTTGCCCACGCGCTGCCACCCGAGGCGTTTGACCAGATGGTGTGTGCGCTCAACTGCTTCCCGGTGCTCAACCGACGCTTATACAAGGTCTTATTCCGCTTGCAGCCAGCACTGAATCTGTTTCCCCTGGCCAGCGAGGAGCCATTTTTGGCAGTGCGCGACGTGTACAGCCTCAGCAACGTGGCCTACCGCTCCACCACGCTCAGCGACTTATCGGAGGGCGCCACCGATACTTACACGCTACGTAGCCACGGCGTCGGCCGCTTCGACACCCGCACCGGCCGCGAGGCCCTACGCGAGCTGGTGGAGCTGCTGCGCGATGAAAGCCGCGCCTTCACCGCTGCTGGCACCGACTTTATCGGCACCATCCTGCGCGAGCTCGACCAAAACCTGGCCCGCCTCGAGGAACGCCTCGACCGCCGCGCCGCCGCCGAGCAGCCCATCCCCTACCTGCTGTTGCGCCCCCAAAACGTGGACGACAGCGTGTACCTCGAATACTGGGCCAGCAACGGCGAGGCGGCCAACCGCCTGGCCGCCGGCAGCCGCCTGCGCGTGCACGACGGCCACTACGTGGACGATGTGCGCCTGCTCACCACCACCAGCGGCGGCCGCGAGCGCCCCCGCCCCGAAGAGCGTACCCACGCCCTGCGCCGCAACCTGCTGGCCCGCAACCGCCTCGTCACCCTGGCCGACATCCAGGCCGCCTGCTGGGCCGAGCTGGGCCTGCACCTCGCCAACGTGCACGTCGAGAAGGGCTTCCAGACTGGCACCACGCCCACGGCGGGCTTCGTACGCTGCATTCGGGTACGGCTCACGCCGCTGGCCACCAGCCGCCTCAGTGCCCCCGAATGGCAGCGCGCCGCCCAGGAGCTGACGGCCGTGCTGGCGGGCCAGTCGGCACTTAACCTGCCTTATGAGGTGGTGGTACAGCCGGTGGGAATGGCCTAAATGGCTGCGCTACGCACAGCCATAGCAATTAATTGAGTTGGTGACGAGTGCTTAGGCCCGTTGCTGCCCCGCCTACTGGCTAGCCGGTGGGGGCAGCAATGGGCCTGATTGTTTCATATGTGCGGCGGCTATTGGGAGGCACACCGGCAGGCCGCCAACTATGCCAGCAGCGCCACTGCGCTAAGGTGAGCGTGGCGTACCAAATTGACTTTTCAAGCATTCTGAAAAGATTTTACTTTACTCAGGCTTTCTTTAAACTACTGGCTAACAACACCTACTGCCAGCTGGCTTTTGCGCGGGTATTGGGGCGCAAAATAAAGGTGCAAAAAAGAGATTGTGTTAAGGCAGCTACCTTGCATTGCAAGGCTCTCTTAGTATGTTTGTCCCGCCAGCTGAAGACGCTGGCGCCTGACACACCACCCCATTTTCCACCAAAAGCCATGAAAAATCACCGGCTTTCCTTCTGGCTCCGCACGGTTGGTGCGGCTTTCATTTTGTTGCTGAGCGGTGTTCTGCCCAGCCAGGCGCAATCGGCCACCGATAGCGTAGATGTAGTGGTGCGCCAGGCCATGCGGCAGCTGCGCATTCCGGGCCTGCAACTGGCCGTGGTGCGCCACGGCCGCGTCATCAAGCTGGGCAACTACGGCCTGGGCAACGTGCAGGACTCCGTGCCGGTCGCCACGCAAACGTGCTTTTTTCTCAACTCCATCACCAAAGCCTTCGTGGGCGTGGCCGCCATGCAGCTGGTGGAGGCCGGCAAGCTCGACCTGGCCGCGCCGATGGGCCGCTACCTACCCGAGCTGCCCGCTACCTGGCACGCAGTTACCGTGCGGCAGCTACTCACGCACACCTCCGGCCTGCCCGACATTATGCCGGATGATGCGCTGGTGACCGAAAACAACGAAAAGGAAGCCTGGGCGCGGGTGCAGGCCCAGCCCCTGGATTTTCCGGCCGGGCAGCAGTTTGCCTACAACCAGACCAACTACCTGCTGCTGGGCCACCTCATCGATAAGCTTAGTGGCCAGCCTTTTGCGCAGTTTATCCGGCAGCGGCAGCTAGAGGTGGTGGGGATGCCGCGCACAACCTCGGGCGATGCCCACGACGTGCTGCCCCACGGCGCGCGGGGCTACACCTACACGCAGTACATCGACGGGCAGCGCCGCCGCAGTGCGCAGCTGCAAAACCTGTTCGAGGTATTTCCGCCCTCCCTGCGCACGGCCGCCGGCATGAGCTCCACGGCGGAGGAAGTGGCCCGGTGGCTCATTGCCCTGCAACAGGGCCGCCTGCTGCAACCCGCCAGCCTCCCTACCCTCTGGACGCCCGGTCGCCTCAACGACGGCTCGCAGCGCGGCTTCGGCGGCAAGCTGACCGGCTACGCCCTGGGCTGGCCTACCGTCGACCGGCCCGAGCACCGCGCCGTGGCCCCCGTGGGCGGTGGCCGCTCGGCCGTGTTTCTGTACCCCGATGACGACCTGGCTATCGTGGTGCTCACCAATTTGCAAGGAGCTAACCCCGAGCGGTTTGTCGATGCGCTGGCCGCCTGCTACCTGCCCGATATGCGCGTGGCCGATGGGTTTGGCCTGCCCCCCACCCTGCGCGCCCTGCACCGCACCCTGCGCCAGCACGGCTTCAGCCAGTTGGAAGAAGAAGTAAAACGAGCGCGCCGCCGCAACCCGGCCTACGTCCTGCCCGAAACGGCCGTCAACGCCTGGGGCTATTCCTTGGTGGAGCAAGGGCAACTCACTGACGCGCTGGCTGTATTTCAGCTAAATACGCGCCTCTACCCCGCCAGCGCCAACACCTACGACAGTCTGGCCGAAACTTACGCTGCTCTGGGCAACAAGAAACTAGCGACTCAGCACTACACTCGCGCCCTACAGCTCAACCCCAAAAACCGCACAGCGGCGGACTACCTAAAGCAGCCATAAGCCGCCGTACCCAGCGGCAGGGCGCCGGACAATTTGTGCTGGAAACTTAAAGAACAATTATTATTCTTTAAAAAGCCCCTAAAACGTTATGCTGAGCTTGCCGAAGCATCTCGCTCGCTTCATTGGGTCTCTTCAATGAAGCGAGCGAGATGCTTCGGCAAGCTCAGCATAACGTTTTTTTTAATTTTTAAGCACGCAACGCGTGGCGTTAGCTCACCGCCTCAACTACGCTAACCGGCTCCTCTTGCGTGGTCGTCCACAGCACTTCCTCGCTCCCCTCCGGCTTGTCCAGCATGAGCGTGGTGCCCTTGCGGGCCTCGCCGCTGATGATGAGCCGCGAGATGGGCCGCCGCAATTGCGAGCGGATAACGCCCGTGATGGGCCGCGCTCCATAGCGCGGCGTAAAGCCCGACAGCGCCAGGTGCTGCCGCGCCTCCGGGCTGAGCGTGAGCGTAATACCTTGCCGGCGCAGCTGCTCCAGCAGCGGCTTGAGGTGGATATCGAAGATGCGACCCACGTTCTCCTCCGAGATGGGCGCGAAGGGCACGATTTCGGTGAGGCGCGCCAGGAACTCGGGGCGGAAATACGGGGTCATCGTCTCCATCAGCTCGGTGCCGGCAGGCACCTCGCCAGCGGCGAAAGTGGCGCTAATCTGCTCCGAGCCAATGTTGGAGGTAAAGAGAATGACGGCATTGGAGAAGTCGCCTTCGCGGCCCAGCCGGTCGTGCAGCTTGCCTTCGTCCAGGATTTGCAGGAAAATATCGAACACCGACGGGTGCGCCTTCTCAATCTCATCAAACAGCACCACCGAGTAGGGCTTCTGGCGAATTTTATTCACCAGCAAACCGCCCTCCTCGTAGCCCACGTAGCCGGGAGGCGCGCCGTAGAGCAGCGCCGCCGAGTGCTCTTCCTTGAACTCCGACATGTCGAAGCGGATGAGAAACGACTCGTCGTTGAACAGGAAATCGGCCAGCGCCTTGGCTAGCTCGGTTTTGCCGGTGCCCGTGGGGCCGAGCAGGAAAAACGAGCCGATGGGCTGCCCCGCCTTGGTGAGGCCCGAGCGCGACTCCAGGATGGCGGCGCACATGGCCTTCACGGCGGCATCCTGGCCCACCACGCGCTTTTGCAGAATCTGGTCCATGCCCAGCAGCTTTTCGCGCTCGTTGCTTTGCAGCTTGCCCAGCGGGATGCCGGTTTTGCCCGACACGATGGCGGCAATATCCTGCTTCTCTACGCTCTCCTTCTTGGTATCGGCCAAGGATAATACGGCGGCTAATATTTCGCGCAGGTAGGTTTCCAGCTCGGCGCTGGTTTCGAGCTTGTCGGGCTGCTGGTCGTTTTCCAGCTGATTGAGCCACAGCTGGCTCACCTGGTTTTGCACCTGGTGCAGCAGCCAGCGCAACTCGCGCAGGTAGTCGGCCTCGCCCAGCTCGTCGCGGCGGCTGGCCAGGGCCTCAAACTCCGTTTGAAGCTGCGTGAGGCCCGCCACGGCCTGCTCGTCGAGCATCCGGATGGCTGCCATCGTGCGGTCCACGAGGTCGATGGCGGAGTCAGGCAACTGCCGGTCTTTGAGGTAGCGCTTGGCCAGGCGCACGGCCTCGCCGATGGTGCCCTCACCCAAGGCCAGCCCGTGGTGGGCGGCGTAAATGGGCATGATGCGCTCCAGCATCCGCTCGGCCACCACCAGGCTGGGCTCCTCCACCCGCACGCTGTCGAAACGGCGGTTAAAAGCCTCATCTTTTTCAATATACTGTCGGTACTCGTCGCTCGTAGTGGCCCCGATTACCGTCAGCTCACCCCTAGCCAGCTCGGGCTTGAGCAGCTGCGCAATGCCGCTGCCCGCGCTGCCCTTGGGGTCGAGCAGCACGTGAATTTCATCAATAAAGAGGATGGCGCGGGTGTACTGCTTCAGCTCGGTGAGCACCTTTTTAATGCGGTCCTCCACCTCTCCTTTATAGGAAGCGCCGGCTACCAGCGTGCCCATATCCAGCTCAAACAGCGTGACCTCGCGCAAATGCACGGGCACCTGGCCCAGCGCAATCTGCTGGGCAAAGCCCTCTACCAACGCTGACTTACCTACGCCGGGCTCGCCGATGAGCAGTACGTTGGGCTTGGTGCGGCGGCCCAGTATCTCGGCCACCAGCCGGATTTCGCGGTCGCGCCCCACGATAGGGTCGAGCTTGCCAGCGCGGGCCTGGGCAGTTTTGTCGGTGCAGTAGGTGGCTAGCGCGCCGCCTTTGCCAGCGGCCGGGGCCGCGCCGGGGGTGGTGGGCGTGGCAGCGTCGGGCTCCGTCGCTACGGCGGGCATTTCGGCCTGGGCAGCGTCCAGCAACTCCTTTTGGGTGAGGGGCAGCGACTTTAGCTGCTCGGCGGTAAAGGCCAGGCCGGGCCGCAGCAGCGCGGCCAGAGCGCTGAGCGGGTCGGTTTGGTCGCGCATAAGTTGCAGCGCTACCAGGTCGGCCATTTCCAGCACGCGCTGCACGTCGGGGGCGGGGGCGGGCATTTCGGGCGGGCGGGCGGCTTTGGGCTCGTCTTCGAGGCGCACCTCGGCCCACTCGCGCAGGTAGTGGATGTCCTTGTCGAGCACGGCCACCAGCCACGAGGCCAGCCCGATTTCGTTGTGCAGCAGCGCCGTGAGCAGGTGCGGGGCCGCGTACTGGGCCTGGCGGTATTCGTGGGCCACGGCCTGCGCGATGTGCAGGCTGCGTTTAAGATTGTCGGAGTAGGCCACCGGCGAAGAAAATAAGAGCGTGAGGTGTGGAGAATAGCGGAGTTTGGCTACGTGTAATGCTAAGCCGAGGTTCGTGATATAAAGAGCACGGTCTGGCCGGCGAAGTAATTAATACTCACCCCGGCGGCTAGTCTATCGGAAATCCTATACATTAGCGCCAACTTTGGGCGCAGGCAGCGCGTAGAGCCCCCTGAAAAACTCATTGATGAACGCTTTCCTAACCTGGCTTCGCCACCTAGTTACGCGTTCAGCTCCATCACCATCCCCTCCTCCTATGTACTCTTACGGAATCGGCGGTCAGGAGCGTAAGCTCGACAACACCTCCGAAGCAATATCGGACAT
>Ga0265798_10011937_pt1 | contig 10538 bp, 9 predicted proteins | sample P3T30metagenome_FD_192430 | JGI IMG/M metagenome (GOLD analysis project Ga0265798, IMG submission 192430) | Plant litter microbial communities from East Loma Ridge, Irvine, California - P3 T30 | ecosystem: Environmental > Terrestrial > Plant litter > Unclassified | place: USA: California... | reverse complement strand
AGTGGAGAAGGAGTCATGTGATGATGGTGCGGGAAAAAAGCAGAGGACGACGCTGGTGCTGGTTTTAGTTTGGGTGAAAGCTACACAGCTTACTCGCTCAATATCCCAAATCTTCTGCATTCCTTCATTTCTACATCGCCCACACTTCCAACTCTGAATCACTCAACCAACCGCCACGCGTCCCAGCCTCGGCTTTTCCTTCTTCTTTCCTTTTCTTCGGTCCACCCGTTACATGGCCAAGTGCCCTTGACCATGACACACTCCAGCCTCTGTCCCGACGTCACTCGTCTGTCCATCGCATGATGCGTGTGCACACACCCGACAACTCGGTGCTTACGCGCGTCGTCGCCCCGCGCTGATACCATCACATCGTAGTTGCGCCGTCGGAGCTTTTTTTTGTCAAGTACTACGTAGCCCGCATGTCTTGGCTAGTGTATGTTTACCTACCTCTGTCTTGACTGGTATACAGCATTTCTTGGCGGAAAACGGGTCTCGAGATGCTTATTCAGAGGTTTTTTTACTAGCGGTTTGCAATGGATACATGTGTGTGTGTGTGTGTGTATGGTTCAGCTGGGCGTGAAGAGGGCCCTACGTCATCGGTGATCGGGGTGTTCATGGTGTAGGTTTAATTGCGCGCTCGAGCGTGGAAGAAGGTTTACTTGGGATCGTCGGGGGAAGCGAGATGGGGCTGAGCAGATGTGCTGATATTCACACAAGTTGAGATGGGAATTTAGCCGAAGAGCTTGCCCTACTAGCGGCATTGTTGTAACGAGAGGCAGTGCTGCATTGCGTGGTTCCTGGTTTGGTTGGGAATGGTGTGAGAGGGCGTGTCGCGTTCTACCAGGTAATCGCTTGGTCATGAGTACCACAAATGCTGGGCTACTCAAGGGCACACGCAATGCTATCCAGTTTCCGGGATAAGGGAGTTTGTTAGACTGCATGCTTCAGATCTGGAGCTGATGGCTTCCTGGATACCATTGGTGCGCGCTTCAAGCACGATGACGCATTTTTAGCGGAGGATCTCTAGAGCCGTAGTCAGGCCGCCTACACTCACGATGTCTACAAAAATTGCACCTTTTACGGCTTGGCAAGCTACCGATATGTATGTTGACCAATTGAGAAAGGCATTCCATGCTTCACCACCGTGCGTTCCATGGTTGACCCAGGTTATGCGCTTACCCAGAAGTCTAGAGCACATGATCGAGATCTACTGCTTACGACAATGCATGATTAGATCTCAGCGACTAGATACCAACTCTGTACCTTGTAAGGATTGCATGCATGCATGCACACTACCATCCTTGTCAACACTGATGGATGGCGCATAATCAGTCAAGCCACAGACGAGATATCAAGCGATAAGTATCAACGCTGCCATTGTCAGATACAACAGAGTATAATGATACTGGATACAATAATATCGATAGTTTTAGAACAACGTATAGTCTCGGTAGGATAGACGAGTCGCTACTAGGCTAGGTAGCGCATTTTAGACTTATAAAGCCTATGGACTTATCCTAGGCTGGTTCCTGACAACCACTAATATCGTTTGATGTAGAGCGGAGCATGGCGTCTCTGGATTTAGTGGTAATTTGTTCTACCAATCGTAAATCTTTCGAGCCAAACCTTCACACAGACGGATTGATAGCAAGCATTTGCTACGCGCATAGGTTTGTATCGATAAACTGAGAAGTATATACTAATCGTAGTTCGTAATGTGGGATTGCACATGCAGATTTAGATCTTTCCTATGGACTTGTACCATGCTGATCTACTTGTACAGTGACTTTTCTTGGGCCTGCCAACTCAACACTCTCCGATCAACCAAGACGCAACCCTTCATCAAATCCTCCAGAAAATCCACCAAGAAAGACAGCTGCAAGTTTGATGCTAAAGTCAAATGGAATCAGTCTCGAGAATTTGTTCCCAATAGTAGCAATCATCTACGCTCGCAAGAGAACCTACCTACACGGGTAGTGTACTCTCTGCAAATCGTCGCAGATTGCCAAGAGTTACTCGAAGACTATGACCTCACTAGAAGACTTTTCGAGATGTATCACACTAGCAAGTAGATGCGTAATGAGCTTAATGATCTCTCCATGAAACCTCCAAGTTTCATAGATGAAAGGGAAATCCATGCGTTCAGAGCAGAGTTGGATGAAGACTTCAAAGAGCTGGACTACAATACGCGATTGGATTGGGCAAAGAGGCGAACTAGCTAGCAATCAAGGCTTTGCCTGACCCAAAGGATTGCCACTTGTTCAATAGTGTTCGTCTGATTTGCGGTACAAAAGTGCAGAAGTGGCTTCAACAGTACCCCCAGCTGGGCCTGACCCTCTCTTCAGCTTCGGAGGCGCCAGAAAGCAATGCGTAGAGCTACCTGGAGAACTTCGCTGGCTGTATGCCGAACAGATTATCGAGACACAAGGCGGGTCTCACATATTTGTCGGCAATTTGCTAGTAACGAGAAAGGAAATCTGCGCGCAACATGAGCTTGCGCGTAGCCGCCCCGTTACTATGGCGGCCCGTGATAGGACCTTGTCCGCAGCACCGCGTATTGACAAGAAGCGGAAGTTCAAGCCTATGACAATCTACTGAGAGGTTACGTCTGAGTTCAGTCAGGGAAAGATAGTGGCCACTCTCGCAGCAGATAATGTGTGTCTTCAATGGGGCATGTTATCAATAACACAAGAACCTACCCGAGGCCGAGAAAGATGAAAAAGGAGCTCGCACCGAAAAAGGAAAAAATTAGTAAGAATCGAGGTGAAAACACTAGTCAGACTGAGAAGAAAAAACTTAGCAAAGCTGAAAAGAAAAAAGACGAGGAAGGGGAAAGCAGAGGGCTTGAAGAAGCGGAAAGAGTGATGGCAGTGATGATGAGAAAAAGGACACAGACACTAGTCCAGAGTTCGACGCCCTACAGACAGCTCATCTCTATCGTGTGGCACTAGAAGAAGACGAAGTCCAGCTTCGCTTTAATTTGCTCTCAGCAAACATGCGCTTCCTTAAATCGTTAAGTTTTATACGAATGGTCAGCAGAAAGAAAGCACTGGGCATTTACCGCCGGGAACTCTTCATCAAAGATATGGAGCTTGGTGACTTCCCAGGCGCCATCTTTTCGATACCTAACGACTCGAATTCAGATGAAGTTGGCCGGACACGATTATGTGAGATACTAAGAAATTACATTGAGAAGCATTGAGATGAGCAGACTGAGAAAGCTGAGGAGCGGTGTCACTTCACGTTTCCTGACTTGTAGTGAAGGATTGATGCGGAAGATTCGCAAGCTACTAGTAACTCAAAACATAATTTACTGAGTAATTCCATCTTTGTTCTCAACAATGTAGTCATCCACAAAATCTTCATTTGCACAGTGGTCACTAAATCTCCTCATCGGCTAGTTCTTATGAACTAACAATGCTATCAAAACTGACCTCTCACAACGTACCCATTCACTCATTGTATACCTACACCATGCTAATGTTCTGCCTTTAAATCCCTCTCCTAACATCCCCTCTCTTGCCTCTCATCTCACCTCGATCACAAGCATTCGCATTCACACCCACGTTCACATCTACATCTACATATACGTCCACATCCACATTCACACGCCCAGGATGTCCATGTTTGAGCAAGCCCAGTCTTTTTTCCTATCCATGTACTACACTTGGACCTGCCATGCTTGCGACCGTGCCAATGTAGCGACTGACCACCCCGCCCGATGTGTCTGCGGACACTTCCATTGTATACGTTGCGAGAATACCATCCGCTGACATTCATGTTAGCAGTCAATGACGTAGGGGGTAGGTGATAGTAGCCTGGAGGGAAGGATCAAGGCAGAGTGTTGCATAACATTTACCACTTAGTCTCTTTCCTTTCGCGTCGTTTCGCATCATGTTTTTTTTTGATTTCAATAGCTGCATAATTGATTTGAGTTTCACTGATACAAAGATCATGATCCATTTGTCTCGGTTCACAGTGATGTATCACTGCATGGGCAAAACTCGCACAGTGTTCTGTACAAGCTCTATTTTTTGACCGCCTAATTTGAGAGCGATGGTAAAGCGTTGTATACGCCATGTGTGAGTGAGTGAGTGAGTGGTTGAGTGGAAGTAAGTACAAAATTTACGCTTACGTACTTGCTTACAAGTCTGGTGGCATGTTCCAAATGCTACCAGAGTCTTCATGGTGGGTACACGAAGAAATTCGATCAAATTGACACTTACGGTGTTGTAGAAAGAATTTTGATTCTCAAAATCTCTCACAACGCCGACTAAGACCTTTAATCCATCTACACAGACGGCCATTGGTATGACATCCACTTCTCTAACGTGCGATTCCAGTTGCCATTTCCCAGCTGAATGTGCACAAAAAGGTCCAAATACTGCTTCCAGACTGCATCTCGAGCAATCATATAGCCCAATTCCTCGAATGTGAAAGCCTGATCGGGGTTTACGATGCACAATGTCTTAGGATGCAGTCGAACCTGTAATTCGACCTCTATGATATCGCTGATCATTGCATCGGCCTGGCCGTCGATAACGGCTTGATAGACTGCATTGTTATCCTGAACCAAAACTATTGTGGCTGATCTCAAGTTTGCGCGATCAAAAGCCTCATTGGTACCTCCCGGGTTGACCGCGACCTTGACGCCAGCCGTGTCGATGGCCGCCAGTGAGGAGAACTTGGCGAGATCTGCACACCTCACACAAGCTGCTTTGCCCACAGCTTGGATGGCGGTTGAAAAGAAGGCCTTTTGTGCGCGAGATAGCGTAATGCTGACGCCGCTCATGGCGATATCATATTTCTGTGCAGTGATGTCGGCAGTCAGGTTCGCCCAGATAGTGGGGACAAACTCAATGGGTTGCGGGAGTGAAAGTGAGTTTGATAGCATCTGTGCAAGGTCGATATCCGCACCGATGTAAGTCGCATTGATGGCCGGCGAAGAAGGTAGAGCAGTTCGGTTGGTGACTTTGTACGAAAAAGGCTTATAGTCCCCAGTTGTGCCGACTTTCAGATAGCCGCGCGACTGGATCCTGTCAAGAATGGAGGTGACGTTGCCAAATGAGAAGGAGTTTGGTACTGAGTAGCTGTCGAAAAGTCAATGGATTGAATTTTGGAGGTCTCTGAAAGCTGTTACCTCGAAGTTGGAGTCTTGAATTCATGCTCATTTTGTGTAGTAGATGAGGCACTGACAAACGGACTCATGAGCAGATACAATACAGCAAGTATTGAAGCAGAAGTCATCATAGTGACGGATCCTTGGGTTTTTTGGTGCGATATCTGGGAGAATTCTGCTATCTCTCGTGGTATACTCAGATTTGGCCTTGAGTACCACAGATGTACGATTATCGGACTCTTAAGCTTGAAAACAGAGACAATTAGTATAAGCGACTAAAACTATGAGCTTTACATATGCGCTCTTACCCGGTTCTGCTGAGCTTGCAACAGTTTTTCTGACCTACCCACACAAGATATTCCCTCTGACACTTTGTCTTAATGCCCGTTGCTTCTCTGTAGGTGATTAAGACCTGACTATGTCGAACTCGTGAGTGTTCAATGTACCGATCTCGTGATGTCGGTACTATGCAGTAGCTCGATGATGTTTGTGCTTATGGCTCGCGTTAGCTTGGCGGCTAAGTCAGCATTTTTTCTCTCAACGTGTGACTATCATCACGTGTCGTCTGAAAGCCTTGGCTTCAATCCTCGAGATGGTTCCCATCTTTGCTTCTCAACACAACCATAATATTGCTATCAAGATTCGAGTCAATTCTTACGATTAAATCACAGTTGCTGGGTGACAGCTCACACAGCTGAATGGAGCTTGCCAGCATATCGCCTAAATAACCTCAACGGAAAAGTCAGCGGTTTCTGTCGTACTGGCCCAGGGACCAATCTAGTAAAATTATGACCACCTAACTTGGCTTTACACATAGAGCAGTATACCGGCGATTTAATATTCAAATGGGTGACTAGCAAATCTCCCTATTGTACGTTTTCTATAATAAGTTTGATCTCCGTTTCTTTTGCCTATGCCTCCTGTTTCTAATAGGTCTTCTGGGGTCGAAATAGAGCGTTGGGAGCACTCTAGACGCATCCTCATATTGAAGAAACTCAATTTCTGTATGGGCTTAAGACACATAGCTGTCCACCTGTTCGCATAACTAAACTTCGAACGATCTAGAAGGCCTCTAGAGGGAATGAACTCGGAGCTTAATCTAACGGGAGGCAGGGTTAGAAGAGAAATGATACCCCAATAGGTAAGGCAGCAGGGTTAGCGCCAAATTTAGCACCAAATTTAGTTGCAGATGTCACTGAACACTGGAATAATCGCGGTCTATGCTTCACGGCAACGTCAACGGCTGCTTTATGTCTAAACATCCAGTTTAATGTGAACATAACCTGAATATAAAGCAGTAATGGCCTGCCTATTTTCTTTACTTCTACCCAGTCAATCGTCGCATCAACCCAGATGTCCCGCACCACCGTCTGCAGGCCACACAACTAGACAAATCCTAAAGCAACTCAACACAATGATGCTCTCGACCTGTGCTACCTTTTTCGCACTCTTCTCTACTACATTTGGCTGGTGGGTATGTAGTTCAAATGTGTTTACTACTTACTTTGAGCGCATTATTAATGCACTGTAGAATTGCATTCTGTCTACAGACATCAGCAATCATGGATTTTGCGTTCCGACAAACGAAGGACGAAATGCTAAAGCGCAGAAATGCCGATTGGTAATATCCTACCCTTTCAAAAGTTGAAGGAATTTGCTCACTAATAACAATAGGAATCTCAATGCAAGATTCCTGGCAACGGATGCTATCCAAACGTCGACGGCAAAAACCACGCGAACTGTTCCTAGACGGATTTATCAGCAGTGGGATAAATGTATATAGTAATGAAAGGAGCTTTAGAGTCACGTATTATACACGCTTGTACTAGGATGTCTTGTAGATGCAGATAATTAAGTACAAGCATGTACGTGTAGATTAAAGTATAGAGCTGTTCTTCTATATACGCTTATATACTCACTTTACAGTTCTGTTTCATTATACAACCTGCTCTCTTAGGACGAGCAAAAAAAGCTTTTTCTCTTAAATTTGACGACTCACAAATGTAGCAAGCATAAGTTTTGCGACTAACAAGGTGTTGTCATAAATAATGCATACTTTATACAATCTTATTGTGTTTCTATAGGGTCTAGTAGATGTAGCAAAATTGTGTGACTCGAAATAGGGAGAGGCAGCCAGCCTACTAATCTGTGTATAAAAGCCGCATACTTTATACACACAATTTACAAACTCACATCTATCCCTTGGCCAATTAGGGTAATTGTGCCACTGGGGTCTCGTATGCTGTGGTGTGCCAAAGCGCTGCGCTTTGCGCACCCATAATTCTTCATCCATCAGCTCAGTTTCGACAATATCGGACTCGACATGGACTCGAAACAAGGCATCTGTGTTATCTGGACCCCCATGCTTGGACTTGGAGATTCCAGGAAAGCAGAGGTAAGCGCAGTCGTTTGGTTTCCTATCTTCAATCTCTTAGCAAATCGCGCAGCCTCATCGAGTAGTCGTGAAGCTTGGTGATGAGTTGAGCCAGGAAGATGGGGTGACAATTGAAATTTTTGATGAGCAGCGGTAGGGACGATCGTCCATGGCTTTGGCGTCTTGCCAAAACATCCAATCGTGAATCAGGCTGAAGACAACGAGCATTTTAGAACGTGGCGGTGAGGTCACTGAGGTTTCCGCAAACTTGTGTCGAGGTAGAGGTCGCCGTTGTGTTTCACAATTGCATGATTTATTTAAACTTGAAGAACCAAGCTACGCGAAGGTCGAGTTGATTACCGCTATATGCTCTTAGTCGTTGGGCGATCAAGTATGGAAACCCAGCTGTGGCTTAAAGGAACCTGAGCCTCAAACGTCTCTAGTGGAACACTGGTGATGCACATGATATGCATGCAAAGTTTTGCTTTCTGTATCACTCAAGCCTTCTCATCATCTCCCAACTTCAGCGTATCCAACTGTGCAACCGGATCCGCAACAACCGCTTCCCCGTGCATACTGACTAGTCCCAGCAAGGCCTCGTCATCAATCACATCCCTCATTTCCGGCTTCTCATTAGGCAGCTGCCCATGTGCGGCCCTGAGCTTTAATATATCCTCTTCGCTGAACTTCTGGAAAGCCTTTGGGTTCTTCTTCTCCCTCTTCGCATGCGACTCGCTCTTGAATTGGTAGCCTCTAACTCGTGGTCCTTGGCCAGTCTTCTCGGGGAGCGCGGGCTCGTAGTAGGCTTCGAAAGCAGCGACATCGGCTTCAAAGGCACCTGCTTCGATGGAGGAGCGGACACCAGCGAAGAAGGCGGAGAGGATTTCGTGGTTGTGGAGTTGGATAAGCACCCAGCCGAGCATCTCCTTGGCAGCGAGAAGATGCTGGAGGAAGGCGCGATGGTGGTTCGTGCAGGCGTAACAGGTGCAGCCCTTGGATAGCGGTGTGACGGATTGCGCGTGGTCTCCGCTCCACATGTCGATGCCCAAGGAGCGTCGACCACTAGAGTAAGAGTCTTTAGAGGGTGCTGGGAAAGTGAAGTCCAGGACAATACCCGCGTCGGTCGCATCGTTGAGGAAAGGTATGGTGAAGACATCCATGCCTAGGTTGACCTGACGGAGCAGCTCCTGGGGGCTGGCCGGCGCATGGAACGATAATCGTGGGAGATGGTGTAGTTTATCTGGTAGATCACCGAGTAAGTAGGCATCATATATAGCGACGCCACTGATTTGGTCCACCATGTCGTCCAATAGGTGCTCCAGGTACCATGACTGCAGATCGCGCTCGATGGGAAGTATAGGCGCAAAGATACTCCATCCCTTCTCACCCTTTTCTAGTGTGCTCTGCTTGACAACTAGGTCACGTAGCCACGTTTCAGTCCGGTCACTCATCTTGTCTTTCCGCTTGATGCCTATCACTGCCTGACCGAACGGTATGTCGGCCAGGCCCACGACGATGTCTGCTTGCAACTTCTTTGCGGCACCGGCATAGTACTCTGAGCTGAGGCCGGTGAAGCCTACAGATGTCAATAGACCTATCTCATTGTTGGAGTTTGCGTGCGGGCTCGGTATAGGCGGATTGCGTCGCGCACCGAGGACGAGCAGAGTATCTGCGGGAAGAGCGATGAACCCACGCAGCCGCTCAGGAACCTCATACTTGAATACCGGCGGGGTTTTCTGAGGAAGCTTCTCGACAACTACGGTGCATTAGCGACGCGGCATAATCCTCGGAGTGAATGCACCCACAATCTTCCAGTGCGACATATACCCCGCCAAGATCGACGCTCTTCCGAAAGTTGTCCTGCGAAACATGTGGAATCACACCCCTCGACGTATTGCCAATAAACCCGGGCGTCAATATGCTCTTCCTGCCTGGAAACGACAGACGGCCGAGCCGCGGGGCAAGCGAGCCTGTCGTCTTGAGGAGCGCAAACTCGAGCATTTCAGCCGGTAACTGCTCTAGCTTCTGTAGCGACGGCCCAGTAGTCATTGTGCGCTGTGAATAAACTTTCCTTCGCAGAATACCGGCATCAAGGTCAAAGCATCATATGCGCATGCGCACATTGATACATGTTGTGCCGCCTTTGTGGTGGGGCGCAGATGGATCTGACGATGATTCAGCATCGAAATTGGCGTTGTGTGCACGTGCGGACGCGTCGAACCGCGTCGTCAATCGTTCCCTGTAGCGACCCGCACATTTCATAACTTCTTGTTTCTGTGTGTAGAGGGGAGTGTAAGTACGGTGTAGGAGGTTTCCGCTTCTCTTTTGGAAATACCCTGGCTTCCCTGTAATGTCGTATTCGTTATCAATCTAGCGATATGTGGAATGGCGATACTATACACCTTCTCAAGTAGAGCACAAGTGCAAGAACAGACTGTGAATTGACAGTGATGGGGTATAAAACTGAACTAATGAATTCAAAGACGCATTGCAAATACACGTCAACAGGAACTGCAATGTCTAGGGTTCACACTGCAAGGCATGATAGTCATGAAGGCAAGAGCTTTGCGGTATTATCAACCCTAACACGACGTGCGCATTGCGAGAGTGTACATTTCGAAGAGTCTCTTATTGTAGTACCGAAATTATTGTCTAGATAAAGCCTGATCTGGCTTCCCTTAGTGTGCTCACTCCACTTCACTTCATTCTCTCACAAGTCCAATGTACAATCTCCAAATCATTTCCGAGACGATAAGTAGCATCTTCCTCAATGCTCTGGCAAGCCAGAGACACCAATGAAAAATTATAAATCGCAAAGGATTGTAAGGTTTCAAGAAGTGAAAGTGAAAAAGAGTGGAAAGATAACAAAACAAGAACACAACACAAGTGTTGTGAGACCCGCCCCACCTCGCGGCATCTGATGACTCCCTCCACTAAGGTATCCAGCAACGCTGGGGAGTCTCTCTTCTGGGTTTTGGTTTTTGATTTGTGTGACGTGCCCCACCATCGCAACGCCCGATGACTCCCACCAAACGTAACTAACAA
>Ga0265798_10011936_pt1 | contig 10538 bp, 9 predicted proteins | sample P3T30metagenome_FD_192430 | JGI IMG/M metagenome (GOLD analysis project Ga0265798, IMG submission 192430) | Plant litter microbial communities from East Loma Ridge, Irvine, California - P3 T30 | ecosystem: Environmental > Terrestrial > Plant litter > Unclassified | place: USA: California... | reverse complement strand
CATCATGCAACCCCACCCACCCAAAACATAATAAGCCTATATACCAACGACTTACACGCTCCCTATCAAGAAAGGTACTGCTATTGCCGACCTTGTCATTTTTCATACAACCCACCGCTTCAAGGTTTTTGTTGTTTCTTTATTTGACCTTGATAGCGCCCTTGCCTGCCTTTGCGTTGTTGATCTTTTTCTGCTCCCTATCGGTAAGTGGCGCATCCATGCTCTTTGTTCCAAACTTTGGAAGGAACTTGCCGACGCGCCCTTGATATACCTTGTACTCGGGATATTTGCCCGCGCTCAACAGCTCAGTGAGCCATGTGCTGCCCTGGAAAAGTAGCAGGTATGCAAGTGCACCCACACCGGCCCAGTTGGCATATGTCTCAGTCTCCAAGCAGCACCATTGGTATAGAGCGACCCAGAAGGCCTGTTCGGCGGCGAAGTTGGGGTGGCGCGACCATGCGAACAGGCCGGTAGTGTTGAAGCCGCGATCGAGATCCTCGCGAGTGTACTTGTATTCGGAAGGCACCTTTGCTGTCTTGTGGTATGCACTTCTTGCGTTGTAAAAGTTCCATTGTGCTTGATCGGCGAAGAATTCGAAGACGACAAGGACGAGCATGCCACGACCAATTAGGGTGTCATACGAGGTAACGTCATTGCCGCTGATACGCGAGGCAAGCAGTAGGACATACGTGGGCGTGGTGATTAGCCAAAGGAGAACCTATAAGAATCAGCAACACGTCCGCGTCCCTATACACAGAGCTGGTTTACTTACATTTTGGTAGAGTGAGATGAACAAGACATTGAATACGAACATGGCCGGTCCCCCAATGTAGTCCTTCACGATGATCCACCTGTAGTCTTCGCTTCCCACCTCATACCCGCCCTTGCGCCAGTAGTTGAAGGTCAAGCGAGCGCTCCAGATGATAGAAACTGCCATAACGTGGTCGAGCTTCATTGTCGGCAGCCCATTGAGATGCGCCCAGACAGCGTAGTGTATATTGTAAAAGGCAGGTAGCAAGCTCCACAGACGGTCAACCTGAGAGTAGTTCCGGTTGAACTCGGAAGCAGCGAGCACGACGGGGGTGAGCAACATGGTAGCAAACGCCAGCGATGAGATGAGCGGATTTGTGTTCAGATAGAGCTCCTTCAACGCCTGCGTATCGGTAATGTGTGCTGCGACCTTGGTCGGGAGGTCGTAGAATTGTGGGATGAATGGCTCCACCGTCTTGTAGTAATCCGCACACTCGGGCAGCGTCTTGACCAGTGGCAGCGCCATGTCAATGTAAGTGCGAGGGTCGGGCATGGTGGCGAGTTGTTCTCTGCGAGCGACGATGGTTGCGATGCCTCTGGTGTGTTGGAGGCCACGCTTGTTGGGTGAGGGTGCAATGACCTCATGAATCGCTGCTTGTGTTTCCCTCGGACATCCGATCGCTTAGCGGGCTGAGATGGCCCGGCTGGCCGGACGCGCTCTTCGCCTTGTCGCGTCTTCACATGACTGCCATCCCTGGGCCTATCCTACCGAAAAGTATTTTCGCTTGCACGTGCGAAAGTCTCTACTTGTGAGGCATGACCCGGGTGCTATGTGTGGCGGAGAAGCCTTCGATTGCAAAGGCAGTGGCGAGCCACTTGGGTGGCCAAGCCCGTGCTGTAAGTCTGGAGAGCATCCTAACTGGCACCCGAAAAAATAGCCGTGATTGAAGTCTAATGGTGGACAGGAAAGTGTCCGTGGCATCCAGTGGGTCAAGAACTACAAATTCGACTTCCGCTTCAATCCCTGGGGTAATTGCTCTGTGACCTTTACCTGTGTTGCAGGTCATATTGTGCAGCAAGACTTCAACGATCAATTCAAGAAGTGGCATTCGTGTCCGCCATCGGCATTGTTCGACGCTCCGATTGTTTCGAGCATAGCACAGGTTGTGTGCTAGACTGCTGTCTGCTGGCCTACACTAACTGGGTGCAGGACAAAAAGGCCGTGGCAGGTAACATTGAGTCACAGGCCCGACATGCATCCATCCTGTACATATGGACCGACTGCGATCGCGAAGGCGAGCATATTGGAACCGAGATCCGTGACATTGCGCTAAGAGCGAATCCGAACATGCAGGTCTGGAGAGCGCGCTTCAGCAACATCGAGAGAGCGTCCGTACCCGCCGTGACAAGAGAGTTTCCACCACTAACAGATGGCAGTCACGTCATTCAGGCCTCGCAGAACCCCATCCGCTTGGATGAAGCACAGGCTGAGGCCGTCTCGGCGCGTATGGAACTGGACCTTCGTCTGGGTGCAGCGTTCACCCGCATGCAAACGTTTGCGCTTCAAAAGATGATTCCCCAGCAAGGCGAAGAGCGTGGCAAGATCATCAGCTACGGCTCCTGCCAGTTTCCCACGTTGGGTTTTGTCGTAGATCGCTATCTGCGCGTCCGAAACTTTGTCCCCGAGCCGTTTTGGTACATCAAGGTAGGGCACACGAAAGACAAGGTGGATGTCAAATTTAGCTGGCGACGTGGCCACTTGTTCGACCGCATGGTCGTCACCATTATATTTGAGAAATGTCTACAGGCAAAGACGGCAAAGGTTGTCAAGATGGCCAAAAAGCCGACCAGCAAGTGGAAGCCGCTTCCTCTGACGACGGTAGAGCTGCAGAAGATGGGAAGTAGATTCCTACGCATGACTTCGCAGGACGTGATGAAGGTGGCCGAGGACCTTTACACCAAAGGATGGATCAGCTATCCACGAACGGAAACGGACCAGTTTGATAGCGCCATGGATCTACGGACACTTGTTGGGAGACAAACACAAGACGGCCGCTGGGGTGCATTCGCGCAGAATCTCATGAACGGCGGGTTCCACCAACCGCGCCAGGGCCGCAACAACGACAAAGCCCACCCGCCCATCCACCCAGTAAACTACGTCACGCCTACGCAACTCAACGACAGGGAGCGAACGGTTTACGAGTTCGTCGTCCGTCGCTTTCTCGCATGCTGTTCCCAAGATGCCGTTGGTGAGGCTACGGATATTGAGATTGAGTATGGCGGCGAGTTCTTCCATGCGCACGGCTTGACTGTGATTGCGCGCAACTACCTCGACGTTTACCCATACGACAAGTGGGAGAGTAGCCAAGTGCTTCCGCAATACGGCGTGGGCGAGACATTTGAGCCAACAGAAGCAAACATGCAAGACGGCCAGACATGTGCACCGAGTTACCTCACCGAACCCGAGCTCATCTCGCTGATGGATGCGAATGGCATCGGCACAGACGCGACCATGGCTGAACACATTGCCAAGGTCAAAGAGCGGGAATACGTGATTGCGCGACCCAAAGGAGGCAGCAGTGCAAACGGTGTAGGCGCGGGTGCAGGCAGAGGTCGGGGCAGAGGAAGAGGTGGACGAGGAGGTGGGCGCGGCGGCGGGCGAGGCGGCGCAGCAGTTGGTCAGGATGGTGGAGGCGGGGGGACGGGTGGGGTGCAAGAGTTCATTCCTACGACACTGGGTGTCGCGCTTATCGAGGGATACGACAATGTGGGATTTGAGACGAGTCTCAGCAAGCCATTTCTGCGCAAGGAAGTGAGTGCTGCTCTAGGCTGGGCGGGATGTTTGGTCATTGATGACGAAGACGGCGGCTAACAACTCGGGTAGATGGAGGTTCAGATGAAAGCCATCTGCGAGGGCCGCACCACGCGCAACGAGGTCGTTCAGCAGAACCTGGACAAGTACCGGGCAGTGTTCAATCGCACGAACCAGCAGATCAACGTGCTCAAATCGGTAGGTGGTCGTACCCAAGCTGGAATTTTCGAGTTGTGTGTAGTCGCGTCGCTAACGTCGCATCTACCACATTAGGCCATCACAAAGTATGTCGTCAACGCGAATCACGGCTGAGGCATGATGCACGCCGACGGCACCTTTGGCTCACGTCACTTGCTGTCGTAACAACCAGCCGTGTGCACGTGTGTGCTAATGCCATCATCAGTCGGGCATGAAGCGAAGTCGGAGTAATAGCATGTGGGATGGGCCCCGCAGCGCGATAACGCCAATCGCCTTCTGGGGGGCCAGGCAGCATGGGATAGTGAGATGGCCAACACAAAGAGCCGATGCAGACGACGGGATGGGTGGCTGGCTCGGCTGCAAGCGGAACGCAACAAAGGGAGCACAGTACAGTGTTATTGACAAGCCTCAGCCACGAGGCCAGAGTCGATAGTCGGGAATCCAGAGTCGTGGGCGCGGTGTGTGATGTGGTAAACCTTGTGGCCATGCTAAAGCTGCCCTGCTTCCATGCCGCGAGTCCCTGCCTGCTGCTGCAGTCGGGCGAGGGGGCGAAATGTCATGACGCTTGTGAGGTGTGGCAGTTGTCGCAGTCGGCCTGGTGGTGGCCGGGCGAATCATGGGGCGAGCCGGGGCACGAGCGGGAGTCGCTGCCCGTCGGGGCTTGTCAGATGCGCGCTCGCTTCCTTGGTTCCCTCTTCTGCCCTGGCTCCCACTCCCACCTGGCTCTTCGGAACCAGCAGACGGTCCTTATCATGACTCCCGGCCATCAGCGCACACTCACAGCACATCCCACACCACAATTTTGTCCTCTTGCTCCCACACAACTTGCCCCTACCCACCCTCACACTGTTGCCCCTTTGTTGTAATTAGCTTTGCTTGTTCCGACCGCCGTTTGCATCCCCCCCCGTCACCGACTCGCTGATCGCCGATCGCCAAAACGTCTCGGAACGGTGAAGGCACAAGCTACATCGCTGCAGCTTGCCACAGATACAACAACACAACGCGAACACATATACGCCTACTTGCTGCTTTGTACCTGTCGCGTACTGCCTCTCTACCACCTGCTCTCCCCACACCCCTGTATTCGAGCCGCTGCCCGAGCAACGATACACCGTCATATCCGACAACTTGATACCGACTAATACCGACTCATACCGAAGACGTCCAGGTACGTCTGCTGCGCAACGTCGACGACACCACGTCATATTGCTACTTGGTCACCGCTTGCTGACTCTTTTACCTTTCAGCTCCCACCAGACATCTCTCTCTCCGTCTACACATCGCGACTGCCCCCAATAATTCGCGCTCTGACTCACCCCGTCCGCCCCTGTCTCGCAACCCCAAACATGGCTGCTATCGCCCACAAGCCCGTGTCCAACATCGCCATGGCATTTGGGCGCCAGGATAGCGGCCATGCTACCTCGACCGGCACCCTTCCCACGCCCCCGAGCTCCATCTCCCCGACACTGCCTGCGCAGAAGCGGCGCCCCTTGCCCGTGGCTGGGCGCGTCCACACACCGGACGAGTCCATGGACATTGACCTACAAGATGCTGTCGAGCACGCGGCAGCCCAGGATCAGCCCTCGGCTCTCTCCAAAGAGGCACTGGCAGGCCTGGATGCGACACGCCAGATCACAGCCCTGATGCTGGCCAAGCATCACTTGCCGGACATCATCGTTGGCCACGGCGCCATGCCCATCCGCGAGATGATGGCCCATTTGACACACGCCGTCCCGGGTTTCTCTCGACTTCCCCCTGCAAAGGCGCGCAGGCTGGTCGTCGCTGCGCTGGAACATCGCGCTGGCGGCGGTCTGCATGGAGAGGTCAAGTTTGAAAAGGTCGGCTGGGGGCGCTGGAGCGTAGCTGGTTCTTCCTCTCAGGCCCGCGGGATGCCCATCGGTGGCAAGCGCTCTGGAAACGGGCGGACACCACCGGCGAGTGTCGATAGCATAGGGGGCAGCCCTCACGTTTCAAGGTTGCGACAAGAGCGCGACGTTTACTCTGGCAGCTGGAATGCTGGCTCGTGGTCGCCCCATCGCCAGGGCGACGATGAGGAAATGGCCGACAAGATGTCGCTGGATGACTCTGAAGGCAGCACCGACTCCGACTCGGCCTCGGACATGGATCTAGAAGAAGAACTGAACGATGACACCGACCAGGAAGATTGGGCGAACATGGGCCCCGAAGCTCTTCGCGAGACCCGCTGCGGACCGCGCCGAGAACACCGCGATTACAACTATCTAAGCCGAACGCAGACCAGCAATCCGCGCTACCGGAGCATATCCGCCCAGGCCCACTCCCTGCCTCAGCCTCATGCCGGCACGCCCTCATTCAAACATTTCCTTACTGTTCCTAATGCATCCCGTGGTAATCACGTCGTGAACGCGGGCACCTCTTCGCCCTCTCCTATTTTTGATGCATCTACCGGTGTTGCTGAATCCGGTGCTGAACGCGACGCCATCGAGGCCCTCATTGCCATGGGCTCCATGTAAGCCTCACCCTCCGCTCGCCCTATCCCATTCATTGGCGATATCGTACGTATTCAACATGAGCATATCTTTTTACCTGCAACATTTGATTTTCCGGCAACGCGCCCATCAGCGCAATGGCAAATAGCGTTTGGAGGTGTTTTCTGGTTGGGATAGATTACGTTGGCATATCCTCGAGTTCCCGACTTTGCATGGTTCTGGTATGCAAGCTGGGGAACGATCCGTCAAGTGCTGATGTGGATCATTTTGTGAACCTAATATTTTTAAAAACACTTCCTCACTCTAATCGTTTCTTTTTACCAAGGCATGCTTTGGGCTATAGCAATATGCGCTTTTTTTTGTATATACGCGCTGCTGGTATCCAATACTCTACTCCTGCTTTGGAGTTGGACGCGAAGACTCAGGTGAGCACATGTGTTGCGTTACTCCTTTAGACGGACTAAATAATGCAATATTTGCTGGCCAGCTGTAACTCCTGGAACGGAGTTTCAGTCTTTTGGCGCATCCTAACCTCGCTATCCCACCTTCTATCGTTACACATGCAGGACTCTCGAGTATCGCGACAATTACGTACCACGCCTTTTAGTACTTGGCCGAACGCGTAAACATAGATGTATGGAAAGCCCACTATTTTCGCTAATCTCGGTGAAACTACAGCCATGGAGAGAGATGATTGCAATCAGGCGTCGTAATGCGGAGTGGTTAGTTGGAAGCAGATAGATCCAACAGATGGTGGGTCAGTCTCCTCGATCTCAGGTTTTTTAGGTTATCCGGCCCGCAGCCAAGACGAGCTACGTAAGTCGGGAAATACGTTAACCACATCTTCTTTCACCGAGTCGAGCAATTTTCCAAAATACAAGCAGTCAGAACCTCGCGAGGCTGAAGGATCTCTTGGATGGACTGCAAGGGGAAGTTGCAAATGTACGACGGTGAGACGGATGCGAAGACAAGGTTCTTTCATCCCACAGTCGTCAAGGGGTGTGAGCTCGACGACGTGCTGCTGTCGCGTGTGCTGTGGCTGTAAAAGAATATCCGTCGCGGGCGAGCAACATGTAACCCTCCCTCATGACTGCCACCTATGAGCTCTACTTATCTGTTGTAATTCTTGCAGTACATATACAGCGTTCCGTTAATTGCAAGTTGTATCGTCTTGAAGTACAATTTTCGGCTGTCCTGATACGTAGCTATTACAACCAAACGCCATTATGATAGTGAAACATTACCACATCCGTGTGTATTTAGATATCTAGGGCACTGAAAAGCACCTTAGTTTGGATACTCTGTTCCTCATACCACCTCATACCAATGCCCATAGTATGAGGACCAGAGAATCCAAGCTATGGTGCTTTTCAGTGTCCTGGCGACCCATGGTTGCTCCTATAGGCCGCCGCCCATGAATGTTTAGTCGTGTGTGCAATGTTTTAGTACCAAATCTTCATCGTGGCCAGAGCCTTGGACTGCTAAGCCCGAGGCCTAAAATCTCTCGTTTTACCGTACCCCGAACCGAGCATTAAGAGGGGTTAAACATCTATCGGTATCCATGTAGCTCTCACGACTCTACTCGCGGATATCTAGCCGTTTAACCACCATACCATACTTTCCTACCCCTTGACGACCTCAACGGTCAAGTCCTTTGGCCACACTGGTGCATCTAGCCCGTTGCCCCTCGTTCCGACATCGTACTTGAGCTCCACAGTCTTGTCTGTAAACTGCAGCACCGGCTTGGGAAACACGAATGTGGCTCCTAGTGCACTTGACCTGCGCTGCTCAAAAAATGCTGGGTTGAAAAGCACCGGCCCATCGAGCTTGTGGAGAAGCGGTAGCATGACAGGAAACATGCGCTGCATGTTATCATTGTGTCGAAAAACAGGCTTCCCATGACGCCCGTAGAGCTCCTCCCACACCGTGGGGGGATATTCGCCCACTGACTCGGCAAGCCAGGCCGAGTAGTAGTTGAGCGCAGTATCGACACTGTACGATCCGCCCGTCTCAGCCCGTTGGATGAGCGCATGCAGCACGCCGACGCACCCCTGAATCCCCGTGCAAAAGTCTGCGTTGGGAAACACCGGTGTCACAGCCTCGTCGTTGCCCATCGCCCGACCGAAGCCCAGCGAGATGCCGCAGCAGACGTCACTGACCTGCTGCCACCCGCTCCTGTGCGACCAGGGCCCATACCAGCCATAGCAGTTCTCTCGGACGTAGACGATGCCCCGCCCTCGCCCATGCGCAGCGATGGCCTCGAAGACGGCAGTGCAGCCGAAGCCGCGGCGTTCCATGACACCTGGACGGTAGCCGTCTACGATAACATCGGCTTCGAGGATCAAGGACCACAGCTTCTTTCTATCTTCGGTGCGGCCAAGGTCAAGGTGGCAGTTCCATTTCCCCCAGTTCAGGTCATGGTGCACCGCCGAGAGATCCGTGACATCCGGGCCAGTGACGCGCATGACGGAGGCACCAAGCTCGGCGAGGGAGCGGGTGATGGTAGGGCCGGCTATGACGCGGGAGAGGTCCACAATCTTGAGGCCAGCGAGGGGGCGGCGGGCGGAACAAGGCTTGGAAGGGTCTTCTGGCCACCAGGAGGCCGGGAGAGAGTCGTCTGTCTTTTTAACCTCATACAGGCCTGCCGCATAGTTGGCCTTGCCGGATTCCGAAGCAAAGTACTCTTCAGTTGACAGTGCGATGCAGCCGGCCTGGCGGTGCTTCTCGTTCATAAGCTCGTCAATCTCGGCGGCGGCGTACTTTTCCACCTTGGCCTGGATGGAGGAGGTGATGGCATTAAAGTCCTTGAGGGAGGGGTTCTCCGGAGGTAGACCGAGGGCGGTAAGGGTTGGCGTGGCGTTCATGCTACCGTGAAGATGGAAGAATCGGTTGTCCTTTGTGCGATAGATGTTGGTGGCGAGGCCGCGGTACATGTCAAGGCTATCGTACTTGTCGTAAGTGGGGATAATGTTCCGAGTGCTGGGATCGATGGGATTGAAAGGCTTCGGCTTGCCGTCCTCTCCCACTATTTGGGCGATGAGGGGAGTCATGAAGAAGAGGCTGGCATGGTCGCTGTCGATGACCACCTCGCCAACATCTACGCCATACTTCTTCTTGATGAACAGGGACACGACCGAGGCTTCGTAGGCCTTGAGAGCGGTCACACTCTCGGCAAAGCGCCAGTTGATAGGGATGCTGGGCTTGTCGGTGCCCTTAATCTTGACGGACCGGGCCGCCATCTCTGCCGCACCCTCGGGTATGTTGTGCGCTAGCCGGGGGTTTTTGAAGATGCCCTCGCTGAGGATGCGCCGGGCCTCACTAGGGACTGAATATGTATCGGCCATGTTGTTTGTCTATGTCTTGGGGGAGGTCTGGAGTGGCGTCCAAAAGCGAATCACGCCTTCACTACTGAAGAACCCGGGGTAGGGCAGTTGGCGATACGCTCCACTCGACCTCTCAATAGCTTCCGGAAGAGGGTCGCTGGCATGGCCTAATTGCGACGTAGCTCTTGGCCATGCATCTACCCCGCACAGTATGCTGTTTAACCTGTACGCGAGGTTTTAGGATTATCGGCCAAAGAAATGATAGGTACGCGTGTATACTGAAAGGCTACCTAGAAGCCTTCAGTTTCTACATGTCCAAGTCTGGTTAGACAATGTGTGAGTTTGAAGAGATTGTGCTTGAAGAGATGCCTCCACCGGCATCTTATATGATGAACGTGGCTTCGCTACACATAATCTAGTTCTACCTACTTTCCGCACTGGGTGCCTAGTACCTTCTTTTTGAGTGAAATCAGCCAATTAGAGATTCCTATTTTTCTCTGAGTGAGAAAAAGTCTAGCGATAAGCAGCGAAAAGAGGGGCTAGATACTTTAAACAAGTACTTTTACCGAGCAAAAACAGGCGCTGCTAGGGTGAAGAGCCAATTAACTAGAAGCTCTAAATCACCTCAAAACTACGCTAGGCACCCGGTCCGGGCGAGGGGCGGAGGCTGTACGACCACACAATTATAATAGCCAGATAGAACTCTGCCCTCTGCTCCTCCGCCCAGCTAGATTCTCCATTCTATAACCATTCGACTCATCTGTCACGCCCTGATCTCATCGGTTTTCCCTTGTGTCTACACTCGTGTGGATCTCATCGTCGCCGCAAGCCCCCGCCCCCCAACTCTCTGAGAAAGGCTACCTACGTACTTCTATAGTCTTTAATGCGAAAGTTTTACCTTGTACATATGTCTTATTAACAATTTACCCATCACGTAAACGTTCACTTCTCAAGGGTAAGCTACTTCCGAATCATGTTCAGCACATT
>Ga0265798_10011935_pt1 | contig 10539 bp, 7 predicted proteins | sample P3T30metagenome_FD_192430 | JGI IMG/M metagenome (GOLD analysis project Ga0265798, IMG submission 192430) | Plant litter microbial communities from East Loma Ridge, Irvine, California - P3 T30 | ecosystem: Environmental > Terrestrial > Plant litter > Unclassified | place: USA: California... | reverse complement strand
ACGGCCAGCGCCGCAGCGATAACCGCCTCGTCGGGGCCGGGGATCGCCGGCGGCGCCGAGGCCGCGCGCAGCAGCTCCTCGGCCTCGTCCACCGGAGAACGGTGGCCGAGGTCGTCGAACGACGCCGGCTCGGGAGCCACCGCCGCGACCTCGGGCTGCAGCGGCTGCGCCTGCGCCATGCCGGGTTCGCCGCCGAGCCAGGCCGGCACCGCCTCGGGCACGCGCGGGAAGAGCTCGAGCTCGGCGGCCCAGTCGGCGTCGTCGGGCTGCGCGCCGGGCGTGAAGGGGTCGGCGCCGTCGAGCCAGATGCGGCGGTCGTAGTTGTAGTCCACCTCGAAGTCGCCGTCGGCGGTGACCGAGAACTCGGCCGAGAACCAGGTGCCGCCCTGCTCGTGCACCATGGTGCGCTTGAGCTCGAGGAAGGCTGAGGGCAGGTCGCGCGGCATCGCCGGGCGGGTCTCGGCGCCGTCCTCGCCGACGAGGCGGCCGATGGCCAGGCTCTCGCCGGAGACGCGGCCCCAGAAGTAGACGACGCGCTGCCCGCCGAGTGCGCGCAGCACCGTGTACAGGTCGCCGGCGATCTCGGTCTGCAGGGCGTGGGCCTTCTCGACGTCCACGGTTTCCTCTCGGTGGGGCGGGGTCAGGCGCGGGCGAGCACGGCGGCCACGCTGTGCGCATCCGGTCGCTCGAGCACGGTCACGGGGTCGCCGGCGGCGATGGAGCCGGTGCGAACGACGCGCAGGTAGGCGCCGGGGCGGCCGGCGGCGGCGAAGCGGCGCACCCAGCCCCGTTCATCCGCTCCCCCGACCCAGCGGGCGAAGGTCGCGCAGGGCGTGCGGGGCATGGTCACCTCGACCTCGACGGTCTCGCCGATGCGCCAGCGCTCGCCGACCGCGGCGCCGCTGACGTCGATGCCCTCGAGACGCAGGTTCTCGCCGAACCAGCCGGGCGGCAGCTCGCGGCCGAGCTCGGCAGCCCAGAAGTCGGCGTCGTCCTGCCCGTCGGCGTAGAGCGCCTTGTCGTCGCCGCCGTGGTGCTGGCGATCGGCCTGCACGTCGGCGTAGAGGCCCAGGCGCTTCACCTTCACCGGGCCGTCGACCGGGCGCTTGTCGATCGCGGTCGTGCCGACCGTGCCCGCGTCGGAGCGCAGCTGGTGCACGACGCAGGCGGCGAGCAGACGGGGCATGGCTTCAGGCTAGCCCGAGGCGGCCTCGGCGGCCGCCAGGCTCGGCTCAGGTTCCGGCGCCGCCGCCGAGGCTCGCGGCGGCCCGGAAGCCGCGGCCGCCGGAGGCGAGCAGGGTGAGCAGCGAGCCGAGCGCGAGCAGGGCCATGGTGACGAGCATCGGGGCGAGCGTGCCGGTGCCGCCGAGACCCACGAGCGGCGCCACGAGCGAGCCGGCGCAGAACTGCACGAAGCCGATCGTCGCTGCCGCGGAGCCGGTCGCCCGGGTGACCTGGTTGAGCGCGAGGCCGACCAGGTTGGGGCCGTTGAGGTTGATGGTGGTCATCGACAGCGTGATGCAGATCGCCACGGCCCAGGGCGGGGCGCCGAGCAGCCATGCGGTCGCCGTCGCGCCGGTGCCGAGCAGCGAGATGAGCAGGCCCGCGACGACGAGCCGCCGCGAGCCGAGGTGGCGCAGGAAGCGGTTCGCGACGAAGTTGCCGAGCACGCCGAAGGCGCCGTTGAGGGCGAACAGCAGCCCGTAGGCCGCCCCGTCGAAGCCGAGCACGCTCTGGTAGACGAAGGGCGACGCGGCGACGTAGGCCATGAGGGTGCCGTAGGAGCCGGCCTGCACGACGACGTAGACGAGGAAGCTGCGGTTGCGCAGATGCCGCGCCACGCTCGCCAGACCCAGCCAGCGCGAGCGGGTCTCGCGCAGCTCGACGGCGTGGGTCTCGGGCACGAGCACGACGATGAGCACGAGCATCGCGACGGCGGCCGCGGCGATGAACCAGAGCGGGCCGCGCCAGCCGAACCGCTCGGTGAGCAGCCCGCCGAGCACCGGGGCGACGATGTTGAGCGCGCCGCTGCCCACGGCCGTCATCGCGAGGAAGTGCACGGTGTCGCGGCCGGCCGTGCGGTCGCGGATGATCGCCTTGCTGATGACCATGCCCGAGGAGCCGGCGAGGCCCTGCAGGAAGCGTGCGGCGAGCAGCACCTCGACGCTCGGCGCGAGCGCGCAGGCGATCGCCGCGGCCGCGCACACCGCGGCGCCCGCGATGAGCGGGGTGCGCCGACCGAGCCGGTCGGAGAGCGGGCCGAAGACCAGCTGCCCGACCGCGATGCCGATGAGGAAGGCGCTCAGGGTGAGCTGCATCGTCGACGCCCCGCTGCCGAGCGCCTCCCTCGCCGCCGGGAAGGCGGGCAGGAAGGCGTCGACGCTGTAGGGCGTCAGCGAGATGACGATCGTGAGGGTGCCGAGCAGCAGGAACCGGATGCCCGCCACCCGGCCCGGATCATCGGCGCCGGGCGCGGCGCTCACTGCGGCGCCGCGGGCGCCGGCGTGCGGATGAGCTTGAGCACCACGAGCGTCGCCACGACCTGCGCGACGGCGACGGGCAGCCACACCAGGGTGTGCCCGGCGCCCGTGCCCACGGCCGCGAAGGCGAGGCCGAAGACCAGCGGGCCGCCGCCGGAGCCCAGGTACGACCCGGTCTGCACGATGCCCGTGGCGCTCGGCGTGGCCGCGCCGGAGACGCGGGAGACGACGAAGTGGGTGAGGCCCGTCCAGCCCCATCCGGGCCCGAGCGCGAGCAGCGCGCCGATCGCGAAGGCCCAGGTGGCGTCGACGGCGAGCAGGGCGGTGCCGATCGCGCCGGAGGCGAGCAGGGCGGCGGTGAGCGGCAGGGCGATCCGTCCGCCGGTGCGGTCGGCGACCCGTCCGGCGACCGTGCGGGCGACCGCGCCGAGCAGGGCGCCGGCGCTCAGCAGGATGCCGGCGAGCGCATCCGGGATCCCCCGCTGGATGCCCGCCGTGACGGCGAAGGCCGAGGCGGCGCCGGCGGCCGCGGCGCCGATGGTCGTGGCCGTGGACATGAGCAGCAGGTAGCGCAGCAGCGGCCCGGGCAGCGGCACGTGCGGTCCCCGCTTGCGCACGGAGCCGGGCGCGCGGCGCGGGCCGAAGCGCAGGAAGAGCACGAGCAGCACAGCGCCGAGTACCGCCGACAGCCCGAAGCCCCACTGCCAGCCGAGGGTGAGCGCCACCGCGGGCACGGCGAGGCCGGCGAGGAAGGCCGCGAAGGGCACCGCCGCCTGCTTGACGCCGAAGGCCGTGGCCAGGCGCTCGGCCGGCACCTTGAGGCTCATGAGGTGGTTGGAGGCCGGATGCCCGAGGCTGTTGGCCGCCCCGCCCAGGCCCGCCCAGAGCACCAGGGCGATCCAGGTTGGGGCGAGGAAGGCCGAGCCGAGCAGGCTCGCGATCGCGCCGGCGATGCTGAGCACCGTGGCCGTGCGGCTGCCGATGCGCGAGATCACCCGGCCGGAGAGCATCGAGACGACCGCCGCGACCGCCCAGTACCAGGCCACCGCGACGCCGAGCACCCAGGCGGGCGCGTCGAGGTCGCCCTGCAGCTGGGCGAAGAGCGCGCCGAGCAGGAACACCGGCATGCCGCCGGTGATGGTGGTGCCGACGGCGAGGCCGACCGTGGAGCGTTCGCCGCCGCTCATGGGCGAACCGCTCGCAGCGGTCCGTCGACCGGACCGCGGTCGGGCAGCAGCACGGGGCGCAGGTCGGGCTCGAAGCCGTCGTCGAGGGGGAACATCGGCCGCTCGACGTGCTCGAAGACGAGGCGCGAGAAGTCGAGGTCGGTGCCGCCGGGGGTGAAGGCCATGAACTCCGATCCTGACATCTCGCGCTGGTTCGGGAACAGGTAGCCGTTCTTGACGACGACCACGTCGTAGGGGGCGACGTCGGTGTAGGCGAGGCCGAGCATCGCGAAGGCCGGGGTGGCCGGGTCGGTGCCGCCGACGAAGCGCTGGCGGTGGCTCTGCACGCTGACGCTGATCGCGCCGTCGCGCAGCACGGCGCCCACGACGCCCTCGCCGTAGACGCCCACGATGAGCTCCTCGACCGTCCACGTTCCGCGCACGGCGGGCGCGTAGCGGTCGTCGACCACGGCGCCGATCGCGCGCTCGAGCACCCCGCCGACCCCGACCTCCATGGCCGCGCGCAGCGTCGGCAGGTCGACGAGGCCCGCGAAGAGGAAGCGGAGGCCGGATGCGCGCACGTCGTCGCGTTCGAGGGTGCGGGCGAGCGCCCAGGTGATGTCGCCCGAGCCGCCGGCGGTGACGTTGTCGCCCGCGTCGCTGAGGTAGGTGGGCCGCGGCTGCTCGGCGAGGGCGAAGTCGAGACCCTCGTCCCAGGTGCCGGAGTTCGGGCTCGTGATGCCGAAGTCGGCGCGCGCCTCCCAGTAGGCGCGGGCGATGCGCTCGGCGGCGACGACCAGCGTCTCCGCGTCGTCGCCGGTGGCGAGCACGGCGGCGGCGTTGCGGTCCTCATCCGCCCAGGGGAAGCCGCACCAGAGCCCGAGGTCCATGAGGCCCAGCTCGGCCATGGTCGGCACGAGGCTGCCGAAGATGCTCGTGGCCGGCTCGAAGACGGTGGAGGTGCGCTCGCCCGGCAGCAGCACGGGCACGCGCACCCAGGCGCGCTGCGGCCGCACGCCGCGGCGGATGACCTCGATGAGATTGGTCACCGCGCGGTCGCGGGTCTCGAGGCGGTCGATGTGGGGGGCGTGACGGTAGACGGCGACCACGTCGACGAGGGCGGCCAGCTCCTCGGAGAAGTTGCCGTGCGGGTCCATCGACATGCCGAGCACCGCGCCGTCGCCGACGATCTCGCGCACCATGCCCACGAAGCGCTCCTCGGCGCGGCCCTGGCCGAGCACCTTGAGGGCGCCGTGCATGTCGAGGTAGACGCCGTCGACCGGGCCGGCCTCGCGCAGCTCGGCGGCGACGGTGGCGAAGACCTCGTCGTAGAAGTCCGGGTCGAGCTGGCCGCCGGCGCCGGTGTGCGCCCGCGTCAGCGGCACCCACTCGACGTCGTCGACGATCGCGCCGAGCCGGCCCGACCAGTCGTAGTGCTCGAGCAGCGGGTCGCCGCGCAGCACCTCGAACATGTCGCGGTGGATGACGTCGAGCGAGAAGGTGCTGCACTCGCCGTAGATGCCGCAGATCGCGATGCGCATCAGTCGTTCTCCTCGGGGTTCAGGACGATCGGGGTGAGGTCGGGATCGAAGGATTCGTCGATCGGGTACATGGGCCGGTCGATCCGCTGGAACCCCAGCCGATCGACGTCGAGGTCGGTGCCGCCCGGCGTGATCGCCATGAACCAGGTTCCCGCCTGCTCGATCTGACCGGGGAACAGGTAGCCGACCTTGGTGACGACGACGTCGTAGCCCTCGGGCTCGAAGTAGGCGTGGCCGGGCAGCTTGCGGCCGGTCATCGGACCGATCACGGAGGGCGGCACGAAGTAGGCGCGGGTGCCCTGCACGAGCACGTGCACGTCGCCGAGCGCGAGCACCGCGCCCGTGACGCCCTCACCCTCGTAGAGGCCCTCGACGAGGCGCACGACCTCCCACTCCCGCTCGACCGGTGCGGCGAAGCGGTCGTCGACGCGGGCGCCGACGGCGAGGCGGATGCGCGAGCCGAGCCCCGCATCCGCCGCCGCCGCCAGCGCCGCCGCGTCGGTCATGCCGGCGAAGAGGATGCGCAGACCGGATGCGGTCACGTCCTCCCGCGCGAGCGTCTCGGTGAGCGCGAAGGTGGTGTCGCCGGTGGCGCCGGCGGTCACGTTGTCGCCGGAGTCGGAGATCCAGAGCTGCCCCTCCGGGCGCTCGAGCGCCAGGTCGAGCGCCTCGGCCCAGGCGCCGGAGCGCTCGGCGACCACGACGAAGCCGTCGCGCGCCGCCCAGTAGGTCTCGGCCAGATGCGCCGCCGCCGCGACGGCCTGCTGCTCGTCGTAGGCGGTGACCATGACGGCGGCGCCGTTGCGGTCCTCATCCGCCCAGAAGAAGCCGACCCACATGCTCACGTCGACGACGTCGTAGGCCTCGAGGGCCGGCAGCATCGCACCGAAGGTGGAGCGGCCCGGTTCGACGAGGGTCGAGGTGCGCTCGCCGGGCAGCAGGATCGGCACCCGCACCCACGCCTTGGCGGGCTTGCCGCCGTGGGCGAGCACCTCGAGCAGCTTGCGCACGGCGCGCTCGCGGGTGACCCAGGCGTCGGTGTGCGGCGCGTGGCGGAAGCAGACGGCGAGGTCGACCAGGTCGGCGAGCTCGCGGGAGAAGTTGCCGTGGGTGTCCATCGACATGGAGATGACGGCCGCCTCGCCGACCGCCTCGCGGATGCCGCGCAGCAGGCGCTCCTCGGCGCGCGGCCGGTCGGTCACGAAGGCGGCGCCGTGCAGGTCGATGTAGACGCCGTCGATCGGCCCCTCGGCCGCGGCGGCGCGGACGCCCTCGTGGATCTCGGCGACGATCGCGTCGTACACCTCGGTGTCGATCGCGCCGCCGGCGCCGGCGTGGGCGCGCAGCACGGGCACCCACTCGATCTCGGCGCCGCCGCTCCAGCCGGCGAGGTCGTACAGGCCGAGCAGCTCGTCGCCGCGGCGCACGTCGAAGTGGGCCAGGGTCATCCGGTGCGGGGCGAAGGTGGAGTTCTCGGCGCCGAATCCGGCGATGAGGATGCGCATGATGCCTTCCAGGTCAGGGCTGATGGGTGAGGAGGACGGGCGTCAGGTCGACGTCCGCGTCGCGGTCGAACGGGAACAGCGGCCGCTGCAGGCGGTCGTAACCGAGGCGGTCCATGTCGAGGTCGGTCGGGCCGGGGGTGATGGCGAGGAAGCGCGAACCGGCCGCCTCGGCCTGCGTCGGGAACAGGTAGCCGTTCTTGACGACGACCACGTCGTACCCGGACGGCTCGATCCAGATGGGCGTGCGGATGAGGCCGGCCGGGTAGCCGGGGTCGCCGGGCGCCACGAAGGGGGTGCGGGCCGTCTGCACGATCACGTCGACCGGCCCCTCGAGCAGGGCTGCGACAGGCTCGCCCGCGGGGCCGATGAGGCGGGCGACGGTCCACTCGCCCGGTACCGGACCAGCGAAGCGGGCGTCGTCGCCCGCACCGAGGGCGGCGCGGAACGAGCCGCCGATGCCGACCTCCGCCGCGAGCCGCACGGCGGCGGGGTCGGTGAGCCCGGCGACGAGCGCACGGCGGTCGCCGAGCTCGGCGGAGCGCCGCACGAGCGCGCCGAGCGCCACGGTCAGATCGCCGGAGCCGCCGGCCGTGACGTTGTCGCCCGCGTCGCTGACGAGCAGCGGGGCGCCGCCCGGTGCCGCGGCGAGCGCCGCGTCGATGGCCTGGTCGATGGTTCCGGCGGCGTCGACCACGAGGTCGAAGCGCTCGCGCGCGTCCCAGTACCCGCGGGCGATCCGCTCGGCGCAGCGGAGGGCGTCGTCCGCATCCCAGCCGACCGCGACCGCGGTGCCGTGGCAGCGGGCCTCGTCGGCCCACGCGAAGCCCATGAACAGCGCCGCATCGAGCACGTCGTGCTCGGCGGCGATCGGCTCGACGGCGCCGAAGACGCTCGCGCCCGGCTCGACGTCGGTGGAGGTGCGCTCGCCGGGCAGCAGCACCGGCACGCGCACCCAGGCGGTGACGGGGCGCTGGCCGCGGTCGAGCACGGCCAGCAGATTGCGCACGGCCCGCTCGCGCGAGCGGGCGTTGTCGGTGTGCGGCGAGAACCGGTGGCAGGTCATGAGGTCGAGCAGCCCGGCCAGCTCGCGGGACATGTTGCCGTGCGGATCCATCGACGCCGAGAGCACGGCCTCGGGGCCCACCAGCTCCCGCACGAGGCGCACGAGCTGCTCCTCCGCGCCGATCTGCCCGAGCACCGCGGCGGCGCCGTGGATGGGCAGGTAGACACCGTCGACGGGGCCGGCCTCGGTCAGCGTCTGACGGATCTCGTCGAGCGCGCGCCGCCAGAAGGCCGGGTCGATCGGTGCCGAGGCGGTGCGCTGGGCATGCAGCACGGGCACCCACTCGACCGGCCGCTCACGGTCGACGAGCCAGGCCTCGTGCCGCCATTCCTCGACGAAGTTGTCGACGAGCTCGCGGCCGCGCAGGATCGTGAAGTCCTCCTCGCGCGTGAGGTGCTGCGCGAAGGTGCTCGCCTCGAGGTGGAGGCCGACGATGGCGATGCGCAGCGGGGCCTGGGCGTCAGACACGGGCGGACAGCACGACCGGCGTCAGGTCCGCCTCGAAGGCCGTGTCAAGCGGGAAGATCGGGCGCTGCACCTTCTCGAAGGGCAGACGCGAGAAGTCGAGGTCGGTGCCGCCGGGGGTGAAGGCCATGAACTCGGTCGCGGCGAGCGCGCTCTGACCCGGGAACATGTAGCCGTTCTTCGTGACGACCACGTCCCATCCGCTCATGTCGAACCAGACCTGCCCGGGCCGGCCGAAGGCGGTGGGGTCGGTCGGGTCGGTGAACTTGAAGCGCGCGCTGTGCACGGCCACGTGGATGCCGTGGCCGGCGAGCACGGCGCCGACGACGCCCTCGCCGAACTTGCCCTCGACGAGCTGCTCGACCGTCCACGGGCCGGCGACCGGGCCGCCGAAGCGCGCGTCGACGCCGGCGCCGAGCCCGATCTCGAGCACCGCCCCGACACCGGCGGCGCACGCCGACTCGACCGCGGCCGGGTCGATGAGCTGGCCGAAGAGGATGCGGGTGCCGGTGGACAGCACGTCCGCCCGCGCGATCGTCTCGTGGATGGCGAAGGTCACGTCGCCGGAGCCGCCCGCGGTCACGTTGTCGCCGGCGTCGGCGATCCAGACCTGCGGCTGCGGGCCCGTCAGGAGCAGGTCCATGGCCTCGGACCACTGGCCCGAGTGCTCGGTGACGATGACGAAGCCCTCGCGGGCGTCCCAGAAGCCCTGCGCGAGCTCGCGGGCCGTGGCGGTGATCGCCGCCTCGTCGTGGCCCGTGACGAGCACGGCGCCAGCGTTGCGGTCCTCATCGGCCCAGGCGAAGCCCACCCAGATGCTCGCGTCGAGCACGCCCTCGCGCTCGGCCGCGGCGCCCGCCGCCAGGAACACGCCCGCACCCGGCTCGGTGATGGTCGAGGTGCGCTCGCCCGGCAGCAGCACCGGCACGCGCACCCAGGCCTTGAGCGGCTTCACGCCCTGCTGCAGCACCGTCACGAGGTTGCGGATGGAGCGCTCGCGCGTGGCCCGGTTGTCCAGGTGCGGCGCGTGCCGGTGCGCGGTGGCGAGGTCGACGAGGCCGGCCAGCTCGCGGGAGAAGTTGCCGTGCGGGTCCATCGACATCGACAGCACCGCGTCCGGGCCGACGGCCTCGCGGATGGCGCGGATGAAGTCCTCCTCGTCGTGGTCGCGGCCCTCGGTGTGCGACGCGCCGTGCCAGTCGAGGTAGACGCCGTCGAGCGGCGCCTCGGCGTGCGCGGCGGCCAGGCCGTCGACGATCTCGCGCACGAAGGCGTCCATGGTCGCGGGGGTGATCGGGCCGCCTGCGCCGCCGATGGCGCGCATGATCGGCACCCACTCGATGCCCTCGGCGTCGGCGCCGAGGATGCGCTCGAAGTCGTAGCGGGCGAGCATGGCCTCGCCGCGGGTGACGGTGAAGTCCTCCTCGGTCGACACGAGCTCGGTGAACATGCTGGCTTCCAGGGCGTAGCCGGCGATCGCGATGCGCATGGGGTCCTCTCAGTGGGTGGTGGCGGGGGCTGCGGTCAGCAGCAGGGGCTCGAGGTCGGGCTCGAAGCCGTCGTCGAGCGGCCAGATCGGCCGCCCGGCGCGGTGGTACTCGAGCCGGCCGTCGTCGAGGTCGGTGCCGCCCGGGGTGATGCCCATGAAGAAGCTGCCGGCGGCGAGCGCCTGGCCGGTGAAGAGGTAGCCGTTCTTGACGACGACCACGTCGTAGCCGCTCGGGTCGAACCAGGCCAGTCCCGGCATCGGGTAGCCGGCGAAGGCGGGGTCGGCGGTGGAGACGAAGTAGCGGCGGGCCCACTGCACCGAGACGGTGACGTGGCCGTCGCGCAGCACGGCGGCGACCGGGCGGTCCTCGCCGTGGACGCCGTCGATGAAGCGCTCGACCGTCCAGCGCCCGGCGACCGGGCCGGCGTAGCGGCGGTCGACGACGGCGCCGATCGAGCGATCGAGCACGGCGCCGACGCCGGCGGCGAGCGCCGCGTCGAAGGTCGGCGCGTCGACGAGGCCGGCGAAGAGGAAGGACCTGCCGCTGGCGCGCACGTCGTCGCGCACGAGGGTCTCGCCGAGCGCGACGGTGAGGTCGCCCGAGCCGCCCGCGGAGACGTTGTCGCCCGCGTCGCTGAGGTAGACGGGGGTCTCGGCTCCGGCGAGCACGAAGTCGAGAGCCCGCTGCCAGGGGCCGTGGTGCTCGGCGACGATCCGGAACCCTTCGTGATCGGCCCAGTAGGCGTCCGCCAGCTCTCGGGCGCAGGCGAGCACATCCGCTTCGTCCCAGCCGGTGACGAGCACCGCGGCGGCGTTGCGTGGCTCGTCGG
>Ga0265798_10011934_pt1 | contig 10539 bp, 9 predicted proteins | sample P3T30metagenome_FD_192430 | JGI IMG/M metagenome (GOLD analysis project Ga0265798, IMG submission 192430) | Plant litter microbial communities from East Loma Ridge, Irvine, California - P3 T30 | ecosystem: Environmental > Terrestrial > Plant litter > Unclassified | place: USA: California... | reverse complement strand
AATATCAATGGCCTGAACAGCTTCCTCGGCCTGCCGCCCAAGCTGTTGCTGGGCATTGCCCTGATGATCAATCCGGTCGGCCTGCTGATCGGCAGCGCGGTGCTGGGACCACTGTCGGACGGCTTCGGCCGGCGCCGCGCGCTGCTCCTGACCACCGTTGGCGCGGCCCTCGGCCACTTGCTGACGGCCGTGGCGATGGTGATGGAATCGTATGTGCTGTTCCTGGCGGCCCGCTTCTTTACCGGCCTGCTGGAGGGCAATGGCGCGGTGATGCGGGCGCTGGTGATCGAACGCATCCAGGGGCCGCTGCGCAACCACGCGCTGTCGTGGCTGAACGGTTCATTCAACCTCGGCTGGCTGGTCGGGCCGCTGCTGGCCGGCTTCACGATGGCATTCGGGCCCGCCGTCCCCTTCTATATTGCTGCCGGCGCCCTGCTGCTCGGCACGCTCGGCGTGCAGCTCACGCTGCCGCCAACACCGCTGCCGGCGCACGGCCACGGCTGGTGGGCCACGGCGCGCGACCGCCACGCCTTGACCCTGCTGCGCCACGCGCCGCTGCGCACCCTGTTCCAGGTTCACCTCGGCTATTGCTGCGGCGTCGCGGCCCTGTATGAGTTCTTTCCGCTCTGGCTGGTGGATGTGGGCGGCTACGATGCGCGCCAGATTTCGATCGTCAATATGGGCATGTGCGCGCTGATGACGACCGCCGCCCTGTTTGCCGGCCACGCCAGCCGCCACGAAGGCCGCCTGCGCGCCGGCTGGTACGCGACTGCAGCCGCTGCGGCAGTGTTATGCGTGGGCTTTGGCAATCTGTGGATTGGCATCGCCGGCATCGTCCTGTTCGGCGTGCCGCATGCCTTCTACAACACCGCCCTGCAGACCTGGTCGGCCGACGAGTTCGCGGTCCATGGTCAGGGCACGGTGATGGCGCTGCTGTCGACCATCTTCTGCCTGGCCAATATCCTGATGGCGCTGGCCGGCGCCATTCTGACCTTGATCGATACCCGGCTGGTGCTGGTCGCCGGCGGACTGCTGACGGCCTGGTCCTCGGTAGCGCTGCGCCGCTGGAGCTTGCGCAGCGCCCATCCGCACCTGGAACAAGCATGAACACATCCGATCGCATCCTGCTGCAGCTGAAAATGCGTGGCCCGCAAACCGCGCAAGCATTGTCCGAACAGCTCGGGCTGACCTCGATGGGCGTGCGCCGCCACCTCGACGGGGCGCTGGACAAGAGCCTGGTCGAGTGCCACGACAGCGGTGGCAAGGTGGGTCGCCCAGTGCGGCGCTGGAGTCTGAGCGAGGCTGGCCATGCGCGCTTTCCCGACCGCCACGCCGAGCTGACGGTGGAACTGATTGGTCAGGTCCAGGCCCTGTTCGGGCCGGATGCCATGGAGCGCCTGATCCGGGTGCGCGAAGAGACCAGCGAAGCCTTGTACCGCAGCCGCATTGAAGAAGTCGGTGCCGGCGCGTCACTGACCGAGCGGGTTGCCGCGCTGGCCGCGGTGCGCGACGAGGAAGGCTATATGGCCGAGGCCACATCAACGGACGATGGCCGCGTGCTGCTGGTCGAGCATCATTGCCCGATCTGCGCGGCGGCCAGGATGTGCCAGGATTTTTGCCGTTCGGAGCTGGACGTTTTCCAGCGGGTGCTGGGGCCGGACGTGAAGGTGATCCGGATCGAGCACCAGCTTGCCGGCGGGCGGCGCTGTGCGTATGCGATTGATACGATCAGCAAACCCTAGCGCCGTTATTTCGTCTTGGCTGCCTGCGCCACCAGCACATCCATGACCTGGGCGGTCGCCTGCATCAGCGCAGCCGGATCGTCGATCTTGTTGGCTTGCTGCACCGACGATGGCGACACCAGGTACTTGCCATCGATGATGATGCTGGGTGTGCCGCTGACCTTGTAGGCCTCGGTCAGCTGCGGCAAGCGCTTGAGCTTGGTCTGAACGCCGAACGAGTTCCACGCCTCCATGAACTTGGCCTTGTCCAGGCCATTCGAGGTTGCCCACGCGATGATGGCGTCATCCTTGATCAGGCGCTTGCGCTCGACGTGCACGGCCCTGAAGACGCGGTGATGGTATTCGTCCAGTTTGCCCATGGCGTCGAGCGTCAGGAACAGCCGCGCTTCCGGATCGCTCGCGCCCTGGAACGGCAGCGGAATGCGGCGCAGCACGATATTGTCGCCCTGCTTCTTGACCCAGTTCACCAGGGCCGGCTCGAACGCATTGCAGGCGCCGCAGTGATAGGCGAAGAATTCGACCACTTCGACCTTCTTGCCAACCGCCTGGGTCGGTTGCGGCGTGGCCAGCACGGTGTAGTCGGCGCCAACGCGTGGCTCGGTCGGCGACGCTTGGGCAACACCGCACACCAGTGCTGCGGCAATGAGGGCAAAACGGAGAGTGCGCATAATATCCTCGTTACGAATGAAAAAACGGCGCCTATGCAAGGCGCCGTCGTCAAGGGTGCAGCTTAGCGGCCAACATCGTCCGGCCGCGCGCCCACGTGGGTCGCGGCGTGCCAGACATGTTCCCACCAGTGATCGCGCGAGCGCACGGTCACCAGGCATTTCGTGTCGAACCCGGTTTTAAACACTTGATCGGGACACAGATTCTTGGCCATCGCATGGCGCTGGTTCTCGGCATTGACGAGCGCAATGCAGAGCCAGATGGTCGTCAGCAGCAAGATCACTGCGAGCGACCATGCCACGTGATTCACGTGACTGGTCTCGAACAAGTTTTCCTCTTTGGGTCGGGACCCTTCGTAGATCTTGAGGATATCGCGTTCGACGTCGTTACTCATTTCGTTTTGGCCGCCTGTGCCACCAGTGCGTCGAGGACCTGGCCGGTCGCCTGCATCAGCTGGCCCGCGTCCTGGATCTTGTTAGACTGCGCAACCGCCGCCGGCGACACCACATACTTGCCGTCGATGATGATGGTCGGGGTGCTGCTGACCTTGTAGCCTTCCGCCAGTTGCGGCAGACGCTTGAGCTTGGTCTGGACACCGAACGAGTTCCAGGCTTCCATGAACTTGGCCTTGTCCAGGCCGTTCGAGGTTGCCCACGCGATGATGTCGTCGTCTTTCAGCAGGCGCTTGCGCTCGACGTGCACCGCGCGGAACACGCGATGATGATATTCCTCCAGCTTGCCCATCGCGTCAAGCGTCAGGAACAGGCGTGCCTCAGGGTCGCTGGCGCCCTGGAATGGCAGCGGGATGCGGCGCATCACGATATTGTCGCCCTGCTTCTTGGCCCAGTTCACCAGGGTCGGCTCGAACGCGTTGCACGCGCCGCAGTGATAGGCGAAGAACTCGACGACTTCAACCTTCTTGCCGACGGTCTGGGTCGGCTGCGGCGAGGCCAGCACGGTGTATTCGGCGCCGGCGCGTGGTTCGGTCGGCGAAGCATTGGCGAAACCGGCGACCAGGGCAGCGGCAACGAGGGCGAAACGCAGGGTGCGCATAAAGTCCTTTAGTAAGAATGAACGAACGACCGCGAGATTACCACTTTTTGCCTTGCCTCTGTCTCCGTGGCGCAATTTATTGCATTTGCTTACGGCTGAAACATGGCGATGGTGGTTTCCCGCGATCGTTCGCCTGCCCTTAGAAGTCGAAGCGCAGCGACAGCTTCAGCTGGCGGCCATCGCTCGGGTAAATACCGGCGCGACAGTTATAGGCCTGGCTGAAGTATTGACGGTCCGTCAGGTTCAGGCCCGAGACCGCCACTTCCCATGGCCCGAAGCGGCGCGCATAGCGGGCGTCGACTGTGGTGTAGGACGGCATGCGGGTGCTGCAGCTGTTGGCGAAATCGTCGCCATAGCGCTGGCTGTCGACCCATTGGGCGCCGATGTCGGCGGTCTGGCCATTGCCCGGCGTCCACGCCAGGCGCGCGGTCACGACGTGCTTCGGCACCAGCACCATCTCGCGGCCGGCATTCGGGCCGTCACGGAATTCGGCCTGCACGTATTGCCACTGGCCGGTCAGGCGCCAGGCGTTGGCGAAGACCGCTTGCCCTTCGAGCTCCACGCCCTGGCGGCGGGTCGGATCGAGGTTGGTGTTGGCGCCCCAGCCGATGGTCGGATCGAAGAAGATTTCGTTCGTCAGGCGGTGACGGAACACGCGCGCGGTGACCTTGCGCGTCTCGACGCCGGCGGACACGCCCAGTTCCAGGTCGCGCGAGGTTTGCGGCTCGAGCAGGTCCAGCGTCGAACGGTAGGAATTCTCGTCGATGTTGGCAATGCGGTAGCTGCGGCCGGCCTTGGCGAACACGGTCACGTCGCGCTGGACGTCGAAGCTACCCTCCACCGTCCAGGCGTTGAGCGACTGCTTGCGGTGCTCACCCAGTACGGCCGGGAACGCCAGCGGATCGCTGTAATCCTTCTCGAAGCGCTCGTGACGGCCGCCGACCGCCAGGCGGGCGTTGTGCGGCGCGTTCCAGCGCAGTTCGTCGCGCAGGTAGAAGGCTTTCGAGTCCTGGCGCGCGTCGCCGGCCGAGAAGCTCGAGGTGACGTCGCGGTCCCAGCGCGCCAGGTCGATGCCGGTCACGAATTCGTTGCGCTTGTCGCCCAGGTCGAGGGTGTGGCGCAGGCGCGGCGAGAACTGGGTCTGCTGGGCTTCGTAGCGCGAGGCCGATGGGGAGCCATCGAAATAATAGGTGGAACCGACGTCGCGCTCGCGGTGCGACAGCTCGGCCGCCAGGTCGAAGGCGCCGATGCGGTGCTCGACGAAGGCAGTGACGCGGTCGGTGTCGACCGAGCCGAAGTCGTCCGGGGTGTTGCTCTGGGTAGGAATCGTCTGGAACTGCGCCTCGGTGAGCGAACCCGGCAGGCGTGAATCGGCGCGCGAGCTCTCGAAGCGCAGGCCGGCGCGGCCGTTCGGCGCGTAGGCATACTGCAGGCCGCCGCTGAAGCTGGTCTGTTCGTATTTGTTGTTGTCGCGGTCGTTGTCGGTGCTGCGGTCGGCGACGGCCGCGTTGAACGACCAGGGGCCGGCGCCATGGGTGACCGAGGCGCGCAGGTCGCGCTGGTCGAACTGGCCGCCTTCGGCGAACAGCGAGCCGTGGGTACCGGCACTGGCGCTGCGCCTGGTGATGATGTTAATCACGCCGCCGGTCGCGCCGTCGCCGTACAGCACGCTGCTACCGCCGCGCGTGATCTCAATGCGTTCGACGGTGTCGACCGGGATGCTCGACAGCACGGTATTGGCCAGCTCGTTCTCGTTCAGGCGCACGCCGTCGACCAGCACGACCACGTTCTGGGCACTATTGGTGCCGAAACCGCGCAGGTCCAGGCCGAAGTCGGGCGAGCCGTCCAGGCTCTGGCGGCCGAACACGCCGCCGATCTTGCGGATCGCCGCGTTGACGTCGGTGGCGCCGGCGGTGCGGATCTGCTCGGCGGTGATGACAGTCGCGCCGATCGGCGCCGCCTCGGCCGGGAAGCGCGGGCCGGTGATGACGATGGACGGGACGGATTCCTGGGCGACGGCCTGGGCAGAAATGGAAGCGAAAGCGAAAGCGCAGGCCAGCGCGAGGGGCGCGCGGCGCGGTTGTGCGGCGAAAGTCATGATGATCGTGTTCTCGGTAAAAGGCACCGGCCCGCGTCCCCGCAGGCCAGAGTCGAAGGACGCACCATGCCGGCACGTCCACCTGTCCTGGCCGGTATCCGGGCTGGCAAGCATGACGGCCTCACCTTCCTGCGCGATAGCACAGTGGTTGTCGAGACCATCCGCCGCGCTGCAGAAACCTGCGGGCGCGGCGCTTGTTGACCGTTGCGGGGGCAGCACACCTCCATGGCGGCGCGCGGCGCGGCCATGTCGTGTTTCCCGTTTAACTTCGCGCACCTGAATGCGCGCGAGAGCACCAAAACGGGGCGATTATAACCTGACAAGATGTGTTCCTGCCCGCCCTCCGGCAAGCGCAAGCGGGATCGGCTAACATCGTTGTTTTCATGCTTATTTTCATAACTGCGCAGGAGTGCTCATGGCCCGTCTACCCACTTATTTCGTCTCGCATGGCGGCGGTCCGTGGCCGTGGATGCGCGAGCAGACCGGTACCGCCTACGACAAGCTGGCCGCGTCGCTCGATGCCATGCGGGTCGAGGCCGGGGACGGCGTACGCGCGGTGCTGGTCGTGACCAGCCATTGGGAGGCGCCGCAGTTCATGGTGTCGTCCGGCGCGGCGCCCGGCATGATCTACGACTACGGCGGCTTCCCGCCGCATACCTACCAGATCCGCTATCCGGCGCCGGGCGAGCCGGCGCTGGCGCAGCGCGTGGCCGACCTGCTCAACGGCGCGGGGCACCCGGCCGGGCTCGATTCCGAGCGCGGCTTCGATCATGGGACGTTCTCGATGCTGTATCCGGTGTATCCGGAGGCGCGCATGCCGGTGGTGCAGCTATCCCTGCGGCGCGATCTCGATCCGGCTACCCACCTGATGGCGGGCCGGGCGCTGGCGCCGCTGCGCGACGAAGGCATCCTGATCATCGGCAGCGGGCTGTCGTACCACAATCTGCGTAATTTCGGACCTGGCGGCAGGGAGGCGTCGCGCGCCTTCGATGGCTGGCTGCAGCATACGCTGATCGAGCTGGCGCCAAGGCAGCGCGAGATTGCACTGCTGCGCTGGGACACGGCGCCGCAGGCCCGCGCCGCGCATCCGCGCGAGGAGCACTTGATTCCCTTGATGGTGGCGCTGGGGGCGGCCGAACAGGAAGCCGGCGCCTGCGTGTATCACGAAGACGATTTCTTCGGGAATTTGACGGTGTCGAGTTTCAGGTTTGGCGGGGTGCCGTCGGCGTGAGTTGGACGCGTGGACGGCGAAGCCGTCCACCCCACGAATGTCGTGCCGCGTGATGCCACGTAGGGTGGGCGGGTTTCCCCGCCCACGCGTTCAAGCAGCCGCAGCGTCACGTCTCGCGTTCAAGCAGCAGTAGCCTCAGCTCCCGCGCTTGCCGCGCGCTGCTTCTTCCAGCTTGGCGGCGGCCTTTTCCGCCGCGAGGCGTTCGCGCTCGGCCACTTCGGCGGCGTGCGCGGCCAGGCTGGCGGCGCGCGATTCCGGCGTTTCCAGGCTGATGCGGCCGAGCGCGCCCTGGCGGTAATCCTGCAGCAGCGTGTGCGCCGCCTTTTCGTAGTCGTAATCGCCGCCGCGCATGCGGAAGCCACGGCGCTGGGCCACGCCCTCGATCACCGCCACGCCATCCATGCCCTCGGTCTTGAGGCCATAGCGCGCCGCCAGCAGCTGCGGGTAGCGCTGCAGCAGCAGCTCGCCCAGGTACTCGGCCACTTCTTCCTCGACCAGCGCATTGGTGCCGATCGCGTGGCTTGCAGCCAGCATCAGGCCGTCGCTGGCCATGGCGATCTTCGGCCACAGCATGCCGGGGGTATCGACCAGCACCACGTTCTTGTTCAGGTACAGGCGTTGCTGGACCTTGGTCACGGCTGGCTCGTCGCCCACCTTGGCCACGCGCTTTTTCAGCAGCGCGTTCATCAGGGTCGACTTGCCCACGTTCGGGATGCCCATGATCATGATGCGCAGCGGCTTGGTCGGCACGCCGCGGTGCGGCGCCAGCGACAGCGCCAGGTCCGGGATGCGGGCCACGTCGGCCGGCTTCTTGGTCGTCATCGGATAGGCGGTCACGCCTTCCTGGGCATCGTAATAGGCTTTCCAGGCGGCAGTCGCCACCGGATCGGCCAGGTCGATCTTGTTCAAGACCTTCAGGCAGGGGCGCTGGCGGAACTTGCGCAGCTGGTCCACCAGCGGGTTGCAGCTCGCCTCGGGCAGGCGCGCGTCCAGAACCTCGATCACCAGATCGATGTTCTCCATCTGCTCGGCCGCTTCCCGCTTGGCCGCATTCATGTGGCCCGGGAACCATTGTATCGACATGCTATTGCTCTCTTCTTCTTTCGTTCAAGGCGCTATTTTACGCTGGTGGCGAGCGCAGACGTAGCTTCGCCGCCACATCTGTCCTTTCCTGCTCCTTCACCGTTGAGCTGTTGCAACACTGTTGACATATTCGAAGCGCACACTCGGCCCTGGTCTGCACAGGGGGAAACGGGATGCGCGCTCGGGAAAAAGTGAAACGGTCGCTGATACGCTGGTACGGCGTGCTGATGCTGTGCTGCGCCATCGTGGTGTCGGCATTGGTCGACCAGTTGCCGCTGCTGCCCTACTGAACCGCGTTATCCGGCGCGCAATCGGCGGGAGGCAGCGGCGCGGCGGGGTCGAATGCCGACAGGCGTGCACGCGCCGCATTGCGGTCCTTCGCATACTCCGTCAGGTAGCGGCTGCGTTCTTCACTCTGCCATTCAACGTTCGGTACGCCGGCCAGGCTGCGGGTCTGGCTGGCGAATACACTGCCTTCCAGGCGCGGCAACAGCAGGCGGTCCGGCTCCAGGTTTTCGCGCAACAGATAGCCTTCGACATCGCGCAGCCGCAGCGGCAATGGCGGCGCGCCGTCGTGCAGCAGCTTGCCATGCACGTTCAGGCGCACCTGCTGCGCCCCCTGCCCCAGCACCTCATTGAAAGTCGCCAGCGCGAACGGCTGTCCGCGGGCATCGTCGATGCGGCCACTGACCACGTAGCGGCCCGCCATGCGCACCTCTAGCGGCAAGGAGAACTGGAGTACATCGGCGCCCACCGATTCGTGCGGCGCCCCGGCCCAGGTAGCCGGCAGGATCGGCGAGTAGATGACGTCGAACAGCACGACTCCCTGGCGGCCGGCCACGCTGTAGCGCACCTCGAGGCGGATCGTGCCGTGGAAAGCCGCCAACGCGGTCTGGGCCGGCGCCAGCTCGGACTGCAAGCCGCCGTCGCCATCGGCGCTGAACACCACGGTCACGCGCGGGGCGGGACGGGTGGCGCCGTAGGACATGCCCTGGGCCAGCGCGCGCGTGACGACCAGCGCCAGCGGCTGGCCATGCGGATCGTGTGCACGCACTGCGAAGCGCACCGATTCGTTGGCGGCCAGGTAGACGCGTGACTGCGATGTCTGCAGGCTAACCGCCGGGTCGCTGTCGCCGCCGTCAGTGCGCATCGGGTTTTCCTCAAGCACCGGCCGGTTCGGATACAGCTGGTCGGGGTTGTGGCCGGCCGGGCGCGATTCGTACGGGTAGCGGCTATAGCGCAGGTAACTGCAATAGGTATGGTCGGTGAGCCGGACCTGCTCGACCAGCCGGCTGCGCCGCGCGGCGCGATCCTTGGCCGCAGCCTCCATCGGCACTGGGTCGAAGAAGCGCAGGCCTGACAGTGGCGCGCTGGCGGCGCTTGCCGGCGCAGTGCCGTCTTCGCGCACCATGAACAGGCCCAGTGCCAGCGCCGCGCCCAGCACGGTCGACCAGGCCCAACGCTCAATCAGCATCGCGTCGTCCGCCTACAGGGCCGTATCGGCCATCGCCTGGCGCACGACCCCGATGATGCCTTGCCAGTTATCGTCACCGTAGTGATCGAAGTGTTCGCCATCGTCGCGGAAGGCGACCGAATGCCAGCTCCACTTGACGCTGCCGCCCTGGTTGCGCGCGCTGCCGTAGGTCAGGTCATCGCAGAACCAGTCGCCCGGATTGCACAGCGAGCGCCCGGCGTTGCCCGCCGCGCCGCCGCTGCTGTGGTAGGCCACGACCTCGTCGTCCTGTCCTGGCAGCAGGAAGGAATACAGCGTGCCGCGGGCACCGGCGTAGCGGTAGAACCAGAGATTGCGGGTGTCGTTGTGGTTGTACATGGCGCGCGCGGTGCTGACCTTGAGGTCTTGCACCAGCGGTTCCGAGGTCGCCCAGGCGCCGGCATTGGCCAGTTCCGAGCCGCCCGACGCGCCGGAGGCGGTGCGCACCCACTTGATATTCCAGCCGCCCTGCACGGCGCCGGTGTCGCCGCACACGCCGGCTGCATTGGCGCTGGCATTTTTCACCTGGCGCGTCGTGCCGCCAAAATTGGCCAGCGTATAGCCGAACAGCAGCTCGCCGGCGCTGTAGGCGGCGATATAGCACCAGTTCTGGCCGGTGCAGAAGCAGTCGAGGGCATCGCGCACGCGCCCGCTCTGCGAAGCGACGCTGCTGCGCCCATCCCAGTTGACCGCCTTCTTGTTGATGCCGGCAGGCGTCGACGCCGGGCCCCAATAGCGGAAGTCGCTGTAGTTACCTGGCGTGCCGCCGCCGTTGCGGCCGTTGATCCAGAGCGTGTAGTTGGTGGCGTGGGCGATGCCTGCGACCGACAGCAGACACAGCGTACACAAGGTGTGTTTCCGGTTCATCGTGGTCTCCTCTACGCGGGCCGGCCAGGTGGCGCCGGTAAGCGTTAGTGCGCAAGAGATGCGATGGGTTCCGTAAAACCGCAACAGCAGGGGTCACATCAAAACCGCAACAGCAGGGGTCACATCTGACATTCAGACACGAGCCCGGCTGTAATCAGGCGCCGCGTGGCAGAAAGAATGGCTAGGGAAGCGCTGATTTATTCTGAGGGTTGGGATTGGCCAGCAAAAAAGGTGGCCTGCAAGGCGCGAAATCGCAGCAATAGCTGGCTATTGCAAGATTTTGCAACGCCGCAGGACGCCTATTTTT